>JAAUYH010001176.1_pt1 | contig 16426 bp, 15 predicted proteins | sample 7278061 | NCBI WGS metagenome assembly JAAUYH01 (sample SAMN14350203, study PRJNA611818) | marine sediment metagenome | isolation source: surface marine sediment (0.6m) | place: French Polynesia: Moorea | collected 2018-08 | reverse complement strand
GCCACATAGCGAATTTTGCCGTTTTCTATGACCTCATCATGGGGTTCGCGATGATATAGAATGACCAGTGAAGATTTCATGATTTATAGGTAAATATGTAATAAAGGTTTACAGTTAACTATTTGAGCTTATCAAACTAGACAAAATCTAAGTTTTTAATTGCAATTGAGACTGGCAGCATTTCTTTACGGTCGATAGTCGGATATCGATGAGTCTCAATTTTTTGTGGTGATAAACTGCCAAGAAATGTGTGATTTAAATCTGTAATCAATTTTTATCTTCTTGAATCCTACACCAATTGATGAGATCAACCCAAATTTATCAGGATCTTGGATGCTATTAAATTCTGTAATTCTGTGTAATTCAACAGCTACGAGCGATTAGGCTTGCGCCTAGCCGACCGATCGCCTTGAGCAATTGTTGACTTGAAATAACTCCAAAAAAAAGAGTTGCCTTGTTTGACTATATCAATCAAAATAGGTCAAAGAGAGCAATAAATTTACTGGAAAATTAAAATTATAAAATTAGAGAGAATTGCGTGAACGTTGAAGCAAGAACATCAATTCAATTAGTACCAGAAGCTACGGGAAAATTGTTGGCATGGGCGACTGGGTTAGAAGGCACTAGTAACACTTATCTAGAGCAAATACGAGCCTTGGTACGTAAACTAGGAGCGCATTACCGTCCTGACGGCTTAACAGAGATTGGTTTTTGGATACCAGGATTGATTCGTGATGCCTTGCACGAACGAGAGATTTATTTAGAAGTTTTTACCCCCATAGAACCAATTGACTGGCGCACCAAAGAGCAAAGAATCAAATTTCGCTGCGATCGCCTACACTTAGAACAACAAGGAGAGTTTATTTGGGGTGTAGTGGCAGGAATGCAGCCTGGCAACCGCGAACAAGCAGGTTCATTTTACTGGTTGCGCTATGTAGACCGCGCCGAAAGACTACGCACGATTCGCGATTTAGTCCCCTATTCTCTACCCTACGGTATTTTTGCCCCAGCCGAACTCTACGACATGAATAGTCTTCAGGCAAATCGAGCCGATTTAGACTATTTCCAACGCACGGCGATTAGTCCTCATAAAAATATTCCCATTCCCCGCCTCAGCGATCCGTGTAATATTTTACAGATTCATGTGGGTACGGCTTCGGAGGCAGGAACTTTAGAAGGATTAACTCGTATCTATCAAACAATTGCCGAGAAGATCGTTAAGGAAGAACCCCTAACTCCCAGCGAACAAAATTATATTGGTTACGATGCGATCGAACTTTTACCCACTGAACCGACCATCGAATATCGCGACGAATATAGTCCTGAAAGCGAATTTTTTGCCTTTTTAGGAGACGAAGATGAGAACAATATCATCGAAGTTGAATTATTTAAACCCAATACCCAAGATTGGGGCTATGATGTGCCTATTTTAGGCTCTAGCACTACTAATCCTGCTTTACTAGGCAGTTTGCGTCCCGATGAAGTAGTAGACTTTATTGCCACTCTTCATAACTTTCCCACCCATCCAATTCAACTAATCTATGACTTAGTTTTCGGACATGCAGATAACCAAAGCGAGTTATTGATTGCCCGTGAGTTTCTCAAAGGACCAAACATGTATGGTCAAGATCTAAATCATCAGTTGCCCATCGTGCGAGCCATTTTACTAGAAATGCAAAGGCGTAAAATCAATACTGGTGCCGATGGAATTCGTATCGATGGTGGTCAAGACTTTCGCTTTTTTAATCCCCTCTCAGGTAGGGTAGAACAGGATGATGCTTATCTGTTAGAGATGAGCAACATCGTACAAGAGATTAATGGTCATCAACGCCTGTTAGTGACTATCTTTGAAGATGGTCGTCCTTGGCCCGAAGAAGGTTGGGAAGAAAAATCTCGCTATCGGGAATTAATTGAATTAAAACCAGAATCTTACCAGTGGGGACCGTTGATTTTTGCCCACAATACCCCTAGTTTGTCTGGATTTTGGCAACGTAAGTGGTCGCGAATGCTAGAAGTGATGGAAAAAGGCGATCGCTGGATTACAGGCTGTGGCAATCACGATACCGTTAGACGCGGCAATCAAATTCCCCTAGAAGAAAAAATAAACTGGCATTTAGGGAAAGATTTTCCTGAAGTATTGCGTAATGCCTATGATAATCCCCCTATTACCATGTGGGTATATGGTCTGAGTCCTGGTTTGCCTATGGATTTTATTAATGCCACTATGCACGCTCCCTGGATGTTTTTCCGCAACACTGACGAACAATATGGAGTCAAAGTAGTATCGGAAGAAGTAGGTTTTTTAGACTGGCAAATTACTTCCCAAATTTATAAACAGCCTAATTGTTTTACCCATCTTAAGTCTTTAGGATTTAAACAACTACAACAGTTACGAGAGTTTGGTCAGGCTTTGCAGTATGCTATGGTGCAGCAAGATTATAATTTGGCAGAGGTAGTTGAGGTTTTACGTTCCTGTACCGATACTCACTGTATTGCGGAAATTCCCCCTTTAAAAGAACTAATGCGCGGGGGGATGGTGCGCTTCCTCAAAAAATTAGATGAAGACCGACTGAAACATTTTGCCTTGCTGTTTATGGAGGATTGCTATCGAGTCTGTAATGTTTCCCATTATGAATCCCATCTCAAGCCGAAGCAAACAGCATACAATCTCTCTTTGAGACAATTTCGCCATCAACACCCTTGGTTGGCTCACAATATGTCTTCAACCGATACTTTTGACAAAATAGAGTCAGATGGTCAAATGATTATCTATGGACTACGCCATAAGCCCAAAAGTAAAAAAGAAGCAGTGGCAATGGTGGCTAATTTTGAAGGAGATAGCATTACCCTTAATCTGGAAAAGTTATTGGATATAGAACTTGACCAATGGCAAATAGCGATCGCCACTCCCGATTTAGTTGCCGAAGATTTAACTGCTTTAACTTTAAATAACGCTCAAGGGGTGTTATTAACTCTTAAAGGTTAGGATAGGCTAGTGCCGCTACGCGGAAGTCAGAACTCAGAAGTCAGAACTCAGAAGTATTGCTTTGTAAGGCTTTGAAGATTTTGTCACTGGTGGGTTATTTCCACCGCGCTGCACTAGTACTTTTACGTTTAAGGAGTAAGGAGCAAGTAGCAATTAAGATATTATTAAGGAAAATTTTAAAAAATGAGTTCGACAATTAAATTACCCAGTGGCAAACTAATAAATTTATCCCGTTTTGTCGCCCTGTTACCTGACGAAGAGAAAACAAAAAATCACTATAAATTAAGTTTAGATGGTTTAAATAAAGCCATTGATATTGACTCATTTGATGCCGAATTTATTACCTCATTACTTGAATTAGAATCGAATAAAAACAATTCTCATTTATTAGGATAATGGGATAAAGGAGCACAACTTCGTAAAAATCAACCATTGATGAAATTAATTAAACAATGGAGAGAACAAAAAAAAGGTCAAGCTGCTACAACTGAAGAGATACAAGAATATCAAGAGATTCAAGAAACACTTAAAAGAAAGAATTAGACAAAATCTCAAAAGTCTAAAAATATCTGAAATATTAAATAAATTGTGATCGTCATTCTCGATTCAGGAGTGCTTCATACCCTAATTAGTACCAGTAAAGTTAAAGAAGTAACCGATTGCCAAGAAAAGCATTATTCTCGACAATAAAAATTAGAAGAGTGTATTAACTTGTTTAAAAGATAGAGGTGATTGTAATATTTCTTTAGCTTCTAGCAAGTAATGAAAGCAGAAGTTGCCAAGCTATTAAGAAGTTTAGTACTGGTCAACTAAAAAATATCAAGAGCTATATTCTTATATTTCCCTGCAAATTCGCCAAAGCATCATTTACTACTAAGTTAATCAATCTTTCCTAACGTGATAATGTACCTCGAATCAGATTCTGTAACCTTTCTAGATCGAAAAGTATTTACCGATGTACCCGCAGGCGATCGCCCTACAAGAAAAAATTCAGTTACAATTACTGGCAACTTGAGCTAGTAGCACAATTGTTTATATTACCCAGTACCCACAACCGCTAAAATACCATTAGATAAGACAAAACAACCTAATTGGAGAGCGAGCTGAGTATGGAATGGAATGCAACCAAAGTAGAAGATAAAATTGGTATTCGCTTTAAACATACTGATACTCTCCGTCTTGCTTTGATTCATCCCTCTTATGCCAAACAGATTAATGAGCCAGAACTAAATAATAAGCGGCTGGAGTTTTTGGGTGATGCCATGCTCAAGTTGGCTGTTGTCGAGTACCTCTACCTCCATTTTGCTCATTTACCGACAGCTAAACTAGAACTGCTACGAGATAAATTAGTAGACCCTAAGCGACTAACTAAAATCTGGTACGATTTGCAGTTGGGAGATGCCTATCCGTTTTTGGGTTTAAAAGAAGAACGACATCGCCTGCGTCTCAAGCAACAGAATCCCTTTGAAAAAGCTTTTAGGGCATTAGTGGGAGCAATTTATTTAGACCGAGGTTTTGCTCAAGCCCGTAATTGGTCGAAAAAATATTTAATTGCTCCTGTTTTGAAACCTTATCTTAAAGAGAAAGAAACCAGTTCTCACTCTGAGAAACAAGTAAAATTCTTAGGTGATGCTTTATTGACAGCAGTGGCGATCGATTATTTAACTAATCATATTCTGCGGGTTAATCCCAATAAGCTCAAACCCCTATTGAAAAAACTCATTTCTCAAAAAAGCCAATCTGCATATCTCAAGGGACTAACTATTAATGATTGGGAAGAAATTAGCCAAAACGAGCTAGAAATAGCCAAAAAATCTTTTAAAGCCTTACTAGCAACTATATTTCTCCAATTTAATGCTGATAATAGCAAGGATAGTTTTAGAAAAACAGCTAACTACTTTGCTGAACATTTTGTGGAAGAGGAGCGAATTATGCAAGAAGCGATCGCCATTTTACTCAAGGATGGTAGATCGCCAAAATGGATTATTCACAATGTCATGGGCTATCCTGGCAAAAAATTTCATCAAGGTCGAGAAAGATTCCAGGAATTAATGGGAACTTCAGAAACGAGTCAATCCTAAATTTTGTTTCTTAACCTAAAAAAAACCTAATAAATAGTCGAAATCGATCGCTTTTTTGGTAAACCTACGATAAAGTAACAAAAATTAGGTATTATTTAACTATGACCGACTTTAAATATATACTGGCACTCGATCTAGGCACTACAGGCAATCGGGCGATTTTATTCGATCGCCAAGGCAAAATAGTCGGTCAGGCATACAAAGAATTCACTCAACACTATCCCCAACCAGGCTGGTTAGAACACGATGCCACCGAGATTTGGCAAGACACCTTGGGCTGTATCAAGCAGGCGATCGCCGAGACTCAAGCCCAGCCGACAGACATAGCGGCGATCGGTTTGACGGTGCAAAGAGAAACCTGTTTATTGTGGGATAAGACCACAGGTGAACCATTACACAAAGCGATCGTCTGGCAAGACCGACGTACTGCCCCCATGTGCAATCAGTTGCGCTCACAAGGGAAAGCCGCCATGATTCAACAGACAACGGGGTTGGTGCTTGACGCTTACTTTTCGGCAACTAAACTAGCTTGGCTAATTGATTGGGTCAAACAACATCAACCAGATATCAATTGGGATAATGTGATGGCAGGGACAATTGATACCTGGGCGTTGTGGAATCTAACAGGCAGAAAAGTTCATGCCAGCGATCGCAGTAATGCCAGTCGTACCATGTTAATGAATTTGGATACGGGAGACTGGGATAATTCCCTACTGGAGTTATTTAATATTCCCCCTCAGATCATGCCCCAAATACTTCCTAGTCTGGGTATCTTCGGCACCACAGATAAAAATTTATTCGGGGCAGAAATCCCGATCGCCGCGATCTTTGGCGATCAGCAGGCGGCTCTGTATGCCCATGGATGCGATCGCCCTGGATTACTAAAATGTACCTATGGTACTGGTTGCTTTTTAGTGGCACAGACAGGAACAGAAGTAACGCGATCGCACAATCAACTACTTTCCACCGTCGCTTGGAGTACCCCCAAACAAACCAATTACGCCCTAGAAGGAGCAATCTTTACCACTGGTGCAGCTATTCAATGGCTGCGGGATGGCTTACAGCTCATTAATAATGCGGCGGAAACTGAATCTTTATGCTCTCAGGTTGAAGATACCAATGGAGTTTACTTTGTGCCAGCCTTAAGCGGCTTAGGTGCGCCCCATTGGGATATGAACGCTCGTGGTGCTTTTTTCGGGATTACTGGGGGAGTCAAACGAGAACATATGGTCAGAGCCGTCTTAGAGGCGATCGCCTATCAAGTAAAAGAAGTAGTTGAAGCAGTGAATAAAGATTGTCCTAATCCCATTACACTGCTTAAAGTAGATGGTGGAGCAGCTCAAAACAACTTCCTGATGCAGTTCCAAGCCGATGCTTTAGGTGTACCCATCGAACGACCTGCTATCTTAGATGCTACCGCCCAGGGTGCAGCTTTTGGTGCAGGGTTGAGCGTCGGTTTTTGGGATAACTATCGGGCTTTAGTTGATAACCGCCAAATAGAGCGAGTATTTGAACCAGGAAGCAATTCACCAGCAGCACAAGCTAACTTTACTACTTGGAGCAAAGCCGTAACTAGGGCAAAAAATTGGATTGAGTAGCCAAACAGTGAGTAGTAGCTCATCTAGTTGACTGACAAAAAATGATTAATATTTTAGAAGTTTTGTCAGTCAATCACAGAAATTAAAGGCAAAACCAACGGCTTTAGTCGTTGGATGTAGCCGTGGCACTTTTAAGTGATGTTATTCTAAAAATTTACTTTTAAGCAATTGGAGGAAATTTGCTTTTAATGATAAATTGGTTGGTTGCTTTGGAGATATTGTTGGCAGCAAATCTCGATTGCTTTGTTTAACTAATTGCTCTAATTGTCGCCAATTTTGGCTAGAAACAAGAATTTCGTCAACTAAACCGACAGCAGCCATTCTAAAAGCAGTAATTTGAATATCTTTGAGAGGCTGAACAATTGCTTTGGAGATCTGAGCTAAAGAAGTATTGCCATCAGCTAATTCCCAAATTTGCCTCTCTAAAGCAGTCAACCTGAGATGGGATTGTTCTACCGAACGTTTGAGAGCCCAGGTGGGTTCTGGTAATTGCTCATCAAAAATATCCCACTTGTCAACTAATCTTAGGGCATACATAGATACTTCCGTAGATTTAATTTTTTGTCCAGTCATTTCTAACCAAGGAATGGTTAAAATTCGATCTTGTAGCTCTGATAATTCATCGAATCTAAATTGACCATCTTCTAAATGAAATAATTGATAAACTTGGTGTAACTGTAGTTGAAAAATCAAACTCAGTTTTTCTTTATTCAGTAGCTTCATTTTTTGAAGATATAACCCCAAGGGAACTTCTGGCGGACAGAAAGTCCTTAAGCGACTGACTACTGGAGGACTCAACCAGCCTCGGGCTGCAATTAAACTAATCAAACCTTTATGATTCAGGCGATCGCTGACAGCAACTAAATAACCTTCCTTAAACCAGACGTAATAAATCCCTTTAAGTTTTGTTGTTCGACTGGATTGGGGAATCTGGACGATGAGACGACCAGATTTTGAGCCTGCTTCAATTAGCCGAAATAACTCTGGCAGAGAAAAAGATTGAAAAGAGCTACTAATACTCATTGTTGACACTCCCGCCACTAAATTATTAATTCGGCTATCGCTTCATTACTAAATAGATCGATCTAACTAAATTTATCCTACTCTCAGTTATTCGGCAAAGCTGAGTGCCTTACCTCGGACTTCTGAGTGAAAAACTCCCCGTTCGTAAACTATTTGTCCACCAACAATGGTAATTATGGGCCAGCCAGTGAGTTTCCAGCCCTCAAAAGGACTCCAGCCACACTTGGTTTGGAGTTCTGAGCGGACAACGGCGCGAGTGGTATTCAAATCCACCAAAACCAGATCGGCATCGTAACCTACGGCGATCGCTCCTTTGTTAGGAATCTTATAAGCTTTTGCCACCGCACTGGACATCCATTGGGACACTTGAGCTATAGTACAACGTCCCTGCATCGCTTGGGTTAGCATCAAAGGCAAGGATGTTTCTACTCCAGGCATACCTGAAGGACTTTGAGGATAGCCCCGCTGTTTCTCTTCTAGGGTATGAGGCGCATGATCTGTAGCAATAAAGTCGATTACGCCATCTAATAATGCTTGCCACAGCAGATCGTTATTTTCAGGCGATCGCAGAGGGGGATTCATCTGGGCTAAAGTCCCTATCTGCTCATAAGCATTAGTATTGAGCAGTAAATGTTGGGGTGTAACTTCAGCAGTCACCCAAGCTGGCTTGTCCTGACGTAATAATTCAGCTTCGATGCCAGTAGATAGATGTAAGATGTGCAGCCGACGTTGATATTTCTTAGATAGTTTTAGAGCTAACTTAGTAGCATTCAATGCTGCTTGCTCATCTTGAATTACAGAATGAATGGCAGGGTTAGTTCGATCCTTATACTGTTTACGTCGCTCCATAATTCGCGCGTGATCCTCGGCATGAACCGCAATTAAGCGTTTACCTGAAGCAAATATGGGTTCTATTTCTGCTTCTGTACTAACTAATAAAGCTCCATGGGATGAACCCATAAAAATTTTGATACCACAAGTGGGAGTTGCCGTGTTTAAATCTGGCAAATTAGCTGCGGTTGCACCAATAAAAAAGCCATAATTAACTAAACTCTTTTTTGCTGCCAGTTGTAGTTTATCATCTAAAATTGCTTGGGTAGTCGTCAAAGGTTTAGTATTGGGCATTTCTAAAAATGAGGTAACGCCACCTCTGGCACAGGCACGACTTGCAGTTGATAAATCTTCCTTATACTCTAAACCTGGTTCGCGAAAATGAACTTGCGGATCGATAACCCCAGGCAACAAAGTTAGTCCAGTTGCGTCGATTACTTTATCCTGTTCAGTGGTGGCAATTTCAGGAGCAATTTGAGCGATTTGTCCCCGCTCGATCTTGACATCTCCGAGAAATAAGTTGCCATCTGGTAAAAGAATTTGAGCTTGGCGAATTAACATAACAAATTAATGATGGAGGACAGATGCTGATGACGAAAAAAGAAGAAAATCCGATTATCGAACTGATCAAAACCTTTGTTTATGCTGGTATTTTAGCTTTAGGCATTCGTACTTTTGTTGCTGAAGCACGTTTTATTCCCTCTTCTTCCATGGAACCTACCCTAGAAATTGACGACCGCTTAATTGTTGAAAAGCTTAGTTATCGTTTTCGCTCCCCTAAAAGGGGTGATGTAGTTGTTTTTTCGCCAACAGACAAACTCAAGGAGAATTATAAAGATGCTTTTATTAAAAGGGTAATTGGTATTCCTGGGGATGAAGTAGAGGTAAAAAAAGGACAAGTATATATTAATGGTAAGGTATTAACTGAACAATATATTAAAGAAGCTCCTGGCTATGAATATGGACCGATTACAGTACCTAAAGATCAATATTTGGTATTGGGAGATAATCGCAACAATAGTTATGACTCCCACTATTGGGGTTTTGTACCTCGAGAAAACTTAATCGGTCGAGCCACAGTGCGTTTCTGGCCATTAAATCGTCTGGGTTCTCTTGATGAGCAGCCCCTTTACCCTGAAGTCCAATAAAGGGATATCTGAGTCCTAGAGACGTTTTTCCCAAGGAGAACGTCTCTTAACTAACTATGAGTTAACGAAACATACTGCTAACGGAGCTATCTTCGTGAATCCGCCAAATTGCTTCTCCTAATAAATTAGCAACGGAAAGAATTGTTAATTGTTCAAATTGTTTGGACTCTGGTATGGGAATCGTATTAGTAACGATAATTTCTTCAAATATACCACTGGATAGGCGAGATACAGCTGGCTCAGAGAAAACGGCATGGGTTGCACAAGCATAAATAGCTTTAGCACCTTCTTGACGCAATAACCTACCTCCTTCTGATAAAGTACCAGCCGTATCAATCATATCATCGACTAAAACTGCCGTTTTGCCTTTAACATCACCAATCACATTCATTACCTCAGCTACATTGTGAGCTTGGCGGCGTTTATCGATAATAGCCAGTGGTGCATCGTTAAGTTTTTTCGCAAAAGCTCTGGCTCTGGCAACACCACCGACATCAGGAGAAACTACTACCAATTCTGGCAGTTGCTTAGCTGCTAAATAATCTAAAATGACGGGAGAACCATAGACATGATCGGAAGGAATGTCAAAGTAACCCTGTATTTGGGCTGAATGTAAGTCCATCGCCAAAACTCGATCTGCCCCTGCTTGGGTAATTAAATTAGCCACTAATTTGGCAGTGATCGATTCTCTGCCTGCTGTTTTGCGATCGGCTCTAGCATAACCATAGTAGGGAATAACTGGCGTAATTTGTCTAGCCGAAGCTCGCCGACAAGCATCAATCATAATCATCAATTCCATCAGATTATCATTGACGGGATTACAGCAAGGCTGTAGCAGGTAAACATCAGCACCGCGAATCGATTCCTGAATTTGAACATACAGTTCTCCATCAGCAAAACGCTTGCGAATCATCGGTCCCAAATCCATGCCCAAATAGCGGGCGACCTCTCTAGCAAGAGGAACATTAGCAGAACCAGAAAACAATCTGAGACGATTGGAATCTGACAACAAAGGCGTTTGCTCCATCGACTGAGGTATTAAGGTGGTACTATAGCTCACAGCAAAATATATTCAATTCAATCCACGGCAATCTTATCATTTTAAGGTTATCTTTATTTAATGATATTTTTGATAACTAGTCGAGCGACAAGTTTAGTTAATAATTGTTAAAAGAAAATTAATGGCAAATTAAAGCAAAATTTTGGTAAATATCAATATTCAGGGCAATTTTAGGGAATTTTGCGCTAAATTTTTCAATTACATTATATCTTTTGCAGATATTTTTAGCCTCAGTACATCTTACTAAAAATCTATCCCTCAAGGGCATAAAAAACACAAAAACTATTCAAATTATGGCATCTTTATTAATCTCTGGAACTGACACAGATGTTGGCAAAACTTGGGTAACTATATCTTTGGCAGCCTACTGGCAACAGTATAGATGCCACGATCATTCTACTGAAAACAATGACCCTAAACATCAGCTGGGTATATTTAAATTAATGCAAACTGGTATTGGCGACTATGAATTGTACGATCGCCTTTTTGGAACCGAAGTATCAATTCAAGTTGCTACACCTCTATGTTTTACTACGCCAGTAGCTCCACCGATCGCGGCGGCAAAAGAAAATAAAACTATTGACTTGGGTAAAATTTGGCAAGATTTGCAGGCTTTAGCCGCTCACAATTTTGTGTTAATCGAAGCCTTGGGAGGCTTGGGTTCTCCTGTTACCTCAGAATTAACCGTGGCTAATCTGGCTGCTGAATGGCGTTTACCGACAGTGCTAGTTGTACCTGTTAAATTAGGTGCGATCGCTCATGCCGTGGCTAATGTGGCGTTAGCACGAAGTTTAAATGTCGATCTTAAGGGAATTATTCTTAGTTGTAGTAATTCTGAATCAGCTACTATGCTCGAAGATTTAACCCCTGTAGATTTAATCGAATCTTTAACCCAAACGCCAATTGTCGGGATTCTGCCTTATATTGATGATCTTACAGACTTACCCAAACTAGCTAAAATCACCTCTTCTTGGGATCTAGAAATCATATTACCCAACTAAAAGGTTAACCAGCTAGCAAACTGGTTAGTAAATTCATCTTGCAAAATTGAAGTCCGAATGTCTTGAGTAAAGCGAATTAACTCGGTAAGATTGTGCAAAGAAAGCATGATGTATCCCAACATTTCTCGCGATCGCACTAGATGATTGAGATAGGCACGACTAAAATTAGTGCAAGCATAGCAAGTACAGGTTTCATCTAGGGGACGAAAATCCCGTTTATATTGAGCATTTTTAATATTAATCCGCTCACCTTGCACTAAAGCTGTACCATGACGACCAAAACGGGTGGGAATCACACAATCAAATAAATCTATCCCTGAAGCGATCGCCTGTACCATTTCGCGATAAGTACCCACTCCCATGAGATAGCGCGGTTTATTAGCAGGTAACAGGGGGGTTGTATGGCTTACCGTAGCATTAATTAATTCTGGTGCTTCTCCCACACTCACCCCACCGATAGCATAACCAGGTAAATCTAATTCCCTTAACTGTTGGGCGGCAATAGTACGCAAATCCAGGTGTATTCCCCCTTGCACAATACCAAATAAAGCTTGGGTTTGAGGGTATTGATGTGCCTCCATACATCTTTTTAGCCAACGATAACTTCTTTCTGTGGCTATTTGTACTTGTTCTTTAGTGGCATCTGCGGGAGGACATTCATCGAATGCCATAATTACATCTGCACCCAAAGCATTTTGAATTTGAATCGATCGCTCTGGGGTAATGGCGATAATGCTACCATCGCGGGGGGAGCGAAAAGTTACCCCAGTTTCACTGATTTTACGTAGTTCGCTGAGACTAAAAACCTGAAATCCGCCTGAATCGGTGAGGATTGGGCGATTCCAGCCCATAAAGCGATGTAACCCCCCCGCCTCTTGTACAATTGACTCTCCTGGCTGGAGATGGAGATGATAGGTATTAGCTAGAATCATTTGGGCTGCGGCTGCTTCTAGCTGTTGGGGAATAATTCCTTTGACCGTAGCTAAAGTACCAACAGGCATAAATCTGGGAGTTTCTACGCTCCCGTGAGGTGTATGAAATACTCCTGCCCTGGCATGGGTATGACTACAAGCTGCTTGACATTGAAATGAAAATCCCACTAGTTATTTATTTAAAATTCCTCATCATCCAATTGTACGTCCAAACGAGCCGAAAGCACCTCTGTGACCATTGCTTCGATAGCTGCGGCATTAATCCCTTTATCTTGTTCTCGATTTAGGGCAGTGGCTGAGATAGGTATTAATCGTAACTGACGGTTTTCTTGGATTAAGTCAAAACAGGTTCGATTATCCGAAGATTTACTGAGTTGTAAATAGTCAAAACTTTTAAGATTAATATATAAATTGCCGTTAGCTATTAAGGTAGATTGGTAAGCATCACTAAATATTTCTTGGACAAACCCTTCCCCTTCACTATCTAAACGATCGTCTATGCTGTGACTATAACAAACATGACAAAGATCGTTGAGCAGACGTTGCATATCATCTTTGTTGACAATAATTCCAGTATCTACAATACAGGGAGCAACTGATTTATTTAATCTGTGAGGTTGATTCATGATTAATAGGTTTTAAGGCACAATCAAACTTGACGATACTTGGCTATCAAATATAGAGCTTAAAAATAAAGTGGTCTATGAAACAATATTAGCCCAAGATTTAGTTACTGTTTTATGAAGTTTTAACCGAGAATTTATCAGTGTCAATTTTATCGATCGATTTATTGGGGCAAGGTACTAAAAAGTTATTGGTTTCTTTTGGCAGTGCTGTAATATTTTATACAGTCATTCCTCTGCCCTCTTCATGGACGGGCGAATGGTCGCGAATTGCTCGCTGGTCGCCGATAATTGGGTTAATTATCGGCGGAATCTTAGGTATTTTAATATATAGCTTGCATTTTTGTGGGATACCAGTCTTAACTCGCAGTGTTATTGTAATCGCAATTTGGCTAAGTGCAACTGGTGGTTTACATCTGGATGGGGCAATGGATACAGCTGATGGTTTATCTGTAACCAATCCAGAGCGCAGATTAGAGGTGATGCGGGATAGTGTTACTGGAGCGTTTGGGGCGATCGCTGCCATAATTATTTTATTATTAAAAACCGTAGCGATCGCTGAGATGCAGCTTGCTTCCTGGCTGGCTTTAATGATGGCAGCAGGTTGGGGTAGATGGGGGCAAGTAATGGCGATCGCTTGTTATCCCTATCTTCGGGAAACTGGTAAAGGTGCGTTTCACAAAGCCAATATGCGCTTGCCTCAAGATGTTTTATTGGGTTCAATAGTTTTACTCGGATTTAGCAGTTTACTTTGCTGCTTAGGACTTTTAGGTTGGTGGCAGGTTATTTTACTAATATTAGGAAATAGTGCGATCGCTTTACTATGTGGAGCTTACTTTAATCGACGCTTAGGTGGACATACAGGAGACACTTACGGCGCAGTAGTAGAATGGACTGAAGCTTTGATACTTTGCTGGTTGACTGTATTTTGACAGTCAGCATTTATTAATAAAATGTTATTTAATAAAATCCCTGGACGAGGTTATCTACTGATAGCAATTCTGATCTTTGCTGCTTCTAATGCGGTAACTAGCAAACTGACCAAACTAGGAGCAAATTATTTAATCGACGGTAGAAATCCGCTCTCTTTTTGTAATGTCTTGTTTGTCGGTAATATCTGCGCTCTACTAGCCTTGATTGCTATTTATGGCAGAGAATGGAGTCCTAATTCTCTTCAAAGACTATCCATAAGCGATTGGTTAGGCTTAATTGCTGTGGCAGTATTATCGGGAGCGTTAGCACCAGCATCGATCTTTTTTGCTCTAGATCTCACTTCAGTCAATAATGTGGTGTTAATTGGCAGAATCGAACCCCCTTTAGCCTTGGCTTTATCCATATTAATTTTGAAGGAAAGGGTTAATCGATGGGTAATAATCGGTGCAATTATTGCTTTTATCGGTGTTATTTTAACAATCGTTTTACAAACTCCTGAAGCCGATGCCGTGAAGATGGGAGAAGGCTTTAGCATTGGTCGAGGAGAGTTGATGGCTGCGGTTGGAGCGATCGCTTTAGCTATATCGACGCTGATTAGTAAAATTAAACTGACCCAAATTCCCTTGGGTATATTTACTATCTTTCGCACCGCTTTGGGTACAGTAGTCTTTTTTGCTCTAGCAGCAAAGTTATACGGAATCGGTCACTTTATGGATGTTTCTGCGCCTATAGTCTGGCAGTGGATGTTAGTTTATGGTGTCGTAATTGTCGTCGGTGGACAATTAGCTTGGTTTAAAGGTTTAAAAAGTACCAATGCTAGTGATGTTTCCCTAGCAAGTTCGATTAGTCCCATAGCAGGGATTATCTTCGCCTTCATTATCTTAGGAGAGTTACCCACAAGCGCACAATATATCGGTGGTAGCGTCATTATCTTAGGTATCATCTGCAATCAAGTCGGCATATCTGTTCAAGCTCGACTTGTAGCACAAGCAGAATTATGGCAAAAAGAAATGGATGCCGAAGTTGGCTTTAAAGGTTTTTGATTGTGTTAAATTAAGTAATCAATATGTTCTCAACCACTTACCTTGAAACTTATTTCAGCCAATCTATACTTTCTTTTAAGATGCGTTTGCCCTGCTAGTTAAGAGCGAGATATCTAACTTAGAGCCAAATCGTGATAGCATTTTGAATATATTTTAAGAAAATCCCAGGAAGGTAAATAAATATATGGAAGCTGCAATGCTATTGGCAAAGCTGCCAGAAGCTTATGCCATGTTTAACCCCTTAGTAGATGTTCTACCTCTAATTCCCGTATTTTTCCTCTTACTCGCTTTTGTTTGGCAGGCAGCAGTAGGGTTCAAATAAATTATTCTGTATTATTGTATATTGATTTTCAAGCATCCTCTGAGGGTGCTTTTTTTGTTGCAAGATATAAATTAGCTAAACCTAAGTTTTCTGCTACTGCCAATGTCAGGTAAAATCACTCTCACTGTTACAGAAGGTAAACTTAAAGGCAAACAATTTGCTTTTGATTCCCGCACAACCTGTATCATCGGTAGGGCGATAGATTGCAATATTAGAATTCCTAACGATGAGTATCATGCTGCTATTTCTCGCTATCACTGTTTACTAGATATTAATCCCCCAGATATTCGCATTCGTGATTTTGGCAGTCTCCATGGAACTTATGTCAATCAACAATGTATTGGTAAACGTCAAGCTAATCAAATTTTAGAATCTGCATCTGAAGTAAAATCACCTGAATACGATCTTCATGATGGCGATGAAATTAAACTGAGTAATACTGTGTTTAAAGTTAGTATTAGCCAACCGCCGTCGATTCCTTCTACCTGGCTAATACCAGAATCAGCCAATCTTCCCCCACAACTTAAGCTGACGACTAGTGGGAATTTGGGGGTAATTGAAAATTATACTAAGTTAAATAAACTGGGAACAGGAGGCTGTGGTGAGGTTTACTTGGCGCGTAATGAAGTCACCAAAGAATTAGTGGCACTCAAAACTTTATTACCGAAAGTGGCAGTTATGCCGCAGATGAAAGAGATGTTTTTGCGGGAAGCAAGGAATGCTAAAAGATTAAATCATCCCAACTTAGTACAACTTAAAGATTATTGTTTCGCTGATGGTATATTCTTTTTCACTATGGAATATTGCGATCGCGGTTCAGTATTAGACCTAATGCAAGCTAGAGG
>JAAUYH010010128.1_pt1 | contig 16430 bp, 11 predicted proteins | sample 7278061 | NCBI WGS metagenome assembly JAAUYH01 (sample SAMN14350203, study PRJNA611818) | marine sediment metagenome | isolation source: surface marine sediment (0.6m) | place: French Polynesia: Moorea | collected 2018-08 | reverse complement strand
GTCGCATTTACCCTGGCCGACGCCATTGCGTACGTAGAAGCAGCCCTGGCCGTAGGCCTCGATATCGACGCCTTTGCCCCGAGGCTGTCGTTCTTCTTCAACGTGCACAATAACTTTTTAGAAGAGGTGGCCAAGTTCCGCGCCGCCCGGCGCATGTGGGCCCGCATCATGCGCGACCGCTTTCAGGCGAAAAATCCCAAATCTTGGCTCTTGCGCTTTCACAGCCAGACCGCGGGCGTCACCCTGCAGGCCCAGCAGCCCATGGTCAACGTGGTACGCGTCACCCTGCAAGCCCTGGCTGCCGTGCTCGGCGGCACCCAATCGCTACACACCAACTCCTACGACGAGGCCCTGGGCCTGCCGACCGAAGAGGCCGTGCGCATCGCGCTGCGCACCCAACAAGTCATCGCCCACGAATCGGGCGTGAGCGACTTTGTCGACGCCCTGGGCGGCAGTTACGCTCTGGAATCCCTCACCGATCGCATCGAGGCCGACGCCCAGAACTATTTGGATAACATCGACAAACTCGGCGGCGTCATCAGCGCCATCGAGCGCGGCTATATGCAGCGCGAAATCGAACGACGGGCCTACGAGTACCAGCGCGCCATCGAAAAAGAGGAGCGCGTCATCGTCGGCGTCAATCAATTTCAAGTCGAGAGTGAAACCCCGATCGATGTGGCCACGCTCGATCCAGCTCTCGAGCGAGCACAAGTAGAGCGGGTGCGCGCCATGCGCGGACGGCGCAACCAGGGCGATACCGATCGCGCTTTGGCCAACCTCGGCGAGGTCGCCCGCGGCAGCGACAATTTGGTCCCCGCCATCGTCGGCGCGGTCAAAGCCATGGCGACGGTGGGGGAAATCGCCGACGTGCTGCGCGACATCTTCGGGGAATATCAGCCTACATATACTATGTAGCCGGGACGTCGCTGAGACGTCGTCGAGAGCGCCTCTCTGAGAGCTGAAGCGCTCCAATCGCGGCGCCAACGAGCGCGCGACTGTCGAGCCCCTCGGCGCCGCTGTATCGCATGAAGACGCATGCCGGCGAATGTCGCACGTGCAACGAACGCCATGGCGCACTGCGGCAGCAAACTACCTGGTGTAGGAATTCATCCTATGTACCACTCATATCGTTTCTGACAGACTTTAGTTCCGATTCACAGCACACAAATTTATTGTTGGCCGTTACCAAAAATGTGATAGAGAAGTAGCTCACAACAACATTCGGGGAGCATCATGAAATCGAACAGCATTGTCCGACGTGTATCTACAAGTGTATCTCTAGGTTTGGGAATTCCCGCTATCGCCGCCGTAGCGGCCATATGGGCCAGTTCCGCGAGTCCTATTTGGGCTCAGGGATGTCCCGAGTCCAGTATCGACCCAACGGCCAGTATCGATCCAACAGCGGTTCTCGGTTGTCCAGTCACCATAGAAGCCAACGCCATTATGCGCGCCAATACCGATTTGGGCGCCGATAGCATTCTGCGCGAAGATGCCTTACTCAAAGCTGGCGCATGTGTAAAGAATAATTCCGAGATTGGCACCGAGGCATTGATCGGTCGCGATGCCGTTGTCGGCAGTAGCGTCACGATCGGCGCCGACACCATTGTCCGTCGCCGATCCAACATCGGTAATGGCGTATCCATCGGCGCAGACGTCCTGATTAAGCGCGACGCCATCATCGGCGCCAATACCACCATCGGCGACGGCAACATCATCGGCCGCGAAGTACTTCTCGGCATCGGTTGCACCGTCACCGGCACGGTCCAGATTTTTGACAACGTCGAGATCGAGCCCTGCACTGCCACCATTGACCCGACCTATTGCAGCAACAACCCCACCGAATGTCAGGACATTTAAGCGACATCGGGTGCCTACGACGCTAAATGGGCACTATCGCCCCAGCTCTTGATCACCCAGCGCTCGCTGCCGTAGAACCAGCCGTATTGGATCTTGCTCAAACTGGCGTTGACCGGCATTACACAGCGCGGCGGCCCCAAGCCCAAATGGGTGACGTAGCGAAAGATATTGTCCAGCACCCCGGCGTGGGCGACCAATAGCCCGGTGGTGCCAGGCGGCTTGTGGGCCCATTCCTCGATCACGCGCACGTTGCGCTCGTAGTGCTGCCGATGGCTCTCTCCCGCGGGAAGCTCGTAGTCGGGATCCTCCGTGATAAGCCGGCGATACACATCGGCGTAGCGGGCCGAAATCTCCTTCAGCGTCAGCCCCTCCAGGACCCCGTAGTGGCGTTCGCGCAGGCGCGCATCGCAATGGACGTCATGGCCGGTTTGCTTTGTGATGAGATCGGCCGTCTCGCGGGTGCGGCCCAAATCACTGCTGATCACAGTATCGATAGCCATAGACTGTAGTCGCTGTCCCACAGCCCGGGACTGTGCCCGTCCCCTCTCGGTCAAGCGGCTGTCGCCGTGGCCTTGAAAGCGCATCTCGGTGTTCCAGATGGTCTCTCCGTGACGCACGATAAGCACCGTAATCGGGTCATATGTAGGCAAGATCGCAAATCCTCTGCTGAGCGGTATCCACGCGGCGTCGCCACCGCATTGCGCAAATGTTGTCATCAATGGGGCATCTGGCCAGCCCTCTCGCGCTCGAATCGAGCACTTCCCTGTTGTACCCTCAAACCATGCCGGGTCGAATCATGGCCAACATCGTGGCTCTCATCATCGAAGGTCTGCGCCGCTACGTGCCTGAGGCCATGCCGCCCAATGCCGATCTAAAGCTGCTCGACGGTGACGAATCCGGCGTTGCCCTCGAACCGTATCGCGCGCTCCTCGACCAGGTGTATCGCCGCGGCGGCGGCCGAGCTATTCTCCAGGCCGGTCGCTCTCTCGAACACCTGACCGACCCGATTCTCTTTGTCCTTCTCAATAGCGATAGCGTGCCGCTGGTGATTGAAAAAGAGGCCCGCCTGGCCCGTTTCATCCACTCACGCCACGAGCTCCGCATCGTTGAAATGGGCCGGACCAGTATGGAGCTCGAACATGTGTCCACGGTTGCCGATCCACCGCGCCTCACCGAGAATCTGGCCTCGGCCGGTCTGCACATCACGCTCTTCGAGCAGGTGGGATGTCGGGGACTCCGCTTGCGCTTTCCCCTGAGTCCCGAACCCGAACGATGGGTCTATGGGGACAGTGTCTATGACGAACCGCCGCCCACCGGCTGCCAGCGTTGGGTATTTTCCTGGCGCGCGTTCACGCCGACCAGGCGACCCATGCCGGGCCTCGATGAGCTCTTGCTCGGAGACCCATCGCGGGGGCCATTGGGTGAGCTCTCGTCAACCAGCCAGGCAGTCGATCGCCTGGTGCGCGGTGACTTGGGGCGCACCTGGACCGTCGCCGATATCGCCGAGGGCCTGTCCACATCGCCGCGTTCGCTGCAGCGGGCCCTGGCGGCCGAGTCCACCAGCTTGTCCGACCTGGTCGAGCAGATCCGCGTTGCCGAAGCCAAGCGCCTGCTCGCGAGCACTGCACTCTCTGTCACGGAAATTGGCTACGTCTGCGGCTTTGCCGATACCTCCCATTTCAGCCGCCGATTCAAAGGCCGGGTCGGTGCCTCACCGTCCAAATACCGAGACGGCTTGTAGCGAGACAGACATCTTGGTGAACATCTCGATCGCCACGGACTGCCGCCTGGGCCCGCGGCGATGATGGCATCTGTATTTGCCTCACCGAGGCGCCGTACCGCCCTTCTTGAGCAACTTGGCTGCGACGCGAAACAGATCGGGCATGTCGATGCGCTCATCCTTTCGTCGCATCATCACGCCGATTCGTTCCAACGCCCAATACAATCCGGCTTCGCCTACTACAGCGTCTTCGACTGGCGGCAGATAGCCATGGGACTTCGCATCGTCCATGGCGGTCTTCAAGGTGTCCGCCCGTTCCCAAACCGCAAAGACCTTCTTTTCTTCCTGTGGCAAGAGCAGCCCGGCTAGTGGTGTGAGTACGCCTTTGATCCATGGAAATTCTTGGTGCAGCTGATCGACTCGGGTCTTTGATGCCGCCCGCAGCCCGTGCTGGATGCCCCGGGGTGTGAATGCTCGATCACTGGGGGCCTCACCATATCGGGCCGCTTCGATCATGAGTCCCAAGAAACTGCGCGGGGTAACTTCGTCGAATGCGTCCCCCAAGTGTTTCAACGGCCAATCATATGTCTTACCCTTTTTATATCCATATTCACCGCCGGCCATGAACGGGCCACAAAGTGCCGTCATCGCTTTTTGCTGCGCCTTGATATTGAATGCTAGTTCCCAGCGCCGTGCGAGAATCTGCTGCTGCGAAGCCGACTCCAGTTGCACTGACGAAAGCAAACGATGGAACGGTTTTTGGGCACTTCCGAACGACAGGCGGGAAAACAGAAGTCCGTAGAGATCGATTCCCGACCACGACAGTCGAACGGCACCACTGCGCAGCTTCGGTAATTCGACGAATTGCAAGCCATCGTCATCGAGTTGATCTGGACGCAAGAAAAGTTTGACGCGTACTGAACTGTATGCGCGCATGTCCCATACGACCTCAAGTAACGACTGTGTCAAAAGCCGCCGCCGAGGCCATGACGTCGCCATTGTGTCGAGTGCATCGTAAACGATCAGCAAGAGTTTTTGGCGTTGCCCTAGTTCTCGACTCGCCTCGTCTAACACTCGCTCGCGCCGATCCACATCGCCCGCTTCTGCTAGGAGATCGGGAAGGCGAGGTCGCTCGTTCTTGAGTGCGCTGCGCAAAGCTCGCAGGATCGTGGCCCAAAAGAACGTCTTGGCCTCCTCACGCTCAGCCTGTTTGGATACACATCGGTCGAGCTTGTCGCGGCTGATGCCTTCGGGTCCGCCGATGCCCGTGTAGCCAAATTGCACGCTGACTGCGTTCAATCCCAGCTTGGGGTAGGCGGTTGCCGCGGCCGCGCGCAGGTCATCACGACCAAGCACGCCAGCCCAGAAACTCTTCCCCGTTCCACGGGCACCGAGGACGATGGGAGACGATGGGGCGAGTGCCACTGCATGGGTCTCGGGGGCATATAATTCTTGGAGCTTAGGGGCTTGTGTGCCGATCGCATCGGTTGATACGTCCGCTGGCAATGACGCAATCGCTTCACGAATCTCTTTTAATGCTGTCGGTTCTATCCGGCCCGTCATGGTTCTGCCTCTTGTGGCGCCGCCATATTCTCATCGATCCACTTGAGTAAGTCGCCGAACGTCGTCTGATAGAGTCGCTCCGACAACGAATCTCGCTGCCGTAGTGGATCAAATCCTTGGAATTGCCCATCGTAGAGTATGGCCACCGGCTCTAGCATGCTGGTCAAGGAAGACAAGACAACCGCATCGGGTTGCCCATCATCCCACGGAACCTCCTTGAACGAGCCATCAGGGGGGAGTGGAACCTCAACTGGCTCGACTTCGCTCATTGGCCCGGAAGTCAAAACACGGAAGAGGTCCTGACAACGCTGGGCAAATTCCATGCGTTTGTCGGCGTCCGCTGGTGCCTTGCCTTGGATCATTGTGAGGCGTTCTACCCACTCAGACGGTTCAGTGTAGGGGGGCACAAAACGCGCCAGATGGGCAAACATAATATTATACCCTTGGAACGTTTGTGCCTCGTTCAGACCGAAAAGCAGCACTTCAGCCCCCAAACCCAATATCGCAGAAGCCGTCGTTTCGTGGAGACCCGCACGAGCATCAATCAGAACCGCATCGTATTGGGACTGCCGCGTCAGCTCGTTAATGAGATTGTGAACCTGGTCTGTTAGCGTTTCAGCGCTCCCATTTGGGCTCAGGTCTTCCATATACGCTCGAGCGATTTTGCCCAGCACGTCTGCGGGATGGTCGATACTGCGCTTGCCGAGAGCAGGAACGACACCGATATATCCGTTGCCACCAGCGAGCGAAGATGGACCAACGAGATCGGCATAAAACGCTGGATCAAGCCCCGATCGGCCATTTTCGACCAATGCATCGATCAATCCGAATTCTGGTAGCTCCAGTTCGTTCAACAGCATTGGTCCCAATCCAGGCGCTTCCATGTCCAGATCTACCGCGAGCACTCGATGCCCATGAGCGGCCAAGTGGGCCGCAACGACGACAAGCGCAGTCGTGCGCCCGACACCGCCCTTGAGGCTGGCGAACACGAATCTCGGAGGTGGTGACGCCCTGGGTGATGGCTGCCGTAGCCAGTCGGCGCCCACCAAGCGCCGATCGACCAAATTGAGGCGCCACATCCCAACAGCTATCGATAGCGTCGAAGGATCTTGTCGCACCGTAGCCGAGCCATAATCATCGGAGCTGACGATCGCGCGATCCGTCCTAGCATATCCACCGAGTTTCTCGGATAAACGAGACGACAATCTGTCAATCGTATCGTCGTCCAACGTTTGGTTGGCGAAAAACGCCAGACAGCCAGCCATGTCACGAAGAACAGTGCCGGCCTGCAATTCCGTCTCACCTAGCTCTTCAGCGATGACTCTCGCTAGGATCGGCAAGCTGTCATCGAAACGTACGGTCATGGCTATGTATCCATGGTGTTGATGGCTTGTTTGGCGTTTTCTCGCCACTGCTCGACCCAGCGCGGAAGGATCTGTCGAGCATCAGCATATCGCATACTGATGTGCCAATGATTAAAAAACCCTCGCGTGCCAACCAGTCGCCACAATGGCGTACCGCTTCGCCCACTCAATGCATCGCGGAGTTGTCTAAGCAATTCTGGAAAGTGCAAATAGAGCATCTCTTTCTTCGTTATGATAGATGTGCCCGGTAATGAAGGTTGCGAAAGCATGTACTTCACTGCGCACTCTGCGGCAATCCCGTAGAGATACCCGGCAACGTCCTTCCTGTTGCCGTCGAAAAGGCGTTCCGCTGCGTCTAGGTGGCGGTGCGCCGCCTTGAAGAGATTATGAGCGAATGGCATTACGACCTTAATAACGGATGCAGCTACGGAACGCAATTCCGGTGGAATTGAAAGATCTCGTTCCGAGCCGGCTGCACTTGCAGATGAGCCCGCGCAAACTCTCACGCGCGCACGCCTACGACAGCGTGCGCGCGGTCAAGGTGTTGGACCAGGTGCATCGCCGCGGTGGCGGCCGATCCATTCTGCAGGTTGGTCGCTCTCTAGAACCCCTGTCTTATGGGCCCCGTGATCATGACCGCAGGCAACCGGGTTTTGCCCTGCTAGCGTGATTGACGCCCTTGACTTGTCGTCTCTGTGCTCGCGACAATTAGGAACGGTGTATGCTAGAGCCGGTGTGTGTTGGCAGTGATCTCTGCCTCGCCCGGTTCATGTAACTCTCTGTCCCGTTGCACAATGACTGCGTATGAGCTCCAGCGATAACAATTTGCCGACCAACGAGTCCCAACCCAGCACCGGTCATACCGGTGAAATGGAACTCGCACCTGGGCAGACAATCGGCGAGTACGAGGTGGTGGGCAAGATCGGCCGCGGCGGCTTTGGCTCGGTGTTCAAAGCCATCCATCCCCTGATCGGCAAGGTTGTCGCTATCAAGATCTTGCATCCCGAGTATTCGAGCCAGCCGCAGATGGTCTCGCGCTTTACCGCCGAGGCCCGCGCCGTCAATCAAATCCAACACCGCAATATCATCGATATCTTTGCCTTCGGCACCATCAACGACAAATTCCACTACTACGTGATGGAGTATCTCGATGGCGAAGCCCTCGAAGACTACATCGAACGCAACAAGCGCCTGAGTGCCGCCGACGCCATCGCGATCTTGCGCCCGATCGCGCGCGCCCTTCATGCCGCCCACTGCGACGGCATCACCCATCGGGATCTCAAAGCCGACAATATCTTCCTATCGCGCGACCGCGACGGTGTGGTCGAGCCCAAGTTGCTCGACTTCGGTATCGCCAAGCTGCTCAACGACGGCGAAATCGGCCATCGCACCCGCGAAGGTGTGCCCATTGGCACGCCAGCCTACATGTCGCCTGAGCAGTGCATGGGACAAAATGTCGATCACCGCACCGACATCTACGCCTTTGGCATTCTGCTCTACCGTATGCTCACGGGCGTTCTACCCTTCAGCGGCACCAGCTATTTGCAAGTCCTCTTTCAGCACACCAACGATCCGGTGCCGCCGCTAAGGCAACACGTGCCCGAGTTGCCCGAACCAATCGAGGCCAGCGTGCTGGCCATGCTGGCCAAAAAGCCGGAAGAGCGCCCGCAAACCATGGAGGAGACCCTCGACATGCTGGTGCGCTCGGCGCGCGCCGCCGGGGTCGAGATCCCGTCGGAATCGGGCCGCATCACCCTGCCCGGAGAACTCTTGCAAGGGAATACGCCCCGGCCCCGCACTTCCAGCGGCGGCGGCTCGGGCGCGCAGCTCAAGTCGAATCGCTCGCCGGGGTCCTCGTCAAGTCTGTCTACCGACGAGACCGGCGTGCCGGTGTACGAAGCGGCGACCATGCATTCCACGGGCGAGCGCAGCCCGCAGTCGGGGCCATTTTCCAATTCCGCCGCAACGCTGATGGCGGGCGACGATTCGCCGGACGGGGTCGCCGCGCCGGCATCGGCATCGGCATCGGCAAAGTCAACGCCTTTGGGGCACACCGATATCCCCATCGCCGAGACCGTGGCCGCCAGCAGCGCCATGTCGACGCCCTCGGCCGCCGCCGCCAGCATTGTGCAGACAAGCGAGCACAAGGCCGCCACGCCGCGCCGTTTGGGCGTATGGCTGGGACTGTCCGCCGCCGCTGTCGCAATCGTGGCCGCCGTCGTCTTCATACCTCGCGGCAGTACCCCTCAACCCGGCAACAGCGGCGAATCGACCGTGGCCGCAGCCGGCGATCCCACAGCCCAGCAGGCGACGGACAGCGCCGACCCCCGTGCGGCCGGCACTGCAGCCCAAACCCAGCCGGGCGACCAAACGCCCAGCAACGCCACCGATAATTCGGCCGCGAATTCAGCCGGAGACAATTCGACCGCGAATTCAGCCGACGACAATTCAGCCACCCCAGGGGCCCCAGCGGCACCAGCCCTGGTCAATATCAACATCTCCGGTCCGCCGCCCGGTACCAAAGTCTACGGCCCCACTGGCCTCATGGGCGTCGCCCCCGGCGTGATCCAAACCCTGCAGAGCGAGCAAGCCTTGATTCTGACCTTTGAGGCCGACGATTACCAGGTCACAACGGCCACCGTGGTGCCGAGCGAACACGTCGAAGTCGAGGTCGAGCTTGAGCGCAAAGCGAGCAAACGGCGGCCATCTTCGCGAAAAAACGCCGGCAACCGGCGCAAAGACACCGACAAATCCGACCCGGCGCCCCGAGACCCGCCGAAGCCACGCGACGACCGCAACGCCCTATCCGATCCCTTTGCCGACAAGCCGTAAAGGGCCCTGCTGCATCGGCGCTAAAACGAGCATATGATGACGGCTACTCGGGCCCCTATCCGGCGTCCCCTATTCGCGTTATACGGAGCCATCATCGACTATGCGACAAACTGCCAACCTCTGCCGACATGCCCTTTGGGCCCTTATCTGCCCCACGCTGCTCTTTGCCGCCGCTACGGCCCTAGGTAGCTGCGCAACCTTGGAAGAGCATCGAGTCACCGGCTGCGGCGATTCGATCTTGGACGTTGGTGAAGATTGCGACACCCGATACTCCATTGAGGGTGGGACTTGCGGCGCGGAGAATACCGCCAACGCCTGCCACTATATCTGCACTGCTGAGGCGACGTGCCCCGAGGGTTGGGGCTGCGGCTTGGATGGGCGCTGTTATCGGCCCTCGGGGCAATTTCTCGCCTCGGCTGAGCAAGTCTCCATGCCGGCAGAGCCGCTCGCGGTCGAGGACCTCGACGGCGACGGGGTGGTCGACCTCATTGGCCAAAGCGGCAGCCGACTGATCGCGCGCTTTGGCGATCGAACCACCCCAATGGTGAGCGGGTTCACGTTCAACTTGCCCGCAGCGGTGAATTCGATATGGGTTGCGCCCTTTGACGACGACACCATCAACGATATCATGGTTGCCTTTGACAGCGAGCTATTGGCGTTTGCCGGGAGAGCGAACCGAGTCCTGGAACCGCAGCGTTTTCCCACGATCACGCTCGACCCGCCATTCACGGTCCGCGGCGGTAGCTTCGTCGATACCAATAACCCCCGGGCTGGCACCGTCTTACTCTATGTAACCGGCAATCAAGTGCGCATCGGCAGCCAACTGTGTGCCGAGGAACCCGCCATCGACCTGCCACCCTCGATCAGCGAAGATAGCTTGCTCGCGCAATTCCGCGCCCGCGTTGTCCGACTCGACGACACCAACAATGCCGACCCCAATCGGCCCTTTGCGGTGCAGGCGGTGCTCGCCTTCGTCGGCAGCCGCGAAGTCTTGATCTACAACGTGGACACCAACCCCGACGAACCAACCTGCAATCAGGTTCGCCCCTACAACCCCAGCCCCCAAGTGACGCTGCCGGCCGACTACACTCTACTGAACGGTCATCTTCACATGGCAGACATCGACGGCGACGGCGATACTGACATCCTGGTCCCCGTGGCCCGCGTCGGTTCCACCCAGCCCGAGCTCGCCGCTATCATCAATCGCAGTCGCGACCCGGACGGCGCCCCCGGACTCCTCGATGCCAGCGCCGTCCTGATCCCGGCATTGGCCGACAACGTGGCCAAGGAGCCGCTCCTGGCGACCGGCGATCTCAACGGCGATGCCCGCGCCGACTACGTCTTTGCCGACACGGTGGCCCTGGCCGAAGCGCCCGATGCCGACGGCATCCCGCAATCGCTGAACACCGTCATACGCCAGCCCAACGCCCCTTGGGCCCGTGCGGTGATCACCGATGTCAACGGCGATGATAGCCGCGATATCGTCGCCCTGCGCAACGATGTCCGCAGCGTGGATTGGCTGCTCAACGCGGACGACTCGGGCCGCTTCAACGGCTTTCAAATCGACGTTCCGGCCCGCCCCACCCTACTTCGCGATGGCGATTTCGACGGCGATCTGGTCAGCGATATTGCCTTTATCGGCGACAGCGACAACGCGAAAGAGCGACAGCGGCTTTATGTCATCTACGGCACCACCTCAGGTGGTCCCGGAGACGCCATCGATATGGGTCCCTTGAGCCAGCGCGTGGATATGATGGAGGCCACCAATACCCCCAATACGCTCGACGGCAGCGCCAATGGCATTGACGACTTGTCGATTTTGGCCGTCGACAGCCTTTCCGGAGAAGGCGTTCCCCCTGTGGATGAAACCAGTGATCTCAGCGAGCTTGAGATCAATATTTTCCAACTCGCCGGCAGTACTGCGCGGCAGTTTCTCAGCCTGCTCATCTTGCCCTTTAGCCCCGACGATGACGGCAACGGCGAAGAAGAGGATGAGGAGGAAGAAGACGAACTCGAACTCAGCGTATTGCGCACCGGCCAGTTTTTGCCCCCAACCGATATGGGCATGGAGGGAAACACCACTTATAGCAACATTGCCACCATTGCCGAATTCGAACCCGCACAGGACGGGGAAGAAAAGCGGGCCCAACACCGCCTTTTCAGCATCGGTCAGCGGGAAGATGACTCGCAGGCCGTGAGTGCGGCCGTCGATCTGGGTCCGCTCAGTGAATTCCAAGCCACCTGTGCCATCTGGCTCGTGGACGACCTCGACACAGACTCCGACGCTACGAGCAGCTGTTGTGATGAACTCATTGGCGTGGAGACCTCGCTGACCTGCGATGATGACGACGACGAAACCGCGGCCACCGATCGCGCCCTGGGTCTGCGCATCTTGCGCACCACCAGTGCCAACGGCAAAACCCAAATCACCGACGCGGGCGAAGCGGTCACGCGCATAGATCTACCCAGCGAGATTGTCTCCGTGGAACGGGCCCAGCTCGTCGATCTCGACGGCGATGGCGGACTCGATTTGCTCCTCCTCGTATCTAAGTCCGGCGGCGAACAAGGGGAGTCCACCGCGGACGTGGCCATCATGTGGAACGATGCCGGCTGCGCGCCGGATTGGTTTTGCGCCGATGAGACCAAGTACCTCTTTCCCGACAGCGACTTTGCAATCTCACTTCCCATCGGTATCCCCGATGGGAACGTCGATGACGCGATTCCCGACATCATCGACATCGCCCCCATACGACTCCAGCCATATAAGAGCCGCAGTATCGTCGTGCTCTTTCGTGGCTCCGGAGTCTTGGCCATGTCCTCAGTGGGACCGAGCATCCGCCAATACTTGCCAGATTTTTCCATCACGGGTGGCGAGCTCGACCTTCTCAAGTTGAGCAACGATGCCAACCGCATCGTCAGCGGCGATTTCAACGGCGACGGCCTCGATGACCTCGCCTATGGCGGCCAGGGAATTGGCAGTGTGTATCTACAAAGTCCAGCTCCCAGCCTCGGCAATGACACCAGCCAGGACACCGACCTTGGCATCGCCATAGGAGATGACTCATGAACCACAAACGGCTGCACCTCAGCAAACGATTTGCTTTGGCAATGCTCATCTGCCTGAGCGGGACCGCGACTGTCAGCGTCCCCGCATCGGCCCAGGAAGCGGACAGTCGCGAGCAGGCCAGACAACTGTTCCGCGCAGGCGAGCAGGCGTATAACAATGCCGATTATGCCAACGCCGCGCGCCTATTTGAGGCCGCCTACGATGCCCTGCCCTCGCCCGACATCGCCTTTTCGCTGGCGCAAGCGGCCCGGCTACAATTTTTCGAGACCCGCGATCCCCAGGCACTCATCAAAGCCATTGAGCGCTATCGCCAATACCTCGACGAGCGACCAGAGGGCGATAGGCGCCGCATCGCGGTCCTACATCTGGCCGAACTCGAACCCATGCGCGCAGTACTGGGGGCGGAAAACCCGGGCGAAGCGAGCGACGACACCGCCGAGCTACCGCGCATTGCCGAAGTCATGATCACCAGCCCCATCGACGGCGCCCGCGGGGTAGTGGGACAAATCGAAGGACCATTGCCGCTGCGGGCGGAACTGAACCCGGGCCGTTACGAGGTATCGGTCTTTGCCGACGGCTATTTTGACGGCCAAAAGACCGTGGAAGCGGTGGCCGGGCGCTTTTTCATGGTCGAGGTTCCCCTAGAGCCCAAGCCGGCCCTGGTCACAATCGAGACCGAGCGCGACGCCATTATCTATGTCGACGGCCGTCCCGTGGGCGTCGCCCCCATGCAAAACCCCATCGAAGTGCCGGCGGGCGGGCATACCATTTCCGTCACCCAGCGCGGACGCAAGCCATGGGGACGCAGCCTGGAGGCCAAACGCGGACAACAAATCACCCTGAGCGCGGACTTGCGCCGCAGCCGGCAGCGCACTTTGGCCTATGCGTTCGGCATCAGTGCCGTGACCCTCTTTGCCGCGACCGCCGTCACCGGCCTCTACACGGCCGACCTCACCAGTCAGGCCCAGGACCTCGATAGACAATTTGACGAACAGGGCCTCACGAGACTTGAGCTCAGGGATTATCTCGACCTCCGCCAAGAGCGCAATATCTTTGCCGGCGTCAGCTACATCCTCTTCGGCGTCGGCGTTGCCACTGCGGGCACCGGGCTCTTTTTATATTTTTTCGACATGCCGCAGCCACAAATTTTCGCCACCCAACCCGCCATCATCACAAGTCCGCAAACCACCCTCACGCCCCTATGGCAACCGGGCGCCTGGGGTCTGTCGCTCAGCCACAGATTTTAGGACTACGTCCCAGGGGCTTGCGTTTGAGCCATTCGTCGATTTTATCGAGCAATCCGTCTACCGTTACCGGCTTGGTAATATAGTCATCCATGCCCGCGCTGCGGCACTCCCCTTCATCATTGCTCATTGCTTGGGCAGTAACTGCAATGATGGGCGGACGCTTATCGCCATAGGTAGCATGGATCTCGCGGGTGGCCGCCAAACCGTCCATGATGGGCATGCGGACATCCATGAGGACCAGGTCGTACTCTTGACTTTGCAGTCGCTCTAGCGCCTCGCGCCCGTTGGCCACAATGGTAACGTGATAGCCGCCGCGGCGCAGGGCGGTGGCAATAAAGCGCTGATTGATCAAATCATCTTCGGCCACGAGAATGTTCGTCGTCGGCGCATCCGCGACCGCCGCCCCCGAAGTCGGCTCCGCATTTGTGCCTGCCGCGAGCTGCCGCAGTTCGGTCCACGAGCGCCTCGGTGCCTGTTCCTTGTCAAAAAGGCGACTGAGCGCTTCATGTAGTGCCGATGGTCGGATGGGCTTGGGCACAATGTCGGCAAATAGCTGCTTGAGCTTGGCCTTATTTGGCGGGTCGTTCCCCGGCAACAGCACACTGGGAATGGTGCAATTGCGCTGGCGGAGTTCGCGCACCAACGCCGCCCCGTTCGTGGCATCGATTTCCGAATCGACCAAAATTGCGTGAAACCCCTGATCCCGCAGCAGCCGATCGAACACTTCCTGGGCGCTGGCGACCACCTCTGCCTGCACGCCCCACTCGCACAATTGTCGATAGAGAAATTGCCGATCGGTCTCATGATGGTCCACAGCCAGAATGCGACAGCCGCTGAGATCGACCCTGGTCCCAGGGGGAATGGTTCGAGTGAAGCGCTTGCGGTGCACCACCGCCTTGGTGGGGAAGGCAAAGATGAAGGTAGAGCCCTGTCCCGCCTGGCTCTGCAGTGAGATCGAGCCGTCCATTAGGTTGGCGATGTCTTTGCAGATCGCCAGGCCCAAGCCCGTGCCACCAAAACGGCGGGTAGTGGATTCGTCTACTTGAGAAAACCGCTGAAAAATTAGCTCTTGCCGGTCGGCCGGAATGCCAATGCCAGTATCGGCGACAACACATTGAATCTCCGTACATCCGTCATCCATGGCCGATGCGCGAATGCCGAGACTGACCTCGCCCTCTAGCGTGAATTTCACCGCGTTGGACAGTAGATTGAGCAGTACTTGGCGAATGCGGGCGCGGTCGGCGACAATCGTGCGCGGAATGGACGGCTCGGACCAAAAGATCAGCTCCAAGCCTTTCTCAGCAGCATCTGAGGCCACCAACTCCATCACCTCTTCGGCGCAGGCAACCAATTCGAACGATGTCGTATCGAGCTCCACTTGCTTGGCTTCGATTTTGGCCAAGTCGAGAATGTCGTCAATGAGGGTCAGCATAGCGTCGCCGCTCTGCTTGATGATCTCCACGTATTCGCGCTGTTCCCCGTCCAAGGGCGAATTCATGAGCAGGCTGGTAAAGCCCATAATGCCGTTCATGGGCGTACGGATCTCATGGCTCATATTGGCCAAAAACAGCGACTTTGCCTGACTGGCCTCCTCTGCCAGCGCCCGGGCCACATCGGCGGCCTCCTTGGCTTCTACGAGTGCGGCCTCGTGCCGCTTCTTCTCCGTGATATCGCGGGCAGTGCCAATAAATTGCCGAACCAGACCCTCCTCATCGCGAAAAAGCGGCGTCTCAGTGCTGCGCAGCCAGCGCCAAGAACCATTGCGATGGCGCATGCGGTACTCGATCTCTAAAATTTCATCGTCGGGCAGATGGCGCAGCCTAGTGTGGTGCTCAGTCACGCGCGGCAGGTCGTCGGGATGGATGAGTTTTGGCATCATCTCCGCGCCCATGTGCTGGATCTCTGCTGCCTGAAAGCCCAAAATCGTAAATAACTCGCGGTTGATATAGACGTTGGACTGGCTCACCAGATCGTAGACGTAGAGCACATCGGGGCTCGCCTTGGCCAACCGTTCGAGAAATTGCCGCCGCTCCTCTGCCTCTTGCTCTGCCTGCTTCCACTCGGTGATATCTGCGGCCACGTAGACCACATGGCTATCACCGTCGATCGGCATACGTTCGGTTCTCGGATCGGCATCTGGTCCACTATCTGCGACTGGGTTGGTGTCAAAGCGACTCAAATGTAGTGCGAGCCAACGAGGCGCCTCTTGGCCACGCCAGCAAATTTCCAGCCTTATCGATTGCGAGGTGCGCAAGACTTGACGACATGCTTCGATACATTGCTGCTCTGTGTCGCTTCCAAAACCGAGACGCGACACCGGGGTATTGCGCCATTCGCCCGCCATCGGCTCGAAGAGAGCCTCTGCCGCGCGATTACCAATTTGATGAATCAGTCTTTCGTTACATAAAGCGAGTACCCCCGTGGGGAGTGGCATGCTGTTGAAGAGCGCAAATGTCGTGGAAAGGGCACTGGCGGTCATCGAATCGCTTTCTATGACGGTGGGAAAATGTGGATATGGCGGATCCTTATGCGACTTACACCGAATACCGTCCATTTTACATTATAAGCGTATGGTACCACGCCGAATATGATTGCCGTATTTGAAGAGCCCGGCCAGGAAACTACCGCCACAGGCAGTTATGCACGTGAGACCGGCCACCTCCCCCGACAGCCAGTGCTCGCAACCCGATTTGGTTCTAGTACCTCGCCACAGGGGTTTTGATGAGTTGGGGGCGTCGAGGCGCCCCGGTGGCAAGGCGCGAGGAGGGCGCTGGGTGGGC
>JAAUYH010075685.1_pt1 | contig 16431 bp, 19 predicted proteins | sample 7278061 | NCBI WGS metagenome assembly JAAUYH01 (sample SAMN14350203, study PRJNA611818) | marine sediment metagenome | isolation source: surface marine sediment (0.6m) | place: French Polynesia: Moorea | collected 2018-08 | reverse complement strand
GCCCGCCGCCATGACGCTCAGGTGATACCCGATGAGCCCCATGTCATGTGTGAGCGGCATCCAGCTAAGCGACTGATCGTCAGGACCCCAGTGGAGGCCTTCGACAATCGCGCGAACATTGGTGCAAAGGTTCCTGTGTGTCAGGCATACGCCCTTCGGATCGCTCGTCGAGCCGGACGAGTACTGGATGAACGCCACGTCGTCGGGCGACGCGCGATGCACCTCACCGGCACTGCTTCCTGCTGCCTCGCCGATCAGCGCGCAGCGCGTCTGCAGCAATTCGCCAATGTCCCGAAGCTCTTGCGTGGCAGCAAACTCGACGAGCCGGTCGAGCAGGTCCCGCTCCGTGAACAGCGTCGCGCGATGCAACTGTCTGAGGATTCGAAACAGCTTGAAACGGTGTTCGTCGCTGATGCCAACGGCAACCGGCACCGGGACGATGCCGCCCAGAATTGCGGCCCAGTAAGCAATCACGAAGCTCTCGTTTGAACGCGAGAAGATGATCAGTTCGTCGCCCGGCTGCATGCCTTTCGACTGCAATGAACCGAGCAATGCGAGCGCACGATCCCATAGCCCCGAGAACGTCAGATCCGTCTCGTCGCGCTGGCCGTCGATGAATCGAATGTGCCGGTCGCTGCTGCGCGCGTCGACGAGCAGGTCGGTCATCGTGTCGTAGAGTTCCATGAAGGTCTTATCGTATCGCAGGTCTCAGGAAAATATCGTTCGCCGTCCTGAGGTTGATGCCCAGCTCCAGCTCCGGCGGCTCGTCGCTGTTGCGCTGCATACGAAACCTCGGAAGCAACAGTCCCATGTGGACTTTCATCTCCAGAAAGGAGAAATACTCGCCGAGACAACGTCGCGGACCCAGCGAAAACGGGAAATACGGCCGGTCTTTCTTGGCCTGCACTTCGGGCGCGAAGCGCTCCGGCCGGAACGTGTCCGGGTCCACCCAGTAGTGCTCGGTCCGGTGCAGGATATACGGGGACAGATAGATATCGGTACCGTCCGGCACGTCGAAATCGTCGAGCTCGTCATCGTCGCACGCGCGGCGCGTGAACAACCATACGGGCGGGTATAGCCGCAGCGTTTCCTCGAGAACCTGCTGCGTATATTGCATGGCGTTGACCGAATCCGCGCTGACTGCGGAGACCGTCGGAACGTGCGTCGCGGCCTCCGCGAGGATGCGTGCCTCGACGTCCGGGTGGCCGGCAATCAGGTACCAGACCCAGTTGAGCGTATTTGCGGACGTCTCGAAGCCGGCGACGATCAGCGTCATGAGCTCGTCGAGCAATTCGGCATCGGTGAAATGCGAGCCGTCCTTGTCGGCCGCCTGCATGTACATCGTCAGGAAGTCGAATGGCATATCGCCCCGGCGGGATCGGCGCGCATTGATGACGTCGAGCAGCAGCTCACGCAGATGCCGCACTTTCATGACGACGCTCAGGTCGCGCGTCGAGTCGCGGCTCAGAAACGCGAAGGGGTCCTCGCCGTCTTCGAGAATGTGTGTCTCGTAGTCGTTACCGAAGATGCTGCGCATGATGAGCTCCAGCGCGAAGTCGCTGGTCTCCTCGGTGATGTTGAGTTCCTCGCCCGCCTCGACGAGCGACGCCCACCTGGCAGCGCGCGTGTCGCAGCATTGCACCATGACCGCCAGCAACCGGTTTACGTTGCCACGCGTGAAGGCCGGCTGGATCATCCGCCGCGAGCGTCGCCAGATGTCGCCGTCGCTGACGATCAGGCCGTTGCCGAGCAGCATTTTGACGCGCTCGAATCCCGGCCCCTTGACGTACTTTGCGTGCCGCCGCGCAAGAATGCGCCGAACCTCGTGAGCGTCATTGATGAAGTAAGCGAGCCGGCCGTTCTCCCGCTCCATGCTGACCATATCGCCATGTCGCCGCTGCAGTGTCTGCAGCGTCGCGAGGGTTTCGGCGTCGATCCCGAGAGTGACCGCGGACCGAGGCCCGGGCGGTCGCCGGAATGACTGCTGTGAGGAGCTCATGACGGGGCGGAATCTTACATTGACCGGCCCTGAAACAATACCGCAAACTGCCGCATTTCCGAGCCACATCGGGTGAACGTTCAGGAAGCAGTCATGTCTCTCATGGGAGAATGCCGGCAGCCTCTGGAAACGCAGGGACGAAAATGAGAGTGAAATCAGTTGTCTGGTTCGCGCGGGCAGCGCTCTTCGCGATGCTTGCGCTGGGCTCGGCCGTTGCGTGGTCCGAGACCGTATTCGCCCCGCATGCGGCCGAGTACGACGTCCGTATATCCGTGCTGGGCGGCAAACTCAACACGAGCCTGGCGACGACCGAAGCCGGCTACGCCGCGCACCACGTCGTTCGGCCCACGGGCCTGTCACGAATGATAGCCAGGGGCAGGATCGACGAATACTCGGAGTTTCGTGTGACCGAGGATGGAATCGTGCCGGACACCTACCGCTCGAACGACGAGATTACCAGCGACAAGCTCAAGGCGGACCTGTCGTTTGACTGGGAGGCCTTCACGGCCGAGGGCATCGTCAACGGCCAGGACTTCCTGTTCGAGATGGGCGAGTTTGCGCACGATCGCGTGTCGATCCAGTACCAGCTCATGCGCGACCTCAAATACGACGAGACGAGCAACAGCTACCAGCTGTTCGACATCGACGAGATGAAGACGCTCAACATCAGGCTGATCGGTGAAAAGCAGGTCAAGGTCGATGCGGGCACTTTCAAGGCAATTGGAATCCAGCACCAGCGCGTTGGCTCGTCACGCGTCACGACGCTATGGTGCGTCGCCGAGCTGGATTTTCTGCCCGTCGTTATCGAACAGCACCGCAAGGGAAAGCTGCGCATGCGCGCGACGCTCGACAAGTATGTCCCCAGGGAGTCCTAGCCGGAGAGGCGCTCGAAACGCGTCGTCGAATCCGCGAGCATCTGCTCTTCGCGCCTTATCGTCACTCGCCGCATCAGTGACCCGCCGGCATCCGCGAGCCAGTACTCCTCGCGCAGGATGACCCCGTCGTCGTCCAGCGTCTCGATGACGTAGCGCTCGCCGAGCCACCCCGATACTCGCTGCGCTTCGACCTCACCGATGCTGATCCGGCGGTCCTCACCGAAGCGGTATTCCTCGACTACGGCCCTGTCGAAGCTGATGAACAGCCCGTACTCCGTCTGCGTCACCTTGAGACGGCGGCCGTTCTCGAGAAAGACTCGCGCCGTGGCCTGCGCAGCTTTGCGTGTCTGCAACTCGCGTTGCGAATCACGTAACTGCCATTGACCGGACAGGTCCACGCCGACCGGCACCGGGCCATCGATGCGCGAGAGCTCGATACTCGTGCCGCACGCGGCCACGAGGAGCACGACGACAAATCGTGTCAACCGCGCTGGCCGCGCCGCGTTAGGAGCGTATGATCCCTTTAACGCCAACTGAGGAATCTCCGATGATCAAACGTTCATTATTCATCACTGCCGCCGGTCTTGCACTGTCGCTACCATTCGGTGCATCGGCACAGTCGCTCGAGGATGTCGAAGCCATGACGCCTGAAGATCGCCGCGCCTATCTCGAATCGATGTCTGACGAGGAGCGCCAGGCCAAGCGCGAAGAATGGAAAGCGCAGAGGAAAGCGCGCTGGGATTCGATGTCGGACGAGGAACGCGCGGAGGCCAAAGCCCGGCATAAAGAGCGCAAGCACGAACGGCGCATGCAACACAAGGAGCGCTGGCAAAACATGTCGGAGGAGGAGCGTGCCGCGATCAGGGAGCGACAAAAATCGCATCGCGAAAACCTGACGCCGGAGCAACGCAAAGCGATGCGCGAGGCGCACCGCCAGAAGCGCCAGCCGGAGACCGACGAGTCAGGGTAAGGGAATGAAGTCGGGCTCTCCCGGCACCTCCGGGAACTCCCGATCCCGCCAGCGGCGCCTTGCCTCGTCGAGGCGCCCGCGATCGCTACTCACGAAGTTCCACCAGATCGTGCGCTCACCTTCGAGCGCATCGCCGCCGGCGAGCATCAGCTTGCTCTCCTCCGCCGCTGTGACAGTCCCGGTGGCGTTCGATTCCAGCACCGCGAACCTGCCGGCGCCGACTTCGCTGTCGCCGATGACAACGCGCCCCGAGACCACGTAGACGCCCAGTTCCTCGGCTTCTGGCAACTCGATCCGGGCGCCCGCGTCGAGGTTGACCTCGGCGTAGAGCACTTTGCTGAGTGTCCTGACGGGCGATTCGACGCCGTACGCCGAACCGATAATCATCGTGACATTCGCACCGGGGAGCTCGGCCCTGGGAATCGTATCCGCGGGGTAGTGATCGAAGCCCGGCTCCGTTTCCTCGAGTTCGCTCGGAAGAGCGACCCAGGTCTGAATGCCATGCAGGTGCTGGCCAGACTCGAGGACCTCGTCGGTGACCTTTTCCGAGTGCACGATGCCTTTGCCCGCCGTCATCCAGTTGACCGCGCCCGGCTGTATCGCCTGGACGTAGCCCAGGCTGTCGCGGTGCAGGATCTCGCCGGCGAACAGGTAGGTTATCGTTGCCAGACCTACATGCGGGTGCGAGCGCACATTGACACCGGTGCCCGGCGGAAAGTCGGCGGGACCCATGTGGTCGAAGAAAATGAACGGTCCGACCCGCTGGCGGCGTTCGTCGGGCAACGACCTGCGTACCGTGAACTCGCCGAGGCTCTTCTCGGGCGGCTCGATCAGGAGATCGATCGACGCTGACATACTATTCGCTCCTTGCCTGCAGCCCGTCACCGACCGCGCCTGCCCTGACGGCGAGGCGGCGGTCCACGCTGGCTGCGTAATTCGTTTCGTGGACAGTGTCGAGCAAGTGCCATTCGCCGAGGCACTCCTCGTGATCGAGAGTTAAACACAACCAGCCGCGCCGGTCTGTTTCCATGTATTTCACCCAGGGATTGAGCGCCATTGCCGCGTTGCGCACCGCACCCGGCTCGCGCTCCGGCAGGTACTCCGCGAAGCCGGGGGAGGTGACCGATGTCGTCATGAATTCGACGGCCACGGGACGGTCGCTGCTGTCGGGAGCCAGGTTATTCGCCATCGACGTATGCAGGTCGCCGCTTACGATCACCGGGGTGCCGGAGACGTCCGCGAGCATGCGCAGGAAGCGCTGTCGTGCGACAGGGTAACCGTCCCAGGTATCGAGCAGCAGCGGCGGATTGTGCTTCGACATCGCTATGCTGTGGTCGAGGAACTCGTCGGATAACGGCGACGGCCGGGTCCGGTCAATGAGCGGCTCGAGATCCGGCGACCGCAGTGGTGCGACGAGCACTTGCTGGCCGATGAGCTGCCAGGTCGCAGTCGATTTGTCCAGCGTGTGCCGCAGCCAGCGCTCCTGGTAAGGGCCCAGCAGGTGCCGGCCGCCGTCTTCCTCGTCCGGCCGCTCCGGCTGACGGTCGCGACCGTACAGGCGAGTATCGAGCATCGTCAGCGACAGCAGGTCGCCGTAGTCGAACGAGCGGAAAATCCTTGTCGCGGCGCCGTTACCCCAGCCTCTGAGCGGCATCCATTCGAAATACGCCTTTACGGCGGCCTCGACACGCGCGCCGAAGTCGCCATCGTCGTCCTGGTGATTCTGCGCGCCGCCGTGCCAGGCATCGTTGGCAATCTCATGATCGTCCCAGACGGCGATCAGAGGGTGCGCGGCATGCATGGCCTGGCTGTCGGGATCCGACTTGTACTGGGCGTGCCGCAAGCGATAGTCGGAGAGAGACAGAAGTTCGTGCGTCGGGTTTGGCACGCGATCGAGACGCTCCGCGTGCTCGGTCGCATACTCGCCCATGCCGTACTCGTAGAGGTAGTCACCCAGGTGCAGTACGGCGTCGAGATCGTCGGTGCTGGCGATCTCGCGATAGGCGTGAAAATAGCCGTACGCGAAGTTGGAGCAGGAAACGACGGCAAACCTCGCTCGCTCTACGTGGCCGTCGGGCAACGTTCGCGTTCGGCCCACCGGCGACAGTGCGCCGTAGACGTTGAAGCGATAGTAGTAGCGGGTCCCGGGTTTCAGACGGTGAACATAGGCCTTGACGGTGTAGTCCCTATCCTCGCTCGTCCAGACCTCGCCGCGCTGCACGACGCGCAGCATCTCCGGGTCGCGGGCGATCGCCCAGCCGACGCGTAACGGACCGCTGCGGGTGCCGCTGACCCGGGTCCACAGCACCATGCCATCGTCGAGCGGGTCACCGCTGGCGACGCCGTGCCGAAACTCATAGCCGCTCCACTGTTGCGCGCGGGCCTTGCGCGGACCGGTGATTCCGAACGAGAGCGACGCGAGCAGCCCCGCAAGGAAACGCCTGCGCAGCATCAGTCGTCCCGATCCGCAATGATCGCGTCAGCCTCGATTTCAACGAGCATTCCGGGCTCGATGAGCCTGGCCACCTCGACCATCGTGGTCGCGGGCCGGATGTCGGCAAAAGCCTCGGCGTGGGCCCGACCGATTTCCTCCCACCGATCGATGTCCGTGACGTACATGCGCGTCCTCACGACATCGCGCAGACCGGACCCCGCCTCAGTGAGCGCACGCTCTATGATTTCGATGCAGCGCGTTGCCTGCGCGTAGGCGTCACCGGGGGCGTACAGCCCGCCTTGCTCGGTCACGGGCGCAGTACCCGACACCGCAACGACGTTGCCGGCGCGGACGGCGCGAGCATAGCCGACCTGCGATTCCCAGGGCGCACCGGTCGACACATTTTCTCGAAAATACATTAATTAGTATTCCTTATTTATTGTTTTAAAACTAAAAAAAATGCTTGTCACAGAAGCCACGATGTAGACCCCTGCGATAGCGACCAAAGCCGCCGGCCGTGGCGCGGTGGCGGCTACGCCGAGCGGCACGACCAGGAACAGCCTGACAAGCTCGAAACGCCAGGCGTAGGCCCTGCCCTCGTTGATGAGGCCGAGCGTGTAGAGTAGCGCCCACAACATCAGGCAGGGCACGACGACGGCCTCGACCCCGCGCGTTGCGTAAAGCACCGAGATTCCGAGCGTCATCGCCGTCGCCACGATGAACTGCAACAGCACGTAAGCGCGCACGCCCGCGGCCACAGGCGGATCGAATTTTTCGAACGTTGCAAGGTCCGCGCGGCCCTTCGGGAAGCGCGCCTCGACGTCAGCGGGCCGCCATCCGGTGCGGCGCACCCAGACACCGACTTTGTCGCGCCAGCGCTTCGCGTGGCGCGCATCGAACAACAGGTAGTCGTAGACCTGCAGGTTTGCCCAGAACGGATTCCAGTTTGCCAGTGGCTTGCGGACACCGAACACGACCGGTTCTTCGTCGAGCTCGTCGTGGTAGGTGCCGAACAGCCGGTCCCAGAGAATCAGGATGCCGCCGTAGTTCCGGTCGATGTAGACCTCGTTCTGCGCATGATGCACGCGGTGATTCGACGGCGTCACGAATATTCGGTCGAGCACGCCGAGTTTGTGCACGACCTGAGTATGCACCCAGAACTGGTAGATCAGGCTCACCGCGTTTGCGACCAGCAGCACCTCGAGCGGAAATCCGATCAGGAACAGCGGGAGGTAGAAGATCCAGCCGAACAGGAAACCGGAACTCGTCTGCCGCAGCGCCGTGGAGAGGTTGTAGTCCTCGCTCTGATGGTGCACCGCGTGGGCGGCCCAGAGAACCGAAATCTCATGGCTCAGGCGGTGGTACCAGTAGTAGAAAAAATCCCAGCCGAAGATCGCCGCCAGCCACAGGGCAATGCCACCGGGCGAAGCGTCGAACGCACTCAGCGGCATATCGAACAGCGCCAGGTTTTCGAGCACGACACCCCAGAAGAACAGCGGCAGCAGCTTCGTGAAGTAGCCGGTCGTCGTATTGAGGACACCGGCGCTCAGGCTGTTGACGGCATCGTTGAGGCGATACAGGCGCGTCTTGCGAACGAGATCGACCGACAACTCGACGAGCAACGCGATAAGGAAGAACGGCACGGCGTAGGCGATCAGGTCCATGTGCCGATGTTACCGCCTTGCGGTAAGCTGCCGCCATGATCAATACCGCTGAAATCGAGCTGCTCAGTGAGGCGCTCGAAACGCTCGAGGCCGGCTTCCGGCAATTGCCATCGTTCACTCCCGAGTTCGACATCGAGCGGGCAAGGGACGTATTGCAGGCTACCGCGACTCGTATGCAGGACAACTATCCCTACCATCATCCGCAGTACGCGGGGCAGATGCTCAAACCGCCGCACGCGGTCGCACGAATTGCCTACGCGATGTCACTCTGGATCAACCCGAACAACCATGCGCTGGACGGCAGCCGTGCGAGCTCGCCCATGGAAGTAGAGAGCATTCGCGAACTCGGCCGTATGTTCGGTTGGGACAGGCCGCTCGGGCACCTCACCGGCGGCGGCACCGTGGCGAATCTCGAGGCGCTGTGGGTCGCGGGTCGGCTGCACCCGGGCAAGCGGGTCGTGGCATCGGCCCAGGCCCACTACACCCATAGCCGGATCTCTGACGTACTCGGCCTGCCGTTCGAAGCATTGCCTGTGTTATACGACGGCCGCATCGACGTGGCAGCTCTCGAGGCGCTGCTGGCGCAAGGCGACGTCGGCACGGTCGTCGCGACCATTGGCAATACGGGTCTCGGCGCCGTGGACCCGCTTCCCGATATCCTGGCGCTGCGCGACCGGTACGATTTCCGCTTGCACGCCGACGCCGCGTACGGCGGCTACTTCGGCCTTGCAAGCACGCTGGAAGCCGAGGCCGCGGCGGCCTACGAATGCCTGGCCGAGGTCGACTCGATCGTCATCGATCCACACAAACACGGGCTGCAACCCTACGGCTGCGGCTGCGTGCTTTTCCGGGATCCGTCGGTAGGACGTTTCTACAAGCACGACTCGCCGTACACCTATTTCAGTTCGGCGGCGCTGCATCTCGGCGAGATCAGTCTCGAGTGCTCGAGACCCGGCGCGTCTGCCGTCGCGTTGTGGGCAACGCTCCAGATGTTCCCGCTGGAGAAAGACGGAATGATGGCAGGATGGCTCGACGACTGCCTCGCGGCCGCGCGCGATTTTCATGCTCGACTCGACGACAGTGAGGCATACGTCCCGCTGATGTCACCCGAGCTCGACATCGTCGTATACGCCCTGAATGCAGCGACATCGTCGGCATCCAGCGAACGGGCGCAAAGCGTGTTCGAATCTGCTGCACGCAAGGACCTGCACCTCGCCACGATCTCGGTACCGGCCGAGCTCGCGGCGCACTACCTCCCGGGCATGGAAATGGACAGCGATGCGATTCTCTGCCTGCGCTCGGTCATGATGAAGCCCGAGCAGCGCGACTGGATCGACCGGATCATGGCGATCCTTGAAGACTGCGCAGCAGCATGAATCCGAGGTAGAAGCAGACGAAACCACCGACGAGCGAGCCGACGATGTAGCTGAACGCGAAAAAAAGCTCGTTCTTCTGGATCATCGTATTGAGCTCCATCACGAACGCGGACAGCGTCGTGAAACTGCCGCAGAAACCTACCGCCAGCAGCAAGCGGTACTGGTCCGGTACGACGCCAGCGTCATTGAACCATGCTGCGGATGCGACCAGGTGCGCGACGATGCCCATGACGAAGCATCCGGCTAGGTTTGCGCTCAATGTGCCCCAGGGAAACTCTACATCGCGTTGCAGCATTACGTTGAGACCGAAACGTGCCATCGCACCGAGCGCTCCGCCCAGGGCTACGAAACCGTACTGCAGCAGCACGACCTTCATAGGAGCTGCTCGCGTGCCTCCAGGTACTCCCGCTCGAGTCGAAGGACGAGGTCGTAAGCCGGCACGACCTCATCGATGTTGCCGACACCCTGGCCTGCACCCCAGATGTCCTTCCAGGCCTTCGCGCCTTTGATCTCGTTGCTCGCGAAGTCCATTTGCGCCTTGTGTCCCTCGGGAAGGTTCTCGGGATCCAGGCCGGCATTGCGGATACTCCCTTTCAGGTAGCTGCCATGAACTCCCGTAAAGAGGCTCGTGTAGGCAATGTCCTCGGCGCTACTGTCGCAGACCATCTGTTTGTATGCGTCGACGGCATTTGCTTCAGGCGTCGCGATGAATCGCGTGCCGAAGTATGCGAGGTCCGCGCCCATCGCCTGTGCCGCGATGATATCCGCGCCGGTCGACATTGCACCGGACAGGATCAGCGTGCCGTCGAATTCCCGGCGGATTTCCTTGAGGAGCGCAAACGGGCTAAGCGGCCCTGCATGGCCGCCCGCTCCTGCGCAGACCGCGATTATGCCGTCGACGCCCTGCTCGATCGCCTTGCGCGCGTGGCGCACGCTGATGACGTCATGGAACACGACGCCGCCATAACCGTGTACCGCATCGACGACCTCGGCCGGAGGTCCGACGCTGGTGATGACGATCGGCACTTCGTGCTTTATGCAGGTTTCCATGTCCTGCATCAGCCGGGTATTGCTGCGGTGGACGATCTGGTTCACGGCGAAGGGCGCGACGGGAGCGTCAGGGTTTTCCCGCGCGTATGCCGCCAGCGTCTCCTTGATTTCCGTGATCCAGGCGTCGACCTGCTCTTGCGGCCTCGCATTGAGTGCGGGAAACGCGCCGACGATCCCGGCTTTGCACTGCGCGATGACGAGCTCCGGACGGGACACGATAAACATCGGTGCGCCGATGAGCGGAATGCGCAACTTGTTTTCGAGCGATGCTGGAAGTGGCATCAGGTTCCCCCGGGCGTGCTCAGCCTTCGATCATGAATCGCGCTTCGCAATCGGCGACCAGTGCGTCATCCTGTTTGCGACGCGCCTCGCCTTTCAGCAGCACGAAGCGCCCTTTCTGTTTCTCCGTCCAGCCCGTCAGTAACAAGGTATCGCCGACGCGTGCGGGCTGCCGATAGCGGATCTCGCAGCGCGCCGTGTGGGCCTTGATGCCCTGCTGATAGAGGACGTGTGCCGTGACGTCGTCGAGCGCCGAATAGAGAATGCCACCATGCACGGTATTCTCCCAGCCGACATGGTTCGGCCCCGGCGTGAACTCCGCCGTGCAGCGCTCGCCGTCGAATTCGAAAGGGATGCGCAGCCCGATGGGGTTATTGACGCCACAGGCGAAGCACATCGTCGCCGGATCGATGGTCTCCGACACCCTCAGGGCACCTGCTGGTCTATCTTCAGGTCGATTGCACTCAGCTCCGCAGGGCGGATGAGCGCGCTCGCAAACCAGTCACCCGATTGCGCCATCGGTTGCCCCGACTTCGTCGCTCGTACGACAACCTCGAACTCGGGAAACATCGACAGCATCCTGCCCTGCACCATCGAATTGCTGTCGCCGAGGCTCACGGCCGCCGGCAGGTCTGCCACCGCGAGGCGCCTGACGGCAATCGGCGGCGAGGGTTGCGCCGGGTCGCGCGCAATGACGAAAATCGAGGCTGCAAGCCCGAGATCGGCAATGGTCGCGTCGTCCGCCGACACGTTGACGACGGCGATTGCGTCTTCGGGCACCTCGGCCGGCTGCGGCTGCGCCACTGGCTGCTCCGCGGGCGGCGCAGGCTCGCCACGCCAGGTCGCAATGTTCTGCTCGAGGATCGAACGAATCTCGGGCGGCGGATTCAGCCCCATGAGCCTCTCCCAGCGGCTCGCGGCCAGCTCGGTATCACCGAGATTCGCCACGTTGATGCCGCCGTAAAACAGGGCCTGCGGGTTATTGGGATCGAGCGCCAGCGCACTCTCTATGAGCGCCGCTGGCCGACCCTGCACGCCGCCGCCATCACGCGCGAGCAATGCCTCTGCAAGGCTGACGAGCGTTTGCGCATTGGACGAATCCTCGATTTCGGCGGCACGCTCGAACGCGGTTACCGCTTTGTCGAAGCGCTGCATCGAGAGATTCGTGCGACCGAGCATGATCCAGCCGTTGAGGTCGTCAGGCGTCCGGGCGACACGCTCTTCGAGCGACGCGACCAGCTGCGCTATATCGTGCCCGTCATCGCCGCGACCCGAAGGTATGTCGGGGCTGCCCTGGTAGGCGTACAGGCCTGCGGACGCTGCCAGCACGACGACGATAATCAGGGTCGTGTTGGGCGCCAGTCGATTGCGATCCCGGTACAGGGGCAGCGCGATGAAGACCGCCGCGACGACGCCCATCAGCGCCATTGAAATCCAAAGAGCCACGTGGTCAGCCTTCTTCGATTACGTTGTCGTCAATCGGCAGCGCCATGCGACGCCGCAGGACCCGGGCGAGCGCAAACGCACCCAGCACCAGCAACGCGAACGGCGCGATCCACAAGATCAGTGTCTTTCCCGACATGCGCGGGCGATACAAGGCGAATTCGCCGTAACGCTCGACGAGGAAGTCCGCGATCTCCTCGTCCGACATGCCTTCGCCGATCATGCGCCGGACCTCGCGCCGCAGGTCTCCGGCCAGGAACGCATTGGAATCCTTTATGGTCTGGTTCTGGCATTTGAGGCAGCGGATCTCGTCGATGAGCTTTTCGTACCGTGCCTGGAGTTCAGGATCGTCGAACGCCTTGCCCGTATCGATCGCCCACGCACTCGACATTGCAACGAAAGCCGCGATCAGCATTATCAGCCTGCTCATTTCGATCCCCCGGATATCAGCGGCACGAAATCGCGCTGCCAGATCTCGGCCGACAGCGGGCCGAGGTGCTTGTGCCGAACGATACCTTCGCCGTCTACGAGAAACGTCTCGGGGGCACCGTAGACGCCCCAGTCGATACCGACGCGACCGTCCGCGTCGAAGCCGGACATGACGTAAGGGTCGCCCAGCTGCTGCAGCCAGCGTATCGCCTCTTCTCCGTTGTCGCGCCAGTTGATGCCGAAAACCGGGATCGCCCCGGACGTTGAGAGCTGCAGCAGGAAATCGTGTTCCTGGCGGCACCCCACACACCACGTCGCCCAGACGTTGACGAGCGACCAGCCTTTCGTGAGCACACTCCGATCCATCGTTACATCGGGCTCGAGCAGCGACGGCAGCGAGAAATCCGGTGCCGGCTTGTCGATGAAAGGCGACGGCAGCTCGTTCGGGTCCCGCGTCAGGCCGAACATCAGGAAGCCCAGCAGGACGACGAAAACGACGACCGGGGTCCAGTGCCGCATCAGGCCGGCTCCGCCGCGGTCCCGTCCGCCGTTGCGCGCCGCCGGGCCAGTGAGCGGTAGCGACGGTCGCTGGCCGCGATGCCGCCTCCGATCGCCATGATCAGCGTGCCCAGCCAGATCCAGCGGATCAGCGGCTTGTACTGTACGCGGACACTCCAGGTGTCGTTACCGAGCTGGTCACCCAGCGCGACGAACAGGTCCTTGTTCCAGCTGGCGTGGATGCCGGCCTCGGTCATCCAGTTCTTCTGCACGAGGTACTGTCGTTTCTGCGGCCTGACCTCGGCGACGAAATCACCGCCTTGACGAATCTCGATGACCGCCTCGATCGCGGAGTAATTGGGGCCCTGGACGTTGCGCAGCTCACGCATCTCGAAATCGAAACCGGCGACCTCGATCGACGAGCCGGGGCTCAGCGCCCGATCGGTCTCGACCGAGAATGCCGACACCATCGTGACACCGAGCGTGAAGACCCCGACGCCGAGGTGTGCGATGCACATGCCAACCACGGCGCGAGGAATCCCGGCCTGCCCCTCGCGCCGCCGCACATTTCGCAGGATCGGCAGCAATGACGAGAATACGAGCCACACGCCGCCGATCGTGCCGACGACGACGAGGATGCCGACGCGACCATAGAACAACAGCGGTATGACGACGCCTATGACGAGCGCGGCGATGGCCGGTATTCGAAGAATCCTGATCACCGGCCCGGACGAGGACGAGCGCCAGGCCGTGTGCATGCCCAGTCCGATCAGGAATATCAGCGGAATCATCGGGATGGCGAACGCGACCTCGAACCAGGGCGGCCCGATCGAGATCTTGCTGCCGTCGATCGCCTCGGCGACGAGCGGCGCCAGCGTGCCAATAAAGACAAGTGCAGCGGCAACGACCAGGAGAACGTTGTTGAGCAACAGGAACGTCTCGCGCGAAAACAGGCGGAAGCCGGCTTCGGAATCGAGCTCGGGCGCGCGTATCGAATACAGAACCAGAGCACCGATAATGACGACCGCCAGGAACGCGAGGATGAAATAGCCGCGCGTCGGGTCGACCGCGAATGCATGTACCGATACGAGAATGCCGGAACGCACGAGGAACGTGCCGAGCAGGCTCAACGAGAACGCAGCAATAGCGAGCAGCAGCGTCCAGCTCTTGAAAAGGCCTCGCTTCTCGGTGACGGCCAGGGAGTGAATCAGTGCGGTGCCGACCAGCCAGGGCATGAACGAGGCATTCTCGACGGGATCCCAGAACCACCAGCCGCCCCAGCCGAGCTCGTAGTAGGCCCACCAGCTGCCCAGGGCAATGCCGAGCGTCAGGAACAGCCATGCTACCGTCGTCCATGGCCGCGTCCAACGCGCCCAACGCTGGTCGAGGTCGCCGCTGAGCATCGCCGCGACTGCAAACGCGAACGCGACGGAGAAGCCGACGTAGCCGATGTAGAGCAGCGGCGGATGGATCGCGAGACCGGGGTCCTGGAGCAAGGGGTTGAGGTCTGCGCCATCGACCGGCGCCGGGAACAGGCGGTCGAACGGGTTCGACGTCAGCAGCATGAACAGCAGGAATCCGACCGACAGCAGCCCGAGCACGGCAATGACGCGTGCGGAAAACGCGTCGGGAAGATTGTGACTGAAGCGCGACACCGCGATTGTCCACGCAGAGAGGATGAGCACCCAGAGCAGCAGCGAGCCCTCGTGCGCCCCCCAGACTGCCGACACCTTGTAGACGTCAGGCAAGTCGATCTGCGAGTGATTCGCAACGTAGGCAACCGAAAAATCGCTCTGCAGGAACGACCACGTCAGGCAGAGGAACGAGAACAGCACGAAGACGAACTGGCCTGTCGCCGCGGTACGCCCCACGCCCATCAGCCCTGCATCGCCCTGCCGGACGCCGACGAGCGGCAGGATGCCCTGGCAGAGCGCAAGGCCCAGCGCCAGTATCAGCGCGAAGTGTCCCAGCTCGGGGATCATTGCGGATTACAGTTGCCGATATTGTCGACAACCCCATCGGTTTTTGACTGCACGTGCTTCGCCATGGATTCGGCAACCTCCGGCGCCATGTAATTCTCGTCGTGCTTGGCCAGGATCTTGTCCGCCACGAACACGCCGTCGTCGCCGAGCCGGCCGTGCGCGACGACGCCCTGGCCTTCACGAAACAGGTCGGGCAGCACACCGCTGTACTTGACCGGCAGCTCGCAGGCCGTGTCCGTCACCCGGAAGTGCACGTCCAGCGATCCCTCGGCGCGGTTGATACTGTCGTCCACGACGAGCCCGCCGATTCGGAACGTCCGATCCTGCGGGTAGTTCCCGGCCACGACCTCGGAGACGTCGACAAAGAACATCATGTTGTCCCTGAACGCCTGCAGCGTTAACGCCGTTGCAATGGCGAGGCCGACAACGGCAAGGCCAACGGCCAGCATGCGTTGTTGTCTGGGTTTCATTGACGGTCCTCCAGCGCCTTTATTCGCACCTCAATATCCCTGTAGACACGCCTGTGCCGGGCACGTGCGCGCCACTCCATTCCGACGACGACGATGAATGCGAGCGTGAAACACGTCCATACGTAAGCACCGTAGCCGCCCATCGCGAGATTCTCGATCATTAGGGACCTCCGTTTCCGAGCACCAGTTCCCGAACCCAGCGCGTTCGCCGTTCCCGAAACAGCACTTCCGTGCGGATCCGGCGCAACAGCATGGCCCCGAACAACAGCGTCATGCCGAAAATCATTGCCAGCAGCGGGTAGAGCATCCCGGGATCCATGGCCGGGCCGTCCTCGGCGAGGATCGTCGGGCCCTGGTGCAGTGAATTCCACCACTCTACCGAGAAATGAATGATCGGCACATTGACCGCACCGACCATCGCCAGCACTGCACTGGCCTTGTCGGCTTTCTGCAGGTCGTCGATTGCGGCCCTGAGCGCCATGTACCCGAAATAGAGGAACAGCATGATCAGCTGAGACATCAGGCGCGGGTCGCCCCACTCCCACCAGGTGCCCCACATCGGTTTGCCCCAGATGGAACCCGTCGCGAGCGCCAGGAACGTAAATGCGGCGCCGATGGGCGCGACGGCGGCGGCCACGGCATGCGCGAGCTTCATGCGCCAGATGAGACCGATGCCCCCGCCGATCGCCATGATCATGTAGGCCATCAGCGACAGGTACGCTGACGGGACGTGAACGTAAATAATGCGAAACGCATCGCCCTGCTGGTAATCCATCGGCGCGAGGAACAGGCCGGCGTAGAGACCGTAGCCCACCAATGCCAGTCCTGGCACGGCAAACCAGGGAATCATCGACAGCGCGATGCGGTAGATGTGTGGCGGAGATGCCAGTTTATGAAACCAGGTCCACATGGGTCGCGATTCTACTCGTTACTGATACGCAATGCGGCAGCCGTTGCATAAG
>JAAUYH010138200.1_pt1 | contig 16432 bp, 17 predicted proteins | sample 7278061 | NCBI WGS metagenome assembly JAAUYH01 (sample SAMN14350203, study PRJNA611818) | marine sediment metagenome | isolation source: surface marine sediment (0.6m) | place: French Polynesia: Moorea | collected 2018-08 | reverse complement strand
GACTGATAGCCTGTGTGCCTCCCTCAATTGGCGCCGATGTCGTGATTCACACACATCACGACCGGGATAACCATTTACCCGAGCTATTATGTCGCTTAGGTGTGTCGTCTCCTATAACATGTGGATTTCGTGCCAATGTCGTGTACTCGTTCCGTGGCGAGAATGGAGAACGCGTCAACAGTAATACAACCCAATTTCACCATCGAGTACCACAGAAAAATGAGCAGTGCGGACAGGTACTACCAAACGGCTTCTTCTAATCCCTGCTGCTTCATGCCGCCGCTTTGTGGGTTTGCGACACTGGCACTGCGGCAAACTCAGCGATATCGCGAAATCTGCATCGACCTCCCCATCACTGCTCCACTCCACGTCGCCCTAGTTGCAAGGAGTGGAAAGCGGGGTGGATAGTTACTGGCGCGATGGGATCCACACGTCACGGCTATGGACACCCTGATTGCAGACATAATTCATGCATTTCGAACTGCTATAGAGGATGAATTAGTGGAACCAACCCGGAGGTATCTCGATGCTCACGCCCGATTAAAATGTGCCACCAGGAGCACGCCCGGGGCCTTGTTCCGACATCCCACCGTGAATGTGCCGTGTGTTGGCATTGAACCGAATAACAGCAATACCGATGATGATTTATTACGGGGCGGCAATATGGTGTATCAACAACATCCGAGACGTGTCGCGTTTAGTGCTGATTTTACGAGGCGGTCACGGGACATCTTGCTGGTTTGGTCGCCTTGGCCTAACTAAATTCCGAAGCGTCGGATGAGTATTGAAGTTCGGGCCGTGAATTCAGAGCGTTAACTGGCTCGACACGCGTTCATATGGTGGCAGTGTGAAAAATTCATGGTTATGCCTGGGCAGTCGAAGGCAGAATTGACGATGAATTTGGAATCGGTGATTACCGCGTATCATTAGGCGGGCCAACCAGGAAATGCTGGGATCATTTCACAAATATGTTGAGCGAGGGGAAGGAGGATGCAGGTGTGGAGATGCAGAGCCTCATTGTAACACGATGGACGACGGGGCGGCCATGGACGCGTTGGAAAGGATGGAGTGGCCATGGATAGATGGAATAATGTTTCCGCGGATCGTTGTGGATAGGACGAAGGTGGAGACTGTGGATTCGGTTGATATTTAGAAGAAAGAGGATGCGTCGCATGTCGATGTGTTGATGGATTTAAGATATTCTGAGCAGGTGACGAAAACGAAGGAGGTGGTGGTGCGGGAGAGAGAACGACCAATTGAACAGGTTGTTCCGAAGCTGAGAAGGATGAGGGGTGGAGCGAATGACGATGATCCTAGGTGATTGTTGAATAAACAGATTAGGAGAGGATGAAGGAAGGATGAGGTGATGAGGGAACGAAGAAGAAGGAGGCCGTTGTTCAAGAAATATGCGAGGATAGGCGAACTGGTTATAGTGATGGTGGCTATGAGAACCCCACTCATTTTCCGGTGTTTCTTAATCGACTGGCGCCGGTAGTCACAATTGGGGCAAACACGGTGACGGTGGAGAATTATAAGGGGGTGGAGTTTCGGGAACAGGAGAAAATTGTGTTGGGAGCGGGGTCGTTACAGACCATGGAATCGTTTGTGATGGCGAAGTGCGGAGGGATGGTGAAACTCTCGTGGGCACAGTGGTTGTTCATAATCGGAATTGGAGACCAGTTCGCGAGCGCATCAACTGAATTACTGAGATTTGCGGTGATTAATAGACGAGAGACTATTGAACGAAGGACGGTGACGTTGTTTGGAATGCACTTCACGAGCCAATTGCGAATGGATGTCAGGCAGAATATAGGAGGACGATGTGCACGTTGACTTGATAGCACTGTCGCCTGGGGGTGTAGGTATGCGATGCTGACGTTGGTGCAAAGGACCCGAATACTACGACATGGTGAAGATTAGTGGAATGTGGACGGTGATGAATTGTGCAAAGAAAAACAGTGTGGTGCCGTGGAAAACGAGTTTTGTAGTGGCGGGGCGAAGAATACAAGAAAATGTTGTAGCCAGGATACCTTGGATTAAGTGCCATCTCGGATTGGGCGCATAGCTGCGAGGGTGCCCTTAACCCGAGGAACTCTTGAATAATTTTCTGTATAAGCCTCAAACCTCGCCTTCCTTGCATTTGCGTAAACGTCTTTACATACCTCTGCCAAGGACGCCTGTACCGCAATGATGTCTGAATGCCGTGAATTTGGGCCATGCAAAATGTGTAGCATCTCAAGGCTCTGTTGCAAAAATTCGACTGCCTGATTCAGATTCTCTTGCAAAAGATGAACCTCTCCAATATTGCGAAGCGACATTGCGATATCCGGATGCGGCTTCCCGTTTGCGACCATCTCTTGTCTCATTTCCAGGCACTCTATATGCTTCTGCATTGCTTCGTCCAATTTGCTCGTCTTCATGTACACCCGTCCGAGATTGTTGAGAAGCAATGGGAGGTGAGGATGCGGCCTACCGTGTCCGTGCATCGCCCGTGCCATTTCCAGACCCTCTTCCAGCTTCTCCAGTGCTTTGTCCAGTTCACCAGTTCTCTCATACTCAAGTCCGAGGTTGTTGAAAGTCGATGCACTGTCAAGATGCGGCCTGCCGTATCCGTGGATCGCTCCTCTCACATCCAGCGTTTGTTCGAATTTCGAAGTTGTGCTGATGAGCCTTCCGGTGCTCATGATTCCTCTCCACCGTGAATCGTATACACCTCGGAATCGACGATACCCCACATTCAGCAAAAGCCTAATACGGCTTCTTCGACTCTTTGGATGTAGTCCAAGTATCGTTGGGTTCAGAATGTAAGGCAACATTGCCGAATTTATCCTGTACGTACAAATTCCTTCTCCTTTCCCTTCATCGCGCCGAATCAGTGACGAAACAAGCATTAACTCTCCCACGATAACATTTCGAAACAACCCATCGACACTACCGCCTCCATCTGCTGCGGCTGCTCTCAAAATTCCGTTCACCATCGCCTCCCCAACAACGCCAGGCCCTAGCATTGCCATTGCATGCAATACATCGTACGCTTTCCCAGATAATTTCAGCACGATCTTTTTCCAGGTATCCCATACCGTCTCAGGCAATCGAATACTCGGCATATCATATTCCGCAGTGTTCATAATATCTTGTATGTCTTCTATACTGTTGGCATTCTTCAACATATTCAGAACATCCGTGAGCCATCCTGGTCCCTTGCACGGTACTATCTCCATCAGTGCAGAGTGAGGCCCAACATTACCCCCACACAGCTCCTTCAGCGTCCGATAGTCTTCGGTGTTGTCCCTCTCCATTTCCGTGATCTCGCTCTTAACCTCGTCGTCGTCTGCATAGCGTATCTCATACATTTCAACCTTTCGGTACAACGCTACCATCGAATCTTTCATGTTTAGTGGTCTCAAAACCAATATCTGATTACTCTTCATTAGGCTCCGTATGTGAGGCTGGCCTTGTCGAGAGGTCACCACGACCCACACATTCCCCTGCTTCGTTCTTCCTATCCCGCATACTTCATTCAGTATACCATTCGCCGTGCTATCATTGGCATTATCCAGGCATAACAGAGATCGTCCTCCCCTCTCTAGTCCTGTTTTCAACAACGCGACTACCAACTTCGGATTTCGACGTTCTTCCCTGCCTATTTCCCTCCGTGCCAGTTTCTCCGCCAGCCTCGCGAGCGACTCAATCACATTCTTCTCATCACCGTCTACAGTCACCCAGAACACGCCTCCTGGCACGGCCTTATTCCGTTCTGCTCGTTCTGCCAGCGCAATCATTAATTGCGTCTTGCCCACTTTTGCGTTCTGGGTAATCACCGCACTCCCCCACTTCTCCAGTATATCTAGTAGCCTGTCCAATTCCCTGGAACGCCCTGAGAAGTACAGCGAGAGTGCTGGCCGCACGTGATGCAGCTCATAATCCCAAATTCTCGGAGGTGCGAGGGATACCGTGGCGGTTTCAGGGGAATCTGACATGTTCGGGGCTGTGCAACCAGTTGCGATTGATGCGAACAGATTCTACCCTCCTCAACACTTGTTCCTGAAATTAATTAGTTCCAAGAGTTCACAGAAACAATCCCATATCGCATTGGATAATTTTTGATTGCGTGTCAGAAGATCATCGCAGCAAGTTCATTGCAATTGCTCGACTACTGTAATGTACTATTGATCCTGAAACATAATTGGCCGTTTTTCAAATACAGCTGTTTCCTGTCGACGAGTCTTACTACAGCGCACGACATAGTTATGGTAACCGGTGCCGCTGATTAGTTTCTACGCTGTCTAATCTAACCACTGCTGTATACACCTTCTGCTGTAATCTGTATTGATCTGCTGCTGCTGTATAGGGGAATGTATAGTAGAGCTGCATATGAACGGATCACTGCTCCATCCGTTTCCAAAAATAAACGGATTTTAGGACCCAGTGTCTGTTCACGCCATCAATGGCAATGAAAAAACGTGAGAGACAAACATTCATAGTTCTAGCTTTATTTATGGTGCGTCCATAACCTAACCTCATAATTTATGAATGAAATCGATCCGTCCACTGCTGACTTGACTTGGTATGAAAGCCATCCGATTACGATCCGTCTGCGACACATCACAATCCATAATAGTTTATTCAGAGCTACTGTACAATCTGCTTGAGACCATTTCTATACGAGGAGCTACCTGCGTGCGCGACCGTTGTCATCTACTACCCCATTCCAAATCACAGCGAGCTCAAAGAAGGCCAACCCAATACTAATGAAATCATCAGCGGCTGCCCGATTTTTGCGTTGGCGAACCATTACGTGCGGGGAGCAAGAAACTTTAACGCGTCGTCGGCCGTGCATTTACACGTGGAACAAAACGCGAGTTGCCGTGGTATTCATCCCAGCACTTACTTTGAAGTATAGAAGGATGTAGATGCTAAGAACTTTTCGTTATGAAATAGTGACGCACAAGATCAGTATTTTCATTTATAGCAATTCTGATTTTGACTTATAAAATGTACCGCCATGGATGGCCTAGTTGACATATAATACGATTTATCATCTTAACTTTCGTGAAATAACGAGTAACGTTTTGTCTGAGTTTGTACAACTGTTTTTGCTAACTTTTTAAAATTATGGGAATATTTAGAATATGTTTGAGAAATGGAATAGTAAATCATTTCTTTATTTGTGTAATGAACGATTCACTATCATGCCATCTATTAAAGATCAACTTAAAAAGATAGTTCTTCGTTAACAAACAGCTTAAGAGTCGAAAAAAAATTTCACTAGCCGCTGAAGGCTCAGGAGTTAAAAAAATACGCGCGGTTATGGCGAAAAGATTGGATAATCGAGATTCTTAGCGTACTAGAATTTCATTGCAGAAAAATCATCATCAAGAAATTCTTTTCGAGTCTTCATTATGCAATTAAGAGAGACTATATTGTACTTAGATACTTCGTCAAGAGTTTGAGTTGGTTTCGGCAGGCTACCTGCACTCATAAACAAGTCAAATTGTCTTTTTTCCTCTCACGGTGGAGAAATCATCGATGGAAATTTCCTGTACATCTTGAGATACAGGTGGGCTATTTTTGTCGCTTTCAATTTCTTCATCGAGCATCTCAAATGATGATGCTCTCGCATGTCTTTCTTCTTCTTTGAATTTTCGGACCAATTTGTGGTGAATTTTTCGGCTTTAGAGAGAAAATCTGAGCGTTTGGTATTGTCTTCAATGAACTCCATTCCGCGGAACATCGGATTTAAGTAACATTCTATCAACTACAGCGGATGGTCCCAAGATTCTTGTAGGTGTTTCATGCGCATAATGTAGCATAACCTGCGAGAATAAATAGATGGATACGTTAATGGTTTTCCTTCTCCCCGCCAGACTTTTTTCTGTTGCATACATCTTCTAGTATTCGCAACATCCGATAGACCATTGGAAGAGCTATGTGCATAGTTGGACGCGAAGAAGATTCGAATCTTTCGATAAAGTAAACCACAACTCCGAATGCGTCGAAGATAGCCTCTATGCCTGGATAACCTCTAATGGCCCCGTCAATGTTTGGCGTCCTCTTCAAACTGCAATATGCTGCCCGGGCTTGGTTACCTAAATTAGAATCGACAATATTTTCTATTTAACGTGCTGTCTTCAGAAATCGTTCCAACACTTGACAGTGTGTCCCAAATCTTTTTTCACACTCTTGCAGCAACTTGCAGCCGTTTGGCAGTAAATGGTTCCATCCTGACTTTTTGACATCTTCAATTATCCTTCTCATAGACCAAAAGTCTTGTGCGACGAATTCTAAGTTCGGACCAAGACAGTGAGATGAAAGCACTGAGTTCATAATATTATTCAAAGACTGTACCATGCAGCTCATCCAAGTCTCGTCGGATGCATGAATCCCTCGTGATATAGAAGCGTTTCCTATTTTCGCCATCACAGCCGCACCATCCATGGCAATAGTAAATCCAACAGACGCTGGTACTTTTCCCTTTACACGCAGCTCTTATGTATAGGGTACGATCTACTGCCGCTGCTTTGTATAGAATTAAAGACTTATCGGAATACAATGAAAAGATAGAATAGACGCCTCCGAGGATCGAGATGCATGACAGGAATTCCCCAATATCTTCACGACTACCGTACTGTTCTAGGACAGTCAGAAAGGGGCTGTTAAGTACTGCATTAGACATGTCTTGCTGGCGGGTCCTATTCGTAATTTAGAAATAGTGCATAAGTATTTTTAGTGCACAAGCATTTTTAGTGCTCTGGTATTTTTATTGCACTTTCCGTTATGCACCACTCGCGGAACCATTCTACTTTAAGAAAATCATCCGATGTACTGTCGGATGGGACAGGTCACATCACAATCCGCGTTCATCCCCGAGGTAATCACTCTCTCACTCGTCATGAAGAAGACGACTTGCGCCGACGCGTTATAACCCTGTGCGACACGTACGACACGTGGAAACATAACCTACCAAACGTCCGAGAGGTTTTTAAAACTGCCATCTATTTCCATTCGCGCTACATTCTCACCTATCGAGAACTACTGAAGATCCGGGAGATTTCTCGAGAGCGCCGACATCTGAGTTCGGTCACTTACTGGATATTCTTTAACTTACCGGACATCCGGGAGGTTCTCTGGAACTGGCCGACATTTGAGTTGGTCCATTATCTGGAGTTGGAAACTTACCGAACATCTGGGATGTTTCTTGAAAGTGCCAACGTCTGAGTTCGGGCATCTTTCTGGAATTGGTAAACCTGCCGAACATCCGAGAAGTTTTACAATTGGTACTTTTATCACAGGTACCACTTTGTGTATTCATTCTTCCAATCGTTTTGCTGAACTTTGTGGATCGACACGCAACAGGACCGAACAGAAAAGAAATCCCGAAGATCATGCGTTAGAGCTGTGATCCTCCGAATGGGCCCCGGACCGTGGAGCTATGAAATTTTTGGAGATTTTCGAAAGGGTGGCTAGTCCACAGGCGATCTGCGGCAATGGTTTACTAGCCCACGGTTCTATAACAGTGCCATGCGTTCTGCTCTGCACGTGGTACCAAACCTGTCACCAGAATTGTATGGCGTGGTTGCAGAGAGGCGCAAAACTCTGGGATAGCCAACCACCAAATCGCTGTGTACGCTTTATTGGTACAGGCAAGGAATGAAGTCAATAATTATAGTAGGCTCATAGCGCTTCAAGGAAAGCAGGTGACGCTAGCCAAGTGGTTAACGTGGAATGATCGACCAGTGGTGTTTTTGGCTTCCGACACGGCAGATTGGCGGTCGTGATTCACGACGGAGATGAAGCACATGGTAGCTTGAGCTAAAGTCGAATACTAGAGCGTGACGCCACTGCACAGGCGAAATTCGCCTATAAAAGTTGCTTATCATGCTATATGTGGGATGCGTAGCGAATTATCAAGATGAGGTCGAGATTCTCGAGGATTGGATTTGATGAGGATGGGGAAGGGCGTACACAACACTAACGTTAAGAGTCGGCACATCCACACAGTTGTAAATGGGTAGCATGCTAGTGGGCCTATATTGGATGCGAAGGTACAACTTTACCCGAAGTGTGATAGCCATGATTTCACGACCATCACATTTTCCATCTACCTCAATCGGAAAGCGCGATTTGGGTTCAACTATCGGCTTTCGTTTTGGTCGTGCTGCCACAATATTGAGAGTTTCGCACTCCTCAAGTAACCAATATAGCACATTTTTGAGCGAGCACTCGGCCTGATTGTGAAATCTGCTTCGGAAAGACATCATCATCTAGACTTGTGCCGCAGTCGAATCGAAACAGTTCAAGAATGCTCTTCCTCACTGATGAAGGCTGTCGCGACCTAATGTTAACTTGAGCGATTTAATTTGAACGCATGAAACTTGAGTTTGTGAAGCACATGATAGCGATATGGAAGAAAAGGAGCGGTCAAATCAGGCCTAAGAACAGGTCCCTTCGTTATCCGAGTTCAGGTCGAAATCACGTAGCCTAGCATCCATTCGCAGGCAGTATTCTTTAATGAGATGCTTGCACGTCTTCTCGTTGCGAAGTTTCACGCGCTCAAGGGCTAATAGGTAGTCTATCTACTCTTGCCTCTTTTCTGATTCTGCAATGTTATGCGCTGCGTAATTGATCGGAATCGCGGAATTCTTTTGTTTCGAATGTGAGTTTACACACACCAAAATCCTTTAATAGATGCTCTAGCTCGAGGCGCAACACTTCAACTGAAAAATCCAGCATATATCTAGGAACAGGTAAGTTCTTTTGCGCTTGAGCGCTATTTTGATCGTCCGCTCGAGCGGTTTGTTGGATTTCCCGTTCCGTGCGTATAAATTCGACTCTGACTGCTTCATTTAATTCCATCCAAGCTGTATGTCGGTTGCCACTACTCCGGTTCGCTTGAGTCCGGCGCTCGTCCTCCGTTTCACTTAAGCAAGTTCTGGTATCCATGAAGTTGCTTCGAAGCAGATGGGCTTCAACATATGTTAGCAACGCTTCCAGGAGTGATGCAGCGTCTCTACTTACTTCAGGAGATTCCCACAGAAATTTGCGTGGCTTAAGATTGGCAACGCATTCATAATGCCTTTTGTAAGTTTCTCGGATAGTTTCTGCACGCATACGGAGCGAAACCAACGTCGTTACCTTCGTTAGTTACGAACAGTAACCTGTATTTTTATCAAAAATAGGCGAAGATATCGATCGGCTACAACTTCACGCGTTTGAGCTCATAAAGGCTGAAGTATCGCAGGGTTCAAATATATGTATGTTTGTTTTTTGTTATCGCGAAAAAGTGGGATGTGTTTGTGCTTGAGCCCAGTACGATTCGGATTAGGATACAAGATGGACGGTATTAATGTTGGGCAAATAATTATGACCCAGACAAAAAATCAGAAATAAACGTTCCTAGTACTGCAGCAAATCAATTACACCGGTTGAGCCCAAAAATAGTCAACATCCGAAATTACGCGAAATGTGAATTCAGAACTTCCAAATAAAGGAAGAAATCAAAAAAGAGAAATTCGAAGCCAAGCAAATTGTAGAAGTATCGAAAACACTGATTTCAAGCACTATCCGCTGTCCACGTTCCAAACTATGCGCAGAAATGCGTTTCCACTCGTTAGAAAGTGCGTAATCTCCGCAAAATTCCGAAAACCTCGCAAAAGAGAGGACTCTTTCCCCTTGGACTTGTAGAGAGTTAAACAGAATCGATTTTTGTCGAGTCTTGCTCTTGGCATATGCAGGTGCGATATTATCGATTTGGCTGTATGAGAAAAAGTTAAAAAAATAAGGAGGCGGAGTTTGTTCCGAGTAGATCGACAAACTTTTTCTGGTAGAATTTCTTTTCCTTTTTTCGTGAAAAATGAGTTCATTATCTAGCCGCATCGGCTGTGCGAGCCGCATCCGTTGCACTAGCGGCACCAGCGGTCGAAGGAGCTCCGGCTGCAGGCCATCACGGCAAGAATCCCGTACACCCATTTTTTGCGCGTGATCTTGTAATGATAATTACGATATCGAACTTTCTCAGAGACATAAGACATTCCTTCGCTCGCGCTCAAGCGCATGCCATATTTCGTTCTGTTCTCATCTTTATTTTTATGGTCGCTGATTCGGCTGCATTCTTGTTGGCGAACGAGAATCTCGAACCCAGCTTATTCCTTATGTTATGCATGTCTCAAAACACTATTGGCGTGCCGGATGAGTCGTGTCTTCGATCTTAAACTTGTACCTTCTTTAGCGCCATAGTGGCCGAGCACATCTCGCTGATTCGCTTGCAGTTCACATGGCTAACTTTTTAAATTATTTTGTGAGGTATAGGTGCCAGTTATCTAATCGGCGCTCATCTCTATCCTTTGAGTACTGTTCAAAAGTTAAAAAATTGAATTGTTTGGGATATGAGCTTCGGCTTCGATAGCAATCTAGTTCCGGTGAGCGAAAATCTTAAGAAAAACTAGTTGTACGATATTTCGACGACTGTAAGGATTGCTAAAAATCTGCTTCTTATTACATGCTTGCGTAGTCTTTAAATGCCGTTATACGTGTTCAAGCCAATTATGTGATCGCCAGTGTGACTGAAATCGTACGTAATCTGTAGATCAAGATACTTGCAGTTAGAAACGCAGCCGGCTGCGCCTTCTCTTTCACCTGCATCCCGTCTTCGCCGTAGTCCACGACGCGGCGCGTGTGCGTGCTGAGGAGGCGCAGTACCTTCTCGGGCGAGGCGTCCTTGTCGTTCATGGGCACGGCTAGGCGCGGGAGAAGAGTTGTCACTGTGTTCGAAAACGTCGGCGAGCGGGCGAGCGCGAACACGAGAGGCACGAGCGCTGGCGCGAAGAGCCGAGGACGAGGAGCATGTAGTAGAAATCCTCGTCCTTGTCGTACAGCGCCGCGAACGCTTCATCCATCGAGACCACAGCCGTGGAGGAATTCGCGGCTTGCGCTTTTGTGGCACGACACGTGAATCGTAACGAGAGCAGAGCGTAAAGATAGCCACTTGCACGGCGCCGTATAGTAGTAAAATCCTGCGGATAAGACTGCAGTAAAATGTATTTTGTTCGATTGTTAGAGCTTTTAAATTCGCTTTAGGGGACAGTTCACGATTTACTCCACTGTCGTGCACAGTACACGGGACGACTGAATTTGCGCAGTTCTCACAAATTACTATGCCAGCCAGACTGTTGTCATTATTGCCAAACTCAGGTATTCTCTATGTTTACATACAATAAGATTGTGCGCTTCATCAACGCAGGAACATTCATGACCTGCTTCTTCTTCGCATTTCGTTTCTGTGATACCACAGTTGATCCACTCATTGCATTTACAGCAAGTTGAGCTCTGTTCGAGTTCTCTTTTTCTGCGCAGTATAAGAAGGTATTCCGCAGTAAGCATCTCGCGGAACAAGACTGTATCAACATAGAGCTTAGTAATCGCTGCTAACCTTCGTTGTCGACGCAATTTCGATTTTGAATTAGCGATACCGGAGACAGGATGCTCTCGTTTTCTATGATTCTCAACACGACAAAGGTAGTCAGCTCCTTCTTTTCTTGCAGCTCGGACGAACCCTGCAAGCACAGAAATTGATGCATAGATTTCAGGGTTGAAGCTCCGTAGCTCGCGTCGCTGTTTGATTAACTCTTCCCGATTCATTACGAGGCAGAAGTACTAGGATAACCGACAGACCAATGTAATGAGCTACCAAACGCAACTTATATTTTACACTGTGGCGCGAGTGAGAGCCTGAGATATGACAATTTTCAACTTTCAACTATCACAGAAAAGTGCAAAGATCCAAATTATTACAGTTTTGTGCAGTCACTTGATTTCTAGCCCTTAAAATACAAAAAATGAGTGATTAATTGCGCTTTCTGGAAAGATTACTGCTTTCTTTCGAGTCTCTCACAAATAATGACGCTAAAAAATCAGGATCTAATTTTCTGAAGTGCTCTAAGTATTACATAATGTCGGATTAATACCCATTTCAATTATGATTCCTGGTCCAGAGTACCGATGTTTATTCCATAGTGTGTAAACACATACTGCAGTTCAGTATAGTACAGTGCAGTACCTGTACTGTAAGGTGCAAATGAACCCCGAAAATAAATTTATACTGACAGAATTGCATTTCTTCTACTGATATAGGAGTTTATTGATCACTGACAACTAAAAGCGTCGTAGATGCGCCATTGGATCTATTTCATGTCTAGTGGCGATTTCTGTAGGGCGCGAAAGATATCGTAGGTTCCGACACAGCTGATTCATCCTTGACGAAAATTATTTCGAACAGTCGATTTCCTGCTATGTCTTCAGAATTTCTACAAGCATTCATAAATATTCTTAATATATTGACAGAAAAATAGCTCGGGACCTTTTTGGTTTTTGACTTTCGTTAAAGTTGATTCATCGGCTCCTTCAGCCGAAATCTCGAACTTACTGTTGTACAAGCCCCATCTCCGGCAGATTTTCGTCTAAAACTCCTCAGAGAGCGACCATTGGATGAGATTCAAACCGACGATTCTTTGTTTCTTCAAAGCGTCAATCAGTACTAGAGATTAATCCGAGTTCAGTAAAGCATGTGATTGTGGATTTCTAAATTATGCTCGAATTTCAGCGTACTATATTTAGAGAGAATGAGATTCCAATAATCATAGTTCCGCGTAAGAATAAAATAATTGCACTGCGCAGTACGGAATGAACCAAACCACACAATCAATGTAGAAAAATGAAAATTCTAAATAGCTCAGGAACAATTAACAGCTTTTCATTGGATGATCTGTAATGCTTGATGCATCCTGATGACAATTCAAGAGCAGAGTAAGCCTATGAATCTAGTGCAATAAAGAAAATAGCAGAACATCTACGATTAGCAATTCTTTGTAAAGCTAAAATGAATCTTCGTAAGCCACACTTCCATGAAATTAATAGTTCCTTCAAGGAGCTTCGTGAAGGGACTGGATATCCGTAGTAGCAACGTCAAGCGATTAGTAATTAACGAATGTTAGTTCATCGCTCGTAACAGTAGGCATTCGTATAAGTTGAGAAATTGTACTTCGAATATATTGGAAAGTTATATTTCAATACGAAATCGATTATTTGAGACCATTGTTGACAATTTGCACATCCCTCTAGTTTTTTGGCAAAGTACAGCTCGTAAGCAGGCGCTAATGGAGCAATAATTTGCAGAGTGCAACGTCGAATGTTTGGTATCGATTATTTCAGTTTTGATTCAGATTGTAATCAACGAAATTTGGAGCTTAATTGGGATTCCTGCTATTTGATTCAAGATGCACCGCTCTGTAATTATGAAGGCATGGCTCTTGGCGCATGAGTTTTTAATTTGTTACAAAGTTTTGATGTATTAATTAGCAAAAAATAAGCTAAAATAATTGTACATTATCATCCTAATCCTATCATTACAAGATGGGCTTAAATTCTCTTTTTACGAGAGAAATTCAACTGAACTCTTCCGAATCAGTTTTCAAAGTTATATTACATCAGTTTTTATCCTCAATTATATTGCAACGCCATGAAATTATTTCCCGATGTACAATCATAAACCTGTTTTGTCTGATCAAGAATTTATTTGGTTCAAATTTTTCCAATCCAATTTTTTTCTTTGCATCTTCACAACAGACATCATCTAACTGGTCGTAATTTTTGCTTATATTTATCTGCCTCTTAAATTAAGTTTTACGTTATTTTTTATAGGTATGTATCGTTCTTAGAACTTTTAGGTTTATTAATTTGTAAAGAGGTTCCACGGATTAACTGCACTTTCACAGCTATGCCCTTATTCCAAGGTGGCACTTAATGCAAGGTCGGTGGAGTTACGCCACTGTCAATAGTTTAGTATAGGAATATTGCACTTGGTAGGGACAATGCGAAAGGTAATGAAACGTTGCATGCGTGCGTAAACTTCCCTTGCAGAACTGTCCGTGTATTTTTAATGTCCGTGCACTCACTGATTTTTGAAATTTGTACAGGAACATTTTATTTTCCGTGCACTCAACGATTTTGAAATTTCTCCGTGCAGTTTTTAATTTCCGTGCACAAAGTGGTACATTTGAATATTGGAATCAAAACATGGTGTAATCACAATTAGAAACAGTATCAAAAACTAAAACTTTATCTCATTTTTCTAATTCCTTAGTGCGACGAGATACTTGCTCTAACTAGCCTAGTAGGATTTGATCCGAAGTTGTGTCTTGCATCTGAGTAGCCAACTCAGTTATGGAAGCAGTAGTATTTGGGGCAGCATGGAGATTAACTTCATCATTAGAATGATCATAGGATGATTCGTTTTAATTCCCGTCAGACTGCTTCCAGCTATCGTGAGAATACATCGCGGTGTGTGATGAAACATCTTCTCTAGATTTCTCGCTGTCAAACTGCGCAGCAGAATTAAGCACACCATATACTCAGATTTCGCACCTAAGTTGCTGACCGCATCTAATATTTCGTGAAGCTGCGTACGAAGTTCGTGTGCACTGAATTGTGTCGATGAAAATGCATTGTGAAAATGACGAACAATTTCTGCATCGATTACAGAATCAGTTGCAGTCACATTCATATTGTTTGATGCAATAAGGTCAATTTCGACATTATCATAGTCCATCAAGCTTCGTACAATGGAACAAAGAAACTGCGTTTGCTGAAGACCTAGACACTCGCTTTTGATCCAGCAGTTGCAAATGGTAATTCTTCCCAATACAGGGAATGCGTTGTTGAAAATAGTCATTGCATCTGCAAAATGGGTAGTTGTCCTTCATGTATGCCATACTTCCTATTACCAGAGTTTGACGTGAATTGCTCATTGGTAGTTCGACGCTTTTCAATTACATCGAGAACTGCACTCAGTAGTTCTGATTGATAACAAATATGTGCATGAGCAATAATTCGAAGATCCAAAGGTTGATGCTTGGCAGAGCTTCGCGTTGGAAGCAACTCGATTTTGAGCATTTCAAGCATTCAGTGACTTCGTGACCACCACAATTATCCATCACTAGACACCAAAGACCATTTGAAAATTTCTGGACTGCATTGTTGAAACTTAAAGCCAATTTTCAAATGCAGCTGAGTTCACCCAACAATTTGCCTGAGCCCGGTAGTTTGATTTTAAATGATTGAATTTCGCAGACTGCAAGCACATAGAATTCAAAGTTTTTCCAATGTAGTGAAATGGAAACATGCAAATCCCATCAGCATTAACGCACGTCACAATGCTGACGCGTTTCTTTCTTTTTGCAATTCAGTTCCACGAGTTGTAGAGCGATTCTCAGATGCAGTCAGATACATGTGGATCGGTTCCATGCGGTAGAAAAGGTCCGATTGGTCAACGTTGTCAATATTCTTCGGCTTATACGTGGAAAAAATAACTTGAATATCATTCATATGCTCTGGAGTACGGGCAAGGTCATCTCTGTCACTTTTTCCATGCAGACAGAACGATATTTAAAATAAAGATCGAAGTAAGAAGTTCTGAAACCATTCATTAGATGCTCAGAATTCCTTCAGGCCGTGAATTTCTGGAGCTTTGAGCGCATATGGCTTCAACTGACAACTTTTGATTGCCAGGCTTTAAGAGCGAGCGCAAGATAGGAAATCCACAACTTGTGCATCAATCGCAGGATACTTGGCATACAGAGGGCGCTTAGCGCTTGTAAACGCATTTTCTTCTCCACTTGTAGCAATTAGCTGCACATTTTCCAAGTATTGCCAACATTCCAGCGAATTACCTTTTGTGACCGCTCCACCTTGGTAGCAGTACAGTGCTTCTTTTCCATGAAGTGAAGAATTTTTATTTTGTCGCCTAATGTCAGATTCTTGCGCTTGTCCGATGTTTTGCAGAGTTGTCTATGTAGATCTCGCGAATCAACAATGTATCGCACATTTTTAACGTCAGTATTGAACTGATTTGCAATTGCTTGGAATGTAATTCTATCGTCAGCCGTACGGATCATATGAAGCTTGTCACTGAGGTAGATATTATCCAACTTCTGCATGATGTGCGAATGTTGTGTAGATGTTGTTATTAGTCGTATCAATCATTGAAGTTCTGCTTTAAAAGAATTTCTTTAATTTCTACTGTCCAATCACAACTGCTTGAACCGTAATGACTTATGGTTGATAAGGTTGAAGTAAAGAATCTCAGAATACAGAAATGTCAATTCTATTTCTGGAGTGTACTTTATCACAGCCTTAGATAACTTAAATCAGGTTTACAGTACACACCACAAAAATTCGCCGCATGCCACTAGACCTAGGTGGCACTTTGAACGAGGTGGTCTTAATCCGAGGAACCACTGTATGTATCTTTTTACCCTTTCTTTACCGATTGAATATGAACTCCATAAAAGATTACTGATAGAAATTTGAACCAATTCTTTCGTAAATTATCTATTTCTTTTTGCTTAAATTACAGGACCTTTGTTTGAAACTACCTTGG
>JAAUYH010084127.1_pt1 | contig 16432 bp, 18 predicted proteins | sample 7278061 | NCBI WGS metagenome assembly JAAUYH01 (sample SAMN14350203, study PRJNA611818) | marine sediment metagenome | isolation source: surface marine sediment (0.6m) | place: French Polynesia: Moorea | collected 2018-08 | reverse complement strand
TCAGCACTTTCTGGCGATGCGCAGCGAGCCGCATTTCCCAGCGTGCGAAGCACGCGTTCCCCAGCTCGCGAAGCGAGCGTTCCCCAGGCCGCGCAGCGGCCGTTCCCCAGCTTGCGCAGCAAGCGTTCCCCAAAGAAAAACCCGGCGAAAGCCGGGCTTTTCTTTAATCCGACCCCGCGGGCCGGGGGCAGCGGCAAATTAATGCCGCGCCAGCTTCTCTTTGATCCGCGCCGACTTGCCTTCCCGGCCGCGCAGATAGTACAGCTTGGCGCGGCGGACCTTGCCGCGGCGTTTCACTTTGACCGAATCGATCAGGGGGCTGTAGGTCTGGAACACCCGCTCGACGCCTTCGCCGTGGGAGATCTTCCTGACGGTGAATGCCGAGTTCAGGCCGCGGTTGCGGATGGCGATGACCACGCCCTCAAAAGCCTGCAGACGTTCGCGGCTGCCTTCTTTCACCTTAACCGACACCACCACGGTGTCACCGGGAGCAAAGTCCGGGACTTCACGCTCCATCTGTTCGTTTTCCAGTTCGCTGATGATGTTGCTCATGGCACACCTCATTCCTTCATTCTTCGTCTGCACCGCGCGGGCGCGAATTGTAGTCGTCTATGTAGTCCTGTAGCAAGCGCTGCTCGTCTTCGCTCAGCTGCCTGCGGGCCAGTAAATCCGGCCTGCGGCGCCAGGTCCTGCCCAGCGCCTGGCGTTTCCGCCAGTTTTCTATGGCCCCGTGGTCGCCACTGCGCAGCACCTGCGGTACCGGTTGGCCCCGCCACCGCTCCGGCCGTGTGTAGTGCGGGCAGTCCAGCAGGCCCTGCATGAACGAGTCCTGCTCCGCGGACTCGTTCTTGCCCAGCGCGCCGGGCAGCAGCCTGATCAGCGCATCCATCACTACGGCTGCGGCCAGTTCGCCGCCGCTCAGCACGTAGTCGCCGATGGACCATTCCTCGTCCACCTGGTCGGCCAGCACCCGTTCGTCGATGCCTTCGTAGCGCCCGCACAACAGCACCAGTCCGTCATTTCGGGCCGCCGCAACCAGCCGATGCTGGTTCAAGGGCCTGCCCTGGGGGCTCAAGTACACCACCCGGGACCCCTGCGGGCTGGCCGTCCGCGCCTGCTGGATGGCCAGAGACACCGGCTCGGCCATCATCACCATGCCGGGGCCGCCGCCAAAGGGCCGGTCATCCACCGTACCCCGCTCGTCTTCGGCGTAATCCCGCGGATTCCAGGTCCGCAGTGACGCCAGTCCGGCTTTGAGCGCGCGGCCGGTGACGCCGCATCCCAGCATCTGCCGGACCGCTTCGGGGAACAGGGTGATCACGTGAAACTGCATGAGATCACAGGTATCCCGGTTCCCAGTCCACCTGGATCAGCTTTCGCTCCAGGTCAACCGAAGTGACGTAAACCCCGACCACAAACGGAATCAGAGTTTCCGTATCGCCCCGCACTACCATGACGTCGTTGGCGCCGGTACTCATCATGCGTTCAACCTGCCCAAACTCATGTCCGGCCGGGTTGGTGACGCGGCACCCTTCCAGGTCGCTCCAGTAATATTCACCGGGCTCAGGTTCCGGCAGCTGTGAACGCCTGATCCAGATGGTCTGGCCCAACAGGGCTTCGGCAGCGGTGCGGTCGTCGAATCCGGCAACCCTGATCATCAGCCCTTTGCCGTGACGCCTGCCCTCGAATTCGTTGGCTACAACCTCCCCGATAATCAGGGGGCGGTAGTCCAGCAGGCTTTCCCTGGGTTCGGTGTAGGACAGCACCTTGAGCCATCCCTGCAGACCGTGGTGGCCGACCACGCGGCCGATTGCTACCCGGTCCGACAGGTTACCCAGGTCGGTACCGGCCATGAAACAAGATTCAGGCAGCCTGGGCTTTGCGAGCCTCAGACACCAGCTTCTTCACGCGGTCGCTCATCTGGGCGCCCACGCCGATCCAGCGGTCAACGCCGTCGGTGTCTACCTTGAGACGGACTTCCTTACCGGTCGCGATGGGGTTGAAGAAACCCAGGCGCTCGATATTGCGGCCATCCCGTTTGTTGCGGCTGTCGGTGACCACAATGTGGTAGAAGGGTCGCTTTTTCGCGCCCCCGCGGGACAAGCGGATCTTAACCATTTTAATCGTTCCCAAATCGGCCTCCGCGTAGCGGCGGCCCTCAAAACAAAAGCGCGGCAGTATACCGCATCTGGGCCTGAAGTAAATGTCTTTTTGGCCCATTTCCGGGCCGATCACCGGGGCCCTGGCGCGGGGATATTACTGGAATCCGGGAGGCAGCCCGCCCGGCGGCATCCCACCCGGGGGCATCCCGCCCGGCGGCATGCGGCCTTTCATTTTTTTCATCAGGCCTTTCATTCCGCCTTTGCCGAATTTCTTCATCATCCGCTGCATCTGGTTGTACTGCTTCATCAGGCGATTCACGTCCTGGATCTGCGTACCGGAGCCGGCGGCGACCCGGCGCTTGCGGGAGCCTTTGCTCATCAGGTCGGGAAAGCGGCGCTCCTTGGGCGTCATGGAATTGATGATGGCGATCATGCGGCGGGTTTCAGAGTCGTCCACCTTGGCCTTCACGGCGTCGGGAATCTGGCCCATGCCGGGCAGTTTGTCCATCAGGCTGGCCATGCCGCCCATGTTGACCATCTGCTCCAGCTGCTCCTTGAAATCGGTCAGGTCGAACTTTCTGCCTTTGGTGATTTTCTTGGCCAGCTTTTCGGCCTTGTCCTGGTCGACCTTTCGCTGGACTTCCTCCACCAGGCTGAGCACGTCTCCCATGCCCAGGATGCGGGACGCAATCCGCTCTGGGTGGAATGGCTCCAGGCCATCGGTCTTTTCGCCGGTGCCGAGGTACTTGATGGGCTGCCCCACCACCTGGCTGACCGACAGCGCGGCGCCACCCCGGGCATCCCCGTCCACCTTGGTCAGCACGACGCCGGTCAGGCTCAGCGCGTCGTTGAAGGCGCTGGCGGTGTTTGCCGCATCCTGTCCGGTCATGGCGTCCACCACGAACAGGGTTTCCACCGGCGTTACCGCGGCATGAATGCGCTGGACCTCGGCCATCATTTCCTGGTCGATGGCCAGGCGCCCGGCGGTGTCCACCAGCAGCACGTCCATGAACTTGCGGCGGGCATCCTCCAGCGCCCGGGCCGCAATGGTCTCGGCCGCCTCGCCGGTCTGGGAGTGATGAAACTCCACCTTGACCTGCTCGGCCAGGGTGCGCAGTTGTTCGATGGCCGCGGGACGGTGTACGTCGCAGCTCACCACCATGACTTTCTTGTTTTCCCGTTCCCGCAGCAGCTTCGCCAGCTTGGCGGTGGTGGTGGTTTTACCCGAGCCCTGCAGGCCGGCCATCAGCACCACGGCCGGGGGCTGCGCCCTGAGGTTCAGCTCCCGGGTGCCGCCGCCCAGGATTTCGATCAGCTCGTCCTGGACCACCTTGACGAAGGCCTGCCCGGGGCTGAGGCTTTTGAGCACCTCCTGGCCAATGGCCCGCTGTTTGACGCGCTCGGTAAAACTGCGCACCACCGGCAGGGCCACGTCGGCCTCCAGCAGCGCCACCCGGACGTCTCGCAGGGCATCAGTGATGTTGTCCTCGGTAATTCGCGCCTGGCCGCGGATCTTTTTGAGTGTGTCGGAAAGCCGGTCGCTGAGATTTTTGAACATGGAGATGTTGTCTGGCCGTCGTGGCGCGCTATTTTAGATGAACTACGGGTTCACCGGCACCCCAAAAGGGATAAACCTGAAGCCAACGCAGTTGTTACCGGGCCCGGGGTCAGCGGATAATGTGACGATGAATCCGATGATCCTCGGCATTTCGGCCCTGGCCCTGTACCTGACGGGCACCGTGCTGATACTGCTCCGCCTGCGGCAAAGGGCGCCTATCGACCGGCCCTGGGTGCTGGTCAGCATGGGCCTGGCCGTGGTGCTGCATGCCATGGTCCTGGGCATGGAGGGCTGGCAGGGAGGGCTGGTCAACCTGGGGTTTTACAACGCCCTTTCCATTGTGGGCCTGGCGGTAGCAGTCCTGGTGTTTGCCGGCGCATTGGTGCGCCCGGTCGAAAACCTCGGCATCGTGCTGCTGCCGGCCGCGGCGCTGACCATGGCGCTGCAGCTCAAGTTTGGCGCCGGTAACACTCTATGGCGCAATTTCGACTGGCAGCTGAACATTCATATCGCCCTGACCTTGTTTGCCTTCGCCATTCTGAGCCTGGCAGCGGCCCAGGCCGTCATCCTGTGGAGCCAGGACCGCGCGCTGCGTCTGCATCCCGCCGGCTCCACCCTGCTGCCCCTGCCCTCGCTGCAGCGCATGGAGACGGTGCTTTTTCAGCTCATCGGCCTGGGCTTCGGACTGCTCACCCTGGGCCTGCTGGCCGGGGCGTTTTACATCAGCGACCTGGCCGAGCAGCGACTGATCCACAAGACGGTGCTGTCGGTGGTGGCCTGGGCGGTGTTCGGCATGCTGCTGTGGGGACGCTGGCGGTTCGGCTGGCGCGGCCGCACCGCGATCCGCATGACCCTGGCCGGGGTGGCGGTATTGCTACTGGCCTATTTTGGCAGCAAACTGGTGCTGGAACTCATTCTGCAGCGCGTCGAATAACGCTACCCATTTGGACGACGTACCCCTAAGCTTCCTGCTGATCCTGCTGGCCATTCTGCTGGTGTTGTCGGCCTTCTTTTCCGGCTCTGAAACAGCTCTGATGGCGCTCAACCGCTACCGGCTTCGGCATATGGCCCACGAAGGCCACCGGGGCGCCCGCCGGACCCATGACCTGCTGGACAAGCCCGACCGCCTGATCGGCATCATCCTGCTCGGGAATAACCTGGTGAACATCAGCGCCGCCACCGTTGCCACGCTGATTGCCATGCGCCTGGCCGGAGAGCTGGGTATCCTGATCGCCCCGTTCGTGTTCACCGTGGTGGTTCTGATTTTTGCCGAGGTCGCTCCCAAGACCCTGGCCGCGGTGAGACCCGAGACCATCGCTTTCCCGGCATCACTCCCCCTCAGCCTGCTGCTTCGACTGTTCTACCCGGTGGTGGCCGCAATCAACGCCATGTCCAACCTGCTGCTGCGGGTGTTTGGCCTGAAACAGCTGCAGCGCTCGGATCACCTTTCCCGGGCCGAGCTCCGGTCCATGCTGGCCAGCCCCGAGGCACGCAGCACCGGAGTTTACCGCAGCATGCTGGTCAACATCCTCGACCTGGAACACGCCACGGTTCAGGACGTGATGGTGCCGCGTAACGACATGGTATGCCTGGACCTGGATGACGACTGGCAGACGGTCGTCAACCAGCTGAAGAACAGTTTCTACACCCGGCTGCCCGTCTACACCGAGGAGATCGACCAGATCGCCGGCATCCTGCACGTGCGCACGGTGCTCAACCGCCTGGCCACCGACACCCTGGACCTCAAGTCGCTGCGCAAGCTGGTCAGACGGCCGTACTTCGTCCCCGAAACCACCAGCCTTACCCAGCAAATGCTGGAATTCCAGGCCCGGGAGCGCCGCATGGGACTGGTGGTGGACGAATACGGTGATATCCAGGGCCTGATCACCCTGGACGACATCCTGGAAGAGATCGTTGGGGAGTTCACCACCGAACCACGCAGCCGGCTGCGCCGGGTCACCAAGCGACGGGACGGCACTTTTGTAATCGATGGCGGCGAGAACCTGCGCTCGCTGAACCGACGCATGGGCTGGAATCTGCCCACCGAGGGCGCGCGCACGCTTAACGGTTTGATCCTGGAACAGCTGGAGACCATCCCGAAAACCGGGACAGCCATGGATATCGAGGGACTGCATATTGTTGTCACCAGCATCGAGGACAATGCCATCAAGTCGGTCGACGTGCGGCCGGCATGACCCGACGGAGCGGCCGCAATCCGGTTGCGGGCGCAACATGTCCGCCTTAAAATCATTGTAATTCCGGAAGTTATGGATTTTTCCTCAAGCCTGCTTACCGGCTTGAGTGAGGCTTCACCAGCGGACATGAGCAAACCAGACCCAACAGGCAGCGAACGCCGCCGGTTTCACCGCTTCGATTTCGAGGCCCGGGTCCGGCTGTACTCGGGTACCCGGCAGTGGGAGACGGAACTGCTGGACATTTCCCTCAAGGGTCTGCTGCTGCGTCGACCCGAGGACTGGGAGGGCGCCAAGGGTGATTCCTACCGGGTGGAAATCCGGCTGGAGGGGCACGTGGTCATCAGCATGTCGGTGACCGTAGCCCACGCCGCCTTCGACCGGGTGGGATTTCTTTGCGAGCGCATCGACATGGACAGCTTTGTCCACCTGAAGCGCCTGGTTGAGCTCAACCTGGGCGACCCGTCATTGCTGACCCGGGAGCTGAGCCAGCTGGGATGATCCGGTCCCGGGTATTTGCTGTCTGCCTGCTGGTCCTGGCAGTCTCCTCCGTTGATGCCGCCTGTGAAGGCCCCCTGGCCCTGCAGATCCTCGGCTCCGGTGGCCCTATCGCTGACGACGACCGAGCTTCCTCCGCCTACGCCCTGTGGTCCGACGGGCGCACCCTGGCGCTGGTGGACGCCGGTGGCGGCAGCCACCTGCGGGCAGCTCAGGCCGGCGTGAACCTGGCCGAGATCCAAGCCATCCACCTGTCGCACCTGCATGCCGATCATTCCGCGGGCCTGCCCGCGCTGCTGAAGAGCGCCTGGTTTGTCCGCCGCGGCAATCAACTGGTGGTCAGCGGGCCCGGCCCCGGAGGCCGTTTTCCCGGCACCAGGGAGTTTGTCACCACCCTGCTGGATCCAGAGACCGGGCACTATCGTTACCTGTCCGAGTACCTGACCGAGGGCGCCCCGTTTCGCCTGCGGCCGGTGCAGCTGGACCACCGGAGCCGGCAGCTGCAGAGCGTGATGGAGGGCGATTCCCTGACGGTTCGAGCCGCCGGCGTGGATCATGGACCGGTGCCGGCCCTGGCCTACCGGGTCGAGGCCAGGGACCGGGTGGTGGCCTTCTCAGGCGACCAGACTGGGGTCACCGAAGGCATGCTGGCCGTCGCAAACCAGGCGGACCTGCTGGTGATTCACGCCGCCATACCGCCAGGCGCCGGGCGCGTTGCGCGCAACCTGCACGCCACACCGGAGCAGATCGGCGTACTGGCGCAACGGGCCGGCGTCAAATCCCTGGTTCTGTCCCATTGGATGCGGCGCAGCCTGAACCGCCGGGAAGCCGTCATCCGCGATGTACGCAAGCACTACAACGGCCCGCTGCATGTGGCGGAAGACCTGCAGTGTTTCCCGGTTGGCGGGTGACTCAGACAGCCTCCAGGGCCTGGTCGAGTCGCTCCACCGCCACCACTTCGATATCGATCTTTGACCCGGATCCGGACTTGGGTCGGTTGCGGCGGGGCACGATGGCCCGCCGGAAACCGTGCTTGGCGGCCTCCTTCAGCCGCTCCTCGCCGTAGGGTACCGGCCGGATTTCACCGGCCAGTCCAACCTCGCCGAAAGCCACCAGATCGGACGGCAGGGCGCGGTCGGTAAAGCTGGAGCGCACCGCCAGCAGCAGCGGCAGGTCGGCGGCGGTTTCCCCGATGCGGATGCCGCCCACCGCGTTGACAAAGACATCCTGGTCGTAGGTGGACAGTCCGCCCTGGCGCTGCAGTACCGCCAGCTGCATCACCAGCCGCTGCTGGTCCACGCCCACCGCCAGCCGCCTGGGATTTCCCAGGTTGCTTTCGGCCACCAGGGCCTGAAGTTCAATCAACAGTGGACGCGTTCCTTCCCAGGCCACCGTGACGGTACTGCCGGGAGTGTCGCGGTTGTGACCGGACAGAAACAGGGCCGACGGATTGGATATCGCCTTGAGCCCGGTCTCGGTCATGGCAAATACGCCCAGCTCGTTGGCCGCACCGAAACGGTTCTTCAGGGATCGGATCACCCGGTGCCGGCTGCTGCCGTCCCCTTCGAAATAGAGCACCGCGTCCACCATGTGTTCCAGCACCCGGGGGCCGGCGATTCCGCCTTCCTTGGTCACATGACCGACCAGCAGCACCCCGGTATGCCGCTGCTTGGCGTAACGCACCAGTGCCGCCGCGGTCTCCCGGACCTGGGCCACCGATCCGGGGGCCGACTGCAGGGTATCGGTATACATGGTCTGGATGGAGTCGATAATCATCAGTGCCGGCTTCTCCTGCTCCGCCACCGACAGGATCTTCTCCACCGACGTTTCAGCCAGGCAGCGTATCGCGTCCAGTTCCAGCCCCAGCCGCTGGCCGCGCATGGCGATCTGCTGCAGCGATTCCTCGCCGCTGACATACAGCGCTGGCAGGCCTTCCGCCACCGCCGCGGTGACCTGCAGCAACAGGGTGGACTTGCCGATACCCGGGTCGCCGCCGATGAGGATGACCGAGCCGGGTACCAGGCCGCCACCCAATACCCGGTCGAATTCCACGTTGCCCGTGGGCGCCCGATGCTGGCGTTCGGCCTGGACCTCACTGAGCACCTCCACCCGGCTGTCCGACGCGGCACCGGCAAAGCCGGCACGGGCGCCTTTGGGGGACGGCGCTACCACCGACTCCACCAGGGTGTTCCACGCCTGGCATTCCGCGCACTGGCCGCTCCACTTGGGCGACACGGCGCCGCAGTCGCTGCATACGTATTGCTGGCGGGATTTAGCCATCAGTTGGTTCGACGTTCATGCCAGGGCTGACCTCAGCCATGTCCTTTGTCAGTCTGCCGGGGGACGGATTCGCGGTAAGATTCGCCCATGGACTTTGATACTGCAAGCGCTGACGCCCGACGCGGCGACGAAGTCTCGCTGATTGGTGAATCTCCGGCCTTCCTGGAGGTGCTGGAGCAGGTGTCACGGGTGGCGCCGCTGAACCGGCCGGTGCTGGTCATCGGCGAGCGCGGCACCGGCAAGGAACTGGTGGCGGCCCGTATCCACTTTCTGTCGGCGCGCTGGGACCAGGCCTTCGTCAAGCTCAACTGCGCCGCCCTGGCTGAATCCATCCTGGAGAGCGAGTTGTTTGGCCACGAGGCCGGCTCCTTCACCGGGGCCACGCGGCAGCGCAAGGGTCGCTTCGAGCTGGCCGACGAAGGGACCCTGTTCCTGGATGAACTGGCCAGCACCTCCGGCAATGTCCAGGAGAAGGTGCTGCGGGTCATCGAGTATGGGGAATTCGACCGGGTGGGCGGCAGCAAACCGGTGCGGGTGGACACCCGAATCATTGGCGCCACCAATGAAGACCTGCCGCAGCTGGCCGATGAAGGCCGGTTTCGCGCCGACCTGCTGGACCGGCTGGCCTTCGACGTCATCACCCTGCCCCCCCTGCGGCACCGACCCGAAGACATCCTGCCCCTGGCGGAGCACTTTGCCCGGCGCATGGCGGCGGAAATGTCGCTGGAACTGTTTCCCGGGTTCGACCGGGCCGCCCGGAGCAAGCTGCAGGAATATCCCTGGCCAGGCAACGTACGGGAACTGAAAAACGTGGTAGAACGGGCGGTGTACCGGGTGGGCCAGTCCGACGACCCCATCTCCGAGATCCAGTTTGACCCCTTCGATTCCCCGTTCCGGCCCGGGCAGCCTGAAGCGGCACCCCGGGAAAGCGCCGTCCCTTCAGGCCCGCTGGACATGAAAGAAACAGTGAAGGAATTCGAAATCCAGCTGCTGCGGGACGCCATGGAACAGTGCAAGTTCAACCAGCGCAAGGCAGCGGAGTACCTGGGACTGACCTATCACCAGTTGCGGGGCTACTTGCGCAAGTACGAGCTGCTGGAGCAGTAGCCTGCGCCGACTTCAGAACTCGCCGCCGTAGTCCGCTGCGAAGCTGTCAGGTGCGAAATTTTCAAAGCGCGTGTACTGACCGAGAAAAGTCAGGTTTACGGTACCGACGTCGCCGTTGCGGTGTTTGCCGATAATGATCTCGGCCTTGCCCTTGTCCGGCGAGTCCTCGTTGTACACCTCGTCCCGGTAGATGAATATGATGACGTCAGCGTCCTGCTCGATTGAGCCGGATTCACGCAGGTCCGCCATCACCGGCCGCTTGTTGGGGCGCTGCTCCAGGCTGCGGTTGAGCTGGGACAGCGCCACCACCGGCACGTTCAGTTCCTTGGCCAGGGCCTTAAGGGCCCGGGAGATCTCGGCGATTTCCGTGGCACGGTTTTCCTTGTTGCCGGGCACCTGCATCAGCTGCAGGTAGTCAATAACGATCAGGCCCAGTCCGCCCTTGCCTTCCGCGTCACGCAGCTGGGCGTCGATGCGCCGGGCTCGTGCGCGCAGCTCCGTGGGCGACAGGCCGGGGGTTTCGTCCAGGAAGATCTGGGTGTCGTTCAGCAGGGTCATGGCCGAGGTCAACCTGGGCCAGACAGAATCGTCTTCTTTGAAATCGCCGGTCCGCAGCTTGTGCTGATTGACCCGCGCCAGGGAGGACAGCAGCCGCATGATCAGCTGCACCGAGGACATTTCCATGCTGAAGATGGCCACCGGCACCGGCGGGCGATCCGGGTCGTGGGACATGGCCGCGTGCTCAGCAATGTTCAAGGCCAGGGTGGTTTTGCCCATGGCCGGGCGCCCTGCCACGATGATCAGGTCCGATTTCTGCAATCCTGCGGTCATTTCGTCGAGTTTCTTGAATCCGGTAGGCACGCCTGTGATGCTGCCCTCGTATTCCATCAACTCTCCGATCAGCTTGAAGGTCTCGGTTACCCCTTCACGGATATGGATAAATCCGGACTGCTGCCGCCCGCCCTTGTCGCGGATTGCAAAGACGTTCTCCTCGGCATGCTCCAGCAGCTCCTGGGTGGTCTGGCCCTCCGGCTGGAAACAGTTTTCCGCGATATCGTGGCTGACCTGGATCAGCTGCCGCAGGATCGACTTTTCCCGCACGATCTGCGAGTAGTTGGCGATATTGGATGCGCCCGGAGTGTTGTTGGCCAGCGACGCCACGTAGGCAGAGCCGCCGGCCTGCTGGGCCAGATCGTTGTTTTCCAGCCATTCCCCCAGGGTGATGGCGTCAACCTGGGTGCCTCGCTCGTGCAGACTGGCGATGGCTCGGAATATCAGGCGATGATCCTGCCGATAGAAATCGTCCTCGGCAACCACGTCGGCCACCCGGTCCCAGGCATCCGATGACAGCATCAGCCCACCCAGAACCGCCTGCTCCGCTTCGATGGAATGGGGAGGCACCTTGACGGCGTCCATGGACAGGGGATTTACGGCGGCCATGGCTTACTTTAAATGGAAAGTCCGGCGCGCAAAAGGGCCGGGTGCGGGAACAGCGAAAAACGGCGCCCGAAGCTGGTTTCGGGCGCCGGGGTATTGCGGAACCGGGTGCCCGTCAGGACTCTTCGCCGACGATGGCCAGCTTCACCTGGCAGTCCACTTCGGCGTAGAAGTGCAGGTCGATGTCGTACTCGCCGGCCATGCGAATGGCGCCCTCGGGCAGCAGGACCTCGCTCTTCTCCACCGGGAAACCGGCACCCGTCAGGGCCTCGGCGATTTCCCGGGTACCCACGGAGCCGTACAGCTTGCCTTCGCTGCTGGCGTTGGCGGTGATGGTCACGGTCTGGTCGGCCACGGCGTCGCGACGCGCGGTGGCGGCGGCCAGCCGGTCAGCGGCGCGTGCTTCCAGTTCAGCCCGGCGGGTTTCGAACGCCTCCAGGTTGGACTTGGTGGCGGGCACGGCCTTGCCCTGGGGCACCAGGAAGTTGCGTCCAAACCCCGGCTTGACCTTTACCACGTCGCCGAGTTTGCCCAGGTTCTGAATGTTCTCCAGCAGAATCAGATCCATTGTCTTAGCCTCTTGTTGTCAGCGGCGGTTACTCGCCGCCTTTCTTGCGGGCCAGAAATTCCCGCAGGTCAAAAAATTCGTTGATCAGTCCCAGCAGCGGTACCAGCAGCACCAGCGAGTTGGCTCCGATCCATCCCATGATGCACAGGAAGTAGGCGGCTACCAGCCAGCCCGTCCCGGCATTCAGTACACCCACTACGCCGTGGATGACTGCAAAGCCCTGGATAATCCAGACGTACAACATGACCGCGGCCAGGTTGAGCACCAGATCCCACTGGGCGAATGCTGCCGCCATAAAGCTGGCGGCTGTGGCCATGGCCACGGTTTTTCCCAGCCGAAGCCGGTGAAACTCCTGCTGGAATCCTCCCGGATTGACCAGCTGTGCTTGCCAGGAGCGGCCCAGGAAAACCGAACCCAGGGCCACCACCAGCAGCGTGCCAAACACGTTACCCGCGGCGCCGCGCCACTGCATCGCATCCACCAGCGCCGCCACCTGCTGAGGATCCAGTTGGGCGCCGCTGGCCTGCAGCTGGTCCAGTACGGCCACGAAGCCGTCCCGAAAGAAGGCCACCGGGTCCGCCACCAGTATCCAGAAGGCGAGCAGTGCCGACAGCGCCAGTCCAATGCCGGTGAGCACCGTGACGCCCAGTGACGAGGTCTGGCGGAGCACCTCGGCCGTGGCCACGATCCCGCCGAGCAGCATCAGCATCGCCACCAGGGCGCGGTCCAGGCCGCCTGCCAGGGCCAGCATCAGGGCCGCGATCACGCCAAATCCGATCAATCCGACAATGGCCCCTTCCACGGCGCCCCGCCGCAGGGTGGTCATGGCCACGGCTGCCCCGGAGAAAACGAATCCCAGTGGAATCGCCAGACCCAGGGCGACCAGCATGGCCGCTCGGACCCTGCTGGCGTCAATGAACCGGGCAAACACTCCCGGTCCTCCCGTTTCAGTGATTGTCCGTGTAGGGCAGCAGTGCCAGGTACCGGGCGCGCTTGACGGCGGTCGACAGCTGGCGCTGGTAGCGCGCCTTGGTGCCCGTGATGCGGCTCGGTACGATCTTTCCGGACTCGCCGATGTACTGCTTCAGCGTGGCCAGGTCCTTGTAATCAATCTCTTTGACACCGTCGGCGGTGAATCGGCAAAAACGGCGTCTGCGAAAAAAACGTGCCATGAAAATTCTCCTCGGTGTCAGGCGTCTTCAGCGGTCTTGTCTTCAGACTCGGCATCGGCGGCGGGTGCCGCTTCTGCGGCAGGCTCGGCCTCGGTCGCTTCGGCAGCCTTTTCAGCTTCCTGAGCTGCAGGCTCCTCGGCGGGCTTTTCTTCCGTGGCCTCTTCTACGGTCTCATCCTTGGACTCTTCGCGAGCCTCCCGCTTGGCCTCTGCGCTGCGCTGGTAACGCGCCTGGCGTTCTGCCTCGGCCCGCTCCTTCTGCTCCTTTTCCTCCTTGGCTTTCATCATCAGGGAGGTTTCGGTAATGGGCTCGTTGCGCCGGATCACCATGTTGCGCAGAACCGCGTCGTTGAAGCGGAAAGCGGACTCGATTTCGCCCAGGGTCTCACCGTTGCACTCGATGTTCATGAGTACGTAGTGGGCTTTGGCAAGCTTTTGAATGGGATACGCCAGCTGGCGCCGGCCCCAGTCTTCCAGGCGGTGGATCTGGCCGCTGCCGGCCTCGATCATGCCACGATAGCGTTCAATCATGGCGGGCACCTGTTCGCTCTGGTCAGGGTGGACCAGGAACACTACTTCGTAGTGACGCATTGTGTCTCCTTTTGGCTTACAGCCCCCCGGCAATGCGGCCGGTGGAGCAAGGTCGACAGCAGGGCTGTCTGGATTAATCTAACCGCGGATCGCCGCGGGGCGCGCGATTTTAGCGAAGTCAGCCCGGGAAGGCAATCTGAAGGTAATCCGAGAGCAATCCGCCGTGGCGTGCCACGAACGCGGGCTCAGCCCACGGCAAAGCTCTCCCCGCAGCCACATTCATCGGTGACGTTGGGATTGCGAAACACAAAAACCCGGTTCAGACCCTGAGTGACAAAATCCACCTCGGTGCCGTCAATGATGGCCAGGGCGTCCCGCGGCACCAGCACCGTGACACCGTCATCCAGGAATTCCACGTCGTCGTCGTTCGGCTGCAGGGCAATTTCCACGGTGTAGGCCCAGCCGCTGCATCCCGTCCGCTTGACGCCAACGCGCAGGCCGCAGCCCTGCTCCTTCTCCAGGAAAGACCGGACGTGGTTACGTGCTGTTTCGGTGAGGCTGATGGACATGGTGCTGTTTCCAATCCGTAGTGACCAGATGTATGGCTGGTTTGACCGGGTTCAATGGCCGGCGTTCCCGCAGCGGCACCGGCCACGATCATGGTCTTGGCCCATCCAATCTTATATGATCTTGCGCCTTCCGGTCCTCATAGTGAGGCCCGACGCGGCCACCCCAACCATTGACCAGCGGCTGAACCGGACCGCGCGGCACAGCCAGGAGACCAATATTCATGTCGGCATCGAGGATTCGTGACCTGCTGGAGGGCAAAGTTCCGACCAACAGCAGCATCGTGGTGAAAGGCTGGGTCAGGACCCGGCGCGACTCCAAGGCGGGGTTTTCATTTCTCCACGTCACTGACGGTTCCTGTTTCAAACCGATCCAGGCGGTAGTGGACGCCGACATCGCCAACTATGAAAGCGAGATCCTGCACCTGACTACGGGCTGCGCGGTGGAAGTTGAAGGAACCCTGGTGGAGTCCCGGGGAAAAGGCCAGGCGGTGGAAGTCCAGGCCAGCAAGGTCACCCTGGTGGGCGATATCGAGGATCCGGACACCTACCCGATCCAGCCCAAGGAACATACCTTCGAATATCTGCGGGAAGTCGCGCATCTGCGCCCCCGCACCAACACCTTCGGCGCCATGACCCGGGTCCGCCACGCCGTGGCCCAGGCCATCCACCGCTACTTCCATGAAAACGGCTTCTACTGGATCAATACGCCGATCATCACCGCCAGCGACGCCGAAGGGGCCGGGGAGATGTTCCGGGTGAGCACCCTGAGTCCAGCCAATCCGCCGCGCACCGATGACAACCAGGTGGACTATGCCCAGGACTTTTTCGCCCGGGAGACTTTCCTGACGGTATCCGGCCAGCTCAACGTAGAGGGATTCTGCCTGGCCAACAGCCGCGTCTACACCTTCGGTCCGACGTTTCGCGCCGAAAATTCCAATACCAGCCGGCACCTGGCCGAATTCTGGATGGTGGAGCCGGAAATCGCCTTCGCTGACCTGGACGATCTGGCCGACCTGGCGGAAGAATTCCTCGGCTACGTTTTTGCCGCGGTGCTGGAGGAGTGCGCCGACGACATGGCCTTTTTTCAGCAGCAGGTGGATTCCAAGGTCATCAAACGCCTGGAGCAGTTCGTCGACAACCAGTTCGCGCGGATGGAGTACAGCGAAGCCATTGACCTGTTGAAGAAGGTCGAAAAGAAATTCGACTTCCCGGTGGAATGGGGGCTGGATCTGCAGACCGAGCACGAGCGTTTCCTGTCCGAGCAGTACGCCCGCCGCCCGGTGGTGGTGATGAACTATCCCAAGGAAATCAAGGCGTTTTATATGCGGCTCAACGATGACGGCCGCTCGGTGGCCGCCATGGACGTGCTGGCCCCTGGTATCGGTGAAATCATCGGCGGCTCCCAGCGCGAGGAACGCTACGACGTGCTGGAACAGCGCATGGCCCATCACGGCATGGACGTGGACCAGTACAGCTGGTACCTGGACCTGCGCCGCTATGGCACCGTGCCCCACGCCGGATTTGGCCTGGGCTTCGAGCGACTGGTGAGCTACATCACGGGCATGTCCAACATCCGCGACGTGATTCCCTACCCCCGCGTGCCCGGGAACGCGGATTTTTGAGGACAAATAAATGGATCTGAATCCGGAGGGCAAGTCGGCAGAGGTACAGGTATTCTGGAGAGTTGCATGGACCTGAACTTAGAGGGCAAGTCGGCATTGGTCTGCGGCGCCAGCCGGGGCATCGGCAGGGCAGCGGCGCTGGAACTGGGTCGCCTGGGCGCCTCGGTGACCCTGGTGGCGCGCAACGAAGACTCCCTGTCTGCTGCCCTGGCCGAACTCCAGGCAGCGGCGCCCCAGGGCCAGCATCAGCGCCTGGTGTGCGATTTCGACCTGCCGGACCATGCCGCGGAAACCCTGGCCCCGTTCCTGCAGTCCAACCCGGTCCAGATCCTGGTCAACAACTCCGGCGGACCGCCCGGCGGACCGTTGCTGAATGCCCAGGAACTGGATTTCCTGCTGCCGTTCAAACGCCACCTGGTGTGCAGCCAGATGCTGGTGCAGCTGACCCTGCCAGCCATGCGCGAGGCCGGCTACGGGCGCATCGTCAACATCGTCTCCACCTCGGTGCGCGAGCCCATTCCGGGCCTGGGCGTTTCCAACACTGTTCGGGGCGCCGTGGCCGGCTGGGCCAAGACCCTGGCCACGGAACTGGGGCCGGACCAGATCACCGTCAACAACGTGCTTCCCGGCTTCACCAGCACCGAGCGACTGGACGAGATCATCTCCGCCACCGCGGAGCGCGGCGGCACCACAGCCGAAGCGGTGGCCACGGGTATGCTGGCCACGGTGCCATTCGGCCGTTTCGCCCGACCCGAAGAGGTCGGAGACCTGGTGGCGTTCCTGGCCACGCCGGCAGC
>JAAUYH010142163.1_pt1 | contig 16433 bp, 7 predicted proteins | sample 7278061 | NCBI WGS metagenome assembly JAAUYH01 (sample SAMN14350203, study PRJNA611818) | marine sediment metagenome | isolation source: surface marine sediment (0.6m) | place: French Polynesia: Moorea | collected 2018-08 | reverse complement strand
TGCCGGACAACCGTGGAAATGGATATGGAGCATGTACCTAAGTTGGTGGGTACTGATTTGAACCCGATACAAATTGATGAGGCTAAAGTAGCGGGCACCGCGAAGTATAATGAGGGACGGAGGATGGTGGAAAACATTGTCGATGATGAGGATGACGATGATTCGGAAGATTGGAATGCGGGAAACAATGATGAAGGTAACGACGACGAAAGCAATACAGAGTCTGACTTCGTACAATTTGGAATCGATGATCCTTCATGGACTTGGGTGGTGGGTACATACGGTGATCGTGATCGGCTTCGTTTTGTACGCGTGCCGAACCGCAAAACCAAACGTTGATGGCTGTAATATGTCGCTACTGCGAATCAGGCAGCGTGCTTCACACTGATGGCTGGAATGCGTATAATGCATTGAAAGACCATGATTTCTATACCAGACTGTTATTCATAATGAAAATTAAAAAGATGCCGGCTCAGGAGCACATACGTAGGCTATCGAAAGAGCTTGGGTAGAGGTAAATGCCTGGTGGCGTCGTACACGAGGAACACGAGCGCTGTTACAATCACACTTAGACGCCATTTCATGGTTCATGCTACATCGTGAAAAGCGCCATACTATAGAACTACTGCATGAGTTCATGCGAGCTATCAAGCGCATTCATCACAGCAACTCGGTTTACGTCGTATGTGAACCAAATAAACTTCTCATTAGTGCACTTGCTATCGACTGATGCAAGCACCTAGTTTAGGTGATATCTAATTAGAAGATGTAGCCCGCGTATTCATACAGTACCTAAAAAAGATTTCGCTCTAAAAGTCAAGCACAAGAGAGTTCTTAATTCTGAATTCAAGAAAAGAAGGAGATGGAAATGCAGGAATAGAAAACTGAGTATCTTGGAAAGAATGAGGCTTTACCTGGCAAGGCTTTTAAATCATATTTTCCTGATTTGTTGTTGTTCTCTATCAATTCATCATGCAAGCAGTGCCTGAAACCAACAATTTGAATAAAGAAAAGTGTGGAGCATAATCGAAAAAGAAATTAAGAAAATAATTAATTAGTGTACTGTATAATAACTTTATCGCGTAGTAGGAGTGAATTGGTGAAGCAACCTTTAACTTGTAAAATCGGAAACGCTTCTTTACTTTCGACTTGTCACATCGCTGATATTTTATACAGTCATGGATTCTAACTACCTAGTTCTTCTTAAACAACGAATAAATTTTAGTATTCATTTTACAGTGTATTAGTACAGACATGCCACACTCGACTCCGGATCCATTAATTATTTAAACTATCCCAATTTGCACCCCACATTCGTTGGATATTACTCCAGACTTGATCAAGCAGTGCCATAGTGCTTCGTTTCGCAACATGATAAGATCGCCATGACGTAGTATCCAAATTAGTTTGCGTCGTTGCCCAAAGTTCCACTGTATGCCAGTAGATTCGCCGTCGGTTATCATTAGAGAGTTGCCGCTCAGCTTGATGGTTACATCGCACTTAACCCATAGATTCAAGCGGTCTATTCTTCCCTAAATACACCAATCCACTCGATTCACATTCGGCCGGACCGTAGTATAAGTCGAGCATGGACATTTTTGGTATATATAGGGAATGTTGGAGTAGTCTTCATTCGATCGCTGTTAAATTGAAGATCGGATTCCCGATTTTCTCACATGACCAAATCGGAATATGTGAATGCAGTTTCTCGATCGATTTCTTGATCAAATTCGCAGTCTTGTCCGGAAGTAGTAACAGAGAAGTAAAAACAAAAGCAGCACTGCTGATAGTCGAATGAAGTTGTTCAACGCGGTGGTTTGGCCACTGACGTGGCTGCAAAATCATGGGGGCGAGATCTTGTTGTACGAATCTGAAAAGGACCACGAACAGATAAGCGCAGAACGATTGAAGATATAGAGGATGAAAAGTGAATAAAATCAGATAGACAACGTACGGCCTTTAAAATGTGGTAGATAAAGCGGTCAAAGGAAAATCGAAAAATTTAATAAGAAGTTTGTCAATGGCACAAGCCTAGTGCGGACAACGTGCCAAGGAAAGCGATCAGTACGAAGTGGCGTTTCTAGTGTTAGCAGTGTAAGTCGCGATACGGGTGCACTCGGGCCGTATTAAGCTTACTAGGAAAAGGCCAGCATTTCCGATTCAAAGTGACGCAAAAGAATTACGAGGCCTTGAAACGGGTCGTGCGCGCCGGGTCAGGAGGTTGGATCATAGCGCGTGGTTTTGGGTTGGATGAGATCGCAAGTCGCTGAAACGGCCACGTGCTACGGGTCCAATGGAAAAATGCCAAATTTAGAATGCTATCGTTTGATAGTATAAGGAAGCCGCAGAATTGCATTTTCTTGTTCACAATCACACACACACACAAACCTTCCAATAACACATTCAGATTACCGCTGTTAGCACCGAAAATCGTTCGCACAGCACCGTCATTTCTCCAATCACATCTTCCTCTTCGTCAGCAATAATTCCTTCTCGCTAGCACATTGATTTATCACATCCTTAGCCGCCGCACGAGTGCTCGCCACCATGGCCAGGCATCGAATCGAAGACGCGCATGTGGAAGCGGTGATGGTGGCCGTGCGCGGGGATGCGCATCGTTGTCCGATAGACACCATCCATAGCGATGCGCTGAACGAGTACCAACTAGTGAAACGGCGCAAACGCAACGAGCTTTCAATTCGACGCGAAACGTCGAATGTGCCCATCTCGAAAATGCAGAAGAAGCGTGACATCAATCATGCCTCGGCGGTGGCCAGTCGAAACAAACACGAATTTCTATTGCGTCAATTCGAAGCTACGCTACGCCGTAAACTCGCGGAAGCTCAAGTTTTATCCGATGCTTATTCCGCATCTCGCCAAAAGCTAACCGAACAAATGAGAGTACTCACTGAAAAAGACAATGAAATTGCGACGCTGCGCAATCAATTGGCTGTATACTCGGCGCGTCAACAACCTCACTTCTCCGTGCCACAACTGCCAATAGTCGAACCTCAACTACCACGTCAATACATTCCTTTCGATTCTTCTCCTACATCGATTTCGAAAGACAACCCCACCACTACGATTAACTCGTTTAGGCCACCAACGCTATCCACATCACCCATTCACGATGTCGGCATTGCTATGGATGAAATCATTTCACCGATACCACCCTCCTACGATTCGGTCAACAAAGAGCAGCAGCAACAACTGGCAACGAATTCACTCGTATTTCAATGGTCTTCGCGCATAGGCGGAGAAGAAATGGTCAAGTCGGACAATGTGAATCCGGCGGCCTAGTGCATAATGTGACCTAGATGCGATGAAAGTAATTACTTGTGATTATCGTCTTCGTCGTCGTCGCATTAGGATGGATATATGTCACTTACGTACACTTTCGCGATGTCGGCGTATCTTCTTCTGTCGTTTCTCTTTCATAGAACTTAGACTGCCGTTGTCTACCATGGCGCGTATTTCCGAAAGGTGCGTGAACGTTTGCAAGTCAGCGAATCAATGGCTCTTCACAGTGCCGCACCTTCCCCAAGTAAAAGCATGATCTACGTTTCAGTTAACTGCCCCTCGTTGCGCTTGTCATAAACGTCCGCACAATCGTACTCCGTTTGTACGCTGAGCCGATCTGAATCCAGCCGAATCGAAGCGCGGCATTCGAAGGCTCCCACTCATCGTGTAACGAGCGGCGATTACAAACACGCGTACAGTTTTACCCTGACTACGCTACTCGTTTACGTGAACGTCAGCCATATTTACTGCTTTCAGCTTGTCCACGTGCATGACAGCACTGTTATCCTCGAAACTTTCCAATCAAATGTTTCGATTTCAATAAAAATCGTAATTCCTCCACTGTTTCTGATGTTTTTGCCAAACTAAAAACACTCATCTTCTACAACAATTATAGTTCCGGCAATTGAATTAAAGCATATGACAATGCAGAAACGGTCTAGGATATCGGTCCACTTCTAAGGGTCCACTAAACCACCGCCACAAGCTTACACTTATCCATTACCACACCGACCACATCGCAGCCAAGCACAGCGCCGTCTGCGTCACCCACGGACACGAGCAAGCATGGACTCGCGGCGCGAGCGGGACGACTACCGTCGCCGCGACCGTAAGCGGCGGCGGGACAGGGAGCGCGACAGGGACTACGAGCGGCGGCCGCGATACCGAGACGAGCGCGACGACTATCGGCGCGACCGAGACGAGTACGGGCGCGACAAGGACTATCGGCATGACGATGAGCGCGACTACGAGTATCGACGCGACCGCGACCGCTATGGGCGCGACCGAGACCGGCGGCGCGACCGCAAGCGGCGGCGTTCGCGCAGCTACTCGCCGCGCAAGTACCGGCGTGAGGGTAGGTCACCGCGACGCGCGCGCGAGCGCACGACAACGCCACCGCCCGCTGCTGACCTCCCGGCTGCCCCGGAGCCGTCCGTTGCCGCATCCGCGCCACCCACCGAGAAATCCGCGCCCGCGCCGCCGACCGAGCCTGTTCTTGCCGCCCCCGCGCCGCCAAGCGAACCACTTGTGGCTACGCCCGCGCCACCTCCCGAGCCGTTCGCCACCGCGCCTGCTCCGCCGCCGCCGCCGCCGCCACCTCCTCCACCAACAGAGGAGGTAACCCAGGCAGACGCCGACGCGCAGCTCGAGATGATGCGAGCGCTCGGTTTGCCTGTGGCGTTCGACACATCTCAAGGCAAGAAGGTTGAGGGCGCCGATGTAAGCGCCGCACGTGTGGTGAAGCAGCGCAAGTTCCGCCAGTACATGAACCGGTCTGGTGGCTTCAATCGACCTCTCGACCCAACATAGTTTGTGTTCGTACTGTACTATAAAGTTATCTGTGAATCACACCTCAGTCCCACTATTAACCAGTGCTTAAATTTTATTGACTCTCCCTCCTTTCCCGTTACTGCCTGTCCTCAACCATCCCATCAAATTGCACTCTTGAATCGAAACAAGTTAAATAGACTTGCCACATAACACTACGGTACCTCATTCTTCTGACCAACACAACCCTCGGAAGTTCAACTTGAATTTTATAGTGAAACAGAAAGTAATAGTGCTCAACCGCGCGTCGCGCCACCAAAAAGGCCTAGCTGAAGAACAACGCGTTGCCATAATCCTTGCTCTGCACCAGGAACACACTTCTCACCTTGGGCACCGTCTCGATCGTCGAGATGAGCAAGTCGTCGGGGGTGGACGCCGACACCTTGGCCACGCCCTGCTCCAGCGACACCGTGGCCTCGCGCACGCCACTCAGCTTGCTCAGCGCCGTCTGGATGCCGCTCTCCACGCCTTCCGCGTTCTCCTCGCCTTCCACCGCCAGCACGCGGTCTCGTACTGGACCCGGGATTTGTGGTCTCGCCACAAACCCGTCCTCTCTGCTCGCCGTCGACGAGCTCGAGCCCGCACCGACCGCACCGCTCGCGACCAGTCTTCTCAACTGTGGCCCAATTCGTGCCCGCATCAGTCGCGAAATCGCGCGTCGCACCTTCCTGTCACTCGCGCTCTCCATCAGCTGCAACAACACTGCATACATATCACCTAGATGTTTGAAGAACTGTTCCGTGCTCATTTGCATCATTCCATTCACAATCAGGATAACAACTGGGGTGAGCGCCGCAATTTCCCGTCTATCGTCCGCCTTCGCATTCGGCGCCTCACTTGTCGAGATGAATCGTTTCAGCACCGAGTCACAGAGAGTTACGACCGCTTCTTCCAATCGACACCCTTCATCTTCCCGGTCTGGGTCAAGGTACAACCAGAACATGATGCGCATGTAGGTCGTAAGACCGCTCGTTTCCTGCTTCAACAGATTGGGTACTTGGTTCATGAAGCCCGCCCTCCACAACGAATATCGAAGTTCCACATTCGCATTGAATTCCTTCGCGAACGTGTAACTCTCATGCAACGCCGCGGCCATTTCGCCGATATGCTCCGTTGTGATTTTGGTGTAGAAGCTAACCACCACATCTTGGATGAGCTGGATAAGTAATAATTGTACGACACATTTCGATCGAACGACCCGAAAATCAATCGTTCGGTTCTCTCGTTCCGCCTGTAACCTCGGAATTGCGCGAGGTTCATCCACTTCCACATTATCCATTGTGACCGTCTTCACAGGGCTCGGATTATTCGACTTGTTGGTCTCTTCCACTTCTTCAATCTCGTTTTCACCTTCTCCCTTTCCTGTCTTCTCTTCCATCCCATTCGCCTTGTCTGCCTTCTCCTTGTTGAAATCCTTCACAAAGTCATCCAAGTCATCAAGTGCCGGTTCAGCCTTCTCAGGGTTGAGATCCTTCGGCCCGATAATTTCATGAGGCATGGTGTCATTGAATAATCGTCTCACGCCTTCCACAACACACTGCCAATCCTTTTCCACGAGCACGTCACCAGACATCATCAACAATCGTGCCAATATTCCCATACCTTCTCGCGCGACAGCTTCAGTTTCCTGGGTCACCCAGCCTTTCAGTAGTTCCAACAAGTCAGGCAGCATATCTCGCGTGACCTCAATATGTTTCACAAACACATCGACAATCGAACGTAACGACGGTGCCGCGAATGATAGTGCCCATGCCGATATCGCCGCCGCCTCCTGCTTGTCCGTAGTCCCCGACAGATATCGCACATCGTCAAACAGTGGTGATAGAACACCACGGAAAATGAGCTTCCACAACGCCGGTTGCAGCTTGCCACCGTGCTTGTTCAACACTCTAAACAAGCCTGCACTCGCTGCACGGCTCACTTCCTCACGGCTATCCTGCATGGACGACGCCAACACCGTCAACACAGAGAACCAAGCGCTGATATCCGCGTCATTCTCCGCCGAGAAATACACTTCCGTCAACACCGCTTCGTCCCCTTCTCCATCACCGCCATCCTCATCACCCAACGTGAAGTTCTCTGTTCCGTTGCCGTTTGCAATCGGAGGCGATCCAGTTTTCGAGATCGCACGACCTTCACCCAGTGCATCTGCACACTGATTCGCCAGTTTGTCGAGTGCAGTCAAGCTAACTTCAAGCGACTTACTCGACCTGACATACGCAGAAATGCCGCTGACCGCATCCACAAACACTTCATCGTGCACACCCAAGAACTTGTCCACAATATTCTGCGTGATTTCGAAGCCAAGCATCATGATGTTTTCCGAGCTATCTTCACTCGACAGGCCCAGCAGCGAGAACACACTCTTCCATCCACTCTTAATATTGTCCGCATGTGTCAACACCATCTGACTGACGCACGTCAACAGCAGCTCCCTCGTACTATCGCTCTTTGTTCGACTGAAGCAAACCTCAAACGGACGCAAGAACTCTCGTTGAAACGAGAAGTTCGACAGCTCGTCCTTGGCCAGGAACTTCTTCGCAAGTTGTCGCAATGCGTCGATGGAGTACATCGCCACATCCTTGTTCCTGTGGCACATCGCGTTCGCGAAAAACGGTCCCATCTTTGCCCAAATCTTCGCCCAGTGCAATCGAGTTCTGCTTTCCATGTTGTAGTACGCCAACTCGATAATTTTCTGCAAGCAGAACAATCTTGCTCCTGTTCGTTCGCTCAGTTCTTCCAACGACACAGTGCACAACGCGCCAGTGAAGTCTACCACACCGCTCGGACTCAGATGCGCCGAATTAGTGAAAATGCGCTCAATTTCATTCTCCCCGATCGCGGCCGCAAGTGTCGCAGCTTTCTTATCTAGTCGAATGTTATCGAAAGGCGCAATAGGTACTTCTCCAACCGGTGCGCTACCAGGCGTAGTGGCACGTGCCAATGACCGCTTCGTTTGCAACTGCCCAGAATTGGGTTCCGGTTTTCTCAAATCTTTCTCACCACCAAGCCGTGTTGCCGGAGCCTGTGTCTTCATCAGCAAATACTTCTCCGGATTACCTGCAGCCATTGCCCGAATCTGCTCCAGCTGCGAGATAGCGCGAACAATCACGACCCACTGGTCACCAAGGTTATTTCCTTCCATCGCCGCAATCTTCAAGATATGTTTCACACACTCCACATTCTTTGCGCGCATCTCTGCCATGTGGTTGAGGTGCGTGAACTTCGACAACGACAACACGAACGCATTCTTCGCGGTTGTCATGTCAAAAGTCGACGCAATCGCAATTCCATCACGGAATCCTTCCAGACACATCGCGACAATGTCTCCGTCCGACGGCGTCGCCTCTTCCAAGAGCAACGAAATCGCCGCAAGCACAGGGAAGCATGCGGTCTCAAACATGAGGCGCGCATGATACACGTTAGTAGCCGAGTAGTAAGTGTAATCTTCCGCCGTCTTCCTTCTCTTCGCAAACATGACCTTCGTCTGTGCCATCAACTGTTCGCTTTCCTGCTTGAATTTCTTCGCCAACAGCGCCGGGTCCAGGTTGGTTGTCTGCATACTCGTCGAACCCTTATCCTTCTTCCCATTGGCGTCCTTCAAGTTTCCAGCGAGCTTGATTTCGGTAGCCACAATACGGTCATATAGCACCGACAACAGCTTCGGATCCATGTCCTTGCCATCATTGATCCCACGATTGTTTCTGATGAATTCGTCCTTGCTCATCTTGTTCTTGATCGTCGCGTTATGGGCATCCGTGTGCAACATGATCACCGAGTAGGCCAGCACATACGCCGCATCCGCATTCGCGAAAACTCCCGGGTTGCACTCGCAGTACCTCGACGCAAACTTTTCCATGATACGATCGATCTTCTGGCTCTCACCGGGAAGTCTGAACCCAGCAAGATGCTTCCTCATTGCCAAATCAAAAGCAAGGTCAGTGAAGTCATTCTTATCCGTGTACGCGTGCATGACCGAAATGGAGAAAGGATCGCCCTCTCCCAAATATTCACCGATCATCGTCGCATCCAGTTTTTCTGTGCGATGCAAGAACTCAGCGACAACAGCCGCATCCCTCGGCAGTCTTCCGTTCGTGATAAGGTATTCAACACCTTTCTTCGGTTTAGTGTTGAATTTCACGATTCCATCCACCATCACCTTCTTCAATCGGATGGCCTCTTCAAACTTCGACGTGTCACGGTCACTTCCCTCGTTCACTCGGCCCAAGAACGAGCTGCTCGTGGACAACGAACCAAATGATGTCGATTTGTCATTGATTCCATTCGATTCCTCCACCTTGGTGTCTCCAATATCCTCTGCAGGGCGCTCATCGTCAAATTCAATGCCCGTCGCATCGTCCGCCGCCTTTCTGGCACGTTCATCTTCGATCGGTTTGCACCAATTTCTCAACGAGCGCACGGTTAGCATCACACCACTGAGAGCGGTGAGACGCATTTCCGCTCGTTCTGCAATGACGTTGGCCGGGGCCGCACCCAGGTTCATCGCACCAAAGTTCTTATGTTCCGCCGCCGCGCTCAACACTTGTACAATGTGTTCGAAAATGTTCGGCGAGTCCATGTCACAATCGTAGTTGAGGAAGAGATCTGCCAATGTTTGATGATTCGCTGCAAGTCGGTTGAGTAGTTCAAGTGCTTTTCGGCGTCGTTGTGGTCCCGCGGTGGGAGACTCAACAAATCGGAAAACAACCGCTTTGAAAACTGCAGCAATCTCCGCCTTCAGCAACGGACGAAGTGTTTCTTTTCGCAACAGCAACTCAAAGATATCGAGCGAAACATCAACAACCGGCATCGCCGAAGACATGGCATTCGCAAGAATTGACGGTGCCAGATACTGTCTCAGTGCATAAATAAAGCGTTCGCCTGTGCGAAACGCAGGTCCTGAGTTGTTGACCAACGAGCGCAACAACTCAAGCGACAACAACTTTGAGCGATATCCAACACCATCAAGTGGCGCGCCATCCGGGACATCCTTCGCCGAAATCTTGCAGAGTGCACGGAACAAGAGGTACGCATCTTTCTGCAAAACGCTCGCAAAATCGACTCCAGCATCACCACCGTCTTCAGCGGGCGGCTCAGGTCGTGGGACATCCACGCCAGACGGAGTTTCCGCCGCGCCATCTTTAGGTTCCTGCTGTGTTTTCGATGGCGAATCCGTAGAAGTCAACGCCGCAAGCCGTGCACCAGTATCATCCACAACCTCAGCCTCCATTCTCGAGAACACAAGAGACAAAGTTTGTACGATACAAACACGGGCACTAGTTCGAACGCCTGGTTCTCTCGCATTGAGAAAGATATTATACACCGTTCGCACCGCCGCAAGCAAAGATCCATGATGCAAGCCCGCTTTGGTCTGCGTGGTCGCGGCAAAGATGGTTTGCACCATTCGCAAGTAAACCTCATCTTCCTTGACTTCCAAGCAGGAGCAGACAAGTGCAACGAGGTCATCGATAGCACCACCCCCACGCTTATCCAGCACGACACCCGCCGGTTTTGCCGCGGAATGCGGAGCACCAATATGGCCATACTCGAACATGCGATGCGTGCAATCGAGACACGCATCAACAATAAGCACGCGGCCGCTTTCCACGCCGAGTTTGATAGCCTCGATCAATTTCTCTGCGGCTACGCCGACATCGAGTTTATCGGGATAACGCTCGAATTCGGCACGCGTCGCAATCCACGCGTCACGCAGGGGCGCGAGTTTCCTTCCCGTCGCAAGTCGCTCGATGCGGGCCTGGAATCTGCCGTACAGCTCGATCAACTTGGCCAATTCCTCGGGATTCACCTCATGCAAGCCTTCTTCCGCGGCATCCACCTCGCCGGGCGCTTCGTATTGCTCTTTCGCATACGCCGCTATTGCGGCCGCGGCGCCATCGGCTGGGCTCTCCACAATCTCCGCTACGACGGGCGCAGCGAACGCTTCCTCGTCTTGCGTCATTTTGTCCGGCGTCTCATTCATGGCCGCTTTGCTTTTCACTTCGGGCGACGAATCGATGGTGCTGTCTTCGTCGTCGGGCGGCGAATGTTCGGATGCAGTTTTCACGGCTTGGGCTACTTGTGAGGATGTCGGCGTTTCGACGGCTGTGTTGTTCCTGTCATCCAAGGGTGGTATGGGTGATTCGCTCGCAAGCTCGCTTCGTGGCGGCGGGTGGTCGGGCGGTGGGGGTGTCGGGGTGTCATCGTCGATTTCGCCGACAACCGGAGGCGGCGGTGGCGCGGCGGCCTCCTTCCGAGGTGGCGAAGTCTCGGGTGGCGTGGGCAGGGGCGGCTGTGGTGGCGCCGCATCCTCGTTCGCTTCGGGGTCGCCCATCGTCCGCTCGTTGCGCGCAGCACGACTGCGCAGGGCACTCTACAAAGAGCGGTCGTTGATCGACTTTGGCGACGCAGCAGTACAGTGTGTGCTAGCGTGCTGTCAGCAGCGGAGACCAGTCGGGCGTAAAAATTTCGTAATTTTTCCGTATCCGAACTCCTCATGTGCTCGTATGACGTATAGTTGATTGACTGACTCAGTACTGAAATGGCTCAGTGGCGTGTGCCGGCGAATCAGTGACCGCGATGTGGCTCTACTCGACGTTTCCTCCTCGTACGTGGCATGCGGATCATTCACACAACAACGCGACTCGATCGCTTACTGTGCTTTCTACTGTTGCGCGATGCGAATTGTTGCTGTCACACCGCATGATGTCAGGCCTACCGTACAGTAAGGTACTGTACAGTGCAAATCTGTAGCAAAAATGAAATAGAGAAGATGGGTCCACACTTTACAGCGACCATGTGGTCGGAATTAGCGTATCAGAATGAAACGTGATTCATTCCCTTTGGCGGATCTGTTGCTAATCTGACTTCGGGTGATACTGCTACATCTGCTCTTCACACTTTCGAAACCAAATTATGGAACAGGGCGTCCACCAGCATTGAGAAATGAGTGGCTTTCGTATCACTAGAACCTCACTCTGTTCGTTCGTTCCGTACCGATTTTCCTCCGATAAATTCTACCAAACTAAACTGATTCGATAACTATCTCGACTAACCCAGTACCGATTGCTTCATCGTATAGCACTATTGCCATGCCAGGCCATGCTGAAACGTATACTATGTCATGTAACTTCGGTTCAGTTTACCAAAGATACTGCGCGTGAACAGAACCAGCCGTCACCATCGAAGCAGTTGAACGGCCCCAGTCCCAGACTGCGTCGTGAGAGTGCGTGGACGTCAGTTTCGAGGAGCCGCGCCAACCGGCGCGCAGTCGGCTGCTGCACATCGCGACTGATGCTCATGAAACGGTTCGCAACGTGGTACACGTGTCCAGCGCTCATAACAGGCCTCATGTTTCATGCGAAATACTTGATGCCCATACCCTCGTGTTTCCCACATCCGAACGCGACAGTCATGGGCAAGCGCGCCGCGGAGAACCAGATTACCAAGGACGACTTCGAGGCGGGCAAGAATGATGGGCCGGCCGACGAGCAGGGCGAGGACGGGTTCGCCAAGGCGCCGCCCGAGGTGCTGAAGAAGCGACGCATCGTCAAGGTGCGCCGCACCGTCGAGAAGCCCGCCGAAACGAAACCCGTGAAAAACCCCTTCGGCGCCATCGCGGCCGCAGCCAACGTGGCAGCGAAGAATCCCTTCGCAAACCTCGCCGCGGGCGCCCCCGCCAAAGACGCGCCCGCGAAGGCCGATGACCCAGCGAAGGAGCCGGCGTCGGAAGAGGAGAAACAACTCGATATCGCGAAGAAGGACTTGGTGTCTGAGAATAAGAAAGATGTCGTGGAGCAACCGAAGAAAGCTGTTGAGGTTGATAAGCCCGCACCTGAAACTGAGGTGGCGAAGGACGCCGATAAGCCGACTGATGAAAAACCGGTGGCTGATGACACGAAATCGGCTGCATCACCCGAACCAAAGGAGCCGGCAGAGACACCGGAAAAACCAACTGGAAAAGCTAATGACAAGCCGGTCGATACCGCTGCCACCAAAGATGAGGGTGAAAAGAAAACGGTGCAAGTTACAACGGAAGCAAAGCAGGAGGCTGCAACCCCGGAAAAGACGACGAATGGCGTGAATGAGACCAAGTCTACTACGCCCAAAAGCACTCCATTCGTGTTTGGAGGATCTGCCCAAAATGCAAAGTCGTTTGGGGAAGTGGCGACGAAGCAGACGGGCGGCTTCACCTTTTCCGCGGCAACTCTAGCTGCATCGGCAGCAGCGATAGCATCAGACCAAAAGTCGACCTCGTTTGCAGGTGTGAGCAGTAAGCCGACGGCAGGCGATAAAACGGAGTACGAAGAGACAAAAGTCGAAACTGGCGAGGAAGGGGAAACGATGGTGTTCAAAGTTCGCGCGAAAGTCTTTGCCCTGGAAAACAGTGCGTGGAAAGAACGCGGGGTAGGTACCCTGAAGCTGAACGCGGATAAGGAGGGTGGTTCGGCGCGACTGCTTTTGCGGAATGAAGCGACGTTGCGTTCGGTTCTGAATGCGCCATTGTATAAGGATTTCAAATTTGATGTTGCTGGGGAGCGTGCCGTTCGCTTCAAATGCGTCGCCAGTGGCACCATGTACTTGTGTCGTATGCGAACTAAGGATGATGCGAGCAACCTCATCGCACAAGTGAAAAAACAAACAGAGAAGCTGAAAGAGTGAGTGGCCGTTATACCGATGTACATCATTCTGGACTGTAGGATTGAAATTAAAACATTAGTGTCGATTGGACTCACAACTGCTTTTCGTCCTTGCGCCTTGGATTTTTGTGATGGTGAATTGCTTGTGTAGTCTTCCGGCTTCATCAAGACACCCATCATTCGTTATTTCCTCTATTAGGTTCTGGGTGAACATCCAACATTGTATCTCTGAGTGGTGCAGCCCCACGAAGAAATCATTACACATGTGGAATAAATATTTCTGGTACTTATACACCAATTGCTGGTATCTAAGTCATTCTTGTCGGGTATTTCGTCGTGATAAACTACTATAAATTTAGAGCATTCAAAGTTATTACAACATGCACGTCGACAAAATTCGGCCTGCTTTTGGGCAAGAACACAAATCTTGGTGGACGCCATACTTGGACGCCTTCGATTTGCTATGCATTCATACAATAGAGCACATTATTAAATCTGTCGTAACGATTTGTTTCATTGATCGGAGCGTACGTTCGTGTAGACAATCTCAGCAATGTGAGGTGAACTCTGGTCCAACCTCACTTGTTAAGTTTGATGTAGCTATTAAAACAAGGTTTATCAAGTGCCACACCAATTTTTTGAATGCTTTAGACAGAGGTAGGGAATTGTATTGGATTTAAATGTAAATTCAACTGAGCTATTCATTCGTTACCACGTAGTAGTAAGAGTAACTTTATTCCTTTGGTATGCTCCTGGCACGTTATTTATTGAAATTTCGAAGAGACTGTTTTTCAATAAATTCATTCAGTTTTCGACAATTTTTGATCTTCTCACTAGAAGTTTTGAGTGATTTAAAAGGTACTAATGAAACGATAGCTATGACATGTGCGTCGTTACCGAGATCCAGGAACTAATGATCCAGGAAAATTAGATAAATTTTCTGCTTGGTGGATAGCGTAACGTGGCAAACTGTACCGAATATCAAAATTCGATTGTTTTTTTCCAAATCCACCGAATTTCAAATAATTCATATTTATGTTTCTACATAAACTTTTAGATATAGATAGACTACAAGTGTCTATTTCGTTTTAGTTTAGCAAAACCTGTGAAAGGGATGCAAATGGTTTACTTCGACAAACCATTTCAAGAATCTTCATGTCCTTTGACTCTGTTACTGAAAATTGCCATCGAATCATGCATTTTGATGAACCTTCTCACGAGAAATTCGCTTAATGAACTAGTAAGCTGCATGAACCGTTTCCCGAATTACATAAATTTCAGAAACACTCTAGGTCGTGTTGTAGATATGCATTTGCGTTGAAATCTCAGTTTGTACAACCGTATTTCACCTTTCTTCTTCCTCATCTCAAAAATTTATTGACCATAACTCAGTATATTTTGTTTCAAGCTAAACTAATAAACAATACTGTAATCGGTTAAAAAATCTTTTTGTGCAGATGGGGTATACAGATTCGAATCAACAAAAACAAAAAATTATTATCGAATCTAAATTGAGGAAGACAAGTTCTGATTGAACCAAATAGTAAGTAATAGACAAAAATAATAGGACTTGCTCTCAAAGGGAAGAGCAATTTGGCGTGGACAAAATCAACCTGTCGCTCGCGCCCTGGAAGCTACGTGGAAACATTCGAGAGATTTTAGAAAACAAAAAAGAATGTATTATGATCTTCTTCAAATTCTCAGTTACATTGCACTTCGAACTGATATCAAGGATGGAGCCGATTCGTCATTCATCTATTCATATTTACTGGACCTGCAGAACACAAGGAAGAACGAAGCAATGCTCAGAGGATACTAGCGCAAGATGTGGTAAAGTGTGAAAACAGTGATCACAGAATCGACTCACTCAATTAAGTCTACCAATTATAGCCATTTGCCTACCTCTGATTTTTGTAAGGGATAGTATTAATGAAGTAAGACCAACTCATTTTTGGGTACAAACTGTACTAAGAATATCCTATTTACCTACAATCATCTATATCACCTCTACCTTCCTCATATTTACCCCTTTCATCTTCTCCTTGCCACTTTAAAAAATTAACTCACCACGTGAAGCCATCTGCTTCAGAATGTATCGCACCAGTCGCTATTGATTCTAAACAGAAGAAGTTGGGCAAGTGGGTGTCTCATGTTGATCACCAGAAATTCAACAGCGTTACAGTCCGTGAATCGTTTAAACTACCTCATACACATGAGTGCATTACAAAGCGCAAAAATCTTCTCGAAATATAAGGCTACAGCCTGTTTTATATGAAACCGGTTGGAGAATGTGTAAGAGAAAAGACGTCTTTCATATGTTATTCCGATGGACACCAGTAAGAAAAGTGCCATTAAGGAAGGCGAGCGTGCTGACTACATTTCAGCAGGCTATTTGTTATTTTGTTCTCTGGATACTGCTGGCAGACATGAATTTTTTGTCTCGATGACACTACCTCCTTCAGCATGTCATTTGAAGAATATATTACTTAGACGAAATACAGAATGCTCTATTGACAGCAAGGGCGACCATTTGTATCGACAATGAGGATTCTTCGCTGCCGTAGTCAATTGTTCTGACAATATTGTGTGCTTTTCTCCGCTCGAACTCTAAAGTCGTACAAAAATTTGTTGAACTCCAGATGCAATCGTACTTGAGGTTCTTACTGAGAAAGTGTAGTGTCTCTAGGCATTTCTTCCATAATTTTGCGGAAGTTTTATCGAAGCCAAATGGAATACTCAGACAAGACACATCGCAAGTGCTACCAGACTTCCCCGAAAAACAATGCGAGTCGTTCAGGAAAATCGAAGGCAACGCTAGATAACTCCTCCCCGGCGTGATTGTGGTAAGGTAACCTTTGGTGTGGTAGAGAAAGGATGAAATGAGTAAAAGGAGGGGAAAGAGGAAGTGGTAGAGATAGTAGCTAGTAAAGATGGTTTTCGTAATAAAGG
>JAAUYH010093502.1_pt1 | contig 16433 bp, 15 predicted proteins | sample 7278061 | NCBI WGS metagenome assembly JAAUYH01 (sample SAMN14350203, study PRJNA611818) | marine sediment metagenome | isolation source: surface marine sediment (0.6m) | place: French Polynesia: Moorea | collected 2018-08 | reverse complement strand
TTGCGACGCCGCCCCCATTGCCGATTCAACGGGTCCTGAGCCAGGGGGGCTGACTCATGGTCATGTCGATGCGCCGGCCGGGCTTCCCGGCCGCTGGTCTGTTTGTCATTCTGGCCCTCGCCGCCTGCTCGGCCCCGGACGTCGCGCCGCTGAGCAAGGCCGGCGTCACTTACGCGAAGGCGCTCGACGCAGCCTTGCAGCTCGGCGCCAAGGCCGAGGTCGAGGCCGGTTCCGAGACCATGTTGCGGTCCTACCGCGAATTCGCCCGCGCCGCCGCGACCTGCGACGCCGAGGCGGATCCGGCGCGATGCCGCGCCGAGGAAGGCGACGCCGCCGCGGCCGACCTGGAGAAGAAGCGGCGCGAGAACGAGAAGTCGGTCGCCACCTATCGCGGCTTGCGCCAGCAGGTCGCCGTGTTCCGCACCTATTTCGTTCAACTCGGCGCCCTGGGCTCGGCGAGCGAGGACTTCAAGGCGCAGGCCAAGGCCAACATCGGCAACATCGGCGGCAAGCTGGGCGAGCTGACCGACACGCTGGCGGCCGATGCCGGGCTCGGGGACTTGGTGTCGAGCGCCGGGACCGCCGCAGCCAACCTGGCCATCGGCATTAGGGACGCCGAGGACGTCAAGGATGAGCTCGAGGCGCGGCGCGAGACGCTGTTCCGGGCGATGACGCTGCAGGAGCTGCTGCTCAGCCGGCTCACCGCCGAGACCAAGAGCCGGCTCGAGGAGATCGAGCGCAAGCAGCTGGAGACTTACGTCGTCCTGCCCTATCGTCGCTTCGAAATCGGCAACGCCGCCGCCCAGGAAGCCTGGGCCGCGTCGCGCAACCGGCTGATCCTGGCGCCGCCCAGCGACCAGCTGAAGGCGGTCGAAGAGGTCGAGAAGGCCGCGAAGTCTTTCCGCGAGAAGCTGAAGGGCGTCTACGAAGGCCGCTTCGAGATCGCGGACCTGATCAACGAGGCCGCGGAGTTCGAGGCGATCTTCCAGGCCCTGCGCCCCTTGGTCGGGATCTAGGGCGCTTGCGAGCGCCGCGCGGCCCAATCTGAAAACGCCCTGAGGGGGGACCTGTCATGTCGAACGGAGGGACCGACAAGCCGCTCACCTTCGAAGAGCTGACGACGAGTTTCCAGAAGCTCTGGAAGGCCATCAAGGACAAGGGCCCCGGCGACTTCGCCCCGCCGCTGAAGGACGCCCAGAAAGACCGCTTCGAGAGACGCAAGAAGAAACTCGGCGAAATCGTCGGGCGCCTGGACGAGAACAAGGACATCAACGACGGCCTGGTCCAGGAGCTGAAGGCGCTGGAGGAGCGCCTGGACAAGGGCACGCTCAATGCCGCGGACGGCGCGGCGATCCTCGACGGCGCCGAGCGCGTCGTCGCGCTGGCCCACGACGAGGACCTGGTGCTCGCCGGCGACAAGCCCCTGAAGCGGCTGCGCCGGGTGCGGCCCAAGTTCGAGAGCCAGCGGGTCAGCGCGCTCTACAAGACGCGCCAGGACATCCGGCGCTTCGCCCGGGCGATCAACCGGCTCGAGGACTCCCAGTCGATCCTGAACCGCAGCCAATTGGAGGCGCTCGGCCTGGCGCTGGAGAACACCGCCGAGGGGCTGCGCGAAGGGGTGCGCGACATCAAAGACACCATCGAGGTGCAGAAGGACTTCATCAAGGCGATGAAGATCCTTGGCACCGTGGTCGACGTCGGGATCAAGTTGGCCAAGTTCGTCGCCTGAGCGCCGAGGCCTCGTCGCGGCAGGCGCGCGGCGCGGCTTTCATCCGACCGGCCGGCGCGGCTATAGTCCGCGGCCATGCGCCTCCTCTATCACCTCCCGATCGACCCGGGCAGCCGCAAGATCCGCATCATGCTGTGGGAGAAGGGCCTGCAGGTCCAGCTCAAGTCCGAGAAGACCTGGGAGCGGCGCGAGGCCTTCCTGCGCCTGAGCCCCTCGGGCGAGATCCCGGTGCTGGTCGAGGAGGACGGCACCACGCTGCCGGGTCAGCAGGTGATCACCGAGTACCTGGACGAGGTCTACGCCACGCCGCCGCTGATCGGCGAGACGCCGCTCGACCGCGCCGAGGCGCGGCGCCTGTCGCTCTGGTTCGACTTCAAGATGGCCGAGGAGGTGACCGAGCCCCTGGTCCAGGAAAAGATCATGAAACGCTTCCTGCGCCTCGGCAATCCAGATTCGGCGGCGATTCGCGCGGCACACGGCAACATCGGCTACCACCTCGACTACATCGCCTGGCTCAGCGAGCGGCGGCGCTGGCTCGCCGGCGACAACTTCTCGATCGCCGACATCTCGGCCGCGGCGCAGCTTTCGGTGGTCGACTATCTCGGCGACGTGCCCTGGGAGGACAAGCCCGAGACCAAGGACTGGTACGCCCGCGTCAAGTCGCGTCCCAGCATGCGTCCGCTCTTGGCCGACCACATCGCCGGCGCTCCCCCGCCGCCGCATTACGCGGATCTGGATTTTTGAGGGGCCCGCTGGCGAAAAGCAATTCGACACAGATGAACACAGATTCACACAGATATCCGAGTTGATCTGTGTGAATCTGTGTTCATCTGTGTCAAAAAACTTGGGAAGTAGTGATCGCTCTCAGGCGCTGCCGAGACCGACTCCGAGGCGAATCGGCGGGATAGGTTTCGGCCTCGGTCACTCCACCTTCACGTCCAACTGCGCCAGGTTCTCGCGCGCCGAGTCGGCGGCGGGGGTGCCGTCGGCGATGTTGACAACGCGCAGCCAGTCCTCGCGCGCGCCGGTCTCGTCGCCACGCAGGCGGCGGATGATGCCGCGCTCGAGCAGGCCGTCCGGATTGACGGGGTCCAACTCCAAGCCGCGCCGCACGTCCTCCTCGGCCAGGTCCAGGGCGTCGACGAAGCGGTAGGCGCTGGCCCGGAAGATCAGGATGTCCGGCCGGTTGGGGGCCAGGGTCTCCGCTTCGTTGAGGTCGTCGATCGCCTCCCAGTAGTTCTCGGCCAACGCCAGCGTGAGCGCGCGGTCGATCCAGAGTTCCGGGTTCTTCGGGTCGAAGACCAGCGCCGCGCTCTGCGCGCTGTGCGCCTGCTCCATGTCGTCGGCCAGCATCCAGGCCTGCCCGGCCTGGGCGAAGACCTCGGCGCGCAGTCTCGGCGGCCGGTTTTCCATGTTGTCGGCCAACTCTTCGAAACGGCGGGCCGCCGCCTCGTACTGCTCCAATCCTAGAAGCGCGACCGCCATGCAATGCTGCGCCGCGTGCCCGCCGCCCCGGCCCTCCCAGGCCAACGCGCTCTCGACGGCCTCTTTCGGCGTGCGGCGAGCGAGGGTCATGCAGGCGCGGTATTCCTCGGCGTGATCGATCGTCTCGTAGACCTGGGCCTCGGGCGCACCGGCGCCCAAGGCGCAGACACCGAGCAGCGCGAACACCCATCTTCGCATGCCTTGTTCCTCGCTTTGGCCGAACCTAAAGTCGCGCTTTCCCGTGCCGCGATCAAGCGACGCCCGATGGCCGAAAACAGAGAAAGCGACAACAGGGGAAAGAAGGAAACGCCGCCGCGCCTGTTCTGCTTCGGGCTCGGCTTCAGCGCCCGGGCCTTGGCCGCGCGTCTGCGGGCGCGCGGCTGGCGCATCGCGGGCACCACCCGCGCGCCCGAGCGCGCCGCCGCGCTTCGGGATAAAGGCATCGAGGCTTTTCTTTTCGACCGCGGCCGGCCGCTCGACGACACGGCCGCGGCGCTCGCGGGAACGACCCATCTGCTGTCTTCGGTGCCGCCCGACGAGGCCGGCGATCCGGTGATCGACCATCACGGCGTCGACATCGCCGCGTGCCTTTCCTTGGAATGGGTCGGCTACCTCTCGACCACCGGCGTTTACGGCGACCGCGACGGCGGCTGGGTCGACGAGGACTCGGCGCTTGAGCCGACCGGTTCGCGCGGCGAACGGCGGGTGGCAGCGGAGCGCGACTGGCTCGCGCTCGAGGGCCTGCCGGTGCATCTGTTCCGACTGGCCGGCATATATGGTCCCGGGCGCAGCGCGCTCGACACCGTGCGCGCCGGCCGCGCCCAGCGCATCGACAAGCCGGGCCAGGTGTTCAGCCGGATCCACGTCGAGGACATCGCGTCCGTGCTCGAGGCCTCGATGGCCCGGCCCAACCCGGGAGCGGCCTACAACCTCTGCGACGACGAAGCGGCGCCGCCGGCCGAGGTCATCGCCTACGCCTGCGAGCTGCTGGACGTGCCGCCGCCGCCGCTGGTTCCCTTCGACCAGGCCGAGCTCAGCCCCATGGGCCGCAGCTTCTACCGCGACAACAAGCGGGTCTCGAACCGACGCATCAAGGAAGAGCTGGGGGTGACGCTGGCCTATCCGGACTACCGGGCGGGGCTTCAGGCGCTGTTGGCCAATTCTCCTAAGTGAGGAAGGGGGCGGCTGGACTCCTATCGTGCGTCCTTCGAGACGCCCGCTATCGCGGGCTCCTCAGGATGAGGGCTGTTGTTCGTGCAATCCTGGATCTTCCTCAGGGTGAGGAGCGCCCGGGAGGGCGTGTCTCGAAGGGCGTACGGTAGTCGTGCAAGCCGCGCTTAAGACACCCGCTCGATGAGCCCGTCGATCACCGCCTCGAGCCGCCTCAGATCGTGCGGCTCGGACAGGCGGTGATCGCCGTCCTTCACGAGGGTGACCTCGAGGTCGGCCGACTCGACCTGCTCCATGATCTTGAGCGAGGTCTGCCACGGCACGGCGGCGTCGGCGGTGCCGTGGATCAGGCGGATCGGGCAGGTGACCGCGATGCGGTCGCGCAGCAGCAGGTGCTTGCGGCCGTCCTCGATCAGGCCGCGGGTGATGGTGTAGGGCTCCTCGCTGTACTCGGAGGGCTCCTGGTAGACGCCCTTTTCCTCGATCTCGGCGCGGACCTCGGGCGGATAGCGCTGCCACATCAGGTCCTCGGTGAAGTCGGGCGCCGGGGCGATGCCGACCAGGCCCGCCAAACGCTCGGGCCGCGCCAAGGCGGTCAGCAGCATGATCCAGCCGCCCATCGAGGAGCCGACCAGGATCTGCGGCCCCTCGGTCAGCTCGTCGAGCGCGGCGATGGCGTCCTCGGCCCAGAGCCCGATGGTGCCGTCGGTAAAGGCACCGGAGGAACGCCCGTGGCCGCGGTAGTCGAAGCGCAGGAAACTCTGGCGGCGCGCTTGCGCGTAGCTCTCCAGGGCGGTCGCCTTGGTGCCGGTCATGTCGGACATGAAGCCGCCCAGGAAGACGATCCCGGGTGCACGTCCCGGCGACTTGTGGTAGGCGATGGTCACGCCGTCCGCGCGCGTCAGTGTGCGCGGCTCCGGCTCCAGGGGCAAATCGCTGTCGGGCATATTCGGACCTTTACATGATCGGACTCCCCGAGGCCAGCGCGAAGGATAGGTCGCAGGGCGGCGGCCATCCCGTCGTGCTCCAGGTGCTGCCCGGACTCGTCGCGGGCGGCGCCGAGCGCGGCGCGATCGACGTGGCCGAGGCCCTGGTCAAGGCCGGCGGCACGGCCATCGTCGCCTCCGAGGGCGGTCCCATGGAGCACGAGCTGGCGCGCGCCGGTGCGCTGCACGTCAAGCTGCCGATGGCTTCCAAGAACCCTTTCGTCATGCGCCGCAACGTGGGCCGGCTGGTCAAGCTGATCGAGGACCACCGCGTCGAGATCCTGCACGCGCGCTCGCGCGCGCCGGCCTGGAGCGCGGCGGCCGCGGCCAAGCGCACGGGCTGTCCCTTCGTCACCACCTTCCACGGCACCTACAACCTCGGCGGCCCGGTCAAGCGGCGTTACAACGCGATCATGACCAAGGGCGAGCGGGTCATCGCGATCTCCCATTTCATCGCCCAGCACATCCGCGACACCTACGACGTCGATCCCAATCTCATCCGGGTCATCCAACGCGGCGTCGATCTGGCGCGCTTCGACCCGGGCAAGGTCGGCGCCGAGCGGGTCATCACGCTGGCCACGCGCTGGCGCCTGCCGGACGGCGTGCCGTTGATCATGCTGCCGGGCCGGCTGACCCGCTGGAAGGGCCACACGCTGCTGCTCGAGGCCCTGACCAAGCTGAGCGACGTCGACCTGCACTGCGTCCTGGTCGGCCATGATCCCGCCCGCAGCGGCTACCGCCAGGAGCTGGAGCGCAAGATCGTCGCCCTCGGGCTGGAGAGCCGCACCATGGTTCTCGACCACTGCGACGACATGCCCGCTGCCTACATGCTGGCCGACGTGGTGGTCTCGGCCTCGACCGACCCCGAGGGCTTCGGCCGCGTGGTCAGCGAGGCGCAGGCCATGGGCCGTCCGGTCGTGGTGAGCGATCACGGCGGCGCGCCCGAACAGCTGATTCCCGAGCGGACCGGTTTCCTGTTCCCGCCAGGCGACGTGGGCGCCTTGGCTGCGGCCCTGCGCCGAGCCCTGACGCTCGATCCCGAGGCGCGCGAGCACCTGGCGCGGCAGGCGATCGACAATGTCCGGCAGAACTTCTCCAAGGACCGCATGTGCGCCGGGACCCTTGGCGTCTACCAGGAAATCCTGCGCGCCCGTGCCCTGCGCCGGCCGGCCATGGCTTCGGCGTGAAAAGCAAGGCGGCACTCCCGAGCCGCTCTTATGCTTAACCGGACGTTAAGCGCCGGCCCGCATCCTTGACAGTGTGCCCGTTAATCCTACAGTTCGCCGCGATATGAACCAGCTCGCCGAGGAAAAGAGCGCCGCCTCCGGCATCGTCGTCACCTTGCCGGACGGCGCGCAGCGCCAGTTCGACGGCCCGGTCTCCGGCGCCGAGATCGCCGCGTCGATCGGGCCGCGCCTGGCCAAGGACGCGCTCGCCTTCAAGCGCGACGGCGCACTTCTGGACCTGGCCCGCACGGTCGAGCGCGACGCTGCCGTTGAGATCGTCACGCGCGGCCATGCCGACGCGCTCGAGCTCTTGCGCCACGACTGCGCGCACGTCATGGCCCAGGCCGTGCAGGAGCTCTATCCCGGCACGCAAGTCACCTTCGGCCCGGCCACCGAGACCGGCTTCTACTACGACTTCGCCCGCAAGGAGCCCTTCACGCCGGACGACCTGGTCACGATCGAAGCGCGCATGCGCGAGATCGTCGATCGCGACCTGCCGATCGAGCGCGAGGTCTGGGACCGGCACGATGCGATCCGCTACTTCATGGATCAGGGCGAGAAGTACAAGGCGCAGCACATCGAAACCCTGCCCGAGGACGAGGTCATCACGATCTACCGCCAGGGCGATTGGCTCGACCTCTGTCTCGGCCCGCACCTGCCGTCGACCGGCAAGCTCGGCAAGGCCTTCAAGCTGATGAAGGTGTCCGGCGCCTACTGGCGCGGCGACCCGCGCAACGAGCAGCTGCAGCGCATCACCGGCACCTGCTGGGAGACCGAGAAGCAGCTCAAGGCCCACCTGCACATGCTGGAGGAGGCCGAGAAGCGCGACCACCGCCGGCTCGGCCGCGAGATGGGCCTGTTCCACATCCAGGACGAGGCGGTCGGCAGCGCCTTCTGGCATCCCAAGGGCTGGACCCTCTACCGCACGGTCGAGACCTACATGCGCCGGCGCCTGGAGGCCGGCGGCTACGTCGAGGTCAAGACGCCGCAGCTGGTCGACCGCGCGCTCTGGGAAGCCTCGGGCCATTGGGAGAAGTTCCGCGAGCACATGTTCATCGCCGAGAGCGAGGACCGCACGCTCGCGGTCAAGCCGATGAACTGCCCCTGCCACGTGCAGATCTACAAGCAGGGCATCGTCAGCTACCGCGACCTGCCGCTGCGCATGGCCGAGTGCGGCTCCTGCCACCGCAACGAGCCCTCGGGTGCGCTGCACGGGCTGATGCGCGTGCGCGCCTTCACCCAGGACGACGCGCACATCTTCTGCACCGACGAGCAGATCACCAGCGAGTCGGTGGTCTTTTGCGACCTGCTGATGTCGATCTACCGCGACCTCGGCTTCGAGGACGTCGTGGTCAAGTTCGCCGACCGGCCGGAGGTGCGCGCCGGCGAGGACGAAGTCTGGGACCGCGCCGAGGCGGCACTCAAGGAGGCGGTCGACGCGACCGGCCTGCCCTACACCCTGAACCCGGGCGAGGGCGCCTTCTACGGGCCCAAGCTCGAGTTCGTGCTGCGCGACGCCATCGGCCGCGACTGGCAATGCGGCACGCTGCAGGTCGACTTCGTCCTGCCCGAGCGGCTCGACGCGAGCTACATCGGCGAGGACGGCGCCAAGCACCGGCCGGTCATGCTGCACCGGGCCATCCTCGGCTCCTTCGAGCGCTTCCTGGCGATCCTGATCGAGAACCACGCGGGCCGCTTCCCGCTTTGGCTGGCGCCGGTCCAGGTGGTGGTCGCGACCATCACCTCGGACGCCGACGACTATGCGGAAGAAGTGCGCCGGCAGCTTTCCGAGGCGGGCCTCAGGGTCGAGGCCGACCTGCGCAACGAGAAGATCAACTACAAGGTGCGCGAGCATTCCCACGCCAAGGTGCCCGTGATGGCCGTGGTCGGCCGCCGCGAGGCCGAGGAGCAGACCGTCGCGCTGCGTCGCCTGGGCGGCAAGGACCAAGAGGTTCTTGCGCTCTCAGAGGCAACCGCTAAACTTTTGGCCGAGGCGGAGCCGCCACAGGGGCAGGGAGCCGCGAATTGACGCGGCAGGTCGACGGGGCGCGCATCGCCATCGCAAGATCCATAGGTTGAAGGAGGTAAGGCCATACCAAGGCCACCATTTGACTTGACCCCGTCCCGCGAGGGACCGCGCGTCAACGAAGCGATCGAGACCGATAAGGTTCGGCTGATCGACGCCGCCGGCGACAACGTCGGAGTCGTCTCCCTGGACCAAGCCCTGGAAATCGCCTATGCCGCGAACCTCGACCTGGTCGAGGTCTCGCCCCATGCGGATCCGCCGGTCTGCAAGGTGCTCGATTTCGGCAAGTACAAATACGAAGAGCAGAAGCGCAAGAACGAGGCGCGCAAGAAACAAAAGACCATCGAGATCAAGGAGATCAAGATGCGTCCCAACATCGACGTCCACGACTACGACGTCAAGATGCGCTCGATTCAGCGATTCATCGGCGAGGGCGACAAGGTCAAGGTGACCATGCGCTTCCGCGGCCGGGAAATGGCACACCAGGATCTGGGGATGAAGGTGCTCGAACGGGTCCGCGGCGACCTGGACGAGCTCGCCAAGGTCGAGCAGTTCCCCAAGATGGAAGGCCGCCAGATGACCATGGTGATGGCGCCGAAGTAGCCGCAACGCGCGGATTTCTGGGAAAAATCCGTACTTCAAAGCGACCCGCCGGCCCTTGCCAGGGCCGGGCGCTGCCGCTATAACCTGCGCCTTCCGGAAAAGGCGCGCGCCGGGCCCTCACCGGGCATGCCCGGCCGCCCTGGAAAGCCAAACGGGGACCCGTCGCGGTCCCCTTTTCGAAAGGACGAAAAATGCCCAAGCTCAAGTCCAAGAGCGGTGCCAAGAAGCGGTTCCGCCTGACCGCCACCGGCAAGGTGCGGATGAACCAAGCCCTCAAGCGCCACGGCATGCGCAAAAGGCCGCAGAAGATGAAGCGCAACGCGCGCGGCTCGGCGATCATGTCGCCGTCGGACGCCAAGATCGTGAAGCGCAACTTCCTGCCTTACGCCTGACCGAGGAGGGCTCACCATGGCACGTGTCAAGCGGGGCGTGACCAATCACGCCCGCCACAAGAAGGTCCTGAAGCTCGCCAAGGGCTACCGCGGGCGCGCCAGCACCGCGGTGCGCATCGCCCAGAACCGGGCCGAGAAGGGGCTGCAGTACGCCTACCGCGACCGGCGGGCGCGCAAGCGGAACTTCCGGGCGCTGTGGATCCAGCGCATCAACGCCGGGGTGCGCGAGCACGGCCTGACCTATTCGCAGTTCATCAACGGCATCAAGCGCGCCGGCATCGAGATCGACCGCAAGGTGCTGTCGGACCTCGCGGTGCGCGAGCCGGCGGCCTTTAAGGCCATCGTCGATCAGGCGCAGGCGGCCCTCGGCGAGGGCTGACCCGGGCGCCGGTCACGGCCCCTCGGACGGACAGGTTGTCGCGCCGGACGGAGGCGCCGCAGCGAAGCCGCCAGTGAGGGCAGAGATGGACAATATCGAGGCACTGAAGAGCTCGCTCACGACCGAGGTCGCCGCCGCCGGCGACCTCAAGGCGCTGGAGCAGGTGCGCGTCGGCGCGCTCGGCAAGAAGGGCAAGGTGACCCAGCTGGTCAAGGGCCTGGGCGGGCTGCCGCCGGAGGAGCGCCGCGACGCCGGGCAGAAGCTGAACCAGCTCAAGGACCAGATCGCCGAGGCGATCGAGGCGCGCCGCGAGGAGCTGGCCGACGTCGAGCTGGAGGCCCGCCTGCAGGAGGAGCGCGTCGACGTCTCGCTGCCGGCCAGGCCGGGCGAGATCGGCCGCATCCATCCGATCAGCCAGACCATCGAGGAGATGGTGGCGATCTTCGGCGAGATGGGCTTCTCGGTCGCGACCGGCCCGCACATCGAGGACGACTTCCATAACTTCGAGGCGCTCAACATCCCGCCCGAGCACCCGGCGCGCCAGGAGCACGACACCTTCTATCTGCCGGAGCGCGAGGACGGCAGCCGCCTGGTGCTGCGCACCCACACCTCGCCGGTGCAGATCCGCTACATGCAGCGCGAGAAGCCGCCGATCCGCATCGTCGTGCCGGGGCGCACCTTCCGCGCCGATTCCGACGCGACCCACTCGCCCATGTTCCATCAGCTCGAGGGCCTGGTGGTCGACGAGTCGACCCACATGGGCCACCTCAAGGGCACGCTGGTCGAGTTCTGTCGGGCGATCTTCGGCGTCGACGATCTGCCGGTGCGCTTCCGGCCGAGCTACTTCCCCTTCACCGAGCCCTCGGCGGAGGTGGACATCGGCTGCTCGCGCGAGGGCGGCCAGCTCAAGATCGGCGCCGGCGGCGACTGGCTGGAGATCCTCGGCTGCGGCATGGTGCACCCCAAGGTGCTGGCCAACTGCGGCGTCGATCCAGAGCGCTACCAGGGCTACGCCTTCGGCATGGGCATCGAGCGCATCGCCATGCTGAAGTACGGCATCCCGGATCTGCGCACCTTCTTCGACTCCGACGTCCGCTGGCTCAGGCACTTCGGCTTCGTGCCGATCGAGGCGCCGAGCCTGGTGCGGGGGCTCTAGCGATGAAGTTCTCGCTCGCCTGGCTCAAGACGCACCTCGAAACCGAGGCCCCGCTCGAGGCGATCACCGACAAGCTCACCATGATCGGCCTCGAGCTCGAGAGCGTGGAGGACCGCGCCAAGGAGCTCGCGCCCTTCACCGTGGCCCACGTCGTGGAGGCGCGTCAGCATCCCGACGCCGACCGGCTCAGCGTCTGCATCGTCGACACCGGCAAGGAGGAGGTGCAGGTGGTCTGCGGCGCGCCCAACGCGCGCACCGGCATGAAGGGCGTCTTCGCGGCCGCCGGCAGCTACATTCCGGGCACCGACATGACGCTCAAGCCCGGCGTGATCCGCGGCCAGGAATCGAACGGCATGCTGGTCTCTGAGCGCGAGATGGGCCTTTCCGACGAGCACGAGGGCATCATCGAGCTGCCCGAGAATGCCGAGGTCGGCCGGCCCTTCGCCGAGGTCCTGGGCCTCGACGATCCGGTGATCGACATCGGGGTCACGCCCAACCGCGGCGACTGCCTGGGCGTGCACGGCGTCGCGCGCGACCTGGCGGCCGCCGGCCTGGGCAAGCTCAAGCCCTTCGATCAGTCGGCCGTCGCCGGCAGCTTCGAGAGCCCGACGCGCTGGCTGCGCGATCTGCCCGCCGACAAACAAGCCGCCTGCCCCTTCGTCGCCGGCCGCACCTTCCGCAACGTCAAGAACGGCCCCTCGCCCAAGTGGCTGCAGGACCGGCTGCGCGCGATCGGGCTCAGGCCGATCTCGGCGCTGGTCGACATCACCAACTTCGTGACCTACGACCTCTGCCGGCCGCTGCACGTCTTCGACGCCGACAAGATCGAGGGCGATCTCACCATGCGCATGGCGCGCGCGGGCGAGGAGATCCTGGCGCTCGACGGCAAGAGCTACGTCCTCGACGAGGAGATGGTGGTGATCGCCGACGAGACGGGCCCGCAGGGCATCGGCGGCGTCATGGGCGGCGAGCTCTCCGGCGTCACCGAGTCGACCACCAACGTCTTTCTCGAGGTGGCGCTGTTCGATCCGGTGCGCGTCGCCGCGACCGGGCGCCGGCTCGGCATCCAGTCGGACGCCCGCTACCGCTTCGAGCGCGGCCTCGACCCGGCCTCGGCGGTCTGGGGCACCGAGGTCGCGGCGCGAATGGTGCAGGAGCTCTGCGGCGGCGAGGTGAGCGCCGTGACCAGCGCCGGAACGGTTCCGGATACGTCGCGCGACATCGACTTGCGGGTGCAGCGCGTGGCGCAGCTGGGCGGCATCTACGTGCCGGCCGAGGAGCAGACGCGCATTCTGTCCGACCTCGGCTTCGGCGTGGAGAGCGGCTTGGTCACCGAGATGCGCAACGGCAAGGAGGTCGAGAGCGAGGTCCTGACCTGCCGCGTGCCCGGCTGGCGCCCGGACGTCGAAGGCGAGGCCTGCCTGGTCGAGGAGGTATTGCGCATCCACGGCTTCGAGCATTTGCCGCAGACCTCGCTGACGCTCGACACCACCCTGCCCTTGCCGGCGCTCTCGACGCGCCAGCGGCGCCATTCGGCGGCGCGCACCGCGCTCGCCTGGCGCGGCATGAACGAGGCCGTGACCTTCTCCTTCGTGGCCGAGAAGGCCGCGGCCCTGTTCGGCGGCGTGCCCGAGGCGCTGCGCCTGGTCAACCCGATCAGCAGCGACCTCGACGTGATGCGGCCCTCGGTCTTGCCGACCCTGATCGAGGCCGCCGCGCGCAACGCCGACCGCGGCTTCGGCGACGTGGCGATCTTCGAGGTCGGGCCGCACTACGCCGCGGACACGCCCGAAGGTCAGATCGAGATCGCGGCCGGTATTCGCGCCGGGCTCAGCCAGCCGCGCCACTGGGCCGGCGAGGCGCGGGAGGTCGACGTCTTCGACGCCAAGGCCGACGCCGAGGCCGTACTCGTCGCCTGCGGCGCGCCGGTCGACAAGCTGCAGGTCACTGCGGACGCCCCGGGCTGGTATCACCCCGGGCGCTCGGGCGTGCTCAGGCTCGGGCCGAACGTGCTGGCGCAGTTCGGCGAGGTGCATCCGCGCGTGTTGAAGCGGCTCGGCCTAAAGCCGCCGGCCGCCGCCTTCGAGGTCTTCCTGGAGCGGGTGCCGGAGCCGCGCGCCAAGGACGGCAAGGCCAAGCCCGCGCTGCGCCTGTCGCCGTTCCAGCCGGTCGAGCGCGACTTCGCCTTCCTGGTCGACCGCGACCTGCCCGCCGAGAAGCTGGTGCGCGCCGCCAAGGGCGCGGACAAGGAGCTGATCACCGAGGTGCGCCTGTTCGACGCCTACGCGGGCGAGGGCCTGGGCGCGGCGGACAAGAAGTCGCTCGCCATCGCCGTCACCCTGCAGCCGCTCGCCCGCACCATGACCGACGAGGAGATCGAGGCCGTCTCGGCCAAGATCGTCGCCCAGGTCGAGAAGGCCACCGGGGGTACGCTCCGGGGCTGAGCGGCGGCGCCCGTCCGGCACCGCAAAAAAGGAGCCCGCGGCCCCGGAAAGGGCGCGGGCCCAGTTGTGCGGGGGTTGGCACCGGCCCGGGCCCAACGGAGGGTCAAGACCCCGGCCGACACCAAGTGCCAGTCCAAGCGTGCACCGACATGCGGCAGTGTCCGATCGGGCTGGCAGCACAGCACCGCATCGGACCGATTCGCGAGGATCAGCCCGACACGTATTCTCCTACGCAGCGCTGGATGCCTTGGATCACTTCCGGACGCGGCCGCAAGCCGCTTTCCCCATTCGCCGTCAGCTTTCGAGGATGCGGCACTTGGGCCAGCGGGCCCGCCAGTCCTTGGCCGCCAGGCGGGCCCGGTAGGCCGACAGACGCCGCGCCCTGGCGTGCGGCGTCGGCCGGATCACCATGGCGAAGAGGTCCTCCAGGCCCAGAGGCGCCAGGAGCTGCAGCCCCGCGCCCGGATCGAGCCTGACGGCGACCGCGGTCGGGGTCTCGAGCCAATGGGTCAGGGCGTCGGCCGTGGAGCGATAGGGCGGGTCCTCGTTGCGCAGGTGCATGCGCGCCTGGTTGCGCACCGACCAGGGCAGGCCGGGCAGGCGCGCGGCCAGGGCCGTCTCTGCGGCCGTCTCCTCGGCCGGCCCGTCGCCCGGCCGGTGGTAGATCACGTCGATGTCGGGCAGCGGCGTCGGCGCGGCGTGGCCGTGGAGCCGGTCCCAGACCGGCGAACGCACGAAACCGGCGCCGATCCAGCAGTCCGGCAGACCGAGCGCCGCCACGGCCTCCAGGCAGGCCATGCGCCAGCGGTCTTCGGCGATCAGGGCGAGGAGATCGGCTTCGCAGGCGAGGCGGATCATGGCCCTTTTCTAGCATTATCCCTCGGATTCGGGCGGCGGAACGGCACACCGCCTCCGCCCCAGGGGCGTTGCGCCGGGCCGTCACCGGCCCTATCTTCCTGCCGGCCCGAGCGGCTTTCCCAACACCCGACGACCTCGCATGACCGACCGCGCGCACATCCGCAACTTCGCCATCATCGCCCATATCGACCACGGCAAGTCGACCCTGGCCGACCGGCTGATTCAGCTCTGCGGCGGGCTCAGCGACCGGGAGATGAAGCAGCAGGTGCTCGACTCCATGGAGCTGGAGCGCGAGCGCGGCATCACCATCAAGGCCCAGACCGTGCGCCTGACCTACAAGGCCGCGGACGGCGAGACCTACGAGCTCAACCTGATCGACACGCCGGGCCACGTCGACTTTTCCTACGAGGTCAGCCGTAGCCTCTCGGCCTGCGAGGGCTCGTTGCTGCTGGTCGACGCCTCCCAGGGGGTCGAGGCGCAGACCCTGGCCAACGTCTACCAGGCAATCGACCACGACCACGAGGTGGTGATCGCGCTCAACAAGATCGACCTGCCCGCGGCCGAGCCCGAGCGGATCCGCCAGCAGATCGAGGACGTGATCGGCCTCGACGCCAGCGAGGCGATAGAGATCTCGGCCAAGACCGGGCGCGGCGTGCCCGAGCTCCTCGAGGCCCTGGTAAAGCGCCTGCCGCCGCCGCCCGGCGGCGACGCCGAAGCGCCGCTCAAGGCGCTGCTGGTCGACAGCTGGTACGACGCCTATCTCGGCGTGATCACCTTGGTGCGGATGCTGGACGGCCGCCTCAAGGCCGGCATGCGAGTCAAGATGATGGGCACCGGCGCGGGGCACCTGATCGACCAGGTCGGCGTCTTCACACCCAAGATGACCAAGGTCGGCGCGCTCGGGCCCGGCCAGATCGGCTACCTCACGGCCAGCATCAAGAGCGTCGCCGACTGCCGGGTCGGCGACACCATCACCGAGGAGAAGCGCGCCACGGCCGAGCCCCTGCCCGGCTTCCACCCCTCGGTGCCGGTGGTCTTCTGCGGTCTGTTCCCGGCCGACGCGGCGAACTACGAGGAGCTGCGCGAGGCGCTCGCCAAGCTGGCGCTCAACGACTCGAGCTTCCACTACGAGCCCGAGACCTCGCCCGCCCTGGGCTTCGGCTTCCGCTGCGGCTTTCTCGGGCTGCTGCACCTGGAGATCGTGCAGGAGCGGCTCGAGCGCGAGTTCGACCTCGACCTGATCACCACGGCGCCCAGCGTGGTCTACCGCATTCACCTGACCGGCGGCGAGACAATCGAGCTGCACAACCCGACCGACATGCCTGACCCGGTGAAGATCCGCTCCATCGAGGAGCCCTGGATCAAGGCCACCATCTTCGTGCCCGACGATTTCCTGGGCGCGGTGCTCAAGCTCTGCGAGGACCGGCGCGGCGAGCAGATCGAGCTCACCTACGCCGGCAACCGCGCCATGGTGGTCTACAGCCTGCCGCTCAACGAAGTGGTGTTCGACTTCTACGACCGCCTGAAGTCGGTGTCGCGGGGCTACGCCAGCTTCGACTACCAGATCGACGGCTACCGCGAGGGCGACCTGGTCAAGGTCTCGATCCTGGTCAACGGCGAGCCGGTCGACTCGCTTTCCATGGTCGTGCATCGCAGCCAGGCCGAGCCGCGCGGCCGCGCACTCTGCGTGCGCCTCAAAGAACTGATCCCGCGCCAGCTCTTCAAGATCGCGATCCAGGCCGCGATCGGCGGCAAGGTGATCGCGCGCGAGACCGTGAGCGCGCTCCGCAAAGACGTCACCGCGAAGTGCTACGGCGGCGACGTGACGCGCAAGCGCAAGCTGCTGGAGAAGCAGAAGGCGGGCAAGAAGAAGATGCGCCAGTTCGGCAAGGTCGAGATCCCGCAGGAAGCGTTTATTAATGCGTTGAAGATGGATGGGTAGTTAGGCTCGAATTAGTTTGTCCAATTCGTTTCGAAAT
>JAAUYH010059638.1_pt1 | contig 16437 bp, 15 predicted proteins | sample 7278061 | NCBI WGS metagenome assembly JAAUYH01 (sample SAMN14350203, study PRJNA611818) | marine sediment metagenome | isolation source: surface marine sediment (0.6m) | place: French Polynesia: Moorea | collected 2018-08 | reverse complement strand
CAAGGGAACACGGCGGTTCCTACAATGCAAGCAGCTCAGCAGGCGTATGCAACGAATAACTATCGGGTCACCAAATCAACTGAACAACAACGAGTGAACGACTCCGACACGTCGTTTGGACCGCTTTTCGAACAAATGAAGAATGCGCCGCCCGTTGGGGGATGAGTGCGGCAGGATGAGAAGCGCATTGACGCTCCGCGTATCGCGTTTAACTTCGGATAAGGAGACGATGTGTCGGAGTCGTTCACTCGTTGTTGTTCAGTTGATTTGGTGACCCGATAGTTATTCGTTGCATATGCCTGCTGAGCTGCTTGCATTATAGGAATCGCAGTGTTCCCTTGCGTAGCGGGAACATATTGTGCGCTTGGTCTCATCTCCCGTTGCATAACATTTGCTGCTGTGCCGCCATCAGGTTCATCCTCGCCGCCATGCTCTGGTACATAGCCATGGTTTGGTAAGCCACCATCGTTTGCTGGAATGCCATTTGCTGCTGCATTTGTTGTTGCTGTTGCGGGGTCATTTGTTGATGTTGTCCGTACAAAGCGAGCTGCATGCTATTGCCCTCGACACCAAATCCGGAACGCTGTGATTAATGTTGTTCTTGTGAAATTATGCTCTTGACATTGGCCACGCGGTCATCCGCAGTGTGTTCAAGCGCCGTCGACTGCATCATCCCAATAGGCGTACCTGTATAAACCGCCGCGTGTTGTGTACTGGGCGTGCTGTTTGTAGCGCTACTCATATTCACACCTACAGTTATTCCAAGTAAGTCCGATAGAGGGTCAAGCATTTTCGGTTCTGGAGAAGAAGGAGACACAGCAGGCTGAACTTCAGATCTTCTCCATTTTTTAGAATTTACATTTGCACTCACATTCATTTACTATGAAAGGGAAGACATATTCTTTTTTCTACGGCTGTTGTTCAGATGTTAGTTGGCACCGCTGTTGGCATAACTTCAGGTGCAGCTTGTGTCAGTCGTTACTCACATTTCATTCATTCGATTACCGTGCAAGTTCATTCAGAGCGAGTGCTCTTCAGGGCACGAATAGAAATGAATGCGGCTGTAGCTGCCAGAGAAGTGACCGCAGCAAAGAGCCATTTCACTCTCTTCTTTTCTTGCTCATATTCTGCAAGCTCTTCTTCTACTTGCCTAAGTCCACTGCGCTCGAATTCAAAGGGTTCTTGGGTAGTTTCCGAATCCGTACTATAGATACTAGATGTATCGGAAGCTGCAGAGACTGGTCGGGTGTAATAGTTACAATAGTTAGCGTGATTTTGGTAGCTCTGGTAGCTCTGGTGGTTCTGGTAGTTTTGCTGGTTTTGCTGGTGGTAGTAGTTGTGGTGGTACTGGTGGTGAGGGTCATGTTGGCTAAGTGAGGTGTGGTGGGTGTGGTCGTCGAGTTGGTATTCGTGATAGCGGTACGTTGGGTATTCGGGGTGGTAGTGGTTGGAATAGTAATTGTCGCTCATACTTCAAGGTGCTGGGTCGTGTCTATCACGATGATTTTTCTAACCAAACAATGCTTGCTTTTGAGAGGTTTTCATGACTAGGCTGTTTATGAAATATCGCGTCTTTTGGTAATAGCTATGTCGTTTTACATGACGTTTTCGTCATCTCCACCCCAGTGGTAATTAGTACACTTCATTTGAACACATTTCGTAATAACAGCTCAACGCGGCAGGAAATCGAAGACAAACGCAACTAGTAAGCCAGGCTAGCATTTTTTGAAATCTGCGTGAAGCTGTCGTGGTAGAAACTCAAATTTAGATGACTAGTTTATTTTCACCGCGAACTTATTTAACGTTAATCTATCTGGAAATAGATAACGTGTGCGTAAGAATATCGGATCACGAATGTGCGAGCGAGCTTCTAATTCCGTTATCTCTAACAAAGTCTACAGTCACGACTGATTCGCGAAACAATCTTGAAATGGCACTTAACCATGAAGGGAACCTATGTATTGAAGAATTGCAATGACCCGTATGCGCGCTCCAGATTACAAATACTTCATGACTAGGGCTGCAACAAAATATATTTCATTTTCAGTATATTTTAATTGCATATTGCAATACGATATTGCATCTAGTGAGGATATTGCAATTCGTATTGCTACACCTAATTATTTTTAAAATAACAGCTACGGTTCTGAAGAAAATTTGGCTGATTCAACTCAGACTACCAAGAACCGAAGCAGAGCGTCAACAGAGCTAGACCCACTTCAGTTGATATCTAATCGACCCTAAAAGCTTCCTTTCAACGAACAATGCAGTTTACACTGCTTACAAGTACTCATTTGCCTATATATATACTAATTTATAATTCTTATAAGGATCGTACCCCGTAAGTAACAACAGAATTAATCAATTGGGAAGCTAGCCTACATTGCCATAGATATTGCAAAGGTTTTGAACGCGACCCTCGTATTGCATATTGCTCTAAAACCCCGCAGCGTTTATATTGTACGTGTTACAACCCTGTTCATGACGCCTCATCAACTATGACTTCTCTTAGTGCTGTGTGAACGAATACGAAATTCACCCTACAAAAACTAGTAAAACCAATGCATTTGGTGGAATGTCTCAAAACTGAGCTCGTACAGGGGTTAGGGCAAGATCCGTGAAGAGACCTACCTATCTGTTCCAGAATCGCATTCCACTTGCAAACATTTGAGTTCTGTTTCCTAAATCTTTGTAGAGTACTGCAGTTTACATTCCCGCTCACCGCCATTTACCTGTTGGACGGTGGAGTGAGATTTGCAAATGGGTAATTATTAATGTAGAGAATTCGCATCTGCTATTTTTCCAAAATCGAGCTAGCCGAAACCAATTCGCTTCTAATTGATAAAAACTCAACTGGACCCATATTTTGCGTGTCATGCCGAAGAGTGTTTATTTAACTGACCCTGGACCACTGCAGGAATTCATTGTAGAAATTCGTACCCTTCTTATACTTAGCAAATGTAGCACAAATTGACAAAGTCTCTCACCTCACCTGACCTCACCTTATGGCAAATGTTGATATTTCACTAGCCAAACATGATGATCTATATGACCAGTGTACATGTGCCGACAGCTGCCTATTCCCTGGACTGACAACTTTGGAAATACGTTTTAAACGAAGGAGAGAATCAGATCGATTATGTACAGCAAGATACATGCTACTAGCTCTATCTGCTCCAACTAATCAAACTAATCGATTATTCAAATCGAACAACTGCAGTTTTAGTGCGAACTATTCTACAGTACGGACTAGATATGCGATCAGAGGACAGCCTGTATGCCTACCTGTATTCAGCTTGGTATTGAATCTTTGCACTAGAACAATTCAGAAGATTGCGAAATAAGTTTCGGAATGCGAAGAATTTGTCAAGTCTGAGAGGGGAATTCATCGGCGAGGAATTATGCCTGATCAATCAAAAGTTGTGTGCTCTTTTCTAACTCGTCATGCTGAACTACACTCAATGCCATGCCCTCGAGGCCGAAGCTCTGCGGATGAAATCCCATTGCTATTATTACCTAGCTCGACTACATATACAGCAGTTTACAATGAATACAAACAGCAGTGGTATACTATTGCTGGTGCTGCTGTAGTAGAAAAATTTATCACAAGTGAACCAGACTCTCCACTTCTTTTTCAGCAATTCAGGAGAGTATGGAAAGAATATTTTTCAACACTAAGAATAGCCCCTTTGGTTTCTGATTTCAGTGATTTCTGTATTATAACTTCGAACGAAATGACGTACGCATCCGATGATACAAAAACATTATTGATTGAACAGCTAAATTTTCACAAGAACGGAGCAAAACGAGAGTAAGAATCGTACCAAACAATTTCCAAGAAAGTAGCAATGAGTCAAAATGGATTGGTTGTGCACCTCCTCATGGACTTTGCGGAAAAGTTACCTTGCCATCTATGATACAACAGCCTGGTCAGTTCCATTTTATCACTGGACTTCTATTACATTTATTCGGAATATCATGCAGCAATCTCGGCGAAGACAAAATTTTCAGTATTCCAGAAGGTCATTGGCCTAATACGAAAGATGCTAGCTCAGTTTTGAGTATGGTTTATCATGTAATTCAAGAACTGAAAATTCTATCGATAACTAATTTGGCACGTTCTATAATTATTCATGCCGACAACTGCGGACGCCAGAATAAGAATTGGTTTGTTCTATGGTTTTAATGTTGGATCACATTAATGGGCATCTATGAAGAAACTGAAATTAGATTTCTTGTGGCTGGGCACACCAAGAATGTATGTGATAGTGCATTTGAGCACATGAAAAGGCATTTTCAACGTACAGATGTACTAATCCCGAGCCAAATGAATATTCTGGTCAATTCGAGCTCAAGCACATCAGCATATATTCCTGCACCCTCGGTAGAATTGGTTGACTGGAAAGTATTTTACAAGAATTTTTCCGGCTACCCAATGAGTTACGTCTATCGAAGCACCATATTTTTCAATTTAATAGCTCTAATCCAGGTATTCTGACAACCAGAGAGTTCAGTGACTCGACTCATTTCGAAACCCACAATTTGTTGAGACGGAACATTACACCATGTCACGCGAAAAATAATACACGTCGGGGCATAAAGAGTTTAAATTTCAAGTCAAGATGGCCGTTACTGGAAAGTGTGAAGTCTGCTGAGGAAGGTAATTGGAAACGATATTTAGAAAAATACATATGAGAAAAGTATTATACTAACGATGAATCGTTTCGTAGCAACTATTTTGCATCTGATAAATTGGACCAGTCGTGAGGGAAGATATCTTGTTTCCGCAAAATATAGACGCAGAAGATGGACTAAATAAATTCACTATCATTTTTACGACGCCTTGCGGTAAATTGACGTCCTGCCTTTAAGTTCTAGGCACACCGTGTTGAAAGAGCAAGCGATGCTCCATGTCTTTCTTTTTCTCCAAAATTTTTCTAAATTTGGTAATCTACACGGTGTTTGAGTTACCAAAAATCTAATGCATATTCTTTACACTAATAATTACCCATATCTAAATTTTGGATTTATTGGATGTTAAGATACATTATTTTATTTTCAGAGGAAAAAGTGGTAGGATATCTGTCCGACTTCAAGTTTAGAAATTTGACTATCTTCGGAAGGGGGGAGCAGGACTAAAATAATCTTGTCTTGTGTCAGCCTAGGCCGCTATCAAGCTTACTCATAGGTTATTAGCAGAGAGTTGCGAGCAATACCGTGAGTCACATTTTCTAGTCAAATAGGTGTACTATTTTTTATACCGGCTATAGAATTATGATTGAGCTTGCCAAAGTGATTGAAACCTTTCAAAGATAAATTTTCACTCTTGTTAACAAGGAGAAGAGCGTGCGGAAATGCATCTGTGGTACAGTTTCAGACAGAGCAGATCGAAGTATGTGAATTTAGAGTCGCATTTCAGAAGAGCACATGCATCGTGGTTCGATGAATGTGTCCAAGACCTAATTCTTTCATACTACTCATAGTTTTCAACAGTTGCAACTTGAATTTGGTTGTTAATGTTTTGATGCCTTTTTAGGAAATTGAGAATGAACCATAAGTGAAAAAATGGGTAGGCTTTCTCGAGGTGGTCACATTGGATAAATACAGTGTTGTATCAATATACAAGTTACGAATAGAAATAGATAATGTTTTATAGCTACGATATTACGAATCGTGAGCGAGGCTGACGGCGTTCCAAAAATCTTTCATGATACTTTGTTCACTATTGGATACACTCTTTAGCCATGATACTTTGTCCAAGTGATATTGTAGAAGAAGAGTGTTGCAACGATCGCGTTTTGTGTAAGCTTTTGCATCCACCCATGCCCTTTCAATTTCTCGTGTGTGATATCCTGTTTCTAGATCGACTTAGTTTTCTGAATGATTCAAATTTAAGTGTATATATCCGTTGTTTTCTAGTCAATTGTACCTACCCCTGTTGTCAGTAACGATGACACTGCCACTTCGTACATGGTTTTTGATAACATTGGTCAGGGTTTTGAGTCTTCGCCATCATCTTCTTTTCCATCTCATCTATATTCCTATTTTTGTTGCTTACGTCGCCGCTTATTAAACGGCCAGTGCCATACAGACATCGCCCATAAAAGTAACTTCCATCAACTGGTACTGGATGCTGAAAAGTTCCAACCTATTTCGGACTGCGTTGTTCGGCATGTCCACAGACTTCACTACGTTGTGTTAGACAGTACGCAAGAGTAGTATGGGATTGCCCAACAATTTATCGCATTTCTCGAACACTAAGATGTCATCCGTGCAAGAAGTAATTCACAATTATATGATGTAGTTGATAGACATCTTCGAATTATCCCTGCCAAGTTTATCTCCGTAATGGAAAAAGCGATTTAGCCTGCGGATAGAGCCCGTAGAGTTGCATGTGCCTGACTTGCAACGAGTTGCAATAATATCTCCTAGCTTTACTTCAGGAAACTCAGATTAGCATTTCTTGCATTATCCTATTAGTGCACAGAAGTCTCTCCAATTTCAGCGGTCCCCGTTGAGGCCGCATTATCGGGTGTTGTTTGGATCCAATTGCGTAACACCGATCTGATATTGTAATTACTTCAGCAGTATGTAGTTTCGACTTCATTGTTCATTTTCAGGTACGTGAAGCGAATTGATCCAGTTTATTTACGGTCCATGCTCGTCCCCTCAACTGCACAGTGCCAGAATAGACATCATTTAGGAGAAGAGTTCCTCGATTACTTCATCTTGGTGCAATCGAAATACGATTTTTACTCACTACAATCGTCGACTTCCTGAGCTCTGTTCGGAAAAGTCAAAGTCACTTGAGCGCGCGATTCGGACGCTGATATTGCTGAACCAAATCAGAAGTAGTACAATGCTTTGAATTATGTTCTTGAGCTGGTTCTTGTGTATTTCATTGTCTTTCTTCATTTGGTTGCATCAAAATTCATGTCACGAATAGATAGATTGATCAGGTACACCCCTGGGCAACGCCTCCTTGCTTAATCGTGACGCCAAATCAATAACCTTCCGCAAATCTCATGTGGTAGATTACTACAGCGAGTGAGTATTGTTGGCGTATAGATTCTTACATGCCATTCACAAAAAGTAATCTCACGGTGCCGTAGACATGATTGGAATGTCGACGGAATGAGCCGAAAAGAGGGCAGCGTTGGTGTATGCTTTGAGGCAACAACAGTATTAACATGGTGTTCGTGCACGTTAATCACGTAACCTTATGATCAAATAAGCGCTCTCCATACAAAAAAACATTCAAATGAGGCTGCTGCGAGCAATTTGAGAGCGACAATCAAGAATTTTACCGACACCCTAATCCAACCTTCGATGTCTTGGGTGTGACGCGGTACTTACTCTCATTTACCTCCCTTAATTCGGGCAGGAATCTCAAGCCGGCATGCTGACGCGGCGTCTCCAGTTTCATTAAGAAGGCTACCAACCGCGCAGTGGTTCAAGACTCTTCCCTCCCTGCGCTCTCTTCCCTCTCAAAGAATAACTCAACCATCTTGAGCGCAGCAAGCAAGACATCACATAGCCATATCCTCGCCCTCTTTCATACTGACATTTCCCGCCTCGTCTAGGCATACCTAGCGCTGTATCTCCCCATTTTGTAAAAGCGCACGTCGAGTAGGTGCATCTACATTTCAGTCAATTAGAATCGATATGTGCACAATTCTATGAGAATATCAGAGACAGAGAAAATAAATCAAGCGAATCGTTGTTCGAATCCACTGAGACACTCGAATTCATTTCATTCCCCAACAGCAGCTTCATAATCCAAGCACAAATTTCATGACTCTGACCTTCAATTCCAACATACGCCTCATTTAGTTGTTCCACAGACTTAGCCATTAGATTTGACAAGTAATGAAAGAATCCATCGTCAATGAGGCTTCCGAAATTCTTGTTACGACGGAATTTTGCTATCCTTGCTGTTTTGAAGCTTGCCGGTAGTGTCGTTGTGAAAATGCGCTACAGCTTTGGACCTTGTCTAGTCAATAATGTGCAAGTAGTCCTCGTTACATCAGGACTCTCCGACGGGTCAAAGATTTCGGTATGATGGAAGAGGAACCTACACCTCGCATCACCTTCCTCAATTTTGAGCCGTTTGTGGAGAGCAGTGCGTATGTAGGTTTTGTGAAAGTAGAGAAACTGGAATAAAACAGTTGGAAATAATACTTCTGGTAAGTCGACACTGCGCATGCGCTTACTAATACAAACTTTGAGTGCAAAAACGTGTAACGTCTGATCTAGCTTTCGTATGTCCCAGAGCTGATGCGATTCCGGTGCTAGTAATTTAGTGTACACCCCTAATCTTAGGCTATCATCCATCAACATTAAAGCACACAGTGAATTGAGAACGCTCTTCTTGAGAATTTCTTCTCGTTTTCGGATTTGTGCGAATACTTCATCCGTTCCTCCACCAATGTAAATTGAATTGCCGAAATACCTGATGCTTTTCATTCTCTGCAATGCTATTGAAGCGAATAGGTTTTTCACACCAAACTTTAGGTACCAGGCACTGCCGATTCAGTGCTCGTCTTGTTTTCGAAGTTCTGCTTGTCGCCTTGCCTCGTTTTTCGCAGCTCTGGCAACACCGTGTAAGTAGTCAGAAATTGACATCCTCTGCCTTATCTTCTCCGAGTATTTCAATCTTGTATAATACTTCTCCGCTTCTTCGCTCAGAGCAAGTGCGTCGAAATATTCGCCCATCAAAGTGCCAGCCAGGCTCATCAGTTTGCAATAGCGGAAAAATGTTTTGACTGCCGTCATCCTTGTAAATTTTACTGCTCGCCACGCCGTCGCCAGCAAGTAAAGGCAGAGGGCGTCTCCCTTCGTCTACGGCCGATGAGCGGGCGGCAGGCAACCACCGAAGTAGGTAAGTAGAAGTTAAAAGCGCGTCGCCCGTCTTCGTCGCCGTAGAGCGACGACGAGCGACTGCTGGTGATGTATGTAGGGTATGTAGAAGAGGGGTGGCCATAACGGGCGATGGTACCCGGTGAACCCCGGCTGGTTTTGTATTTCTAGAGTTGGCTCTAGCCATTTTCAGCCTCTGTGAGGAAGCTTTTAGCGACTCTATTGTTTTTTGATTACTCTTGGCAAATTTCTACCGTTGAATTCTAATGGCAATCTCTTGACTCAAGCTACTAGCCGATTGGCTGTACCGGACACTTGGCGAACAGTAACTCAGATGCAAACGAGACGGAGAAACAATTTATCGCGATATCCTTGGTATTCGATTCGACTGTTTAATATCCACCGCAGGAATCAAACCATGACTTCACGGAAATCGAACCCGGAATCTCGACAACCGGTATCGTGCTGAGGCTTTTTGAGGGCCGCCCCTCTGGGCTACGCATCTCTGGTCTGATGATACATAACCAATCCAGTTCATTAAATACCTGCCACGTAGCCGTGTCGCCAGTAACTGAATGGAACAGCAATCCAGCCCGACAGATGTCGCTGACGCTACAAATTACCGCTCCGATAGCAAACAGGTAGTATTCACTCGCGACCAGCCGAAACTGATTGTATGATCCAATAGACTGTCCTTTTTCCGCTTTGTATTACTAACTGAAATCGTAAATATGTTTTATGTCACAGTTGTGGTGCTTTGTGACAGATAAACCATAGCAAATTGCCTTTCCTTGATCATTTTTGTCTGTATTTTGCGGTTTGGCTTACTGCGCTTCAACTGGGTCAAGAATTCATTTTCGAAGCCTATCGTGTCCTGACTGGGACGTTCGAGAGTGTCTTTCAAAGCGTTCCCAGTGGTAGAAGGTTGCATACCCCCTTCTTCCAGGCTTGATCCGCGGCTATCTTGTTTTCCAACAAGACATTATTCATCTGCTGATGGATTTCATCATCTGTATCAAATACCGTCCCGCTCTATCTGACATTCCGTTGACTAGAAAATTCTTTGTTCGCATCAGGTAATGTCTTGGGATTTGCAGTAGTCTATGGATTAATGTTGAGCTTTTTGTCTCCTTTTCAATAGAGCTGTCGTATTCGAATGCGTCAAAGTCCGAGAAGCATATTTCTGAGGCTTTCCACTTCTTATTAGATGGTTATGAGGAGACCTCTCGCTTTTTGGACCTTCTCATTCCCGAAGATTCGATGAGCTTCATCGATAAGAATGATATACGATGAAGATGCGCAATTCTGGAGCGTGCCGGTGTTTCTTATGACAATCAAAGTTAGGATCGAAGTCGAACTTTGGTTTTCATAAATGAAATAAGAGGCAATACTTACTGGCTAGCCCTCAGCGAGAACCAATGTTTTTCGTTCTATTTTTGACGTCTTTGTTACATAAAATTTTTCTACGTTGCGAATTGATATAGTCTGAAATTCAGTTTGAGTGAGTGGAACTGCTGCTTTTCTTTGATTTGTACACTCCAAAAATTTCACGAAGCTGCACCGTTTCAGATGTGGCTTGAATTGTGGTAACGACGTATGGTCATATTTACTTTTCGTAAATCTTCAATCGCCTATGACCCTCCGATGATGATACTAATGTAAGCAACGATGACGGTGCTGAAGAACGTCGCATGTGGCAAGAATTCGCAAATCTCAGTATCGTTCAGGAGTAAAGTGGCATTCGCAACCTTTCTAATTTGCGCCAGATGAATTAGTCGAATTTCAGCGTCATCGCACGAAAATGCTAAGAAATCAATTTTGAAACAGTCAACATGGCCACAGCTCGACTGGGCGCCTCATAGGAACGAAACAAGTTGTGTAAGGCATCCAGTGATGAAGCTGCCCTGCGGCACAGCACGATATGCAGGTGCACAAATTACACGTCACTTCAATAAAGCTGCAGTGAATTTCTCTCGCTTTTCCATCAGGCTTGTTGTTACTTTGGAGTACCAAAATATCGCACACTATTTCTATTGTAATTTTCTATTCCAGTTCACCTATGCTAAGTGCCTGAACATGACGAATGAATTTATAGACTAAGAATCAGCGTGGCGGCGAATACAGCTTCATTTTAGAAGCGTGCAGCTACCAACCAGTAGATAACATTGCTAAATAGAAGAGCACGGAAAAAGACGACAAACTTTATCGAATCTTGAGTGCTATAATCAGTGTTCTAAGACTGTTATATTGCCTTTCATAGCTAATGAATGCATGGATTTTTATTTGCTTGGCAGGAACGATTCACGAGCGCAAGAGATTCGTGCACGAAACGGTGTTGGCAATTTACGGTACACGCTTTACACAGCAAACCTACTGGATGCTTTGCAAAGCATGTAACTCTCTGCTGCTGGTTCTAATCTTGGACACAATCCCTAACAGCAAATTTTCGCCTCAATTGAGCAGACGACAACTAGAAATTGCGATGAACTATGGAAGATTTTCCAAACTATTTGGGTAAGGTGCTAAAACTGGAGCACTGTTCCTTGCTAGTGAAGATGTCGGCGCATAGAGCGAGAATGAATGATGGGTCAGGTTCTACAATCAGGATAAAGTAAAGGATTTCCGGTTCTTTGGATAGGCAGTTTTCGCCAGTAATAATCACCACCATGTTGTCTATTAACGTACCACGGCTTGCGACGAATTTTCATCTGCTACTATAAATGACATGGAATGACGCACACTCAATGAAAGATTGCAACGGAACCTGATATACTCCGTAATAGACGAACCATTTATTCATTGATCTCTTTCAACTGCATACTCAACATCGATTAGAACAATGTCACATAGTAGAGCAGAAAAGCCTCGACTGTAGACTTAGAATTCAAAAATGCAGGTCTTGTTGATGATTCTGAAACGCTGAACACAAGAAGACGTCTCTTCACCCTTTAAAGCTACATGTCAAATTCTACAATTTCGCAATATGAGTCAATTTCGCTCAGTCTACCTAAATAATTGACCATGCCAGTGCCCAGCCTATCTTAATTTCGGACAATATAAATGTCAAAAATAAACCGATCGAACTTTATTTCTTCAGGTTGTTGTGTGATCAGTAGCCAATCTACTCTGTTTTGTTCACGAAAGCAAAATTTCGACTTCGAGCTAGGCTCTAGTGCACGCAGAAATTTTTGATCTCCCGGCATCTCAATCTATCCGATGATGTTTGTCAAATCCTCTAGAAGGAGAAAATACGAAGTGTGTGAGATCTCCTAGTTTTTATCACAAAAGAATCGCCAAGTTCAGAAAATAATTTTTTTAGATTCCGTTCGCTCTAATTCGACACTCCTTTTCAAAAGCGCATTAATGGGTGGAATAAGCGGTACTTTACGAAACGCTCGTGCAACTACGGAGTCACTATCTGTAGCGAAGAAAGACGAAAATGAATATAAAGAGCCTGGGACAAAGCACGGGGAAATATTACTTTGCCAATTCGATATGACTAACACGCCATTGAAGTCAAACCTTGAACGAAAAAATCCATGACATCTGAGCTTGTTTCCTGAGGTACGCAAACTCATTCGATTCCACCAGTAGTAAGATCATGTACAACTAGGCCGTTAGTAGTCTCCTATTAGCATTAAGGCAAACAGGTTGGACATACTTTTCCCCTTCATATTTGATAGCTGACTTTGTAACAGAAGCTGTAATAATCTCAAGAAACTGCTTCTTCTAATTCTTCAAAACACATAGCTTCCGCATTTTCGCTAGTTCAGCAGGCAAAGCGGTCTGACTGCGCTCTAATCGGGTCAACAAGTCATTCCTGAAGCCTATTGTATTCTGGGCTGGACTGTCGAGAGTGTTTCTGAATTGGGCTCTGCTCCACATAGGCGCATCTCCTCTTCAGCCTTGCTTAAGAATCAGTTTTCTCACCTGTGACGACATTTTTGTTGTCTAATGATGAATTTTCACCGTTCATGTCGAACATTTCGTCGATTAGCAAAGCCTATTCCGCAACAGTTAATGTTTTCGGTGTTTCAGGAAGCTCTTGCGTCAGTATCGCGCCTTTTTGCCCCCTAACTTGCTTTTTTGGGTAATGCTGTAGCATTTAGACGAGTTAAAATCAGTGAAAATTATTTTGAGAGCTCTGGGTTTTCTAGATGACGACAAGGAGATCCCTCCACATTTTGTATTCCTTCCTTCGAGGCGATTCGATGACCACCATTGGAAGTACTGAGACATAATGAACGTTCGAATTCCTGTGCATACCGGTGTATCAGCACCATAACCAAGGTCATCCAAACTTTCTTTTTCGTAAACGAAGTCAAGTTGAGCAGTTGTTGATCATGTCACAGGGCAAAGAATTAAAGTTTCGCCTACTGTTTTCGAGACTTTTTTTCACGCAACCTCGCTAAGCTGTGCCACGATATGGTCAATTATTCAGACGAAGTAAGTAAAACAGTTTCAGAATGTTGATTCCGGACACTTCAGCAAGTTCACAAAATCGCAGCATTTGAAATGTAGTTCGTAATTTAAAAACGAGATCTGCTCATGCTTAATTTTTCTGAATCTTGAGTAAGGATGGATAATAAAGTTCGAGCACTACAATCCAGGCTTTTTTATTCCGACATATGACTGCGTTCTGATCTTTATTTGACAACTTTAAGGAAGCGATATGAGAAAAAGCGGTACTTACGTGATTGTCAAGTGTAAGGATTCTCGAGAGAACCCAAATCTGACATCTCGTACGAGGTGCAAATAAATTCCTCCCGATCTCTTTTGATGACAAGCATGTCAAACCATATGCTGTCACTGCTATTCTATATTAGCTGATATCATGTTCTAAACAAAGCCTTGCTCTCAATAGATTTTCTTAATGACCGTCTCCGAGAGCACCTGTGAGCAAGAGCACCGAACAAATACTCGTAGAGCACAAAAAAAGCAAACATTTCTCGGAACATCATGAGGAAATATTGTCTTCACTCGCTTAGCTCGTGAGCATGACGGTCGTCCGATTGGGTTGATGAAGGATCAAGCTGATGAAAATTTCCTTGCTCTGCTATTGAAGCCCGGTTAAATCACAATCTGGAGCTGCTATTTTTCAGGTGATGAGAGTTATTTGGAACCTATGTCACATGCTTTCCTGCGTCAAAAAATGAAGGGAAGCTCATTTACCGTTCATGGCCTTTGATTTTAGAACTCGCAGTCGCTTTCCGAGCTCCTTAGGGCATATTTGAATCTGCTGGACCTACTTATGACGCGTTTTATATTTATAAATAGCTATACAGATCATTTCCATGAACCATTCTCACACTCGCCTCGACAGTCCAGAATGAACACCGAAACGTGTCTAAAGACTGCTTTTTAATCTGAATTAATTGCGCTTGATGCTTCCCGAAGTGTACAGGCGGCGATTGGAAATGGACATTCGGAAAACGTAACTTCTTTTCATAGCATTTGAATAGTCCAGCACTACTGCACGAATGAATGGATGAGTAAGGAGATCCGTTGGGATCAGACGGAAAAAAGAATGAAGAAGTCAAATATTAACTGAACATCTACAACTTCGCAGCTTCTTTTCAATTCACATCAGTAACTGGCAAGCTAAATTTAAGTTAAAATTCCGACACAGATTTGAGCTGAGCCTGTCTGCTCTATATTTTGATGCAATGAGAGAGCTTTGGAGGCGAAAGACAATGCTTCACTCTAATCGATAATGTGCGAAAAGAAAAAAGTCGACGATGTCTTCATCTGTTTGAATTTTTGCATCGAAAGTAGTGACATACGCATTATTAGGTAAATTTTCGAAAATATGCGGATGTAATACTAGCGGCGTCATCAAATTGATTGACTAGATTTGAGAAATCGTGTTCAAAAATAAGAATTTGAAAACTCGTTTGCAATATAACTTGGATATTCAGCTAGTAGCAGTGTTTGGTCCAGCTCGATTGGGCAAATTGCCAATACTGAAGTGCTTTTAGAGCGAATTCGAACTGATTAAGCCCTGTTTATTGCTCATAGCTATTTCAGTAATTCGGTCACTAGTTGCCATTCTTAAACTTGACCATGCATGCTCATATTTTCCGTCTGTAATTGCAAGCAATTTTCAATCGAACAGGGATCAGCATTCATTATTGCAAACACCATACAAGTGAACTTGTGGTATTCAATCAAATGGAGTGTGGAATTCCGGATAATATTTCGTAATATTTTTCGTACTCATTGAGTTCAAACACCGTGACTACTAACTCTGAGATGGATTGGACACTTGGTGAGTCCTGACTGTTTGATGAGCTACACCGCGGGGATAGGTCATCGATTTAATCGCTTATCCGACCTCTACTGTTTGGTTTGAAAAACTTCGACTTAAATATCCCTATATTCAGATGCGAACATGAGGAAATATGCAAGAAAGGTCCACAAATCTTGGAAGAGCTTCTTTAATTACTGAAGGTTGGAAACTGAGAGTAGATAAAGTTCAGTCTCTCCCAAATATTAATATTGATCTCGCATTAAAATAATAAATTTAAAACGAAAGTATCTTGCTTCTAGAATTGATTGCCGTTCAGTCGTGTTGTAATTTTTCGAAAAATATCGACAGATGCCCCTGTGACACAGGCGCTCATTTTTCTTATTTCATTTAACGATTTCTTTTATCTTTATAAAGCTCACTAGTACCCATTGTATATGTTATAGAACTATCCGACATGAACTCTGTGAGCAAGTCTTGTACGGCAACATGTTTCTCATGATGTATTCTTAATAAATTGGCTTTCAAATCGAGCTATGAACTACAAAATAAAATTGAAACTACTTATCTGTATTGAAGAGTAGAGAAGGAAGTCGCTCTAAGAAGTTGGAACATTCAGCCCATTCAATCCATTTACTTTCTAGATTGAACCCGACAAGTCAGATTATACTCAACTGTTATAGATGCAGATATGAATGAGTAGTTTCCTTTATTTATTTAGATCATTTTCTAGGCTGATATTAAACCTTAATTTCTCTAAAATAATCTCGAGTTTTTTCATAGTAAGAATGTTGACTTTCGCATCAGGTCAACAAGACCATTGATGAATAGGCTTATTTAGGGCTTTTCTAGGGAATAAAATCAACACTACCTCCTTCTCTTCACGTTCTATTATCTGAGTGTTTACATCAGCTTCCTTGAAATGCAATTTCAGGTCGTAAATAGGTTTGTTGCGACTTGTTAAATTCATTTTGTTAACGATTTTCAGCAAAAATTTTCTAGGTTAGAATCCCTTTACTAATTTAGTAGAAAAATCAGATTTGTTCCTCTGTGAGGTAAACCTGTTGGTACACCTACTACATTCAAAAATGCTACTGCATCTGAAGTGTTCAGAACCCCGAAAATTTCCATTATATTTCCTTATTAGATAGTACCAAATATCCATGCCTAAAGAAGAATATCACTCCGTAAATCCTTAATCCGCAACTACTCCTGGTGGCCAATATTTCAGAACCGAAAATTCATGATTCTAATCAGCTTGTTGTATGTGTAGCTCGCTCTTACACGGGTTGCTGTGTAATAATTCTATTTCATCTTGTTTTGGCATATTT
>JAAUYH010026805.1_pt1 | contig 16437 bp, 9 predicted proteins | sample 7278061 | NCBI WGS metagenome assembly JAAUYH01 (sample SAMN14350203, study PRJNA611818) | marine sediment metagenome | isolation source: surface marine sediment (0.6m) | place: French Polynesia: Moorea | collected 2018-08 | reverse complement strand
TTTTTCGTAGGTTGAGGCATATGTTACTCAAGGAAACCTTTATAATTGTTTACTCATTTTATTGAATTTCCAGAAGAAATCCTATTAACAAGCAAAAATTTGAATTACCTCTAATAATTTGAAATCGTTCATTTCCTATTTTTCTTATGGAGCTTTATTCCCTTCCATTGGCAAATGTCTCATGGACAAGTTGGAGTGCATAAACGAATTATCTCTGCCAACGATATTTTGCACAGGCCTTGTCCATTTGATTAACCAACACGTTTTCAGGATTATTCCACTGCAATAATGATTGAAGTTCTTCTACTTGCTCTAGTTGCCCAGTTGATTCGTTTTTACACTAGTACGTATTCACTTTCGACCATATCTCAGACGCGGTCTTAAAGTGAGTAATTGTTGCATGTAACTACTCGACGAGGTGTCGTTGAGCATATGACAAAAAGAAGTTCGAAAGTTATACTGTAATATTAACGTACTGTAGAAATTTCCAGACATATTTATTAGTTTTATACAAATGAATTTCTTTTAATACGTTACGCACAAGATGGTTCATCGTTGTTTTCGCGGAACAGTTCACTTGGTACAGTACAGTAGAACAACCGACGAACGGTGTTTCCCTGGTATCGGATTCACGGTAATCAAGAAAATACTGCACTGCACGGTACACTCTATCAGGCTTTATGTACAGCACAGTCCTATCTAAGGTTATGGATTCACTGACAAGTTGAACAAGATTTCGTGTGTACGACTGGATTCCAGTTTATGAGCGCTCGGCAATCTGAACTGTACTACAGCACAGTTTTCCTTACCGGACTGTCATTTTCTTTACCATTTATGAACAGTTCAGTTCAGTTCAGTTCAGTTCAGTTTAGTACTTGTGATTTGCAGTGACAGGGGTGACGTAGTGCCACTGCCTCGTACCAATAGTGTGGAGTGTTCAACTCGTTCCAGGGTACAGTGCAGGCCCACATTCCTGGGTTCCGAGTGCCACAACCCAGCAATCTGCCATCAGGATATAATCAATCACGAAATGATGCTACGGAATGCGGAATCCCAACATTACGGTACCGGTGCAATACAAGTCGTGTAGTCGAGACATGTTATAAACGAATCAACCAACTATAAATCTGCTTAATCCAACATCTAAATATTAACATCAACGCAAGAACACCAAGACGGAGTAGTTTGAGTTCCACGAGGTTTCGATATTCGCTTTTTCGTGCATTGCCTGAAGTTTCTCTTAATAACGCCTCATTGGCACACTTCTTCCGTTTCTCAGAAGACAACACCACATTCGCCGTACCGTCGTCCTTGCCGATTTGTAGGGGTTCCACAATATCCACATCATGCATGCACTCGGAGCACGACTCCATCGCTGGGTGCAACGAGTGCCTTCTCAGGTCTGACCTGGGGGAATTGCAAGTTCGACATATTCTGCAGCAGAGTTCGGACGATGTCAAGCTCGGATCGTTCGTTGTCGGTGCAGGGGTGTGGGATGATGACGCGGAAGAGGACGAGGTGGCAGGGGTAGAAGAGGCCATTGAAGAAGCAGCGGGCTGAGATGTGTCAAAGCATCAGCAGTACTAGACGGCATTGGTCGTAGCACTAGCGTCACGTCGCACCGTGCGCTTCTTACGCACGTACCAGCAACCTGCGCCGCCTATGAACGAGCCGGCTATGAGGCAGCCGATAATGCTGACCACGATGGCCTGGGGGAAATACACGGGGCTTTGGTCTATGTCCTGGTTGGACGGCGTCTGCGTGGGCTCCGGGTTCTGGGGGCGGAACGCGAGCTGCAGCTCCACTTCAATTTCCTCTTCATCGGTGGCACAGGCGCGTGACGCGAGAAACAGGCAAAACGCACAGAGAAACAGGACGCGCATGTTGAGCACAGGAACGGAAAGAGTTGAGAGGCGGAGGATATGGCTAACGGAACCGACGAATGGGAAGCGAGTATGTGTATGGATTTGAATAGCCAATCAATTACCGACAGCTGTTTTTCTCAGTTCGCGAGTCACCGACGACAATCTACCCGGATCAAACTTCCCCGCGCACACAGACCTACCCACACTCCACACCTCGACACCCACACGAAAGCAACATGGTGCAGATGCCACCGATGGGGAATGTGCGCATGCCACCGGGCGGGCCCGCGGGTGTGCGTACGGTGGGCGCGCTGGTGACGGGAGCGGTGGCGCTGTCGGGCGCATATCGCTATGGGCTGTTCAACGTGGACGGTGGGCATCGCGCGGTGATGTTCAACCGGGTGATGGGCGTGCGCGACCACGTGTACGGGGAGGGCACGCATTTCCGGATCCCCGCGATCGACATCCCGGTGGTGTACGACGTGCGCGCGAAGCCGCGCAACATCCAGTCGCTCACCGGGTCGCGCGATCTGCAGATGGTGACCATCACGCTGCGCGTGCTGTCGCGCCCCGACCCCGCGCAGCTGCCCACCATCTACCGCACGCTGGGCACCGACTACGACGACCGCGTGCTGCCCTCCATCGTCAACGAGGTGCTCAAGAGCGTCGTCGCCCAGTTCAACGCATCCCAGCTCATCACCCAGCGCGACGTCGTGTCGAAGACCATCTCCCGCAACCTCACCGCCCGCGCGCGCGACTTCCACATCGTCCTCGACGACGTCTCCATCACCCACCTCGCATTCGGCAAGGAGTACACCGCCGCCGTCGAGGCCAAGCAGGTCGCACAGCAGGAGGCCGAGCGTGCACGCTTCATCGTCGAGAAGGCCAAGCAGGACAAGAAGTCGGCCATCATTCGCGCTCAAGGTGAGGCCAAGTCCGCGGAGATGATTGGTGATGCCATGCGTGACAACCCCGCGTTCATCCAATTGCGTCGCATCGAAGCCGCAAGAGAGATCGCCAGCACCGTGCAGCGAAGTGCTAACCGCGTCTACCTCGACGCCGACACACTGCAGCTCAACTTGGGTGCCGTCGACTCTGTAAATTCCGCGATTGGCAAGGACCCCAAGGATGACAAGGCCAAGTCAACGAATTGGTCCCTCTAATTTTTGTGTTGGCTTTAATCTCATGTAAACATCCTTCCGCCCTTCAGGTTTGTCGCGCCTTTAGTGTAGTATTTGCACTGTAGAGGTCGTTTAGATGCTCCGTAGCTGTTTCAACACCCTCCCGTTTCGTTCGTAATGATACATCTCCATGCAATGGCTTTAGAATCTTTGAGTTTTCCTCAATCTGTTCACAACACCATTTCGTTCATTCTACGTGTTTCACTGGGCTCACAGATGGCACGTTTTTATACACACGTCTGACTATGCGAAGAGTAGCAGATAAAATGAGGCTTACGTAAACAAGAAAGGATCTGCACCTTACTACTTTACATGTTTAATGTCACATCCCATGATAGGCTATGCTGACCACTAGCAGTTTGAGAGCATCACATGCAGATGATACGGAATGCTCCACATGAAGCGGATAGGATGCGTATTTTGTAGCCGTAACAAGAATTGCCTAGTTGACTGTAAACTCTGTTTTTCTAAATTCCAAATTATCGCGATATCATACACCGAACAACGTCGACGGCGATACCCAGTTGCCTTAGCCATCTCGTCGTCGGCACCCACACTACACAGCTTCTCCACACAGTCAAGATGGTGTCGAAGACCGAAGCGTAAGTTTGCCAATCCGCCCGCGATTCCCGCACGAGCCGACAACCGCGATGCGCACGAGCGACAGATAGCTGACCATGTGGCACACGCAGCCCACGCGTTCCGGAGAGCGTGCTGAAGAAGCGCCGCACACAAGAGAAGATTGCGGCGGAGCGCACTGTAGCGTTCAAAGCCGCGCAGAAGAAGAAGCGTGAGACGAAGAAGGAAATCTTTAAGCGCGCGGAGACGTACGCGGCGGAGTACAAGGCAGCGGAGCGTGCGCTGATCGAGGCGAAGCGCAACGCGCGGAAGGAGGGCAAGTTCTATGTGCCGGCGGGGGCGAAGGTGGCGTTCGTGATTCGCATCCGTGGTATCAACGCGATGCCACCGAAGGAGAAGAAGATCCTGCGCCTGCTGCGGCTGCGCCAGATCCAGAACGGTGTGTTCGTGAAGCTGAACTACGCCACGATCCGCATGCTGCAGCGCGTGGAGCCCTACATCACGTACGGCTACCCCAACCTGAAGAGCGTTAAGGAGCTCATCTACAAGCGCGGCTTCGGAAAGGTCGGCGCCCGTGGCGCCTGGCAGCGTATCCCCCTCTCCGACAACCGCATCATCGAGAAGGCCCTCGGCAAGCACAACATCATCTGCGTCGAGGACCTCGTCCACGAGATCTTCACCTGCGGCCCACACTTCAAGGAGGCCAGCAACTTCCTCTGGCCCTTCCAGCTCACCTCGCCCAAGGGCGGCTACTCATCCAAGTCAAAGCTGATTCACTTCACAGAGGGCGGTGATGCTGGCAACCGCGAGGAACTTATCAACCCACTCATCCGACGCATGAACTAAGTGTGACGCCTCGGTCGTGTGGAGGGCGTGGCTTACGTCGACTAGAATCGTTCGCCCTTGGCAAGTAAATCTCGTTATTGAGTAAAGCAAACTAGCTCACGTGTACTCCCCATTCAGGGACTCTTTCCCCGTAAGTCCCGCTGTAGTATGGTTCAATGGAGTTTGGGCCGTGTCTGATTCCGAGGAAAACGTTTCACGGCAATCAATGCCTGCATGAGCGAGGTACTCTGCGGCAACCTACAAAATGGTGGTGGTGTAAAGGATCAATTGAGAATCCTTGGGTCATGCCCCTGGTCAAATAAGGGCATTGTACTTGTGCTAGCCCTCAGACGCAGTAAACAACTAATAGTTCTGTAACACTGGCGTCATCGATGTTAGTTCATTTTCCTTCGACCTCGTTCGTACGTGAACTCGCGAAAGATCATGGCTCACAACTATTCAGGTGCAACGCTATATGCTGACTTCTGATAAAGACATTGTGCTGCATTACAACTAGAACTTGCTGTGTCGACTCCATCCGATTTGTTCACCCTATTCAACAACGGCAACGCGCAACACTTTGGAAAGCAATTTTATTACCAGGACGAGGAATCGACTCTTACTATAAACACAGACGGGCACTTCGTCACGACGGTAACGTGCGCTACACTTGTGGGGACGAGAAAGGGAGAGAGAAGAGCAGTTCTGCAGTACGCGGTAATACGGCGTGCATACGCGTGTGCCTTCGTAACTCACAACTGGTGGGTGGGTGGGGTGGGATGGCTGATACGACTAGAATCAACACACGCTCCTCACCACGCACCACCCGCGCATTCGCGCACGTCGCCACGGTCGGCTCTCGTCACAAGCCAAGTTACAAGGAGCGCGCCACGAGCTTCACATTCGCGCAAGCCAGTGGGCAGCCACGCGGCGCGGCTCATTTGCGCGCGCGTTTCGCGGACAGGCTGGGGAACGACTGCTTGTGCGCGGCGGCGGAGACGGCGGGGAACGCGTCGGCGACGGCGTTGAGGATCTCCTTGCCGAGCCCAGCGCAGTCCTCGCGCATGAGCTGGAGGAAGGAGTCGGAGTTGATGACGCGCTTGAAGTTGTTGATGATGAAGCGCATGCAGAACTGCTTGAGGCTCTCCGTGTTGTGCGTGTCGGCGATGTAGCAGATGTCGCACACGTTGTCGACCGTGATGGCCTGCTCCACCTTGCTCACGCAGTACGCGCGCAGCTCGTCGATGCGGAACATGTCGGCGGCCTTGAGCAGCTCCACCGCGTGCTGCCCGCTGTGCACGTTCACCTTGCGCGTGTACAGGTACTCCAGCACCGACAGGAACACGTTGTACGACACGTTCTGGATGGGGATGCACAGCGCCTCCGACTCGCGCATCTGCGAGTCGAACATGATTCGGAAATGGTCGCTTCGCGAGTACAGTATCGCGCGGTGCGCGAACACCTTCTTATCTTCGACAATGAAGTGCACGTCGGAAAACTGTTCATTGTTCAACAAATGCGCGGTCGACGAACAGCACGCGCACGAATTGTCCGGCACAACCTCGCGCGATCGCAATTGCCACAGCTCGTCGTAATACACCTGTTTCTGTTTGTCTGTTCCGCCAAACAAGTAGATCGAGACATGATTGCGCACTTGTGGCACGACTACCGCCGCGTGCAACTGCCTCGGCGTGGGTGTGACGCCCGATATCGCTAACACAGACCACCGATAGGTCTCGAAATTGTAGCAAAACACGGAATGATTCAATCCCGTACTTCTCGTGTCGCCATGCGCGGAATTCGCACTACTCGGCATTCTCACTTTCCCACCTACCACATACATACAATCGTTTGCTACGACGGCCTTGTGGCCTTGCAACGCTTGCGGACAGCCGTCATTCATGAGAATACTTCTCCACACGAACGTGTGCAAGTCGAGCGCATGCAAGTCGGTTAACGCGTAATTGTTGCCATCATTGTATTGAAACCCGCCCAGTACGTACATTTCCTTTTCGTACAACACCGCCGTGTGTTTGCAGCGTCGACTCGGGGGGTTGTGCATCGCCAAATTGGGGCAACTCCACGTTTTCGTCGCAAAGTCAAACACGTAAGTGTCGTTGAGCTTGCGCTTGCCGTCGTAGCCGCCGAAGATGATCATGCGGTTGAGGTAAACCACTGCGGTGTGTTCGGCACGTCCAGTGGGCGGGTCATTATTGTGGCTGACACGATATTGAACTTTGGTCCATACCATGCTTTCGATGTTGAACTCCCACATGTCAGCGAGGACGTTGTCGTTGGCGTCGAAGCCGCCGTACACGTAGAGGGAGCAGCCGTGGACGACGAGGGACGCGTGGCGGCGGGGCTTGGGGATGCCTGCGAGGTGTGGGTCGGCAGCGCCGGGGTGGAGCTCCTTCCAGGTGCGCGCGTCGAAGTTGTACTCGTGGACCGAGTTGAAGTGGACGCCGGCGATCGCCTGCGGCACACCGTCGTGGTGGTGGGCGTAGGGCGCGTAGCTCGCGGAGAACCCGCCGAACAGGTAGAGGCGGTTGCAGAACGCCACCAGCCCGTGCCCCGCGCGCGCCGTGGGCGCGCCCCGCTCCGACCCCGGCACCACCTCCCACACGTGCTCGCCCCGCTCCGCGTGCGCCGCGCTCGTGTCCTCCGCGTCCAGCGCGCTCTGCAGCCGCTCCACCAGCTCCTGCTTCTGCCCCGCCACCGACAGCCCCCGCAGGCTCAGCTCCCGCTGCAGGAACCCCATCCGCAGGTTCGACAGGCTCATCGACATCAGCCCGTGCTCGTCCTCCATCGCGTTGTCCTCCGTGTCGTCCATGGCGCGTAGCCCACTACTGCCCGCGCGCTCGTCCGTGTGTCCCGCGCGCGTGTCGCTGCGGAACCACTCGTGTGTGTGTCCCCGTGCTCCGTGGGTGTGGCGTGGGGCCGTGGAATGGTGGGCAGCAATTTGATGTTGGTTGTTCCGCGACACAACGAAAAATTTGGGTGTTCACAAAACCGAGTTGGTACGCTGCACCAGGTGCTAGCCAGTACAGTACTACTAGTAAGGCGAACAGACAGTAGCTCGAACATACACGTGTAAAGGCGGAGAAACCCAATCAAAAATTTACCCAAATTTCAACTCCCGATGTTCACCTCTGCCTGCCCCTTGCCCCCCTGTGTGCCCACAGCAACGATCGCCTATGCGGCGGCAAGGCGAGCCGCACTTCAAGAGTTTTTCGTTCTCAACGTCCCCACGCCTTCACGCGACGATGACGTCGTCTCCCCGCCTCCAGGCGTCACGGGGTGGTTTTGCTGTGCTTGGCATTTCGTGGTCACCGGCTTGTATACTGATCATGGCCATTCGAATATATCACTATCATTTTTACGTAGTTCGCTAATTGGGTGCGTTTTTCTCGCACTTCTGTCGAATTTGCAGCCTGTTCGTCGCACTTCCTACACACATCTGTCCGACCCCGAGTTGCGCTTTGCCGCTGTTGCTGCATCAACGTGCCGCATCATGCCGTGCTGGGCATTGTATGGGGAGTGAATGCCGAAAATAACCGGTGTTTTCTGCGAATATTCATTTTGCGCGAGTACGTGCTATGCAATTCGAAGTACACTACTGGTGAGGTTGGTCGAGCAAGTGGGTGTCGAGATAGTGCGTGGGGACATTGCGAATGGCTGCACAGTTTGACGAAATCATGGCGCTGTAGCATTTGCTAAACTCGCTATCCATACATTCAGACTGCATGCGTGAGGCGGTGGTTTTCGTAGGTCATGTGGTTTAAAATTGAAAACTAGAAACCCTGCCGTGTTACAGCGCGTCGTATCGAGCAAACGAAAGGTTGGCTTGTACGCGGCTGGTACCGTGCGGTAGCGGCGCATTTCGGTAGATGTCGCGGTAATCGTTAGAACTGCGCAATTCCGACGAATCGCAGCGTACCGTGCGGGTAGCGCGCGCGGGATTGGCGGATATGAAATCGAGGATCGGAAATGACGGGAAAGTGAGGCCAGCTTTGTTGTGCGCGGAAATGGAACCTCGCATGCGTACGATTGGACGTCGTGCGTGGTACAACATCGCATTTCGTGCATCGCGAACGGCGTGCGCTGGAGCGTGCATGGAGGCGCACGTCTTGTCATTTGTTTCGAGGAAACTTGGGTACAAGACCCCTAATTGACGTACTGTACACTAGGTTTTCGTTTTCACGCGATGTATTGTTATCGTTGACTGTTAGATGGTGCAGGTGTTCCCAGCTTTCCGAAGCATGGTTTTGCGACAGGGTACACCTGGGTTTCTCTCGCACATGGCCATTTGTGAAAAACAAGGCTGCTGCGATGTGAAAAACACAATGACGCACGCACGTGTAGGATGCTAGTGTCGTACTTATTCTTAGGCTTTCTAGAAACGTATGAAGGGCGTGTGCCTTACTTTCCCATGACGGGCGGCGGGGGGTTAAATTCGTGGCAATCTGAAAAGCTCGCGCTTGTTGCGAGTGAAGAAGTGAGGCAGTGTATAGAGAGTGATTGGTAAAAATCCTTCCACCAGGGCAGGCGAGCAGGTGGGAAGAAGACAAGAAGCGCGCCTATATGATGAGCAAACAACGAGTCGGGTTGAATCTCGAGAAATGCACGATGTAAGAACAGGGTAAGGGCCGTTATACACAAGTCAGCGTGTAATAATTCTACTGTAAGAAGCGTCATGGTCAGCCCTCAATGGGCGAGCCACATGCAAGCGTACAATTTCGTTAAAATTTCGCACATTTCGACTCGCCAGCGCACACTCCGATTCTCGCGTTCTAGCATACTGTTTCTGCTTTTGTCTTGCTCCCTTGCCGTTCCCTCATTCGCACTTCACTTTCCGCAACCAGCACACACGCACTTCGTTCTCGAGCACTCGACTTTGCACTCGTTCCTCGCGCCTTCGACTACCACCTTGCTCTCGCTGCACTTCTCAACACAACTTGTGGTTGGCGTCGGCTTCGTCGCTAACACCTGCGCCCTCCCACACACTCGCACCCCGTTTCTCCCCACATCTCCGACGGCCACCTACGCCGTCAGACGGAAGCCCACCTTGCTTTCTCCCGAAACCTCCGTGCTTCGCTACACCTACAAACGACGACCGCCTAGGGCGAACGAAATTTTCAAACCACCTATCTCATCAACATGGTATCCTCACACCCCGTTGTCGTGGCTGCGACCTCGCCTGTGGTGCCCACTGCAACGACGCCCACTTCTTCAATTCCGCCGCTCATGGCGTCGTTATCGATGCCACTCAATTCCGCCGTGCCTTTGCCGGAATCTACCAAGTTGCACAAATTGTTTGATTTGGGCAGGAACCGCTTTGGTAGTAGTGGGTATAATGATGAGAACGATGATGAGATTGGGGCCGATCACTTTGATAAGGACTTGTTTGCTGACATCTACGTGCGTACCTTGCAAGCGGCGCTCCGAGGCTCGGCTCTTCGCAACCAGACCTTGGCGCGGAAGCTCAAGAAAATCAGACAGAGCAATGCCAACATGCGCGCCACCAAGATCGAGGAGCGTGTGGCTGCGCAACGTCGTGCCGCCGCCGCGGCGATCAAGGCGTCGAAACAGCAGAAGAACATGCAAATGTGACCGCGACGAGAGTTGTCCGTCGCTGTCGCTTGCTACGTCTTGGTTGATGTGGCTATCTCTTATGTTGCTTTTGAACGACGAAGCTGACAACCGGCTTCGTCGTTGTGTGGCTCGGATGCTCCCTCTGTTTTTATTGCGTTTCGCTTTGTTTTGCTTTGTGTGCTTGTTACAGATGTACCGTTGTTTGTGTCGCCCGCCTCCGCCGAGGCGGACGCCCCTTCCCTTATCATCTGACCTCTCCTATCTCTCCTTGTTGTGTTGTAATTGTGTTATCTCCCCGTCGCGATCTTCTGACCGTTCTGCGTGCTTGCGTTTGTTTAGAATAAATATTCCTACTGTGCTAGCTGCCGAATGTGGTCCCCGACTGTGTCGGTGTTGTTGCATTCTTTCGTTTCTTCGCTCGCTGGCCCAGGCTTCTGCTCACCGTGTGTCGACGACCTCGGTCATCAGAAGGCTGGGCCATGCTTGATGCGAACGCGTTGGCGAGTATCAGGACTGAACTGTCGGTGATGTGTGGTGCGTTGCGGTGCTCGCCGTCGTTGGCAATGCGCTGATGTGTTGTGCCGAGACACGTATTGGAAGGTGCGTGTTGTGTGCTGTACCTTGTGTAGAGCGACTAGGTACAGTATTGCAATGCAGATGTGTTTCCTATATCTGCAGGAATTCTAACTATCGAAACGTCGGCGGCGGTGTTACCCTCCGTGCACCTGTGAACGAGCCTGAATGAGATGTCGTAAGTTTTATTTCACCTAATTCCAATGGCGATTGCGTGAACGATAAGGATGTGGCGGATAAGTAGCACGGCACTTCAGGATAGAAGACGTCCGGGTCCTTGCTAACGGGTAAAGAATGCGACTAGTATTGAAATAAAGTATGGGTAAGTTTCAGGTTGTTTCCGGCTGTCGCGGAAGGGTCATTGCTTTTGGTTCGGCTTTTGTTCTTCATCCTGCTGAGGATTGTTGTTCTCTGTGGTGCTATTGACTGGAACTTGAACATTTCGAGGTGTCGATTGCTGACTCTTGTTCTTCGTAATGCTCGCTCGTCCAACTTTGTCCTTGATCTGTTGAATCCGCGGCACATACGTTTGAAGCGCCTTGTCCGTCGCTGCCACTTCCATCGCCATGTCCGCCCAATGCATCGCTTCTGATTGCCTATTCGCCATGAACAACATCCCCGCGCGATCCCATGCCGTTGCTGCCAACCAACGCACCTCCTCACTTGGGTACTTGCCCTTGTTCTCGGTAAGAACTCCGACTGCGCGCGAAAACGCAAGCACCGCTCTATTGCCCAATTCGCCACGCGCCAGCTCTGTGCGTATCAATTCACGTAAGGTCAGCGCCAAATCTGCGATATCTGGCTCATCCACAACTAACAATCGGTCCACAATACTGTTGAGCAAGCTGGATGCCATTTCATTCCGTCGAGCTTTCGACTCGCTGGTGTCGGCGGCCGTATCGACAACTGACTCGCCACGATATATCATCACCAGTTGTTGCATGTCTTCTACACTGATGCTCTTATTCTGACATACCGAATCTGCGCAATAGCCCAGTTCGTCGTAGGCACCCATCCCAATGAGACACCTCGCTTGGATTAGCAGGATCTTCGCGGGGAATGAGTCGTCTTCTATTGACAACTCGTCAGTAATTCGTTTTGCATCCATCAAACGGTCGTTCGCTTTCACAAAGTCCGTCCGCTCCTTAGTACCGCTTTCCGCTAACGCCATCGCAGATAACAGACGTGCGAAACGCATAGTTTCCAGGGATTCCGCGCTTTTTCGGCGTAGTGTGTTCAAGTCGTATGCGAGGTCGAAGAACGATTCCCACAAGTCGTACATGTCACGATCCCCTACAAATTTCCCACAGTTCCAGGATACATCAGCTAAGAACTTGAGCGACTCCTCCTTGGTTTCCTCGTTTTCTCCAAACGCAACATCTACGCCTAGTTCGTTAATTCCTCGCACACCGGCCTTCAGTGATTTATGGAAAAGTGGGATTGATTCCAACGACGGGCAAAAGTCATTCGGTTCAAAACTGTCGTCGTCCACCTCGTTTGTGGTTTGCACGCCCTTGAGTAATATCTTGACGTAAGATACTAAGATGCGAACAAAAAAACCGGGTTGTGGGGTGATTGACGATTCCACGAGATTCTTCCGGAGTGCAGCGTCTGGCAAATTTAGAATACATCCCAATGCGGCGAGGACTGCATCAGTGTCGCCATTGTCCTGTGCATAAGATGCAGCTTCCGCAATGCCTGCAGCGTCGATTAATGTATTATTTGAACTTGCCTTACGGATTTCCTCTGCCGCCAAATCCGGGCGATTTTCCAACAGATGTGCACGAAAGAGCAGCAGACATGCGGACGAGTCGTCAGGTTCTAGCTCTTGAGCTCGTAACGCATATCTTTTCGCAAATGCGATTGTTTCGTCACGAGTCGGCGATGAAATTGGATTTGCTTTACCTTTGCTTTCATCAGCTTTTCCTTCTTCACCTTCACTCAGATTACTAGACTTCGAGGACACATGCAATATTGCACAGGATGCCAGTAATCGACACACTGCGGCTTCATTCTCTAGCACGGGATCCTTCGTTTCATCATCGCCTAGTTTTCTTCCGTCATGTGCAATCGTTAACGCCTTGTCGAGCACAATCGTCGCAAACGCATGGTCCTTACGCTCAGCGAGTCTGCATCCAGCTGCGAGTGCAATTGAGGACCAACGTTGGAAATGTGGTGCGATGCCACGCGGGGTGTTGTTTCGTTCATCATCTTCGTCGCCATCACGAAGTTTTACCAGCCTTGCTATCACTCGTTCCAACAGGTGCAGAGCGTCAACCGCCTTCCCAACAGCCGTCAACGCCTCAAAGTAACGGGGCGCAATGCGCTCTAGAATGGCAGAGCTGTCCGACTCGAACCGTTCATTAACTGCTTTGAACCCATTCACAGCGTGAGCTTGCCACTGGGCGTCGGCAATTAAGGCGATGGAACCCAAACACAAGTCCAGAGACGACTCCGTGTCACCAATTATGCTCATCATTTGTTCCACCGCGCATTGGTCTCGTTTCGAAACCGATATCTTCAGCAACAAATACGCACCCACAGAGTCGTGATGCAACGCTTCGGCTTTGCCCAGCATGGCGTACGCGTCGTCCAAATTGTTGCGAGCGAGGTAACAAACACCGATCAGTCGCGCGGATGTGGCTTGCTTTTGGGTATCTATCTTGCCGTCCGAACGCGATTCTCGAGTTTCCATCGATTTCTGCAGCCATTCAATAGCCTTGTCCACCTCCTTGGCTCGATACGAGTAAACGCCGAAGTTGTATTGGATGTTGGCGAGTCTAGATGTCTCTTCCGCGAGTTCGCTCAAGTATTGGCTGGCTTCCGTTACCAGTTTCTCGGCGTACGACGTTTCATCGCGCGCCCAAGAACATTCGGCGCGACCTAGTAGCAAATCGAAAACTGCCTTCGACAACACTCTGTTCCTGGGTCGCTTACCGTCTTGCGCCTTGAGTGCCGACTCTTGGAATTCCATGGCTTTTGTGAAACAAACGGTAGCATGTTCAAGGTCATCAATCGCCATGTACTTGCGTCCGGTGGTGGTGTAGAACTTGAGGATAGAGATCTTTCGAAAACAAGCGAAAAGATGGAACGTTAGTTTAGGAAGAGATTTTGGCCTTAGGAGTGAATCGGAAGCGTAGCACAGTACCTCATCGATGTTGTACTTGGATGACACGAATTCAAGCACAGCGGCAGCTATCATGATGGCGTCACATGAGCTGTGACGGATGCGAACAACGGTCAGTGCGAGGTCCTCGTCGAAGTCGTCGGAAATCTTGTCGAGTGCAATGACAGAATTCCACATTGAAACGCCTGAAGCGAGAGTTAGAACATGCGCACGCACATGCGTACAGAACGAAGACAACAGCGTACCGTATTCAAGCAGTCGCTCCGCATCGTCGCGTGCACTGAGCCCAGAAAGTTGGCTAAGCCACCCGATTATACGCTCGGGCAATTTCGAATTAATAAGATGTGGACTACACTCCTTCGCAGAACTATCGAGTAGACGGGCTGTATCTTTGATGTTGTCCAGAACGGTGGCGACGCAAGTTCGGTCCTGAACAGCGGTATCTTCCATGGTACTGTTGAGGAGGGTGTCTGAAAACGAACTATAGGGAATGCCAAACTTAGCAGCGGTTCAGAAGAAGGTAAGTAATGATTGTTTTGTGGAGTGTACAGTTTCGAGTGGATTGTAGACAAAACTTGTGAGAAATGATATTCAATTCGTTTCGGTTCGTTCAAGCGGTATTGCAATTGTTCGGGACTTGCAGTGGCACAGTTTGAAGAAGTGGTATACGCCACGAAAAAACTGCTGCCATACGCGCGCGCGGTCAGTGTCAAGTTTCAACGCTACTACGGAGCTCGAAGCAAGAGTGAACCAAATGAAGAAACTGTTCTTGTTTTAATAAGCCCCAAGTGAGAACCGAGCAGGCCATGTCTGTCTGTGTGCGAGTGCAAATCAAAAATATTACAGAGAAACGGATTTTTCGAGCATTTGTACTGCAATCGTGGCACGCTCGCGCACCGCCTCATCTTCGCCTTCCTTCGCGAGCGATGAAACAATGGGCAGTGCCCTCATGTCGCCGAGATCACCAAGCGCACCGACAGCTGCGGCGAGAACCAGTGGTTCGCTTTTCGCATAATCATACAGCTCGCCATCTGGCTTCACGACAGATGCGAGCATGTCAAAAGATTTCTCGTTCTGCATTTCACCCAACCCCGCTACAATACTCAATCGTAACATCCAGTCGGCATTTTCCGAACTGTACGCAGCGACCAGGTCATCGAATCCATCATTGAGACGCAATGCGGCGATGACATCTGCGGCGCCACATCGGCAACTTGGCTCTTGGTCGCCACTTAGTACCTTACGACACACCACTAACACTTCGGAAAGCAGTTCCGAGGACATCGCATCGGCTGGTTGCGCAGCTAATGCAGATAAGGCAACGAATCGCACTTGACTGTGGGAGTCGCTTTGTGCCACTGGCAAGAGAGCCTTTACGCGCTCAGGTGTTCCTTCCACATTTGCAGTAACGTCCGATGTTGCCAATGCAGTGGCCGCACGGATACGCTCCACAAAGTCTGGCGAACCCAAACCAGTCATGCTTTTGCCATCATTCGGTGCATTTGTACTGGCTCGCGGCGGGGAACGTGCAGTGAGCGGCGTGTATGTTCGACCTTGCCGAGACAAAACGAGTAGAGAGCGACGATTTGGTCGAAAGGATGTGGTACGCAAAGCAGGCGATGACCCACCGATTATGGATTGTAGAATCGACGTACTAGATGCGAAAGCTGTTATCGACATCATGCTGCACTGATAGGTGATCTTTCAATGCAGGTGAGATGCGAGATTGGGCTGCGAACTGGATCCGAGATAGAAACGTGAACTTCAATATTCCAGTGTCCAGGGTATTAGAAATTTAGAATCAAACACACAAGTCAAAATTAGAATTATAGTTGAGTCCTAATTTCAGCATTGCTCTTGGAGAAAGCAGAATCTGATTGTTGGGTAACCGCGTCTTATTATCTTTTCAACAAGCAACATGAGCGCGGAGCGAACATAGAACAGCTACCGGAAAATTCATTTACAACGTACTTGCGCCCTTGTGGCTGGACGGGATGGTAAATTTTGGGTACCGCTGTTGCAGGGGTGCCCCTTTCATTAAAGAATTTGTATCAGTTCAAAGAAACCCTGCGAATTATAATTTAAAACGAATCAACTAATTTACTGTTCAAAATTTTCAACTGATCACAACACAATCTCACCACTACTTGCGACCTGAATGAAACCGACTTTTCGTTAACCATGTTTGCACATGAGCTACACAAAATCATTCGGGGTGAAAAACAGCCATTCCATAGCGCAGCTCACAAGAGGGTACGATCGGATAAGTGTGATAAAAAAGTAGCCGAGCCTTATTCTTCTCAACGCATAGTGCGAAAGTGCTCGAGAAAGTCACGAAAAGCAATGTATCAGGCGCGAGCAACCATTCACCTCTTCTTCAATTGCAATTCTTTGGAGCGAATCAATATCGAGCGCTCTCTGAAAGGTATAACGAAGCATATTTCTTACTTCATTAATATTAAGAAGGTTACAGTCGAAAAATTAAAACGTTTTATGGGTGATTCTCAGGAGACATTGCTAGAATGGAATATTTAAATTTTCGTACTCTGTTTTTTAGCTATCAGAAAAAGCGACAACTTCATTGTTCTATGCTTGGCTCGATACAAATTGACAAGAGATACTTTTCAGGACTCAAGAAATTTGCAAACTAGAGCTTACCGTGAGGAGATCGAAGCGAGTATAAAAAGAAAAGCAA
>JAAUYH010006119.1_pt1 | contig 16440 bp, 9 predicted proteins | sample 7278061 | NCBI WGS metagenome assembly JAAUYH01 (sample SAMN14350203, study PRJNA611818) | marine sediment metagenome | isolation source: surface marine sediment (0.6m) | place: French Polynesia: Moorea | collected 2018-08 | reverse complement strand
GACCGATTCCGACTAATATGGCTGCGGCTCCTGCTTTCATCAAATTTAAGCTGACTTCATAGGTCACGCAGTTACCCAACACTACAGGCATGGGCATCTTTTGACAAAATTCTGCCAAGTCTAGGGGTAAAACTGACTCTGGTGACAGGTGAGCAGTTGAAACTACTGTGGCTTGGACAAAAACCATATCAGCTTGAGCTTTTGCCACAGTGTCGCCAAATTTACTGGCACCTGCTGGCGTTAAACTGACTGCGGCGATTCCACCTTGTTGCTTGATTTCTGAAATTCGCAACTCGATCAGTTCTGGTTTAATCGGTTCAGCATATAACTCCTGCATCAGGGGAACAAATTCATCTTTACCTACTGAAGCTATGCGTTCTAAAATTGATTTTGGTTCGGCATAACGAGTTTGAATTCCTTCCAAGTTGAGCACCCCTAATGCTCCCAACTGTGAAAGACGTACAGCCATTGATACATCCACCACACTATCCATCGCACTAGCAATGATTGGAATTTCTCTTTCAATATTGCCAATACGCCATTTAGTATCAGTCAAACTCGGATCGAGGGTTCTATTACCCGGGACTAAAGCAATTTCATCAATCCCGTAAGCCCTGCGAGCCATTTTTCCCCGCCCTATTTGAATGTCCACGCTTTCCTATCTTCCCAAATCTGTTTAAGCTAGGGTATCAAATTGTGGAGGTGTTATGAGCGTTTTTTTTAAGCAATGATTTGCCAGAAAATAATTTATTTGGACAAAAAGTTTCAAATAATACGAGCTAATACTTAGCTATATTTTGGTTTATTTAGAGTTGTTAAAGCCCTAGAGCATAATAATCAACAAATAAAAAGTTTCGTAATTATCGCCGATGGAATCTATATTTTGGTATTATTAATAATATTTACTTAATTGTTGATTTAGTTTTCTATTTGTTTTTATTTGGTTGTTTGCAACACATTGATCGCTTATATGAAAAATATTATTAATAAAAACATTTACCTTCTTCACGGAGAAGCAAAAGTCAAATTTTGTCAAAAACTTGAAGATTGAGAGAGTATTCAGACACTTGAACTGAACACTTGTAGTTATGCTTGGGAAAAATAAAACTGGGTTAGGCATAACAAATAAATCCAAAAACCGCTAATATTGTTAACATAACTTCAGATTAGACTTTCGAACCTTGATCCAATCTGAAACACTAGAACTACTAGACTGGTCCCGCCTATGCCAGCATTTGTCTACCTTTGCGACGACAAAGCTGGGGCTATCTGCTGCGCTAAATTTGAGCATACCCACCAAACAAGAAGAAAGTGAGTATTTGCTAGCGCAAACCAAAGAAATTTACGAACTCGATAGCCGTTTGAATGGCGGATTGTGCTTTGAGGGAGTCAAAGATATTGGTGATTCCTTGGAAAGGGCAAATTTAAAAGGAGTTTTGAATGGTGAAGAGCTTTTGGCGATCGCCACAACGCTTTTCGGCATGAGAAGCTTGCGCCGCGTAATAGACAGTCATTCGGATTTAGAAGTTCTCAACGAATTAGTTGCTGATTTGCGTACTTACCCTGAATTAGAGCAAGAAATTCACCGTTGTATTGATGAACGGGGAAATGTTGCAGATCGTGCAAGCCAAAAGCTCGGGGATATTCGTATTTCTCTGAAGCAAGTACGCGGGCAAATTACTCAGAAATTAAATAATATTATTCAGGTTAAGGGAGGAGCACTCCAGGAACAGTTAATTACCCAACGTGGTGATCGCTATGTTATTCCGGTAAAAGCTCCCCAAAAAGATGCTATTCCGGGGATTGTTCACGACACTTCGACCAGTGGTGCGACCCTGTATGTAGAGCCAAACTCTATCGTGTCAATGGGCAATCAACTGCGACAATTGCTCAAGAGAGAGAAAATAGAAGAAGAAGCAATTCGTAGGAAATTAACGGAACAAGTGGCGGAAGTTACGCCAGATTTAGAAAAATTGTTGGTAATTGCTGCTTTTCTAGATTTAGCCTTAGCCAGGGCGCGTTATAGTTTGTGGCTCAAAGCTAACCCACCAAGATTTATTCAGCGTCAAGAAGAGGAAACTATTACTCTGCGCCAGTTGCGCCATCCCCTACTAGTATGGCAACAACATCACGAACAGGGACATGAGGTAGTACCGGTTGACTTGCTGATTAATTCACAAATTCGCGTAGTCACTATTACTGGACCTAATACAGGCGGTAAAACTGTTACTCTTAAAACCCTCGGATTAGCAGCATTAATGGCAAAAGTGGGTTTGTTTATCCCAGCTCGCGAACCAGTCGAAATTCCATGGTTTGACCAAATTTTGGCAGATATTGGTGACGAACAGTCCTTGGAGCAAAGCTTGTCAACTTTTTCTGGACATATTCGCCGAATTAGTCGAATACTGGAAGCTTTAGGAAACAGGAGACGGGAGACAGGAGACAGGACAGACCGCGCTTACAGCGAGCAGGAGACAGGAGACAGGAGACAGGAGACAGGAGTTGAGAAGCAATATGTCCCCTCTACACAGGAGACAGGAGAAGAAGAATTATTTTCCCAATCCCCAATCCCTAATCCCCAATCCCTAATCCTCCTCGATGAAGTAGGTGCTGGGACCGATCCAGTTGAAGGTAGTGGTTTAGCAATTGCTTTACTGCGTTATTTGGCAGATAATGCTCAATTAACAATGGCGACAACTCACTTTGGGGAACTGAAAGCACTGAAATACCAAGATGAAAGGTTTGAAAATGCTTCGGTAGAATTTAATGACACCACCCTTTCTCCCACATATCGCTTATTGTGGGGTATCCCCGGACGTTCTAATGCTTTGGCGATCGCTAGTCGTCTAGGATTAAAAGCAGAAGTCATTGAAGCAGCAAAATCCGAAGTTGGTGGAGAAACTGACGAAGTCAACCAGGTAATTGCTGGACTAGAAGCGCAACGTCGTCGCCAAGAAACTAAAGCCACACAAGCACAAAATTTATTAAAACAAACCGAGCGTTTGTATAAAGAACTTTCAGAAAAAAGTGCCAACTTAGAAGAAAGAGAAAAATCTTTACGGATTTCTCAAGAAGTAGCAGTGCAGCAAGCAATTAATGAAGCAAAGGCTGAGATTGCTAAAGTTATCCGTAGCTTACAACAAGGGAAACCCACCGCCCAAGACGCTCAAAAAGCGACAAACGCAATTAATGATATTGCTCAAAAGCATACGCCCAAAAAGCAGCCAAAAAAACCTAAAGCCGGATTTTTGCCAAAACTAGGCGATCGCATTCGAGTTAGCAAATTAGGGAAAACTGCTGAAGTAATTTCTGCACCCGGTGCGGATGGCGAACTAACTGTCCGTTTTGGGATTATGAAGATGAATGTCAAGCTAGAAGACGTTGAATCCTTGGATGGTGAAAAAGCCGAGCCAATAGCAAAAACAAAATCAGCACCTCCAAAATCAACTTCGAAATCTTCGTCTGCACCAAAACCTGTAAATTCTTCCCAATCCACCCCAGAAATTCGTACTTCTCGCAATACTTTTGACTTGCGGGGTAAACGGGTTGCTGATGCCGAAATTATTCTTGATAAAGCAATTTCAGAAGCCACCGGACCAATCTGGATTATTCACGGACATGGAACTGGTAAATTGCGTCAAGGGGTACAAACATTTTTAAAACAACATCGGCGAGTTAGTCGTTTTGAAGCTGCGGAACAGGTTGACGGTGGTACGGGTGTAACTATTGCTTATGTTAATTAAAAAATAATTCCACAAAATAAGTCAAAAAAAATAAGTCAAATTGGCAAAAAACTATTAATTAAACCCCAATCCCTTGATTAAAAACTGTTAGAACTCTAACCCGTCTACACACCTAATTGTTCTTAATCGTCATCATTATTTACTGCAATAGCTTGGGCGTATCGTTTGTTAATTTCCTCCCAATTAACAACATTCCACCAAGCTTCTAAATACTTGCCACGACTATTTCTATAACTTAGATAATAAGCGTGTTCCCACACATCATTACCCATAATTGGGTATTTACCTTCCATTAGTGGACTATCTTGATTGGGTGTGGTTATTATTTTCAGTTTGCGATTATCATCATCGTCGTCACCATCGAGAATAACCATAACCCAACCGCTACCAAATCGACCGCCGCCAGCTTTATTAAAATTCTCCTTGAATGTCAGAAAATCACCAAAACTATTATTAATTGCTTCTGCGATTGCGCCAGTAGGTTCGCCTCCAGCATTAGGTCCCATAATTTTCCAAAACATGGAGTGGTTTACATGACCGCCACCATTATTACGTACTGTTGTACGAATATCAGAAGGTATGCGATCAAGATTGCGCAATAAATTTTCGATGCTCTTAGTTTTTAGTTGGGGATATTTATCTAAAGCAGCATTTAGATTTCTGACATAAGCTTTATGATGTTTGCCATGGTGAAACTCCATGGTTTCTGCATCTATGTATGGCTGTAATGCGTCTAAAGCATAGGGTAAAGGAGGTAATACTGCAGTCCCGATTGGTTGAGGGTCTGCTTGACTTATTAGTTGAGGATCCAAAGGAGTTTGAGCAAAAGCATAATTTTCTAATGCTAAGCCAGCCGCAGTCGCACCCAATAAAGAGAGAAAATGACGCCTATTTAAATTCATTGTTTTTCCTATAAACGAATTTACAGCGATCGCATATAGTTTATGAATAAACTAATTCTTCTATTAGTTCTTTTTGTTATTAAAATTAAAATAAAAAAATAAAACAAAAAAAAGTAATAGAATTATCATTCATTTTTCTAAAGAGATTGCTGTATTTGTTTCAAGATTTATCGCTTCAGGAGCCAATTATAAGCTAAATATTAAATATTTTCAGTAGATTTATCATGTGATTTTAGCGACACAGAGAAAAGATAAATATATTACTTTTACATCAGTGTTTCCGTTTATCAATATGAATAAATAAACTAATTAACCCAAACAATTATTACTATAAAAAGATAATGATAAACTTCACAAACTCAAATTTTATGCATTTGACTTGAGCACAAATATCTGATTCATTATTACTAATTTAAAATTACTGATTCAAGTTAATTTCAGTTGATTTTAATTTGTGAATCGACGGTAGAGGCGCACATATGTGCGCCCTAATAAATAATATTCTTTTAACTTCAAAGTCCCTTAATATTTCGTTACTTATTTGTGCTGTAGTTCAATTTTTCCAAATTCTGGTGTTAACCATAAAAAAACTAAATTGCTTTGTTTATGCAACTGCTTTAGCAAATCGTTTGTTAATTTCATCCCAGTTCAATACATTCCACCAAGCTTTTAAATAATCCGCACGACGATTTCTATATTTGATGTAATAAGCATGTTCCCATACATCATTACCCATAATTGGATATTTACCTTCAGAGAAAGGACTATCTTGATTTGCTGTGGTCATCACTTCCAGTTTCTGATTATTTCCCAAAACTAACCAAGCCCAACCGCTACCAAAGCGACTTTTACCAGCGTTGTTAAATTCTTCTTGCAACTTTTCAAAGCTACCAAATTCCTTTTTGATGGCTTCTGCGATCGCACCTGTAGGTTCACCTCCACCATTGGGTCCCATAATTTCCCAAAACATGGAGTGGTTTACATGACCGCCACCATTATTACGTACTGTTCGACGAATATCAGAAGGTACGCTTTCAAGATCCCTTAATAAATCTTCAATATTTTTATCTTTTAATTCTGGATGTTTTTTTAATGCTGCATTGAGATTTTTTACGTAACCTGCATGATGTTTGTCGTGATGGAAACGCATAGTTTCTGCATCTATATGTGGTTCTAATGCATCATAAGCGTAAGGCAATGGAGATAATTTAATTACACCGGACTCAGTTTTAGATGCAACCTTAGTGACTTCTTCTGTTTTGGGAGAATCCTCTGCAAATGCACAAGCGTTTAAAGTATAACTAGCTGCACAGGTACCAAATAAAATGAGAAAATGGCGGCGATTGAGATTCACAGCTTTTTCCTGTAAAAATGTTTAGCAATTTTCAATACTTATTGTCTTAGAATCAGCTTACAAAGTAAATATTCAATAATTTGGCTGATTTTGCAATTTTGGGGCATGTATTAATTTACGTAAATAAATATCAATTATTATGCTTTTATAAGCATGAAGAATTCTACCCCAGATATGTGATGTCTACAGAAATGACTCTTGATACTAATGAGCTAATTTATCAAAAGTCAGGTATATTAAAGGAATTCAAGTTATTGTTTATACTTATATTTGGAGTGTAGTATAGTAGTTCAAATGCTCAATAACTCCTACGATCCACATTTCGGTGTAAGTCCAAAGGATGTCAATTCAAAATCCGAATTTACTTGGAGCGATGCTAAAAAAACTGCTGATCTTACTTTGTGCCAGAGTATAGGTAAACATCTCAGCGATATTGAAATCAAATTACTTCAGGGTTCATGGGAAGAGAAAACCTATGATGAGATGGCACTAAATTATGGTTACAGTGCTGAGTATCTAAATAAAGATGTAGGTAATAAATTATGGCACAAACTTTCTAAAACATTGGGAGAAAAAGTCACAAAAAAGAATTTTAAAGCAGCGCTGAGTAGAGCATGGGAAAAACAAAATGATTCATCTGCTGTTGAGAATCTAGATGTAGAAAAAAAATTAGATATAGAAAAAAATCTAGAATCGCGAATATCTCCAGTGGTGCAGCTACCTTTTCCAGAGAGTTCCGTACCACCAGATTCCTCTTTTTATATTGAACGAAATAATATAGAAAATCTTTGCTACCAAACAATTACTAAACCTGGTTCTTTAATTAGGATCAAAGCACCCAAATTGATGGGTAAAACTTCTTTAATGAACAGAATTATTGCTCATGCTACAGGTGAGAATTATCAAACTGTTTATTTAGATTTAAGTAGTGTCGAGCGCAGAATTTTAACTAATTTAGATACATTCCTGCGCTGGCTTTCCATTATGGCTAGCAGACAATTAAAGTTAGAAAATCAATTAAATGATTATTGGGATGCAGAAATTTTAGGTAGTAATGATAATTGTACGGTTTATTTTGAAGAATATTTACTTACAGAAACAGAAAATCCTATAGTATTAGCATTAGATAATGTAGATAAAATTTTCTGTTATTCAGAAGTGATTGAAGACTTTTTCGGAATGCTGCGAAGCTGGCACGAGAAAGCAAAAGTTACCCCGATTTGGCAAAATCTCCGCTTGGTTTTAGCCCATTCAACAGAAGTTTATGTTCCCTTGGATATAAATCAATCACTATTTAATGCAGGTGTACCTGTGGAATTAGTAGAGTTTGATAAACAGCAAGTTATCAAATTAGCTTCCATACACGGATTAAGTTGGAATGAAGCAATAGTGAAAGAAATGATGAAATTAATTGGGGGGCATCCATTTTTAGTTAGATTAGCAATGTACCAAGTAGCTGCAAAAAACCTGAAATTGGAAGAATTATTACAGTCAGCTTCTACAGAAGCAGGTATTTACAGCAATCATCTACGGGGATATTTACAGGCATTGCAACAATCTCCAAATTTAGCTGAAGCTTTTAATAAAGTGGTTAATTCATCATTGCCTGTTGAATTAAATTCAATCGGAATTTATAAGTTACACAGTATGGGTTTAGTCGAGCGGCAGGATAATCATGTTGTACCCAGGTGTAATTTATATCGGGAATATTTTCAACGGGTTTTGGTCTAAGAAAAATTTTTGATTGCTTTGTTTACCTCCAAAATTGTACAGAGACGTAGCACTGCTACGTCTCTACAAGTTGTCGGAATTAATCAAAATATTACTAGGGTTCTACATTCAATAAATCGTAATTTTCAGGGATATTTGCTGTTCCCAATTTACGAGCAATATTGTGTGCTAGTTTACTAAGTTTACTACTCTTACCAAAGTTAGTTGTGATCGCCACGTTAATTCCGCTCACGTCAATATTAGAAAGCTGATAATTCTTGAACTTGACCATATAAGCAGTTCCTCCCCCAGTTTTTCCACTGTGAGATAATTTGCTCTGGGTACAAGCGCTATCCTTACATTTAATATGCCATCCATGAGCTACATTGGGAGCAGTGCTAGGAAATGGACGTGACTCCATCAAATCAATGGTTTCTGGTTTGAGAACATCTTTATGATTTGGTAATTTATCAGTAGCGAGCATGAATCGTACTAAATCCCCTGCGGTTGCTTTTAAGGAACCAGCTGCGCTTCCAGGATGGTTTTTGGTAGGAATCTTTTGAGTTATGATTTTTCCGTTCCTGAAACTATGGGGATTTGCATCAAGATTTGGGTTGATAACAGTTCTTCTGGCAATTACGTTACCAAGTCCGATGGGATTTAAGATATGCTTTTTCAAGAAGATATCATAGGAATCCCCACTGATTTGTTTAATTAAAAATCCTATCAGTCCGATACCGTGATTGGAGTATTTGTAGCGACTTCCAGGAGCAAATAGACGTTTACGAGTACTTAAGACATAGAGGTGTGTCAGTCGGTAAGGAAGGGGATTTGTATATTTATCAAAAGATTTGTTGTATTTGATTGCAGCTTGTGGTTCTACACCACTTCTGGTTAAACCGGAAGTATGGCTGAGTAAGTGACGAACTTGAATGTTCTTATATTCATTCAACCAACTACTAATTGAACCTTCAATATTTCGACCTTGGTAATCATATAAACCTTTGATTGAACTCAAATTTGTTGTGCTACCTTTACTTGCTTTCTTGTCGCTATACCAAGCAAGCTTTACATTGTTTCCAGATACTGCTGTACCGACAATATTGTAACGTCGAGAAGAGTTACCAGGAGTTGTGTATTTTTTTGTCCATCGACTTTTCAAATTGGTGACAGAACCAGAACTTATCGTACCGTCATGATACCAAGTGTAGGTAATTTCTTTATTGGTATCCATCCCAATTCCGACAATATTATCTCTTTGATTTTCTCTGGGTATCCTATAGCCTTTGAATCCACCTTTCTTCTTTTTCTTTTTGTATTCAAAGGCATCTAAATCAGTTGGAGTTCCAATACTGTAACTACCATCATCGTACCAAGCATAAACCCGATTTTGGCTTCCTCCTTTGGCGATAGCAATAATGCTATTAAAACTTTGTCCTGGTGGTACGGTAAAGTTTTGTGGTTGAGAATATTTATCTAAATCCTTAGAACTACCTTGAGTTACTTTACCATCAAAGTACCAAGTAAAAACCCGTTTGTTTTTACCAACAGCCATGTCAATAATCGGGCGATAGCGACGGGTACCCTGACCCATAGCTTTTTGATAAGCTGTACCTTTTAAAACACCATTTGCACCATACACAGGTGTTTGTAGAGAAACCTTTCCTTGCTCTAGTAGTTTCATCATCCCTGCGGTGACGATAACTTTTGATACGCTACCAATTTGCGATCGCGAGCGTGGTGTCATGGGAGTTTTTTTCTGCCAATTTGCGTAACCATAACCTTTGTTACAAACCATGCGACCATTTTTGGAAACCGAGACTGTTAATCCGGGAATTTTATTTTTTACTACTGCATCTTTTACTAATTCATTTATCTCATTGCTAACAGAATTATGACAGGGTCCTTGATGCTTGGAAACTGGGTTATTTCTAACCGGACGTGCAAAGACAGCAGTAGAAAGAGAAAGACTAGTAAAAGTAACAAATAATAGTAGTTGAGTGAACGAAGGCAATTTTTTTGCTCTAACAGTTTTCATAATCATTAAACTCTAATAATCAATAATTCAAAGCTATTAAAAAACGCCAAAATTTATGTTTTGATGTTCCAATCCATCCGCTGTGAGAATCCATAGGAGCAAGTAAAGATAGGTATTAACTAAAAGGAAGGATAAGTACCCGTACCAAATACTTGCTGTTGTGCGTTTTAAATGCACAACAGCTTAATTGTGATCGGCACATTAATTCCAATCGATTCAAATTAAAGGTTTATCCTGGTGGTACAAAGTGAAAATCTTTGTCCTCGAATGTAACAGTCACGGTGACGGGAAAAGACTTAACTTGTGTAGCTAAACCCGAACATCTACCCTGCACTGGAATAGATTTTTTCAAAGTCTTTTTAACTATCTTTTCGTGATTTGGGTGCGGATTGTTACCTACCCAACCCCCAAAAACTTGCTGACCGGCTTCTTCAAAATCCTTAAGGGAAAAAGGCTGTATGGTGATGGTTTGATCGTAAGATTTGGCTTTTGTGGTACCGCTTACCACAGTTTTGATTTCACCATTAAGAATATAAGCAAGGTAGTTAACGGTACGTCCAGTAGGACATTTCATGCCTATTTTGACCTTCATGTTCAGGTTCCCTGACTTTGTTGCTAGAACATGATAAAAGGAAGTATTACCACTTATCGATTCAGAAGCATGTTTCATCGGTACATAAGCTTTGGTACTACCGAGTTGAGATAAAAATGGACCAGTGCTGGGAGTCTGAGGTACCAAGGTTGAAGGAGCCAAAGGTTTTGCTAAAACAGGTGTTGCGAAAGCAAGACTTGTGAAAGTTGCAATGAGAATACGCTTCATTCTAGTTAATATCCAGTAATAAATAATCTAAATAGTAGTAAAAGCAGTTGTGTATATCTCAACTTGCTTATGAATCTAATTTTCTAGTTTTTTGAGATGAAACTCTATAGGATAAAATCAGGTATTCCCAAGCATTAAAAAATAGGATAAAGTCAGGTATTTATTTTTTATTTAAATAATTTAAAACTCAATATACTATACTCACAATTAATCATTTATTTCCTCTACCTATGATTAAATCACCATCAGATTACGAATATCAAATTGGTGGAAGTCTCTCGGCTCAAGCTTCAAGTTATGTTACCCGTAAAGCAGATTTAGAATTCTATGAAAATTTAAAAGCTGGTGAATTTTGTTATGTACTTAACTCCCGACAAATGGGTAAATCTAGCTTGCGAGTCCGAACTATGGAAAGCTTACAAGCTGATGGTATTGTTTGTGCTTTTATTGATTTAACTGGAATTGGTAAGGAAGATGTAACGGCGGAAAAATGGTACGCTGGTATTATCCAATCTTTAGTTAGTAGTTGTCAGCTAAATAACAAAATTAATTGGCGTAAATGGTGGAAGGAAAGACGAGATTTACTTTCACCTGTACAGCGTTTAAATTTATTTATTGATGAAATTTTATTAGTTGAAGTTGAAGAGCAAATTATTATCTTTGTAGATGAAATTGATAGGGTTTTGAGTCAAAGTTTTTCTCTAGATGATTTTTTTGCCTTAATTAGATTTTTTTATAACAAACGTGCTGATAATCGGGCATATAAACGTTTAACTTTTGCGCTGTTGGGAGTAGCAACTCCTAGCGATTTAATTAAAGATAAAACTCAAACACCTTTTAACATTGGTAAACCGATAGAATTACAGGGATTTAAACTTGATGAGGTAGAACCTTTAGTAAAAGGATTACGAGGTAAAGTTGATAATCCCCAATTAGCTATTAGGGAAATATTGCATTGGACTGGTGGACAGCCATTTCTGACACAGAAGTTATGTAAAATAATTAAAGACTATGCCTATCAAGACTATGCTCAGCAAGATTATCTTTTTAGCTCTAAATCAATCTCAGATATAGTCCAGAAGCATATTATTGATAATTGGGAAAATCAAGATGAGCCGGAGCATTTAAAAACGATTCGTGACAGAATTTTAAGAAACGAAAATAAAGCCGGTAGATTATTAGGGATATATCAAGAGAGTTTACAGCAGCAAGAAGTTACGGCTGATGGTAGTTTAGAACAAACTGATTTAAGATTATCTGGTTTAGTAGTTCAGAATCAAGGTAGATTGAAAGTTTATAATTCGATTTACCAAAATATTTTTAATCACGATTGGGTTGAAAAACAATTAGCAAATTTACGTCCCTATTCTCAAAATTTTAATGTGTGGGTAGATTCTAATTTTCAAGATGAATCCCGACTCCTACAAGGACAAGCTTTACAAGATGCTTTATCCTGGGCAAATAACCAACAATTAAGTCCAAATGATTACCGTTTTTTATCTGCTTCTCAAGAATTAGAACAGCGACAAATTCAAATAAATTTAGATATTAAAGAAGAAGAAAGTAAAATATTAGCCCAAGCGAACGATACTTTAACTCAAGCTCAGAAAAAAGCAAAGAAGACTATAACTTTCGGTAGTATATTTTTTATTATTTCCTTGGTTACTGCTTTATTTACAGGGTTAGAATTAATCAAAGCAAGTAGAGAAAGAACAGAAGCGAATCTTTCTTTTAAAAGTGCAGCTATTGAAAATACAATTAACGAACAACCATTTAATGCACTCAGAGAAGGATTAATAATTGCAAACAAAATAAAAGATTTAGCCAAACCGATTCCTATTCAAAAAGAAACCCGAACACAAATTAAAAAGACTTTAAGTCAATCAATATCCCTTGTCAGAGAACAGAATCGTATAGAAGTTGAAAACTCTCTCCTTACAGATGTTACTGTCAGCCCAATTGGTAAATTTATCGCTACTGGTGGTACCGATTCTATAGTCAGAATTTGGGATATCAAAGGAAATTTAATTCATACCCTTAAAGGTCATAGTGATGAAATTTGGAATGTTAGATTTAGTCCAGATGGGAAAACTTTAGCTTCTTGTAGTAGAGACGGTACGATTAAATTTTGGAATGTAGAAAATGGTAGGTTTTTAAAAACCATTCTTGCTCATAATAATACCTGGGTAAGAAGTATTAGTTTTAGTCCTGATGGGAAGATAATTGCTTCCTCTAGTTCGAGAGGTTGGGTGAAACTGTGGAATGTTGCAGATGGTAAATTAATCCAAGAAATTCCCGCTCATCGTAAACCAGTTCGTTGGGTTACTTACGTCAAATTTAGTCCTGATGGGAAAACTCTTGCTTCTGCTAGTGGAGATAATACAATCAAACTTTGGCACGTTGAAGATGGTAAACTACTCAAAACCCTTAAAGGTCATAAAAGTGGTGTCAGAACCGTTGATTTTAGTCCTGATGGGAAAATCCTTGCTTCTACAAGCGAAGACAGTACAGTAAAGTTATGGAATCTTGAAAATGGTGATGAAATAGAAAACTTCCCCGACCATAGAGGTCTAGTTTGGGGTGTGAACTTTAGTCCCGATGGAAAGCAACTGGTTTCTTCTGGAAGTGATGGTACATTAAGGCTGTGGAATTTGAATACCCCAGACACTCGACCGCAAACTTTCAAAGGTCATACTGGTGGTATTCGTAATGTCACCTTCAGTCCTGACGGTAAGAAACTGTTTTCAATTGGCGATCGCACTTTAAGAATATGGTCGCTTGAGGATACAGAACCACAAACTTTACTTACAAATGATGGTGAGGTTTCAGCAGTTAGTTTTAGTCCGGATGGTAAGATAATCGCTGCTGCTGGTACCGATAGCAATATTAAACTGTGGAATATTAAAAATCGTAAATTAATAAAAACTTTAAAAGGTCATACAAAAAATATTATAGATATTAGCTTTAGTCCAAATGGTAAATTATTAGTCTCTGGAAGCTCCGATAAAACAGTTAAACTGTGGAATTTAGAAAATGGCACAGAAATATACTCCCGTAAAGGTCATACAGGAATAGTTTACAGTGTCAATTTTAGTCCTGATGGTAAACAATTAGCTTCTGCAAGTAATGACCGCACGGTCAAAATATGGAACGCTGAAGATGGAGAATTATTACAAACTCTTCAAGGTCACGTTCATACAGCTAGAGCTGTTAGTTTTAGTCCAGATGGTAAAAAATTTGCTTCAGCAAGTTCCGATGGTCGGGTAATATTTTGGAATATAAATAATGGTCGGATGTCCGGGGTTTTTGATACAGGTATGGGTTATTTACACGCTTTAGCTTTTAGTCCCGACAGTAAATTAATTGCTACTGGTGGAGATCAAGGTGTAATTAAAATTTGGGATACAGAAAATGAAAAAGAATTGCAACCTATTACAGCTCACCGTGAATGGATTAGAAGTCTTAGTTTTAGTCCAAATGGCAAAATTTTAGCTTCTGGTAGTTTTGACAACACAATAAAACTTTGGAATCTTAAAGATGGTCAACTATTAAGAGTAATGGAAGGTCATTTAAACAAAATTACTCAAATCAGTTTTAGTCCAGATGGAAAAACCATAGCTTCAGCTAGTAGAGATGGTACCGTGAAGCTATGGAAATTAGATTTAAAATTAGATGATTTAATGAAAATGGGTTGCGGTTGGTTGGGAGATTATTTAGCGATTCATCCTGAACAAAATGAATTGCAGGAAGTATGTAATCAACAGAATAAAATTAATTAGTAATTTTCAAAGTGCAACCATTCCACTTTAATTTACTTGCCATATTGATACCATTTTCAAACACAGAACTTCCGGAACCAATCACTTTCTTTTTACCTTGATTGCAACGTAATTTTGCTCTATTTAAACCATTAGCTTTATAGGTTCCCTTTGTTGCTCTATCTACACTTTGACCAAATTCTAAAACTTTAAACATTGCGAAAGTACAAGATTGGTTTATGCTAGACCCAGTCCATGTCCAATAGCGACCACCTTGTTTAGAAGCAACAGTACAATAAGGCTTTTTAGGAGAAGGTTTTGCAGCAACTTCTTGAGTATTGATAGCAGGATAAAAAGCAACAATACCTAACAATAAAGCAGAAGAGATAAAAGATTTAACTTGCATTTTGATTACCTTTTAATTTGAGAATTAATGTGTTCTGAAAAGCAAATTTATTGTTTATTTGCTTTATGTCCCAATAATGACTTACACGAATAGAGAAACCAATAGGGAAAAATCAGATATCAGAAGTAATCAAAAATCAGGATGATGATATTGAATATAGGAAAAAATCAGTGGTGTTTTCTTAATTAACTAACCTTATCGAAACAGTTTATATTTTAATCAACTGCAAATATAGCAATCATATTTGATTTGTGAACAGGTAATATGACGTCCGCTTAATTACTTATGAAAAAATATGTTTGTTTGTATTAGCGCTTGAGCGCCAATATCTTTACTATGGCGCTAAAGCGCTACTACGAACCTTATCGCAAGTGTTTTATTGGACATGATATAAATCAATAATTTAGGATTGCTGTAGTTTCAAGAAAAGATTGCAAACTGCAAAAATTCAGCGAACGCTACGGATTTTATCAAAAAAAATTATTTATTATTAAGCTTGAATGTATCGCCTGAAAACTCCTAACTTTGCGATAAACGCTTCACTTTTGCACCCCCCAACAACTTATGTGTTTCGCGAAGTAAATCGGGGATTCGCTCTGCGTGGGGACTATTACGCAAACATTCCCTTAAATCTAAATTTTCCACCCCATCTGCTTTATTACCAGGAAACCAATGACTCCCGTTACCCAACAAGTTGTAACGTACTTTTGCATATTCGTGCATATCGTAAGCCAGAGCTAAATTTCGCAGCCACAAAATGGTGCGAATATTAATATTTCCTGGAGTTTTTTCGTGTCTTGGTAAACCAACCCGCCAAGTCTTTACCCAATTTTCCCCAAAAGTAGAAATAGCAGCTTTTTCCCACTTTGCTAAAATTGGCGGTAGAATTTCGTCAGATCGATCCAATAAATCTAAAGTTTTCAGGTGCTCATCAAAATCAGTTGGCTTAGATGCACCCAGAGAAAGAGTATGTACATCCGAATGACTCAAACAAAATAAGTCATTAAATACCATAGGAGATAGGGGTGCACACAGATCTACTAACTTTTGTGGTGGATCGTAGAGTCTACCACCCTTATCCGAGGGACTAATAATAAATACCCCCATATCATGACGGGTTGCAGCTTCAATTGCTTGCCAGTTAACTTGATTAATATAGTACCAATGGAGGTTAACGTAATCGAATTGGTTAGTATTAATAGTTTGAATAATAATATCAGTAGGGCCATGGGTGGAAAACCCAACAAACCTAACTTTCCCCTGTGCTTGTAATTTTCTTACTACGTCTAAACAACCACCGGGACGAATACTGTAATCCAATAGTTCAGCAGTATTAATGCCATGAATTCCTAACAAATCAACATAATCTAACTGGAGATTTTTCAGAGATTTTTCAAAGTCTGCTTGGAATACTTGGGAATCGGCTTTGGGTGAAACTTTGGTTTGAACAATTATTTGGTCGCGGGGAAATTTCGGTAACACCTGTCCTAATTGCATTTCCGAACTACCATAACCACGGGCTGTTTCAATATGATTAATCCCTAATTCTACAGAACGTTTAATAGTTGCTTCCAAGTTAGCTTGGTTGTCAGCAGGTACTTGTTGTTGTGGTATATCCTGCCATTTAAATTGATATCTCATCCCCCCGCAGGAAAAAACTGGCATTTGTAGCTCTGTGCGCCCAAAACGTCTGTACAGCATGAAGTTGG
>JAAUYH010257032.1_pt1 | contig 16441 bp, 15 predicted proteins | sample 7278061 | NCBI WGS metagenome assembly JAAUYH01 (sample SAMN14350203, study PRJNA611818) | marine sediment metagenome | isolation source: surface marine sediment (0.6m) | place: French Polynesia: Moorea | collected 2018-08 | reverse complement strand
ATCAGGGGTCGATTGTGATTTCATCGAATACTGAGCTCCGCACTATTGCCAAAGAGCCCCAGTCGTTGAACGGTGCCCAGAGCCACACCGCCACAGTTGGCTAAGGCCGTCCGAATATCGGCAGGTGCATCTGCAATCCCACCAACACGAAGGTGGCCGCTCGTGACTACAACAGATGAACCTTGGCATTGTACCACTACTTCATCACCAATGTTAAGAGTTTTCCCGCTATCGAGATCGGCGGTCACCATTCGGTATTCACTCGCAAATTGGACGTCGAAAAGATCGGGTGCCTTCAGCCGATCTAAACCTTTGTTCCAACGCTTCCGCCAAGGTTTGCCGGACTGTTCGCGGATAAAGTCAACTCCCATTAGACAACTCTCATAACCGGGCTAAACATCTTCGTTTTGCCCTGTTTTAGCTCGATGAGAATTCCTTTCGCGGCCAGTGTCGCAAGGCGATTATTCCATGCTGTAGTACCGATGCCCTCATCGGGTTTCAGTTCCGCAAGCTCTGGCGCTGAAATGGGCTGATGCTCGGATATCAGTTTCAACGTAGTCATCTGAGCGGCGTCCAACTCACCAAGTATGTGAGGGTCTGAAGCCACGTCGTCTGAATGCAATGAGCAAGCCCAAATCGCGTCGTTGCGATCCTTCAAGTAGACGGCCAATTCCTCTTCAATCATCGCGTTGGCATTGGCGACTACCGGATAAAGCGTGCCGATTGCATTACGACTAAAATCACGAAAGCCAAGTACCGCTTCGCGCAGGAACGAGCCTGTTGCAATATCAATGCCGTCAAAGTCAATGTATCCGAGCGTAGGTTCAGTAATTGGATCGGTCATAGCAATAAGCTGTGCGAGCATCTGACGCCCCATCGCTGAACCCGCCAACGTAGATTTCATGCTAGCAATAGGAAGAACTGGATATCGAATCATCACTTTCCTCATTTACATCAGTGAGTATAGTGATTCTCTGTAGCTTTGCAAGTGATTGCTTAGCACGCATTATCAAATTTCAAGATTTCACTTTTCGAGGCCCTGGAATGCCTGTCATTCTTGCACCCATATGCAAACTAGTCGTTCCAAACCGTCTTTCGTCAGGGCGATTTGATGTGAACTGATTATACTTCCAAATTCGGACAGTTGCTGAAAAGGATTGAACGTCTGAAGACTGGCCGTAAAGCTATCACTAGCGGATAGCACTGAATGCCTTCAACAGGATTTCAATCTGATTTACCTGATCCACCAAACCATCCCGCAGATTTACGGCATGACGATAGTCTAAATCGCTTCATTGCCCACGCGCAGCGAGTTCATGCACATCTTCCCGGCGCACAGTGAAAAAAGCAAACAAACCTGATCGTGCCTTTCCGGATCGATTACTTCCGGTTCAATCATGATTCAAACAACACTCAACTTTCGTCAGCAGTCAACGTGCAGCTTTTGCTAAAACGCCAACTTTCGACTGGACTTTACAAGTAGTTCGAGCATGCTGTTTGTGTCGCCTAGAAATGATGAAATGCCGCCTCGCTCCACAAGCGATACGCGGCTTGGGTCAGTGGAAGCGCTGGTTGGTCCAGCGCAAAGCTGGAGACACAAAATGGCGGCAACCAAACCCAAAACCAAATCTGCAAAGGTCATCGCGCTGCTAAATCGAAGCAAGGGCGCATCCACCGTAGAGATAAGTAAATCGACGAGCTGGCAACCTCATAGCATCCGCGCATTCTTGACCGGCCTGCGCAAGAAAGACTTTGTGATTGTACGCGAACGACGCGGTGATGACGTCACTATCTACAGGATCACCGAAAAGCCTGATGAGAACGCAGCATGACGCATCTGCAAGATCAGTTGGCGCGGTTAAATACAAAACCTCCTGCCCAGCTCCGTTCAATGTGGCGGGACGTCTATCGCAAGGCGGCGCCTGATGTGAGTCCTGATTTGCTCCGGCGCGGGATTGCCTATCGCTTGCAAGAACGCGCACATGGAAAACTGCCCGCGGCAACCTCTCGAGAGATCAATCGGATCACGAAACAGCTTCTCAGAAATGGAAAAGTCGGAACAAGATCGAAAATCGCGCTCAAGGTTGGAACGAGATTGATCCGCAGCTGGCGCGGGAAGAATCATCATGTTCTAGTTTGCGATGACGGCTTTGAATATGAGGGGCGCCGTTACAATAGTCTTTCACAGATAGCTAAAGAAATAACAGGAGCCCATTGGTCAGGACCGCGCTTCTTTGGTCTTAGAAAGCGTAGCGAATATCAGCCTAGAAAGACGGCCAATGACTGATCGCAAGACACTGCGTTGCGCTATCTATACACGCAAGTCTACAGAAGAAGGTCTAGAGCAAGACTTTAACAGTCTTGATGCACAGCGTGAGGCCTGCGGTGCCTATATATTGAGCCAAGCCAGCCAAAGCTGGGAAGCTGTCACAGAACGATATGATGATGGCGGTTGGTCGGGCGGCTCAATGGAGCGCCCTGCCCTTCAGCAACTATTAGCCGATATTAAATCAAGTAAGGTCAATATTGTTGTGGTCTACAAGGTCGACCGGCTTACCCGGTCGCTGGCAGATTTTGCCAAGATCGTGGAGATCCTGGATCAAAATGATGCAAGCTTTGTAAGCGTAACACAAAGCTTCAACACAACTACGAGCATGGGGCGATTGACACTCAATGTGCTCCTATCGTTTGCGCAATTTGAGCGTGAGGTGACATCTGAGCGCATCCGGGACAAGGTAGCTGCTTCCAAAAAGAAAGGCATGTGGATGGGCGGCGCGGTGCCCCATGGCTTCAAAGTGGAAGACCGGAAACTGCTTATCCGGGAGGATGAAGCGAAAGATGTGGGACACATCTTCCAATCCTATTTGGAGTTCAAATCCATACCAAAGCTGGCCGATTATCTTGCACACAAAGGCGTTCGTACTCGCAAGCGATTATTGAAGGGCGGTCGAACTATAGGCGGCGTATGCTTTGGTACAGGTCCTCTGGCGCTATTGCTAAAAAATCCCATCTACATTGGAAAAATCCGTCACAAGGACCGAATTTATGATGGAGAGCATCAAGCGATTGTCGATATTGACACATTTGAGCGTGTTCAAGCCACACTCAAGAAAAACTGCCGTGACAAGGTCCTTGGCAAAAAAGTGAAAAATCCAAGCCTACTTGCGGGAATGATCAATGATCCTGACGGACGGCCAATGTCACCAGCAGCCGGCAAGAAAGGACCAAAACGATACAGCTACTATGTCACCCGACTTGTTCCTGGCGGTGACACAGAACCTCAGTGGCGGCTGCCTGCCGGGGAGTTAGATACATTGGTCATCGATACCATTGTCCGACATCTCCAATCCGACAATCAGTCGGAAGAAGCCTGCCCCAATAAGCTGGAAACACGCCGCAAGCGATGCTCGAAATGGGCGGAACAGCTTGCCGGATCAACTGTTCCACAAAAACGGGCGTTGCTGATCGATTGGAAAACCAAGGTCCAGCTCCGGGAAACCGGTATCGGCATAACGCTGAAACTGGACAGCGATGCTCCCAGCCATAGGATCGAAGTTGATGCAACGCTTGTTCGTAAAGGCAATGAACTGAAACTGGCCTTGTCACCAGATGATGGGTCAGCAAAGCGAACGGCTGATCCCACTCTGCTCAAGCTGATGGCCCAAGCCTTCACCGCTCGTGAGTATCTGATCGGTGATACATCATCGCCGCTTGTTGCCGGATACAGCAAACAGCATCTCATCAAGCTTGCAAGGCTGAGTTATCTTGCGCCAGATATTGTCGCGGCCATCATCAATGGCAGCCAGCCACCGCAGATGACGGGTCGCAATCTGCTGCGTAACGGCAATATCTCTCTCGATTGGACTGAGCAGCGTGAGCAAATTGGCTTCGGCTGAGGCTCCACAATCTCTCCAAATCCGCATCTGCATCCGAGGACGCTAAATCGGCCTTTAGAGATAATGGCGATAACGCGCCTTTATCCGCGAGGCCAAACGGGTCTTTGGTACGCAGCACAACTGCTGCACTGGTGTAACTCTTTGAAAATAGGTAGCTAATTTGGCGAAATCAGCTAAGAACTCAGGACGCCGAAAACTAGGAGAAAAAATGGTGCCACGAGAAGGAAATAAACTTGCGACCTAGGGTCCAGCAAGCCTTTGAAATTACGCGACTAATTTTGAGTCCGCGTGCCAGAGACCATTTCGGATCCATCTCCTCCCGGACTTGCATCTTCATCTGCATCCGAGGACACCAAAATGGGCCTTAGAGATAATAGCCCATTTCGCCCCACATCCTCGGTGCCAAATTGGTCTCTGAGGCACCACCACACAACCCAGCTTTCCTGCAAGTCTCGGACATTGCGGGACAATTTCAGGACAATGCAGAACGGATAAGTGACTGATATATATGGAAAAATAAAATGGTGCTGCTAGAGAGAATTGAACTCTCGACCTCGTCATTACCAATGACGCGCTCTACCACTGAGCTACAGCAGCGTGACCATTTTTGAGGCTGGCGCGGGCATAGCCGGTTGATCTTCTCAACGCCAGTCCGCGCGCCTAAGACCAAATGGTTACGATCTTGTCAAGCGCAGTTGCGTTTTTTGGCGGTGGATGGCATTTGCGCGCCATGTCCAAGCCGCAGCCAGAAACCGAAAAACAGCGCCGGGAAGCCGAAAAGGCAGAGCGGCTGGCCGAGCAATTGCGGGCAAACCTGCGGCGGCGCAAGGCGCAGGCAAGGGAGATGGATCCGCCGCCCGGTGGGGACGCCAAAGGCAGTTAGGCCCTTACCGTCGCCAGCTCGGGCTTGACCTTTTCATAGGCGGTCACCGCATCGATGAACTTCTGCGATACCGGCGCGACTTCTTCAGTAGCCGGATCGAACCAGACATAGGTCAGCGTGATGACGTTGAGCAGTTCCTCGCCGCGCATGATGTGACAGAGCAGCCTGTAGCTGGTCCGGCCGAAGCGCGTGATCCGCACCGCGATGTCGATCAGGTCATCTGCCTTCGCCGGCGCCCGGAAATCGACGTCGGCATGGCGAACCCAGTTGTCACCGCCAAAATAGTCCATGAAACCGGCGAGCATGTCGCCGTCATCGTCGCCCGTCCCGGTCGCGCCGCCATGGACCTCGGTCATCAGCTCGCGCATATATTCGGTCAGGCCGACATCGGCGAATGCCAGGTAGTTTGCATTGAAGACAATGCCCTGCAAGTCGCACTCGCCGTAGCGCACGCGCAGGCGCGTGATCAGGCGGAAATCGGACTTGCTGCTGGTTTCGGACATGGGCCCCTCGTGCAATATCTGGCGTGCGAGACTCCGCCTCTTGCACGAGATTATCAGTCAGGCAACCGCAATCATCCCATCACGAAGGCATTGAGCTTGTTGCCGTCCGGATCACGGAAATAGGCGGCATAAAATCCGTCGTCGCCGCGCGGTCCCGGTGCGCCTTCGTCGCTGCCGCCATTGGCGAGCGCGATTTCGTGGATGCGCTGGACCTGTTCCTTGTCCTTCGCCTGCAACGCCACCATCGTTCCATTGCCGACACTGGCCGCATTGCCGTCAAACGGCTTGGTCGCGGCCACGCCCGGCGCGCCGCCCGGTTCGCCCCAGGCGATGAACTGGTCGAATTCCATCATCCGGCCAATGCCCAATTCGCTGGCGATCGCGTCGTAGAATTTCGCTGCCCGCTCCAGGTCGTTGGTACCGAGCGTCACATAGCCGATCATAGTCTCTCTCCTCTTTGCCAAGGGAGAACATTAAGTGAACAAATGATTCGGGTCAACGCCTTTAGAGCGGCGCTGTCTGTGCCTCCAGCCAGGCCAGCGCTTCGCCTTCCAGTTGTGGCGCGATCACCTCTCGCACTTTCGCGTGATAATCATCGACCCACTGGCGATGTTCGCTGGAAAGCATGTCAGTCATGATCAGCTTGCGCTCGAGCGGCGCGAAGGTCAGCGTTTCGAAGCCCATCATCTCCTGCTCCGCGCCCTCGATATCCCGCTTCTCGACCAGGACAAGGTTTTCGATCCGGATCCCGAAATGGCCGACCTTGTAATAGCCGGGTTCGTTGGACAGGATCATGCCGGGCTGCAGCGCCTCGTTCATGCCGCCGAAGGTTGCGATCCGTTGCGGCCCTTCATGCACCGACAGGTAGGAGCCGACGCCGTGGCCGGTGCCATGGCCATAATCGACGCCATCGGCCCACAGATACTGCCGTGCCAATATGTCGAGCTGGCCACCGGTCGTGCCCTTGGGAAACACCGCCTGGTCGAGCGCGATATGGCCCTGCAGCACCTGCGTGTAGCGCTTGCGCATCTCCTCCGTCGGCTCGCCAACGGCGACGACACGGGTCACGTCCGTGGTCCCGTCGAGATACTGGCCGCCACTGTCGACAAGGTAGAGCGAGTTCAATTCAACCGGCTGGTTGGTTTCCTCGTCGACGCTGTAGTGCGGCAGGGCGCCGTGATCGCCGGCCGCGGATATCGTGCGGAATGACAGGTCCTTGAGCGCCGGGCTTTCCTCGCGGAATTCGCGCAACCGGGCGGCAACCGACAGCTCGTCCTGCCCGCCCTTCGGTGCTTCGACCGACATCCAGTGCAGGAACTTGGTCAATGCGGCGCCGTCCCGGGCCTGGGCAGCCCGGTGACCGACAATTTCGGCCTCGTTCTTGATCGCCTTTGCCAGGATCGTCGGGTCGCGCGCCTCGACAATGGTGGCACCGGCTTCGTCGAGCGTCCTGAATATCGCGGCGACCGAGCGCTCGGGGTCGACGGCGACGGTCTTGCCGGCCATTTCGGCAAGCGCGTCTGCCATCTCGCCATAGTCACGGATCTCGACATGGTTGCCGAGATGCTCGCGCACTTCGTCGGTGAGCTTCTCGGGCGCCACGAACAGCGTCGCCGTCTCGTCCGCACGGACGATGGCATAAGCAAGCGGGACCGGCGTATTGGCGATGTCCTTGCCGCGGACGTTGAAGAACCAGGCAACCGAATCCAGCGCGGCAATGACGGTCGCATCATGGCCCTTTTCCTGTAGCCACTTCGCGACGTCCGCCCGCTTGTCGCGCGCCGACTTGCCGGCATATTGATCGGGATGGACGGCTAGTTTTTCGGGCGACCGGCCCGGCTGGTCCTCCCAGATGGCGTCTATCGGATTGGCCTTTACAGCAACCAGTTCGGCCCCCGATTTCTCGAGTGCTGCGGCCGCGGTCTTCGCCCAGTCGCGCGTGTGCAGCCAGCTGTCATAACCGACCTTGCTGCCTTCAGATGCATTGGCGGCAATCCATTCGTGCGGCTTTGTCTCGGCGACGGCGACATATTCGTAGAGATTGCCGTCGACCTGGTCCCGTACCTGCACCGTGTAGCGGCCGTCGGTGAAGATCGCTGCCTTGTCTTTCAGCACCACCGCTGTTCCGGCCGAACCGCCAAAGCCGGTCAACCAGGCCAGCCGCTGTGCATATTCGCCGACATATTCGCTCATATGCTCGTCGCAGATTGGCACGACGAACCCGTCCAAGCCGTCCTTGTCCAGTTGCTCGCGCAGGGCTTTGAGCCGGGCTTCATAGGTGGACATCAACATGACAGGCGAAACTCCTTGAATCTGGGGGACAGCAAAACCATAGAAGTTTAGTGGCCCGACCGCCACAATTATTGCTCCACGAGGTCCCCCATGCAATCTGTCATCCTCCCCATTTGCCTGGCTGCCGCCGCAGCCCTCCAACCCGCCGTTCCAGAAAAGGACATGCAACAAGCCACCATGACCGAACCGATGAAAAGCCCGCCGATCGCGGAACAACGTCCGCACAGTTTCGAACATCACGGCATTACCGTGGAAGATCCCTGGCACTGGCTGAAGGACCAGGATTATCCGAAGATCGATGACGAAGACGTGCTCGCCTACCTGAAGGAGGAAAACCGCTGGTACGAGCAGAATATGGCGGACCAGAAGGCGCTCACCGACGCGCTGTTCGAGGAGATGAAGGCCCGGATCAAGGAAGACGAGTCCACGGTCCCGCAGAAGGATGGCGACTGGATCTACTGGACCGCCTTTGCCGAAGGTACCCAGTACAAGAAATGGTACCGCAAACCCGCGGCCGGTGGCGCGGACACGCTGATCCTCGACGAAAATGAACTAGCCAGGGACAAGGAATATTTCCGCCTCGGCGCCTTCTCCGTTTCGCCGGACGGGAAGCTGCTTGCCTATTCCTATGATGACAACGGATCGGAGCGGTTCGACGTCCATTTCCGTAACCTGGAAACCGGCGAGGACCTTCCCGGGGTTATTGCAGGCACGCTGTCCAGCCTGGTCTGGTCGGCGGATTCGAAGAGCCTGCTCTATGGCCTCGCCAATGAAAACTGGCGTACCGACAATGCCCGGCTCCATGTGCTTGGTACCGATCCCAGGGACGACATCGAGCTCTACAAGGAAGAAGTTGCCGGCTTCACGGTCGGCATCAGCCTGACCCAGTCGGAAAAATATATTGTCATCGCCACGGGCGACAATGAGACGAGCGAGGTCCGCCTCGTCCCGCGCGACAATCCGACCGCTGACCCGATCCTTGTTTCCGCACGCCAGAAGGGGCGCGAATATGCAGTCGATGAGCATGACGGAACGCTCTACATCCTGACGAATGACGACCATGTGAACTTCCGCCTGGCGACCGCATCGCCTGACAGTCCGGGCGAATGGCGCACGCTGATTGCCGGGTCGGATGATTTTTACCTGACCAGCGTCACCACCTTCAAGGATTTCTTCGTCACCGAAGGACGGGAGAACGGGCTCGACCAGGTCGAAATCCGTTCCTATGACAATCCCCTGACGCCGAGGCGTATCGCCTTTCCCGAGGCCAGCTATGATGCAGGACTCGACGACAATCCGGAATATGACGTCGACAAGCTGCGGCTATCCTATGAATCGATGGTCACCCCAGACACGGTCTTTGACTATCATCTCGCCGACCAGCGTCTCGAGATGCTGAAGGTGCAGGAAATCCCGTCGGGCTACGATGCAGCCCAATATGCGACCGAGCGGCTGACGGTGGAAGCGCGCGACGGCACGATGGTTCCCGTTTCGCTCGTATATCGAAAAGACACGAAGCTGGACGGCAGCGCGCCGCTGCATCTCTATGCCTATGGCGCCTATGGCTATGCTTACCCGCCCAACTTCTCGACCACGCGCCTCTCGCTGATTGATCGCGGTTTCATCTATGCGATCGCCCACGTCCGCGGCGGCGATGACCTGGGCCGCAACTGGTATTTGCAGGGCAAGCTGATGCAGCGCACCAACACGTTCAACGATTTTGTCGACGTCGCGAAGGGACTGATCGACAAGGGCTATACCAGCAAGGGCCGAGTGACCGCTTCGGGCGGTTCAGCCGGCGGCAGCCTGATGGGCGCGATCGTCAACACCGACCCCGAGCTTTGGGGCGCAGTGGTTGCGCACGTGCCCTTTGTCGATATCCTCAACACGATGCTCGACAAGAGCCTGCCGCTGACGCCCGGCGAATGGCCGGAATGGGGGAACCCTCTGACCGACAAGCAGGCGTTCGAATATATTCTGAGCTACTCGCCCTACGACCAGGTCAGCGCGCAGGATTACCCGCCGTTGCTGATCACGGCTGGCCTGAATGACCCGCGCGTTACCTATTGGGAACCGGCCAAATGGGCGGCCAGGCTGCGCGCTACGAAGACCGACGACAATGTGTTGTTGCTCAAGACCAACATGGGGGCAGGACATGGCGGCAAGTCGGGCCGCTGGAACCGGGTGGAGGAAATCGCCGAGGAATATGCGTTCATCCTGTGGCAACTGGGAATGACCAGCGACGGCAAATGAATCCGCACCATCTCGAATTCACCGCACGGCCGGATGACATTGACGAACTGGGGCACGTCAACAATGCCGTCTGGGTGCGCTGGGTGCAGGATCTCGCCACCAGCCACTGGAATGCGGCGGCTCCCGAGGACGCCATCGCGCGTTATATCTGGGTCGTGACCCGGCACGAAATAGACTATCGCGGCAATGTTTCGGACGGGGAAACGGTGGTCGGCAGGACCTGGATCTCCGAGCCACCGAGGGGCGCACGGTTCTGGCGGAATTTCGCCTTCGCCAATGCCGATGGAAAGGACGTGGTTTCCGGTCGCACAAATTGGGCAATCATCGAACGGGAGAGCCAACGCCCCGTGCGGGTGCCCGCCGAGCTGGCGGCGCTGTTTCTGGGCGATTAGGGCGCGGGAATCGGGTCGACTGCCGGAGCCAATGGCGATGGCTGGTCAACGCGTTCTCCAGCTCCCGAACGCAACTGCTGTGGTTCCAGAATTGCGGCCGTCTCGATAACGTCAAGCGCGCGCCGCGCTTCATTGTATCGCCGGGCCCGTTCCATCCACCGGCCTGCAACCTCGTCATTCTGCGTACCGGGCAATTTCTCGATTTCGGCAATCGCAGCGTCGACATTGCCGCTCTCGATATGGCGTTCGGCCCGTTCGAGGCGTTTTTGGGGTTGTGGCGAAGGAGTGCCTTCGCGGCGTATCACGAACAACTCGGACATTTCGCGGCCCAGGTCTGTCCAGAATCCCTCGCCGCTGGATCCAGAGGTAAGGGTCGGCCCGATATCCGACAGTCCCGAAGCCAGCTCTTCCAGCGTAACCGGTTCGCGCGACGCATTGATGATGGTGGTGACCGCTCGGGGCTGGGCATCGCCGAACCGCAGGCGCAGCTGCGATTCGATATAACCAAGCGGCGATCCCCGGTCTAGCGCACGGCGCGCGGCAAAGGCGATCAGCAGGCCCTCGGCGCGCGCAGCATTGCCCGAAGCCGCCTGCGCTTGGACATTGATCCGTGACAGCCGGTCTTCCAGGTCGGTTACGCGCGCGGACAGCGCCCGTTCGAGATCCGGGGTCAGGGGCGCCGGCTCGGGCTCGGTGGTCTGGTTGGGCGGCGGCAGCACCGATCCGTCGGCGTCGATCCGGGAAGCCAGCGCCTCGACCGGACCAGGCTCTGCCGCCTCGGTCACTGCCGCGGTTTCGGTCACGGCCTCTGCCTCGCTCGCATCATTCTCGAACGGGTTATAGCGCGACAGCACCCATCCGGTGAGGATCGCACCGCCGACGAAGGCGATGACCATGAGAATCAGGACGTTGCGCGTCAGGTTGTTCTTGCCGCCACTGTTGGCGACCCGCTCATAGTCTCGGCTCATGCCGGGTTCCTCACTCTCTGCCGGGGATCAAGGCCCCGCATATACTCATGCCCCGTCAACGCATAGTCCGCTGGCCACGGACAGTAAAGCATCGTCGCTTGGCTGCGGCGCCCACGCCACTTCCTGCCAGCCCTGTTCCAGCATGCTGGCCACCGTCTCGGAAATCGCGGTAATGCGATGTTTCGACCGGTCGATTTGCAGCTCGTCGACCTGCTGTTCCAGGTGCCGGGCGGCGCGCGCCGAATGCAGGAGGATGACGGCGGGTTGTTGCAGCGCCCGCCTCGCCTTTTCCCCCAGCGGGAGCGGATTGGCAGCATAGACCGGAATCGCGCGCAGCCGGTCCGGGCTGATGGCGAGTTCGGTGCGCTGTTCGCCTGCCAGCCAGAGGATATGCTGAAACCGGGCGAGGTCATCGCGGTCGAGCAGCGCCTGCGCGCCGCTGTCGCCAATGGCAGCGACTTCGAATCCGGCCCGGCCTGCCGCGTCGGCAGTTGCTGCCCCGACAGCAAGGACCGGAAGGGAGACGAGTTGCCGCAGTTGCGGGCCCGCGAATTTCAGGGCGTTCGCACTAGTCAGCAAAAGCGCGTCGTGATCTTCGGCGGCCGGCGCCTCCCAGTCCAGCCCGACGACCTCGAACATCGGGTCGGCGACGGCGCTCAGGCCCAGTCGGTCAATGGCTTCCGCCGTCTTGTCAGCACCTTCAGCGGGTCGAAGGACGATTATCGGGCGGCTCATCGCCCGAATATCGCGCGTAGCTTTGCGCTGGCCTGTCCGAGAAGCTTGTCGGCCAGTATGCCGGGGGTCCTTACCTCGCCAATGTCAAACTCCACTTCGTCAGCAACGCTTTCGCTCCCGTCTGGCAGGAGTATTTCGGCCCGCAGATGCACGTCCGGACCTTCCACTGTTGCGAGTGCGGCAACCGGGCTGTGGCAGTCTGCCGTCAAATGTTTCAGGAATTGGCGTTCCGCCGTCACCGCCCGGTAGGTCGGGTCCGAGGATATCGCGCGCAGAAGGCGCCGGACATGGCGATCTTCGGTACGGCACTCGATGCCGATTGCTCCCTGCGCCGGAGCGGGCAACATGACGCTGTCCGGTATCTCGGTGCCGGTATCGTCCATGCCAAGCCGCTCCAGTCCCGCGGCTGCCAGCAGGGTCGCGTCATACTCCCCTTCCGAAATCTTCGCCAACCGGGTCTGGACATTGCCGCGGATCAGCTTGATCTCGAGGTCGGGGCGCGTGCGCAGCAATTGCGCCTGGCGCCGGGGCGACGCAGTCCCGACGACAGCGCCCTCGGCCAATGCCTCAATCGATCCCGCGCCTACCAGGCGATCATGGACATCGGCGCGGTCGAGCATGGCACCGACGATGAATTCGCTCGGCCGGATTGTCTCGACATCCTTCATGCTGTGCACCGCACAGTCGATTTCGCCGGCGTCGAGCGCCCGGTCAAGTTCCTTGGTCCAGAGCGCCTTGCCGCCAGCCTCGGCCAGTGAACGGTCGAGAATCTTGTCGCCCGTCGCGATCATCGGTACCAGTTCAACCTGGTCGTCCCGCCAGCCATGGTCGAGCAACAGGGCATTGGCTGTCATCTGCGCCTGCGCCATGGCCAACGGTGATTGCCGGGTGCCGATCCGCAGGGGCCGGTCAAGACCGGCGCGAATCTGGTTTTTGTCATCCTCGCTCATGATTGCGCTTGTCCTAAAGCCTTGATCGCCTAAGTAAAAGCGCAATGAGCCTGATTTTGGGAATAGAATCCAGTTGCGACGAGACCGCTGCCGCGCTGGTCACGTCCGAGCGCGAAGTCCTCGCCCACAAGCTGGCCGGGCAGGAAAGCGAACACGCGCCCTATGGCGGTGTCGTGCCCGAAATCGCTGCACGCGCCCATGCCGAGATACTGACGCCATTGATCGAGGCCGCACTCGGCGAGGCCGGCAAGTCGCTTGACGATGTCGATGCCATTGCCGCCACTGCGGGACCCGGCCTGATTGGCGGCGTGATGGTCGGGCTGGTCACCGGCAAGGCGCTCGCCATGGCCTCCGGCAAGCCACTGATTGCCGTCAACCACCTCGAAGGCCATGCGCTATCGCCGCGGCTCGACAATCCGGAACTGGAATTTCCCTATATGCTGCTGCTGGTATCCGGCGGACATTGCCAGATTTTGCGGGTCGAAGGCGTCGGGCAATATCGCCGGATTGCGACGACGATCGATGACGCGGCGGGTGAGGCTTTTGACAAGACGGCAAAAATTCTCGGCCTCGGCTATCCCGGGGGCCCCAAGGTCGAAGCCCTGGCGCAAACGGGTAACGCGCAGGCAGTGCCGCTGCCGCGACCGCTTGCAGGTTCGCAGGAACCGCATTTTTCATTCGCGGGGTTGAAGAGCGCCGTGCTGCGTGCACATGAAAGCGGCGCGCATCAGCGGGAAGACATCGCGGCATCCTTCCAGCAAGCGGTTGTCGATTGCCTCGAGGACCGGCTGGTGCGGGCGTTGCAGCAGAATGACCCGACCGATCACCTCGTCGTTGCTGGCGGCGTTGCGGCGAATGGCCCGATCCGAACCATGCTGGAGCGCGTGGCAAAGGATCACGGCATGTCCTTCACCGCGCCGCCCTTGTGGCTGTGCACGGACAATGCGGCGATGATCGCCTGGGCCGGTGCCGAACGCCTTGCTGCCGGATTGACGGATCCGCTAGATTTCGCCGCTCGGCCGCGCTGGCCGCTCGATCCCGATGCCGAGAAGGTCCGCGGTGCAGGGGTCAAGGCATGAGCAGCGGCGCGACAATCGGCGTTATCGGCGCCGGCGCTTGGGGCACGGCATTGGCCCAGATATTGTCCGATGGCCACGACGAGCTCTGGCTCTGGGCACGCGAAGCAGAAGTGGTTGAGCAGATCAACACGATGCACGAAAACCGCGAATTCCTGCCTGGCGCCGCGCTGCGATCCACCATCCGGGCGACCAACGACCTCGCCCGTCTCGCGGCCTGCGATATCCTGCTGCTTGTGACCCCGGCACAGCATCTGCGTGCAACGCTCCAGGCGCTGGGGCCTACCAGCGCAACGCTGGTGCTTTGCTGCAAGGGCATCGAGGCGGAGACGGGTATGCTGACCGGCGAAATCGCGGCAGAAATCTGTCCCGACAATCCGCTGGCCGTGCTGTCCGGGCCAACCTTTGCACATGAAGTCGTTCGCGGACTGCCAACGGCCCTGACCCTTGCCTGTGCAAGCGAGGCGGTCTGGGAACAGCTCAAGGAGCTGATCTCCAAACCGAGTTTCCGACCCTATTACTCGGACGACGTGATCGGCGCCGAAATCGGCGGCGCGGTCAAGAATGTACTGGCGATCGGATGCGGCGTGGTCGACGGCGCCGGTCTCGGCCAAAATGCCCGCGCCGCGCTGATCGGTCGCGGTTTTGCCGAAATGCATCGCTATGGCCTGGCCCGCGGCGCCCGCGCGGAGACGCTGTCGGGCCTGTCCGGACTGGGAGACCTTGTCCTGACATGCTCCTCGACCAGCTCGCGCAACTATTCTCTGGGCAAGGGACTTGGCGCAGGGGAATCGCCCGATGTGCTGCTGTCCAACCGCAAGACCGTGGCCGAGGGCGCGGCGACCGCACCGGTACTCCAAAAAGATGCACGCGAACGCGGCGTCGATCTGCCGATCGTGGACGCCGTTTGCGCGCTGCTTGCCGGGGAGGTCGACGTGCACGAGGTCGTCAAGCGCCTGATGAGCCGTCCCTTGCGCCCGGAACGGCAATGACCCGCCAGGGGGTTAAGGATGACAACCGGCTCCTCCTGATATAAAGCCGGTTGCTCAGAAGCGGGACCGCCGGAGATGGACGATTGAAGAGCGCTGAATCAGCAGGCGTCGATGATGCTAGCGCGGCAACGGACGAAGGTGGCAAGGATGATATTGCCAAGCTTGCCAAGGGCGGCCGGACAAATATTTTCGGTTTCCTGCTTCGCCTGCTCGCACGCCTGCCCTTCCTGTTCATCGCCGGACGAATTTACGGCGCCGAAGCACTGGGCCGTTTCGCCTATGCAATCCTGGTTATCGAGTTTGCGGCCCAGATCGCGACGCTGGGCCTGAAGCGGGGCTTGGCCGCACAGCTGAGCAAGACGCAGCGACCCCATGTCCATGTCGTGTGGGACGGTATCCTGGTCAGCTTCTTTGCCTCGGGCATCGCGGCAGCGATATTGATCGCCTTCCCATTCATCATGTTCCCGAACAGCCAGATCAACGATCTTGACCGGTTCCTGCCGCTGGTCATCTTCACGATCGTCGGCGCGGACATTGCGCTGACCGCGCTTGCCTATCGATATGATATCGCGTCGACCGTGCGGGCGCGATCGATTGTCGAGCCCTGGACGATCAGCATCGCGGCCTTCCTGTTTTCCTTCTATTCGCTGCGCGACGGCTTGATCCTGTCTTACGTCGTGTCGATGCTCGCGGCGATGATTGCCGCCTTCTGGCCGCTGTTCCGCAGCTATGGACTGCCTGTTGGGTGGCGGCCCAAACCACTGAAGATCGCGATGATGGCAAGGCGGAACATGCCATTGGCCGCCGCAGATGCCGCCGAATGGGGCTCGCGCCGGCTCGACCTTGCCATACTCGGGCTGTTCGCGGGACCAGCAGTGGTCGGCGTCTATTACATCGCGCAGCAGGTTGCGAGCCTGCCGCAGAAGCTCAAGACAAGCTTTGACCCGATCCTCGGGCCAGTGATTACCCGCAACCTCGAACAGGGAAACCTCAAGGGAATTGCCCAGCAAGTCAGCCAGGTCGGTTTCTGGATCATCGCCGCGCAAGTCGGCATTGCATTGGCACTCGCGATTCCAGGGGAAGCCGTGATGGGTCTGGTCGGACCAAATTTCGTCGGCGGCACCGGGGCGCTTGCCTTCTTGCTGGCCGCGGAAGCGGTGGCTGCGACCGCCGTGGTGAGCGAATCCGCGCTCGTCTATATTGCCCGGCATCGCAACCTGCTGATCTCGCTTTCGATGCTGCTTCTCCAGGCTGGGCTGAGCCTCGCCTTCATCCAGATCTGCTTGCGCCTCGGCTGGCCACCACTGTTTCAGGCCGCGGCGGTCGCGGCGGCCCTGATGGTTGCGCTGGCCTATGCATCAATAGTCAAGTCCATATTCCTGTCGCGCCTGCTCGGCGCACCGGTCAATGGCTGGCGCTGGACACTTGTGCTTGCGGTCGCCGTCGGCACACTGGTCGGTGTCGGGTCGACTTACCTGCCGGAATGGGCCGAACTGATCTT
>JAAUYH010127726.1_pt1 | contig 16441 bp, 11 predicted proteins | sample 7278061 | NCBI WGS metagenome assembly JAAUYH01 (sample SAMN14350203, study PRJNA611818) | marine sediment metagenome | isolation source: surface marine sediment (0.6m) | place: French Polynesia: Moorea | collected 2018-08 | reverse complement strand
GGTCTTTGCCAACTGTTTCACAGTGGCGAGCTTCGAAAGCTTCCGAATCAGGAAGGGTGATTGTGCTCAAGTCGACGGCTCGTGCGTCATGGTGGCGCAATGCCACGCGCCAGCCAAGAACCTGCGGCCGAGGGTCTAGACAGCGGACGGTTTGACGTGATAGAGCGGTATACATCAACGTGCCCAGTTGGTTCTGCCTCCGTGACGCCATGAAGTCTAAGCGAAAAAAAGCCACTGCAAATCATAAACAAAAACGCGCGCAGAAGCGCGCTCGTCGGGCCGAGGAAGCCGATACGCGCATCGCCGAGAGAGAGCGGGCCCTGCAAGAGCAAGCCGAGCGACATCAAGAACGGCGACGACAAGACGCAGAGCGCGCCATGTTCATGAAATGCGCTCAGCTGTGGCATGACGGCCGTGACGCCGAAGCCCATGAGGCATACCTGGCCGCTTGGGAGCGGGCCAAAGCCAAGCTTCGAGACGGGGAGGCGCGCACGTTGGAGGCTGCGGATACGCTCTTTTCCAAGGATCTCAGCTTTAGCTTTTGGTTTTACGAATTTCTGATCACGCTCAGCGATATGGTCCTCGTTTATCCGCGATACGCCAATACCGGTATTGCCATATGCCGCGATTTTTTGGCCCTGCTCCCAGATGAGCGGGGCGTCATGCACTACTACGTGCCCCTTATTCTGGGCGGGTATTGCTACCTCGCCGACCGAGATGAAGAGGGCGCGTGCGCCTTCGAGGACTTTATTCGCGCAACTCCCAATACCCGTCTCGGCTATGTACACTGGGCGAAGGCCCTGGAGAAAAGCAGCAAACGCCGAGCACCAAACCTCGGCGCCCCTGGCAACCGAAGAGCCGATATTCATCGTGCAAAGCACTTGCTTGAGAAAGCATTGACGATTTCGTCGCTGTTTCCGTCGGAGATTTCATCGGACGATTACGATTTGTTCGAAGCATGCACAGACGAGGAGATTGGAACAGCGCTGCATTTTGACTTGGCGGATGACAATGGCAAGTTGGCATACCTCAAGTCATGTCCGGTGCATATATGGCCCGCGGACGTCGAAAAGCTCCTCTTGCGCGCCCTCAGTGAGCCCCAGTCTGAGTCTGAGTCCGAGTCCGAGCAGGTTGAGCGGCTCGATAGGCAGTTGGCTATCGAACTCACACGTAGGTTGAAGTTCATGGATAGCGAGATTGTCAGCGCGCTGTTGGACTGTATCGAAGACGATGCGCAGCCCATGTCCCTGCGAATTGCCGCAACCGGTTCGCTCGCCCTGGCCCTTGAGCACAGTGGCATAGAGGACCAGCGCCGCAGCAGCGCTATGCTATCTCGTCTCGCCGTATTGAACGTGGACGAGGCCCTGCAGGAACTCTACTTTGACGCCGATGTTCCTGCCGAGCTCAGGCGTGCGGCGCTCGAAGCGTCGGTTCGCGTTCCAGCGGATTTGCCCGATGCATTGCCCGATGCTTGGTACAACGCCGAGGTCGAGCGGGCCTATGCATCTGAGGATGTGGCGTGGCGAAAGAGTGCCATCTTGTGCATGGGATATATGCCTCATTGGGCCCAAACCGTTAGAGAGGCTCTTCACGGCGACGATGAGGCCATACGAATCAGCGCTATCTACGCTGCGAGGCAAAGCATGCCCGAGGAGTCCTGGGATACCATCGTCGCGATTGCGCGCGACGCCCAGGCAAGTCTGCCCCTGCGCGTCGCTGCGATGGCAAACATGCCCTTTATCGATCCCGAGGGCACCCTTGTGCTCCTGGACCAACTGGAGGAGGACGGGGACATCGCAGACCGGGACTTGAGGACAGCGGTGAGTCAAGCCCGTATCGCTGCCGAAGCCCTGCGCTCGTCCCCCTGCGCAGTATGTGGCGAACATCCCGACGACGAATAGACTGCCTTTTGAGGTTGAGGCATTGGCGGCGGGGTGGAAATATCGAGATTAGCGGCCCTGCCCACTGGCTGCGGCCGTGCACCGCTCCGGCTCTTTGATCGCTAGATACACCGTGCTCCACAGCTGCGCTGCGTTGGATTCATCGACGTCGTCGAAGTTATAGCCAAAGGCGCGGTACTCGGGCTTGCCGGCGTTTTCCCCTTCGGTGATGGGAGCCCAGCTCCACAGCTCGCCAGCACGCACATCTTCGGCTTTGTTGATGGTTTCCCATAGCGTGCATTCGGCTTGTTCGAGCGCGCTCTTGGTCTCCGCTGCGAACGCATCACCGCGGGTTTCGAGCTGATGACGAATGCCGGCCGCCAACAGTGCTTGCTGCCACGACCAGACCACCGCTCCGTGGTAATCGGCGTTGGTGAAGATCGACTGCAACCCGATGCTCTCGGGTCGGCCGTCAAAGGCGCCGCGGCACGGTTCGGGCACATCGACCTCAAAGTCGGCCGTGGCATAGGCCGGATTTGCCACCATGACACCGACCTCGGACATGAGCCCGGCGGGAAACGTCTTGGTAATCGTCTGCGCAACCCGGCTCAAGTATTCCTCCGAGGGATCAATAAATAACATGGTAAAGCCGTGATCGGTGTGCATAACCGGAACGGGAGCGCCATCTTGTTGTAGTGATACCGCGTAGTAGTTAAACACCTCTGAGCCGGCCTCGCCCTCGCTGGCGAGCTCGTCCGACACATCGGTGAGGTCGATGGAGCCAGCATAGCCCTGCACCAATCCCTGCGCGGTATCAAAGCCGAGCTCGATGCGGAAGAGCTCATCCACATCGGCCCAGGCGGCGATAAGACCATCGAGGGTGGTGCCCTCGGTCAGCAAAACCGAGAGCAGATCCTCTTCGAGGTCGCCACCATCTGTGCCCACACGCAACAGATTCTCGTCGTCCAGGGCTTTCGCCGCGGCGAGGGCCCCCGGCACGAGAGCGGCATTGACGTTGAAGGCATAGCGGCCAAAACCAATGCCCTGACAAGAGTCGCGCCACTCTCCCACAGGCACGCCATCTTTGAGAGCCACCAGGTTGGCCTTCTGCGGATCGTCGGCAAAGGGTTGGGCTCGGGTGGTCACCAGTGCCAGGTTCTTCTCCAGCGCCTCTTTATATGTGGCATTATCACTGCCGCGGGTGCGGGCCAAAAACGCGGCAATCGCGGCATCGGCGGCTATACGTGCTTGCTTGATATCGTCGGCCGTCAACGCGTCTTCCGATGCTTCCTCAGCCGCAGCGAGGGTGTCGGCGCGTACTTTGGCGATATACTGCTCCATGACCAGGGCCAACATGAAGTCGTCGTCCACCATTTTGTAGTCGTAGCGCGGAGTGCGCAGGTCGCTCGGCGGCGCGGCTTCGTTGCTATTGATGTTAGCGACGAAATCGCCGAGTTCTTCCTCATGGGCCACTTCGCCGACTTCGACGGCAAAATCAAAATTGCCGTCGACGAGCTCACCGTCCAAATTGATGCGCTCAAGCACTGAGGCCAGAGCGGCTTCGACCACATCGGTATTGAGAATCGGCATTAGCATGCTCACCGACAACATGGTGTCACGACCAAAGTAGGTCAAAAAACGCCAGGAGCCCGCCTGTAGCTTGTCAGCATAGCTCAAAAAGGCCAGGGCATTGAATTCGAAACTCTGATCGATGGCTTCATCTACTTCGATGTTGACCAGATTGGCCTTGTCGATGGGAGTGAGTGCGGGGTCATCGGTCAAGGCGACGAAGTCAAAACTCGCGCCGCCGCTGCCCGAGATAACGATGACTGATTCGGTTTGCGGCTCGGCCATACCACCATCACCTGTGCCGGCATCGACATCGCCCATTGCCGGGTCTCGGCACGACTCACGCGGTTCGAGGACCTCCTCTTTGACCTCCACGGTTGTGCCCGCCAACCCCTTGATGATATATTCCATATGGTAATCATCGCCGATTTGTGTGCGAGTGACCCGGGCGGCGTTGTGATCTTGCAGATACTCGACCTCCTCGTTGCGGAATGCGGGAAAGCGGTCTCTGCGCTCCAAACAGGCGCCATACCCAAAATCGCGCAGCGTGCGCACATTGCCCAGAAGCGATAGGTAGACTTCCAGACTCTCGGCGTCGCTCGACACCCTCGCTCGCACTCCCTGCAACTCACTGCCGTAACGCACCGAGCCCGCCAGACCGCCGCCTTCGGCCACGCCATCGCGCTCGCCAACCCATAGATCGATATCGGCGGTATCGCTGCCTTTGAACCAAACCCCGATCCCTTGGTTGTCCGCAGGAAAGGCAGCAATGATGCGCGGCTCGGAGCCGGAACGGGTCAATACGTGGGCGGCGACTTCACCGCGGCGATAGAAGTAATTACGAAAATTGCCCTCTTCGACGCCAAAGGCAATGGTCTCATTGCCCGCGGGTTCTCGGTAGCGATCGGGGTCACTGGGATCGGGAATCGGCACAGGGCCCGGAGTGCCTCCGCCGTCGACGTTGGTGTTTTCGTCGGAATCGCCGCAACCGATGGGGAGTGCTGCACTCAGGATGATGGTGATCAAGATCCACAATCTACTAGTCATGCTAAATCTCCATACGCGGTTAAAAGGGAGCCGGTGTTTGCATTTGACGTGACGGCCGCTGATGCAGATATCTACTATATGTAGCGCTGGATACAATGATGGACGCAATAGCGCAACGCGTTAGCGCAACACCGACGATGATGAGCTTTGCGCAGGGTACGCGCTGAGGCATTTTTGTCAACGACTAGTCCTGCTGCCGATGGTCGCCGTGCCGCCGTGCCCGCCGTGCCCGCCGGTAAAGATAACGTGGCCGGCGGCAAAATGGTCATTGGCGTATTGGCCCCACAGCCCAGCCATGCCGCCTTCAATTCCGGGGGACTAGAAACTGGGCTCGATGTAGAGTACCTTGGTGCGTTTGAAGCTCATTAATGCCCCAATGATATAGTACCAATTATTTCAATATTTTATACCTAGCCAAGTCAGGAGTTTGGATCTGGGCTTTAACGCTATCACTGATTTGGCAAAGCAAAACGTAAAATACAACGTGCTGATGGCAAAGGCTACCGTCAAGGCAAGAAACGTCGAATTCTCTGCACTCCAGTATGTGGCCAAGCAAAGGACACATCCGATAAAGCAATAATGCATCATGTGAAAATTGCCGAAGTAGATTAAACTTTTTATCTTTGACGGAATTTTGATTGATGGTGCTCCGGGAAAAAACTGCCACACGATCTCAAACATGTCTGCTGCCAATGACTTCGCCAATATCGGATGCCCTTTAGCATAGCCCATCCAGACTCGATCGAATTCGTCAGCCGTCACGCGATGCATGTGTTTAACGATGGCGTGTGGTTGATAATAGAGTTTGTATCCACTTCTCTGTACGCGGATAGAAAATTCAACATCTTCCCCCGTGGGCTCTGGCCAAAACTCCCCCCCTACTGCATCGATTGCAGTTCTTGCATAGCAAGCGTTTGCCGTAGCAAAAAACGGTGTTTTATGGCCACTGACCTCCGATGGCTCAGGACACGGGGCCCCGGTTCAGATACCCACGGAAGATGGTCACGCCTGCTGAGGGGCCGTCTTTGGGCGTGCTGCCAGCCGGAACATGGATATGCAGTCTTTGTTGTCGAGGAAGTCGGCGTCCACTCCGAGCTCATCGGCGTGACTGCGGACATATGTCAGCGCCGCCCGCGCCGATCGAGATCCATCAAGGCGGCTTGGAACAGCAGTTGGTTCATGCGCTTCACTCATATTAGAAGAGTACAAAGTCTTTATTTTATGTCCTCCATGCCTATCGCTGTGAATGTCCTGGCCCTCCTTAATGAAAGCCCTCAACAGCAGGAGCAAGCTGCCTTCTGTATATCAACGAGCACTTTGATCAGCGGCCTGACAACTGCTATGTTTTTCGTGTGGGCACTTTAAGAATTTCTATCCACAAGGCTTCAAAGTGTGCGAAACCAACATTATAGAGAGACAAGCAAATCGGTCGCAAAGTCCGGCTCCCTCGGTTGCCACCCGAGGTGACGTCTCGCGAGGTATCCGGAGACGGCCATGTCGATTGGCATGTAAATCGCGGGACCGCCGAGGGTCGCGGCTTCGTCCGGCGAGATGGTTTCCGCCTCGTCTGAATTGCCAACTGCTTTAGCGATGGCCCCCATCACTTCCGGCCATGGGAGGATGGAGGCCACGCCGTTGACGACAGCTGGCGGCGATTCCGCTTCGAGTAAGGCCACGTAGAGGTCCGCCAGGTCGTCGACGTGCACCACAGACAGGCGATTCGCAGGATCGACGATGGCGGGCGCTCCGCGCTCACGGACGTTGTCGGCGAGCACGCGCATCGGGGCGCTTTGATTTCTGCCGTAAACGAAGCCCAATCGAAGTATGTAGGCGCGCCCCTTCTCGGCCAGCGCGGTCTCCACCTCGGCAAGCGGAGCGGCAAAGGGCGGCACGCGCAACGGCGTGGTCTCATCCACCACCTGGCCCTCGGTCGGTCCATACAAAGACGCTCCGCTGGTGACAATCAGGCGCGCGCTGCTCTTCGCCGCCAAATCGGCGAGGAGCTCGTTGGCGCGCACAGCGCTCGCAAGTATCTGCTCCATGCTCTCGCCCGGCTTGGGCGCATTGGGCGACGCGGTGTGGACAATCGCGCTTACGCCCATCGCAGCTTTGGCCATGAGGTCGGCATTGTTCACGTCGCCAACAATGGGTTCGATCCCCTTCGCCTCGAGGTCGGACACCTTGCTTTCCGAACGCGTGAGGCCCCGGACAGCATAGCCTGCCGCCCGCAGCTTCTCCGCCACGACCGAACCCACATAGCCCGTCGCGCCTGTGAGCAGGACTGTTTCGCCCTTGCGCCTCAAGGGCGTGCTCGTACTGCGGCCGTAGCGGCCGAAGGGCGGGCGTACGTCACGCTCGACGATGTAGGCAAAGCCGCGATCGAGCCATTCGAGATCGAGTCGCGCAGATGGCAGAGTCGAGGCCTCGGCAGCCGCCACATTGCCGTCGGGATCGATCAAGAAAAAGCCGGGCTCAGGATGGACGTAGTCCAGCTTCGACATATCCGGCCCAGTCATCCAAAGCCCCAGCGCTCGCATGGCCGGTACATCCAGGCCACAAGCTGCGCGCCCGCGGTAGCCGGCCTCCTTCATGAATTTCTGACTCTTCTCGACCGGGTCGGCGCTGGCGACGAGAACCTCTATGCCTTTCGCCTCCCAGGCCGCGCGTTTCTCTTCGAGCTGGCTCAGATACGCGCGGCAGATCTGGCAATGCGCGCCGCGTATCACAAAGAGCGCACGCCACCCCTTGTCACTAAGGGTGATATTCGCGCCATCGGTCGTGGAAAGCACGATGTCGGGAAATGGCATGCCGGTTATCAAATTCTTCATAACCCCAACTATACTGACCGGTTGGTACAAAGTCTAGCCTGACCGGTTGGTTTAGTATAGAATTACAAACGAAGGTGCGCTCTTATGTCCACTAGAACTATTTTGCTCGACGCTGCGGCGTCACTTGCCGCCACCGAGGGCGTTACCGCACTCGGGGTAGAGCGTGTCGTCCGAGAGGCCGGCGTAAGCAAGGGCTCGTTCTTCTACCATTTCGCCACCAAGGAGAAGATGATTCAGGCACTTCTCGACCACGTAGCCATGCGCTGCATGTGCGAGGTCGACGAGGCCGTGGCCAAAGGCGCTCGCTTCATAGACGCCCTCATCGACATGGTGGTGCGCGAACTGAGGGAAAATGGCGCCCTGATCGCCGTTCTTGTTGCCGCCGTTGCCCTCGATCCGTCTCTGCGCACGACCCTGACCGCCCGCCGTGCGGACTGGCGCTGCCGAATGATCGAGGAAGACGGCATGTCCCCAGAACGCGCCGACCTCGTCTGCCTTGCCATCGACGGCGCCATGATCGGCACCGTGCTCTACGAGCCCGCAGGGCAGACCGAGCGGGCCGCAAATGCAGAGCGTATCTTGCGATCTATCATTGAAACTGCACCACGCCAATGATGCCTATCACTGATCAGTGATAGGCTGGATGCGGTGGGGCAGTGAATTCCTGCCCCCCGCTCACTCCGCTATGCCTGCTGCCCGGAGGCGAGTTCGGCCAGCGACGGTCCGCTGCCGATGGTCTCTGTCCCGCCGTGCCCGCCGTGATTGATGGCAGGACCAGTGTACGGCGTGGTTTCGAGCGCGGCATCGAGCACCTCGCTCATATCGCTGGCGAGGATGAACTCCATCTGCTCGCGCACATCTTCGGGCACGTCGTCGATATCGCGGCCATTTTTATGGGGCAAAATCACCCGCGTCATGCCCGCGCGATGGGCTGCCAAGACCTTCGACTTAATGCCGCCTACCGGCAATACCCGACCGCGCAGCGTGCACTCGCCCGTCATGGCGGTGTCTGAACGCACCCGCCGACTCGTGAGCAATGAGGTCAATGCAGTGAAGATGGTCACGCCTGCCGAGGGGCCATCTTTGGGTGTTCCACCGGCCGGAACATGGATATGCAGATCTTGGTTGTCGAGAAAGTCGGCGTCTACCCCGAGCTCATCGGCGTGACTGCGGACATACGTCAGCGCCGCCCGCGCCGATTCCTTCATCACATCACCGAGCTGTCCCGTGGTCTCCAAGCGCCCTTTGCCCGGCATACGCGAGGTCTCGATGTACAAGATATCGCCGCCCACCGGGGTCCAGGCCAATCCTGTGGCCACGCCGGGAATCGACGTCCGCTCCGCGGTCTCGTCGAAAAAGCGCGGCTTGCCCAAGTACTCGACCACATCGCCGGCATCAATGCGCGTCGTCTGTCCCTTCTCTTCCGGCTTGCGGGCCTGCTCTAAGGTTACCGCGCGGCAGATCTTGGCAATCTCGCGGGTGAGCTGACGCACGCCGGCCTCGCGGGTGTATTCGCGAATAATCGTGCTGAGCGCGGTATCGGTCAGTTCGACGCTATCGACCACTAGGCCGTGTTTATCGAGTTCTCGGGTCAGGAGATGATTGCGCGCAATGTGCGTTTTTTCCTGGACCGTGTAGCCTTGCAACTCGACGATCTCCAGACGGTCGCGCAGCGGTGGTGACAGCGTCTCAAGGGTGTTGGCGGTGCAGATAAACATCACCTGCGACAGATCGTAGGGCAGCTCGAGATAGTGATCGGTAAAGGTGTGGTTTTGCTCGGGGTCGAGGACTTCGAGCAGCGCCGCCTCGGGAGAGCCCGACCAGCCCTGGCTCAGTTTGTCGATCTCGTCGAGTAGGACCACGGGATTATTGACTTCGGCTTTGGCCATGGCACGCAAGATTCGGCCCGGCAAGGCACCGATATACGTGCGGCGATGGCCGCGAATCTCGGCTTCGTCGCGCACGCCGCCGAGGGCTAGGCGCACAAACGGTCGCCCGGTTGCATCCGCGATCGATTGCCCCAGCGATGTCTTCCCCACTCCCGGCGGGCCCACGAGGCATAGAATCGTCCCCCGCTTGCCGCCAGTGGCCTCGCGCACCGCCAGATGTTCAAGGATGCGCTTTTTCACGTCTTCTAAGCCGTAATGGTCGGCATTCAATTTATCTTCGATATGGCCGATATCGTTGTCTTCTGCGGCCTGCTTGTCCCACGGCAGCTCGCTGATGAATTCCAAATACTTGCTGATCACGTGCTGCTCGGGCTGACCGTTGTGCATACGCTCGAATCTGCGCAGCTCTTTATCGACGACCTTGCGCACATCTTCGGGCAGATCGATGGCGTCCAATTTCTTGCGCAACTCGGCAGCGCCGCCCTCTTCGCCGTCCTCGCCCAACTCGCGCTGGATGGCATTGAGCTGTTGCCGCAACAGCACCTCGCGCTGCTGCTTACTCAGCTCTTTATGCACCTCGCGATCGACTTTGTTCTTGATATCGGCCATCGCCTCGGCTTCGAGCACAAATTCCCGCAATGCCCCCAGACGGGCGACAACATCGAGCTCACCCAAGAGGCCGATTTCTTTATCGGTGCTCAGATTCAGTGCCGATGCCACCATGTCGGCAAAGAGGCCGGGGGCGCTCTTTTGCGCAGTATTTAACCGGCGACCAAGCTCGCGGCTCATATTGCCCCACTGGCGCAATTGCTCCAGAATGTCGGCGACTAAGGCATTGGCCCGCTCTCGACCATCGGCATCGTCAACGCCCTCTTCGCTGACGACCTCGATATCAGCCTGCCAAAATGGATGGGCAGAACTAAGGGATACAATGCGGCGGCGGTCTAGGCCCTCGATGACTAGCTGATAGCGCTGGGAACGAACCTGCGCCTTGCGCCGCACGATGGCGCGGGTAGCGATGGGAAATAGGTCGGCGATGCCCGGATCCTCAATTTCTGGATCACGCTGGGTCGCCAACAATACGTGGTCTCCTTCGCGAATCGTCTCAAGCAAAGCGAGCGAACGCTCACGACCGACCGGTACGCTCAATACCGTTCCCGGAAAAAGAACACCTTGTCGCAAAGGCAGAAGGGGAAGCGTGGTAGTTGCATGTTGGCTCATGGGTAGCTCCTTATCGGACTGCGGGAGTTGAGTGATGAATAAAATCTAAATCCGTTCACGACATCGTCAACCGGACCCCTTGCATTTGCCTAGTCCTGCTGCTCCGAAGTTCGTCATGGGACAGGTTCCCATGTCCCAGAGGGCAAGACCGGGTCTCGCCCCGCGCCCTGCGCGCCGCGCCTTAGCGGTGACGAAGACCGTCGATTACCAGCACATAGGCGACGACGAGCTCTTGCCGCACGGCTTCGAGATCACCGCTCTGAACGGCAGCGGCAGCATAGTTTTCGTGCATGCGCAACAGCACTTTGGCCGTCACACGCGGATTGACCACCGCAAATTCCCCCGCATTGTGGGCCGCTTGCAGGAGCTCGGTGAGCAAATCCTCTTCGGCAATTCGATGGCGCTCGTAGGCGGCCCGCGCCGCCTGACATTGGCATTGGAAGAGATCCAGGCCGTGCTTGCCCCGACACGCCATGGCCCAGATGCATTCCAATCGACGATCTAACGTTCGCCTCAGACGCTCGGCAAATGGGCCCGTTCCTTCGTCGGCCAAGCCATCGGTGCCAGCGGCAGCACCGCGCATGGCTTTAATGACGGTGCCCAGACTTTCGTTCGACAATTCGCCAATGATGATGTCCTTGGATGAGAACTCCAAGTACACCGTGCCGACCCCGACGCCAGCGGCACGAGCGATATCGGCCACAGTGGTTTTGCTCACCCCGTAGTGACGAAACAGCTCTTTGGCCGCACGAAGGATTTGTGTTCGCCGCGCTGATGGACCCATCGCAGAGCAATGAACATTATTGTAACTGGTTCATAAATGCAACGACGCGCTCGCGCTTGCGGTCATGCAGGAGGCGATGCTACTTGCCATGCATGCCCAATCGGGGGAGCCATGGCGACACGGCGGAGTCCGAGCGCAATCGCGGCAGTCATTCTGTGGCCGCCAATGCCAGCCGCGGCGTCATCTACATCGCCTTAGCCAAAGTTTACTTCATTCTGGCCGGCGCGCTCATCGAGTTCCGCTTGCCCGTGATCCTGGCCAATACCGTATTCGGGGCCTATGCCGTCGTGGCCGCCACCATCTCCCCCTTCAACAATGTCTTGGTCACTGGTTCGATTCAGGCGGTCTCGCGCTTTACTGCGCAAAAACCCGAATTGGCCCGCGCCATCCAGGCCAGCGGTTTGCGTATGCATCTCGGATTGGGATTACCGCTGGCGATCTGCCTCGCCCTGGCGTCGCCCCTGATCGCGCGCTTTCTCCACGATCCGGGAAAAACCGCGCCGCTCATGTTGGCGGCCGTCATCGTGGCCGGCTACTCGTTTTACGCAGTGATGGTCGGCACGGCCAACGGTCGCCGCGAGTTTCACAAGCAGGCGTTTCTCGACGTCTGCTTTGCCACCTTGCGCGCCACCGGCATCCTCGGCCTGGCGAGCCTCGGCCTGGGCATCCTCGGCGCCATCGGCGGCTGGGTCGCCGCGGTCGCCGTCATTCTCGTGATCGCGGCCCTCCTCGTCGGCATCCCACGCGCCACTGACGGCCGCTATCCCATCTCTCCTTTGGCGCGCTTCTTCGCCGCGGTCGCCGTCTACCTGGTCTTGCTCAACCTCATCATGTCCGCCGACCAACTGCTGCTCAAACGCTTTACCGCCGAGTGGTTTGCCGCCAATCCCGACGCCCTCGCGACCCACGCGATGCAGGCCCTCACCCCGGCCAGTGCGGCGGACGGCCAGGTCGGCTACTACCGCGCGGTACAAAATTTGGCCCGGCTTTCGTATCAGGTAATCATTGCCGCCATGTTCGTCATCTTCCCCTGGTCTCGCACGCGACCTTTAACAGTGATCGCGATGTCACCAGGCGCTACATCCGCACCACGATGCGCTACTCGTTTATCTTCGCCACTGCGGTGGCGGTGGTGATGGCGAGCAACCCCCAAGCGATGCTCGACGTGGTCTACCCCATCGATTACGCGCGCACTGGAGCCATGGCCCTCATCGCCCTAGCCTTCGGCAACGTGGCCTTTTGCCTGTTCGCCGTCGCCGGCACCATCCTCAACGGCGCCGGCCTCACCCGCCAAGCCGTCATCGTAGCCGCCATCACCCTCGGGACCTCGGTCATCGCCAATTCCTTTGTCATCCCCAGCGCGACGCCGGGCACCGAGGTGCTCTTTGCGGCGGCGTGTGCAACTGCCGGAGCGATGTGCTTTGGCGCAATATGTGCGGCCGTCATGTTGGTGCGTCATTTGGGCGCATTTGCCCCGGCCATGACCCTGGTCAGGGTCCCGATAGCGGTCGCGGTAGCGTGGGCCGTCGCATACCTCATCCCCTTCGAATCCGCGTATCTAACCCTGCTCGAGGGCATAATCGTGGGCCTCAGCTACTTTGCCGCTCTGGTCATCATCGGCGAACTCGGACGCCAAGACATTCGCACGTTGACCTCGGGACGGCGACGCAAGAAAAATCATTCGGAACCGAGCTCGAAAAAATCAGAGGCAGAATCGGGGCCAGAATGAGGGGATCGCTTGTAAAGATGAGTGCCAGACGTCTATGGGGATCGCTACTCCCGGTATTCTTGCTCCCAATGGCGGTGCTCGCGTGCTCGGCGGCGCCCAAACCCGAGCCCCTCTTTAATGCTGTCGAGGGCTACAATCAAAACTTGCGCTGGCAGCGATTTCAGGATGCGTCATCGTTTTTGCCCGTGGCCCGGCGCGATCATTTCCTCGATCGCACAGACCAACTCAGTAAAGATCTGCGTATCCATCATTACCAAGTAGTCCGCCTGCGTTATAGTGACGGTGGCGATCGGGCCCGCGTTCACGTGAAATACACCTGGTATCGCGAGTCTGAGGGCGTCGTACGTGAATCTCACGTGGTGCAAAACTGGTCGCAAGAGGGCAATTTCTGGCTGCTCACAGACGAGTCTATGCTGCGCGGCCCGCCCATGCCGGGCATCACAGACGAAGAAGCACCAACCGCCCCACCTGATCCCACACAAGATCTCCCAGAGACATCGCCGCCGCAAGGCCCCTGACGTTTGCGGCGAAATGGCGTATAGTCGCCAGTAGCTTCTTGTCTGCGACCGAATTCACACAACAGGCGAAAGCCCTTCTCCGAAGCGGCGACCTCCAAGGCGTGGTCCGGGTGTGCCGTCAAGGTCTCGCCCATGAGCCCTCATCGATTGAGGCCCGCTTAGTTCTCGCTCGGGCACTGATGGGACTTCAGCGCTATCGCGAAGTGATTGCCGAAATGGAGGAGGTCTTGCTGGAGCAGCCGGACAACTCGCATGGACTGACCCTCATGGGAGAAGCCCAGTTGTATCACGGCCAGCATCCGCAGGCGGTGAGAACACTGCAGCGCGCCCGGCGTGCGCAGCCTTCGGATCCCGCCGTGAAATCACTGCTGCAACACGCACTGCGGGTCGCAGGTGGCCAAGTGCCACCACCTACCGCACCTGAACATTTACCCCCTCGTGCCGCCACACCGCCGAGCAAGGCAAGCGACGCACCAAGCCGTAACGCCCCTAATACGCCGGACCGCGATGGCTCGGAGGACAACCCCGAGGCCGCAGCTACCCAGCATTATCTCTCTCTGCCGCTATCGCAGGCCAACGCACCGTCCAACGAGCGCCGGGCGAGCCCACCGGCCGCGCCCCCGCGCAGTGCACGCGGGCAGAGGCCGCTTCCGCCGCCGCGCCCCGGCAGTCCGCTCAGTGCCCGCCCCGCGGCTGGGAGCCAAAGGCCGACAACCCCCATGCCGACGGGGATACCCATACCGACGCGCACGCCAGCTCCCGCGCAGAGCTCAACCCACCCACCGCAGCCTGCGCCCCACTCTGAGGGTGCTGGCGACCATACTGGTTCCATCGAACTCGATATGCAGGGCAATGCCGTCGACCTCATCGAAGACCTCATCGACGAATCCAGCGCACCGCCACGCCGCATCGCCTCGTTGCCGTCGCCATCTCAGCGGCGCCCCCATTCCGTCGCCACGGCCTTCGATTCGCCTCGTGCTAGTGCCCGAGCTGAGGGCGATGAAGCCGAGCCCCAGCGCCGCGTCGAAACGGCCGGACGCCCCAAGCCGCCGCCACCCCGACCACAGCCACTCGCGAGTTCCCGTCCGGCATTGCAAACTCCGACATCTCGAACTCCGGCATCTCGAACTCCGGCATCTCGAACTCCGGCATCTCGAACTCCGGCATCTCGAACTCCATCATCGCAATCCCACCCGTCTGGGCCTCTCATTATCGCCCCATCCGCTAAGTCAAGTGGTGCACGCCGATCTGAAGAACCAACCGCCATCTACGACTCTACAAGCGGCCTGAGCAATAGCACACCGTCGCATTCGCAATCCGGCTCGCGCCCCGATATCGTGCCCGGTCAAGGCCCCGTAACAAACGCAGGTGCCTTCTCCACCAGCGGCCCCAGTCAGGCGAGCCCTGTATCCGGGCCCGCAGTGAGTCTGCCCAGCGCGGCCCCGCAGGTGAGTGACCAAGCCGATCGATTTTCGCACCAGGCTTCGCAGCATTCACATCAGTCACCTCATTCACATCAGGCCCCGCGTCCGATAGAGCCCCCTGTGACCGCTACTGCCGGCGCGGCACCTGCCGCACCGCAGATGCCGGCAACACCCGGAACAGCTAGCGCACCACCTGCGGGAGCTAGCGCCATGCCGGCCCCGGGACCGCGACCAAAGCAGGGCTCGCGATGGTGGCAATATCTCGTGGTAGCCGCCATCGTCATCGGCGGCGGCGCTATCGCCGGGTTCCAGATCCGCACGATTCTCCTCGATCGCCAAATTGAAACTGCACTGGTTCAAGCCGCGCAACATTCGGCCCGAGATACCTACGCTGGCTATGTGCGCGCGCAATCGGTGTACGAGGCCATTGCCGAAGTCCAGCCGACAGTACACACCCGGGCGGCACTCGCCCGCCTACAGGCGATCATGGCTGCCGAATTCGGCGCCGACGCCGACGCGGCGAAGACCATGGTGACAGCGTTGGAAGGAGAACCAGATGCAGCAAAGCACGGAGACCTCGCCATTGCGGCGGCGTTTTTGGCCCTCGCGGCAGAAGACGGCGCCCGCGCGCTTGAACTCGCCAAGCAAGCGGAGTCCTTAGCGCCCGGTACCCCATATGCGCCCTACATTCAGGGACACGCCCATCTACTCGCAAACCAGGGTATTGCCGCCAATGCGGCGTTCATGAGTGCGCTCGGTCGCCAGCGACGGCCGCTATTTCAAATCGGCTTGGCCTACGCGTACCGCGCCAACGGTCAATTGGCGGAAGCAAGTCTGACGTTTAGTGAGCTCCTCAAGCAATATCCCAACCACCCCACCGCCATTTTGGGATTGGCCGATGTAGCCCTCACAGGCCGCGTCGACACCGACATGGCCAAAAACATTTTGCCCGATCTTGAGGCCCTGATTGCCGATACCAAGCGCCCGCTGGGCGAGCAGAAATACGGCGCGTCTCCAGAGCAGCGCGACTTAGCCCTCATCCGTATGGGGTCACTGTTATTTGCTCTGGGCGATCGAGACAAGGCTGAAGCGACGTCCAAGCTATTGAGCACAGTGAGGAGCGCGACGATTGCCAAAGACCTCAACACGCTGCAGATTCAACTGGACGCTGTGCCGGCCGCCATGGAAACGGCGAAACGCGCCTTCGCCCAATGGCCCCACCGCATCGACGTCCGCCACATCCTGGCCCGGACCGCCATTCTCGCCGGTGACCTGGAGACCGCACAATCGGCGCTGGACCTAAGCGAGATCGACGAGCCCGATGCTGGCGGCAAAGGGGCGTCGGGCTCGGGAAAAGAGGCTCCGTCGGGTCCGCGCGCTGTCGCGACGGCGGACACGTATGTCTTGCGCAGTCAAGTATACCGTCAACTCGGCGACATCGATACCGCGCTGCTCGAAGCCGACAAAGCCCTGCGACTGGCGCCCGATTCCGTTGAGGCCACGCGCATTCGCGCGGAGATCGACCTCTCCCGGGGCAATGCTCGCGATGCCG
>JAAUYH010060012.1_pt1 | contig 16443 bp, 14 predicted proteins | sample 7278061 | NCBI WGS metagenome assembly JAAUYH01 (sample SAMN14350203, study PRJNA611818) | marine sediment metagenome | isolation source: surface marine sediment (0.6m) | place: French Polynesia: Moorea | collected 2018-08 | reverse complement strand
TCAAAGTAGCGTATTCCTAATTGTAGAGCTTTTTCGATTAACGCGATCGCTTCTTTTTCTCTACCTTTGGCAGATATAGGAGTTCTTCCAGCCCCTCCTAAACCTAAAATTGGTAAACTAACATCAGTCTTGCCCAATGTTCTTTCTGGCATAGATGAGGGAATTTGAGATAAAGCTACAGTCTGGGGTGATTGGTGACTAATGGCTCTACACCCAATAGCTGTTGCTGCTGCAACACTTCCGATAATAAAATTACGTCGATTAGTTTGACCGCTCATAATCCTATATTGACTTTAGGAGTATTGTAGCGAAAACAATAAGCTTGGACGCATTAAAGTTTTCTACTTGTATCAATATCCGCAAGGCTTTCAGGGATATTAAAGTCAAGGTAGGTGCGTCTAAGCTTATTCAATATTTCTTGATCAGAAATAATTTACTATCTATCCAGTGATTTTTGAGCAATACTGTTACTTTTCAATCAAATTTTGGTTGTTTTCAACCAATTGACTTTCCCCCTTATCATGACGTAATTGCTCTAGCTCGGCTTCGCGACTTTCCATGTTTTGCTTCAATTCTTGAATCTCTTTTTCCCGCTTCTTAATTTGTCGTTTTTGACGGGTAAACTGTAGATTGCTTTTTAGTTTAATCCAGAGCATATATAAACCTGCTAAACTTGCTCCAATTCCCATAGCCACAACTAGAGCTACTGCTAGATGAACTTGAATTTCTGATTGAGGCAGAATTTTTAGGGTTATATCTTGAGTGTTTTCCAGACTAAATAGGGTAATGACTAAACAAGTTACGAAAATTATTAAAAAATCAAAAATAATCATAGTCACTTTCAATAAAAAAGTTTGATTCGTACTGAATATTAGGCTAAAAAAGTGAAAAATTCGGAATGAGAAAGAGGATAATAGTCTTATATCAAGTTTGCTTAAAAAGAGAGAAAAAAATATCAGGTAGAAGTAAAATTAATGCTTGTTGCGCTGAATTAAACCAATCTAAAATATCATAATCTCCTAAATGTAAATAAAAAAGGCAATGTATTAAAAATTAAAAGACGTTAATTATGACATTGCCATGAATGAAAAATATGTAGCTTCTTTAGACTTCTTTCGCAAAACTTTTAATTGGCACAAAATTGAAAGGTCCAGCAATTGACCCCCAAACTAGTTCATCTGTTTCTGGGTCTCTTCCTCGGTCATAGCTGATTAGTTTGTTTCCATTAATTTCAAAACTATTATCTAAGTAAGTAATCTTGCCCTTACGTTCGACAATACAAGCTTTTCCAGGCTTAATATTACCTTGAAAGCTACTACCTGTCCATTTCACTGTCATATCACAGCCAGGCATTTTTTCAATCAAGTCGGGGGTTAATTTTTGTAATCTTTTAGGATCACGAGATGCGCCAAAAAAACTTTCTTGCTCTTTGACTTTAAAATTTTCTAGTTCAATTTGATCTTCGACAACGCTAAATTTTAAAATCCTTAAACGATAGGGCTGATCTAGCATAAAGTCATAAGCTTGTTCTAGAAACAAACTCATTCCACCTAATAGTTCAGTAGGAAGGGGACGCATACAAACTCTAATATGGGCAAAAAATGGCGGATTCGCATAGGCTTGTTCCTGATTACTAAAGTCTGCGGACATCCAACGAGCTAGGGTTTTAATATCTTGTGAGTGAGTCATCTGAATCTAAATATTAAGTTAGGAATGTAAGTGGCTAGATCCATAAATACCATAACAATTAGTGGTTAATTAGCAGAATTATCTTTAAGGCGAAATAAGAATATTTGGGTTTCTTGTTCCTCATTAAAGTTATCATCAGTTATTAACACCAAGCTACGATTCCCGTCAGGTAATCGAGAGCCTATTGTCATTCCCTCAATATTGTCTAAATCAATATCCAAATCTGCTAGATTAAAGAGCAGTTTTTTCTTTAAAACTTGAATATTAGAAATGTTATTGTTGAAACTTTTTATAGTAGAGGTATCCGTGGCATTTCCTACAACCACTTGATAAATTTTTGCTCCAGCTCCTGTAAAACCGAAAGTTCTTTCTAGACTCAAAAAATATCCTTCTGTTTTTAGGGATAATAATTCTGTTAATCCGTTACTGATAGTTTCTGGTTCAGAGGGATCAAGCAAGTACATATGCTCCGAAACTATGATAGGGCGACCAATAGGATTAATGACATAATGGAGCAAGCGAATTCTTGCGTTTGGGTCAGAAGTAATATCTTGGATTAAAGCTGATTCGGTAGCGGTAAAGAGACGAAAAGGGTCATCTTTGAGTAAACTGTTTTGATTTAGAGTTAGGGATTCAAAGCCAAGATTTTCTTGGATTCCTTGTTCAGTTTCAGAATTTTTTAAGTAGCGTTGAGGTAAAGGCATATTTAACTTTTTTTGACCCGTTTCAAGCTCAAATTCTGCGATAAATGGCTCAATATTTTTGCTAGGATCTCCTTCACTGGAGATAAAGACTGTTTTTCTAGGAGATAGAGCAATACCTTCTGGATCGATAGAACCAGGACTATATCTTTTTCCTGTTTCATCTAAGAGAAAGGTAACATTTTTAATAGTAGCGTTATTAATCTTAATTTTGTTAGTATCTTGTTGTTTAATATCAAGATTTAAAGTGTAAAAACGAGCATCTCCATAATTGCTACGATCATCAGATAAAACATAGTAATTATCTTGTTGGCGGTCATAAGTAATAGCAGACAAACCTCCTACTGTAGTGTTTTGAAAAGTACTTTTCGGTAATTTGTAATAATCTAAGAACTCTAGAGATAAATCGAGAAACATTCTTTCTTCTGCTAATACTTGGGTAGGAGTATTACAAGCAGTCAGAATCAATGACAAAAGAATACATATCAAAAAAGTTCTGATAGATTGCATATTTGTTAACACAAAATAATTGAATTGTTTGAAATTATAAATTATTTTCCGAACTTGATTAATAGGTAGCCGTTTCAGAAACAAGGCACTAATATTGAGTCTGGTCATGATTTCACTAAAAAATTGTTTAACAGTGGAGTCTGATTAATATCTGCTATGTACCAATAGCTTGTCTCATTAAGAGTATGGGATAGGTGGCTCAATGTTTACTTATTTTGAAGTCGGAGTGACAATATGGCAAAATTTGCTTTTAATTTGGCTGATATTGACGAAACTAATGGATTTTTGATTCGTGGAATCAAAATTGATCCTCTCTTTCAAGATTTTGCCCCAGTAACTGGAAATAACTTTAGCTTCACTATTGCCAGTCCTAAAGGAGATTTTAACGGAGACGGGATTGATGATCTACTTATAGAATCTACTGTATTTTTAAATAACGGTAACTCAGAACAAGAAACTTACTTGATTCTAGGGAATAATAATTTTGCCCAAGATTTTAATGTTGCTAATCTCGATGGAACTAATGGGTTAACTATTAAAAATACAGATTCAGTTATTAGTACCACTAGTTTTTCTGATCTCAATAATGATCAAAAAGATGATTTATTATTAATTGTTGGTGATTTATTAGGAGAGACAAGAAATTTAGTTAACTACAATATTTTTGGTAATGATAATCCTCCAGCTATCTTTGATATAACAGATATTAATGGAGAGAATGGATTTTCAGTCATTGATAATAATTTATCCTTGGTTTCATTTTTCTTCGAGAAAAATATTAATGATGATGAGTTTCAAGATTTAGCTTTTATTGGTACTTCAGAATCAGGTGAAATTAGAACTAAAGTTATTTTTGGTAATAGTAGCTATCCCGTTAACTTTGATATCTCAGTTCTTGATGGGAATAATGGTTTTGTTGTAGAGGGGCAAAATATTATTACTGGGGGAAGTATTGATGTTAATCAGGATGGGGTAGGAGATTTAGCATTCATTGATAATACAAGTCCCACAATTCATATTCTTTTTGGTAGTAATAATTTTCCCGCTACTGTTGATTTGAAAACTTTAGATGGAAATAATGGATTTTCATTGACTGAAACAGGCATCAATACAAGCGATCGCCTAGTTGGGGGTCTATTGGAAGATATTAACGGTGATGGTTTAGGAGAGATCATAGTTGAAAAATCTGTCGCTGAAGAAGAAGGAGGAGAATTAGAGCCAAATAAAGTTTATGTGGTATTTGGTCAAGATGAGTTTACTGCTAATTTCGATTTAACTAGTGTTGATGGTAGCAATGGGTTTGAAATTGATGCACCTATAGAGATAGAAGGCATTATTGACTTTAATGGCGATAATTTGCAAGACATTATTTTTGATGATACCGTAACGGAGGGAAACAAATACGTCCTATTTGGTAGCAGCAATGGTTATGGTGAGAAGTTTGATCTAAATTCTCTAGACGGTACTAACGGTTTTGTAATTGAAAATCTCTCTGGTTCTTTTCAAGATAGAGGAGATATCAATGGAGATGGTTTAGATGATGCAATTTTTGAAACTGTAAATAATACTACTTATGTTGTCTTCGCTAGTGATAAAGAATTTGAAGCAACTTTAGATGTGGAAAATTCTGAAGCTAATGTATTAGCTATTGACAGTACTGATACAGCAATTAGTAGTGTTTTGGATATTAATAATGATCAGAAAGACGATCTAGTTTTTAGTCCTGTTTTAGATACTGAAAGTGCCGATGGAACAGCAACTAGTTCTGTCTTATTGGGGAGTGAAAAATTTAGTGATAGTTTAGATGTTAACATCAATCGCTTCCAAAATAATGATATCTCAGGGACTTATCTTTTTGCTAATGAAGAAGAAAGTAAAAGCATTAGAGAAAATTTCCCCAACTTTTCCGAAGAAGGATTAGCTTTTAAGGTATCAGATCAACCAGGAAATGGTTTAATTCCTTTATATCGTTTTCAAAGTCTGATTACTCCTGGTACTTATCTTTTTGCTGGACAAGAAGAAAGAGAAAGCATAAAGGAAAACTTTTCTGACGCTTTTACTGAAGAAGGTTTGGCTTTTTATGTTTATGGTGCGGGAACTGGATTGGGCAGAGAATTTATCCGTTTCCAAAATAGCGATCGCCCTGGAACTTATTTATTTGCTGGACAAGAAGAAGCTGAAAGCATTATAAAGGATTTTCCCAATTTTCTTGAAGAAGGGGTGGCTTTTGAAGTGTTATAGGGTTAGATTACTAGTGAAGAAAATTTTATTGAAATTTTGTCTTAAGTTTCTTCTTAGTTTTAGCGATCGCTAAAACTAAAATGCGATCGCTTATTTGATATTGAGGCAATTCGCTTCAAAAACTAAATAATCTTTGCAGATCGTAGCCCTAAGTATAAACCGAGAGCAATTCCTGTATAAAGACCAATAATTAATGCGTACAATATAACTGCGCCCATGTTATTCTCCTTAATTTAAAGTGATAAATCTTTACAGGTTTTATTGTACCCGATCTGGAGTTTAGCTTAGAGCTATGGATAGAGAAGTTAGTTGCTATTGAGAACTAAACTCCGTCCACTTAGAAAAGTATAGTTTCATTTTTAATCCCTGTTCCCTGTTCCCTCGAACAGATAGCTAAAAACTACTGGCTTCAAACTAGATGCGGTTTAAATTTATCCCCGAATCATCATCCACTCCATTTTTGAACAATGGAAGAAAAATCGATCACGTAGAATACGGAACTTATGACTCATCCCAGTAATTTGTAGTGCTAAATTCTCACATTGACGATAGAAAGTAAGGGGGAAAACATAGAGCATATATGCAGCAATCAAAGTTAAAATTGTGCGATTGGGTTCGCTCAATACAATTTGCCAATGGGTTTTGAGAGCTTGATGAGTTAGTTTAACTGCCATTTTCCCATCTTTAAGACGTACTGCGCGACGAGCTAGATAGCGTAATTGATAGGCTCTAGCAGAATTTTCCCACTCAGCCAGTAATTCAGGAAAGCTGCTGCGATGTTTAGAGATCATTTGTTCCCAAGAATCAAATTGCTTCATAACATTAGCAGAAAGTCCCTCCCCATTAACCCGATACAAAGTTAAAGCTTCTGGGATACCTGCAATTTGCCAGTCAGTTTGAGCAGCAATTCTAAACCAGCATTCAATATCTTCCGATTGACGAAAATGTTCATCAAAATACCAATCTTCCATTTGTCCGTGTAAATCATCCTGAAAACAAATAGCATCGAAGACTTCTCGACGAATTACAGGTGCAGAGCCATTACCAATAGGATTACGGCACAAAAGATGACCAGGAGTAATATCCTGAAGTTTGGGCATTTGAAAAATACCTAAAGAATTACCTTCACCGTCAATAAATTCCGAGCGACTAAAACTCACACCCACATTAGGATTATTTTCCAGATGTTCTATATGTTTAGCGAGTTTTTCTTCTAGCCAAAGATCATCCCCGTCCAATAGAGCGATATAATCTCCTTGAGCGTGACGAATTCCTGTGTTTCTTGCTCCTGCTAAACCACGATTTTTTTGACTAATGATTTTGATACGTGGATCGTTAAAGTTGCGAGCAATTTCCACGGAGGAGTCGGGAGATTCATCATCGATAATTAAGAGTTCAAAATTAGTATAGGTTTGAGCTAAAACTGATTTAATTGTCTCACCAATATACTTTTCAATGTTGTAGGTAGGAACAATTACAGAAACCAATTTCATAACTCAAATCCTCTAGAACTTTCAACAATTCTATTGTGAAATTTCCGTATATGCGATCGCGTATATTTTAGTGTTTGATTTGTATAACTTTTATCAATATGGTTTAGTCTGATCTTTGTCAAAGCAAAATCAGGTATTAAGTTACCTTAATACCTGATTAATTACTGTTTAAATATAGTCAGGACTCTTTAAACTAAAGGATGTAGCTATATTTGAGTTTTCAAGCGATTAAAAGACAAAGTTATCAGAATTATTCATCTCAACTGCATTAACATTTTGGAAAATAACAAAGTCAGAATTATTATATTGCAACACCGCATCGTTACCGCTTTGAATAAAGTTAACTTGACCGCTACTGGTAGGATAAGAAGCACCTAAGATACCAGTCATGTCGATTTGATCAATACCCACTGCAAAATCAGTAACAGTGTCAACCCCTTCTCCTGGAGAATTATAAACTAATACATCATAACCATCATTAGTAGTAATGTAATCATTGCCAGCAAAACCAACAATGCGATCGCTTACAGCAGAACCAGTTAGAGTGTCTTGTCCAGTTGTTCCTTCAATTAAATTTTGACCGACGCTAACGCTTACTAATGCGGTATCGGTTTTCCCAGCTTCATTAATGCCACGATAAACAAAGACATCTGTGCCAGAGAATCCTGCATCTGGAGTATAGGTAAAAGTATTATCATCATTAAGAACCGCAGTTCCATTATTGGGTGATTCAGGCAACCCTATAGGTTGGAAACCACTACCAGTAACATCATTACCTAAAACATCAATAGTAATAGCGGTATCCGCAGTAGTTGTCACAGAATCGTCGAAAGCCAAGCTTGTGGGTAAACCACTCCAGTAAGAAGCTGCTCCGATATGACCACCACCAGTAGTGCTGGTGACAATTACAGATTCGTCTGCAGTAATAGTAACATCGCCAGATAAATTTTCAATTTGATAAACTAGGAAGTCAGGCTCTCCCTCTATTACAACTCCACCAGTGATGACAGAATTGTTAACTTGAATCGTAGCTGTATCACGAGCTACAATGTTTAATTTTCCAGGACCTAATAAGTCGATACTAGGAATAATAATTTCTTGATTACCAGCAGTTTCTGTAACTGGTAGAACTAAGTTTAGTCCAGGAGCAGTACTATTATTAGCACTGGTCATTTGATAGACATAGGCAGGCTTGCTAGTTTCAATGAGTAAAGCATCACTATCAGGATATTCATCACCATCAAGAATCAGCTCTTCTCCTGCATTAAGAGTTGCCACAGGAGTTGACTCACCTCGGAGGTAGATTTCCGTGTTGTCTTCTGTAGCAATGATAATTGGTCGTTCTAGCCGATAAGCATTAGTAGTAGCTTCTCCTTTCACCAAAATGTATTTTGAACCAATCAAATCTGTAGGAACAATTTGATCAACTCCAATATCTCTACCATTGCCTACTGTTCCTGCTAGCCAAGAACCAGTATTAACTGCAATGGGTTTATCCGAAACAATTAAAGAACCTTGTAAGCTATTGGGCAAACTCAAGTTTTGTTGAATATCTAAACCAACAACAAAAGACTCATATTTATCTAGAGTAACTTGACCTGGATAGCCATTAACAAATGTAACTCCTTCAGGCAAGTCTTTAAAAGAAACTACTGTATTATCTTCCGATGCCATAACGGAGATAAAGTGAGCTTTACGCCAATTTTGATTAGTATTGGTAACTAGATGTCCCGAACGAAATTCAGTTCCTAATGCTAATTGACCTTTTGAGGACAAGGACAAACCTTGAACGTTAGTTTGATGACGAACATTGGCATAAAAAGCTTGATCTCCAGTTAAAATTAGACCTTCTTTTTGATCGACTTGACCAACTTGGCTGGTCTTAATTACACCCAAAGAAGCGTGACCTTTACCAGTAGCAAAAGGTGCAGAACTTAAGTCAATAGTTGCGGGAGAAGATTTAGAAATCGTAATAGTTTCGTTGATACCACCAGCTACCCCATTAGCACCATCGGCATTTTGAATTACTACTTCAAAGGGAGTTTCTTCATTAGTCGAAAGTAATAAATAATGATCTCTCACATCTTGCTTGGCATAGAGAGGTGGTAAGAGGTGTACAGAGTCTAGAGTACCAACATTATTTTCATTCCCATCATTGTCAAAACCTTTAATAGTGACATCAACAGTTGCAGTGTCAGTTTTCCCAGTGCTGTCCGTAATAGTGTAGGTTAAGGTATCTGTTGCTGTTTCACCTGCTTGAAGTCCATTAAATTGACCATTTGGATCGTAGATTAAGCGGTCATTGACTCGGCTAACTAGTCCTAGAGTGCCAGAGTCATCAAAACTCTGAAAGCTGATGGTATTACCGTCCAAATCGTAGTCATTACCTAGTAAATCTGCCAGGGAAATTGCGATCGCAGTATCTTTATAGGTAATATCTGAGTCACGGTTAGCAAGGGGAGCATAATCAATATCAAATTGAGGGTCTTTTTCGTCTTCATAACCAGGAGCATACATAGAAGCTCCTTCTAAAGTAAGAAGAACATCATTAAAATCGCGATCGCCACCAAAGAGAACATTTAAGTCTTCCATCCCAATAACAGAAAGATTATCAGTACTATTTCCATGTTGGATCATTTGCACTGCATCGAGACGGTTAGCACCTCTCATAGAAAAGAAAGGTCTTTTGCCATTAGTTTCGCTTAATGTGGGACTGCTTGCTACCTGTTCTAGACTACTGTTAGGTACTAACATCAACCCATATTTGCCTCTAGCAGTTAATTGAAAAGTTTTGGCTCCTTGATAAGTTCCACTATTAAAATTGGGTTCCCAAGCAAAGTTGCCATCAAAGCGAGAGCCTTCTATTTGGTCTTGAAATAAAATGTGACCTTGGGTAGAGCCAGTCAAGGCTCTAGTGGCTGCTTCTTGAATAAATGCCAATGAACCAAGGTTATAGTTCTCCATCCCATCCAAGCTAAATATTCCCACTTCTCCTTTGTACCAACCACCATCAAAAAGCAAATCGATTGTAACTTCTCCAGAATCATCAACTATGAAATAGCCATCATCGAGAAAATTTTCTCTCGACTGTTTTCTAAGTTCTTTGCCAATACTCGACATTCGGAAATTTTTGCCAGGGTTACGAACAGTACCATAAAAGGGTGCATTTCCTGTAGCACCAATTACCTGAAATACTGCTTCGTTATAATCTCGATCGGAGCCATTTCCATCGACTCTAACTGCTTCAAAACCAAAGGTTCCATAACGATCCATTTTGGCTAGTTGAACAGGAGCGTCTCCTGTTTGATTAGGATGAGCTTCAGGAATTGAAAATAAAGGTAGTTTGCCCCCTTGAGTATAACGTTCTGGATGCTCTGCTAATTCTGCAATTGATGTATGCTGGGTCAACATAAAACCAAATTGGTCGCCAGCATTCATCGAAAAAGTCTTGACCCCAAGATATTCTCCTTTGTTATAGTCCTGTTCCCAATGTAAAGCTTTACTATATTTTGCTCCCTCTGTGCGATCGCTCATCACAACATAACCTTCATTGGAGTTGCTAATCGCACGGCGAGCAGCTTCTTGAATATACTCGGTCGAACCAGGGGTATATTCATCCATTCCAGCAAGATTATAGACAGCTAATTCTCCCTGAAACCAACCACCATCAAAAAGATATTCAAAAGTGAATTGTCCTGAATTACCAACTGTAAAAATTCCGTTATTAGATATAGTTGTCATGGTCTGATAAATGTGTGTGTAATATTTTTTTCTCTTGATTAAGTTTAAAAATCTGATGTTTTTGTTAGTGTTTGATTTATGTCTAACTTGACTTTTTTTTAGCTCGAACAATTAAAGATTGGATAAAGTTAGAGATTTTTTGATTAACAATCTGTGGTGAAACCACATCTAAGTAGTTATGCAAAATTAATTAGATAGTTGAGAGAGGTTCGATTTTTGTTTTTATCTAAAACTTTTGTTTTTATCTAAAACGGTATCGCAAGATATTTTTGTACTAATTATTCTGGCTCAAGGGGTTTAGTTGTATTTTCCGATGTCAAATCAGACTCCACAAAACTACGATGAGGTGAAATTAGTCACTTATGATGCTCTATGGTCAATCGTAGGAAAACTGAAAGGAAATATCGTTCTTTTTTAGGCATATTAGGAGCAACTGTAATCTCCCTAATCACGGCTTCTTCGTCTTTGGCATTACCCTTGTCTCCAGGCGATCGCATTTCGGTTTCCATTCCTAACGAAAAATATTTTGCTCGTATTTATGAAGTCAATCAAAATGGGGAAATCGAAGTTCCCTTATTAGGAGGAGTGGCTGTTGCAGGATTAGAACCAATCGAGGTAGAAACTAAATTATCATCTTTACTAATACACGAAGGATATTTCCTTAAAGATAAGTTGCAATTGACGGTAGAAATTGCTGATTGGTCAGAAATTCAAGTTTTTATTACTGGAGAACTATTTCTTCCAGGGCGAGTATTAATCAACGAAACAAAAGAATCTGGTTCTTTGGCTATTTCTCCCGAAACCTTACAAATTACTGGTAGATATCCTTTTCGACGCTATCTTACCAATGCTATTCGGTCTGCTGGTGGAGTTTTACCTACTGCTAATATCAAAGAAATTCGGTTAATTCGTCAGGAAAAAGAATACATGATTGATCTTTCGGGAATTTTTACAGGAGAACCAGTTACCGATATTCCCCTAATTGCTGGCGATCGCATAATTGTTCCTGCTACCAACTTTCAAGCAGAATTAGCGCGCCCTTCCCAAATTACTCGCCCAGCGGTGAATGTTTTCGCTTCTAATCTCTCAATTCCTGCTGATAGTAATGCCACATCTAGTATTAAAAACAATATAACTTTGACCTATGGAAGTCGTTTTAGTCAGGGGGTGATTGCTGCTAACTGTGTGGGGGGGACTCATGCTACCAATGCTCATCGTCACGCCCTTTTGCTTAGAACTAATCAACTTACAGGGGAAACGACTTACTTAGACCGCCCCATAGAAGATTTAATGCGTGATTCCTATAACGAAAGACAAAATCCTTTATTGATGCCCAGAGACGGAATTGCTTGTTATGACTCCAGAATTACTAATACCAGAGACATTATCAAAACTTTTGCCGAATTTTTTATTCCTTTCAGAATATTTCAAGAATTATTTTAAGAAGTTATGGATAGCACGCCGAATTCCTTGACCTCTAGCGATCATCATCACAAGAAAATTCCTTGGTTGCGTTGGGTTAAATATATATTATTAGGTACATTATGTAATGCTGGATTATTTGGATTTACTCTTTACTATCTCAAAAAAACTCCCTCTACTTATACCAGTGAATTAATTGTTCATGTAGCTGGTTCTAGTCCTGGTGTAAGTGTGAATCTCCCTAGTATCGGACAAGCCAATACTTCTAGTGGTACGGCTTTTGGCTCTCACTCCGATCCGAGGGAAAATTACAAGTTAATGGCAACTAGCAGTACCATACTTGATGCTGCTGCATCAATTCTAGATATACCTAAAGCCAAATTCGGCAAGCCTATTGTCAATTTAATTAACAACACAACTTTACTAGAGTTTAAAGTTAAAGCTCAAGACCCAGAAGTAGCACAACAAAAAGCCCAAGCTATATATCAGGCTCTATACAATCGTTTAGAAATGCTGCGCACAGAAGAACAAACCGAACGGGATAAAGCAGTACAAAAAGCTCTCTCTGATGCAGAAGCCAAATTAACTAAAGCTCAACAACGCATTTCAGCTTATAAAACAGAATCAGGCTTAAACTCTTCCAATCAAGTTAAAAATTTAATTAATAATTTAGGCTCATTACAAATTCAATATATCCAAACTGCTGCGGAATATCGTAAAATCAGCGATCGCTTAAATCAACAAATTGGCACTGTAGGCATACAACCACAACAAGCAGCAGATGCTTTAGTTTTAGAAACAGATCAAGAATTTCAAAAAATTCTGGCTAACTATACTAATGGTAATACGAAGTTGATTGAGCTACGAGGTAATAGGGGAGAGAATTACCCCGATGTGGTTAAAGCACGCAATGAAACCGAATCTAGTCTCAATGCACTACTCACTAGAGGACAACTATTATTAGGTAAACCTGTAGAAAAATTAACCTTAGAATTATTAATTCTCGACAATAGCAATGGTTCAGGGGAAAAAAGAGCTAATCTTTTTGTGCAAATCATCGATTTAAAAGCAGAACAACAAGGTTTATCAGGTAAAATAGAAAACCTCAAAGATCAAATTAATCGTTTAAAAAACGAATTAACTATTTTGACTCAAAAAGAAGCAGTACTGGATACTTTAGACCGAGATGTGCAGATTGCTCAAGCTGTTTTTGCTTCTACCTTAACCAAAATCGATCTTAGTAAAGGAGATCCTTTTGCCTCTTTCCCAATGATCCAAGTTATCGAACACCCCAGTCTTCCTGATGAACCTAGCGCACCAAAACCTAAATTAATCATTGCAGGCACAATTATGGGATGTTTATTGGTAAGTATTGGGCTAACTATTCTTTGGTGGCGAGAACCTCTAGTTAAAGTTAGTAGAAAAATTATGATCAAAATCATTGAATAATATCGAGTTTGGCAGTTGCAAATATCAGGCATTGGGAATTAATTTAATTCTTTTTTTGCCTATTTAATCTAACCACAGCATAACCAACAGATAGACAAAGAATGGCGACCCCTAAAGCCATTAAATCACTACTAGATTTTTTATCTATGTCAAAAATAATGATTTTTCTAGCTACAGCAATCAAGGCAGTGATCAAGACTAATTCAACTTGAACCACCTGTTCTTTGAGATAAGCAGTAATATTTTCTAGTAACTCCAAAGCGATTAAAATATTTAGAAATAACCCAAACAGTTCAATTAATGTTTTATTAAACAAACCTACTGGTTCTTGACTTAAAACATCGTGAGATATAAAAAAAATTAAATCTCCTAAAGCTATTATAATAATTGCCAGCAGTGCTAAAGATAGCACTTTAGCGACTCCATTTTCTATAATATGTACTAACTTGAGAAAATTTTCATTACGGTTTAACTCTTTTATTTTCTTAAAAAGATTTTCCATTGCACCTGATAAGTAGGTCAATATTTTTATTGATAGATTTCTAACATTAGTCTTACAGAGACCGAACATATATTAATTGATAAATGTTAATCCTGCAATATTGTTTTAGAAACTAAACGAGTTTTTTTCTTTTCTTCTGGGGAAAGTTCTAGGCTTTGTTGCACTTTTTCAGAACTATTTTGTAGAACTTTCGCACCTGAGATATCGCCCAATTGCAAAGCAATATTAGCTGCATTTTGTAACATAGTTACTGCACTTTTGCGATCGCCTTTTAAGAGTTGAGTTTCAGCAATTTTAGTTTGACGATATTTAGCTAAAGTTAAAATGAAGTTGTGGACTCGTTGATTAATCTGGGATTCATAATTAGGCTGAACTGATACATAGATAGGAATTGGCAGATGCTGTAAATTATTTCTACCCAATGCTGGGTCATCGTAGACGACTTTGACAATGGCAATAGTGTGTTCCCCAACAGGTAATTGATTAATGTAGAGATTGAATAAAATAACTTTTTCTGTCTGAGTCATCAGATCGCCTAAACGTAACTCTACAATATTTCCTGCTAGAGTTACAGGGAATTCCACAGTTTCAGGAGAAACTTGGGCGATTGGTTTAAATTCTGCCAATCTTACTCCTGGTTTTAATTCCATAGTAATCCGACAATTAGTTAGACCAACCGATTGTAATCGAGCTAGAAGAATTTTAAACTTTTCAGTTACAGTTTCTGGCTTTTCAATATACATTAAGCTCCCATTAGCAGAGTCGGCAATATTTTCTAAGACATCTTGATTCCAATCCTGACCAAAACCTAGGGTATTAATAGTAATGCTATATTCTGAAGCTAATTGGGCTAATTTTAAACAGCGTTGATCACTTCCGTCTTCGTTTTCTCCATCGGTTAGTAAAAAAATCTGAGAGACAGTATTGCTTCTACCTCTTGCTACTTCTTTGATACCCAATTTCATGCCTTGATCGAGAGCAGTTCCACCATCTGCAACCAAACCCAGAATTTTTTCCTCAATTTCACTAAGATTTTTGATTAATTGATTCTGAACTATGGTGGTTGCTTGCTCATTGAATACCACTAGAGATATATGATCTCCTGGGTGTAATTCTCTGATAATAGCGATAGTTGCTTGTTTCACCATATCCAGAGGTTTGCCCGCCATTGATCCACTAATATCAATTACCAAACAAAGATTGATGGTTAAATCTCTTTCTTGTTCTGTTTTTAGTGCAGATAGTGCCAAACTTAGTTGACGTTGACTATTTCTCGCTTGATGGTCAATATTGCGATCGCTTAAATCAGGAGTTATGTTAACTTTCATTGGGGAAAAAAGAAATAATTAATGCCGATTGCTGACATTGAATTTATCAGCAAACAGCAATTAACAAGCAGTAAAAACTTATTCTATATTGATCGTGGTTGGAGTAGAACTATTATTAGTAGGATTACTAGAACCTGTTCGGAAATCTGCATACAAGCGATCTCGCCAAGCGAAAAATGGTGCAAATGCAAGATTATCAGCTAACCCAGGAATTCCTTTACCCTTGAGTTGTTCGGGAATATCTAAATATGAACCTTCAGGAAATTTAATTAAAATACTCAATCCTGCTACTGCTAAATCTGCCAGAGTAGGAGTATCTCCAATAAGATAAGGTTGGTTTTCTAGAATGAGGCTTAAAGCTTCTAAGTCTTGTTTAAGTCCTTTTTTAGCATCCTTAACGGCATCACCGCCCAAACCTACACCCATTCCTAAAACATCCAAAAATTCCCCAGGAATTGCCCCTACTAAATTTTTAACTAAACCAGGAATTTCTTTAGGTAAAACCGAAGTACGGAAAGTTTGATTTTGATTCAATGCACCGATAAAAGCTTTTCGCCCTTTAATGCCAATGGATTCATCTGCCCATTCTTCCATTAATAAACATTGTCCTCTAGCAATAGGTTCTTCAGGTAGTATGGGCTTTTCAGGATATTTGCGGTCTAGATAAAAAGCAATTTCTGTAGAATCGGCGATATAGGTACTACCATCTTTGAGAACAGGTACTTGTCTACTACCAGACTTTTGCAGGAGTTCTACTTGTCCTACCCCTGGAGTGACTTCAATTTTGCGGTATTCTAGTCCTTTGTAATCGAGAATTAGACGTACTTTTTCTGAATATTGAGATAATTCAAACTGATATAGCTCCAGCATCTAGTTACTTGCCTCTATTTTTGTTAGAACCAACAACTGTTAATTTACTGTAAATTTACAATTTCCGTGTGAAAAAGCAACAAAATAATTGATGAAGATCATACTATTGATCATAATTCCTCAGAATCACCAGAATTTGCGATCGCAAATTCAAAATTTCTCTCCTAATAGTTTGTGTGGTAAAGATTGTCTAGCAAGACAGTCTTTTTTGTTACTAGTAAGTAAATTTTCTAATTCAGTTTGATGATTCATTAGAACTTAACCTAAAAAGGATAATTGTTTACTTGAACTTCACCTAGAGCCTGCAAATTATACTTATAATGAGGATAATTAAACGAACGTAACCAATTTATATTTAACAAATTAAGTTTATTTTTATCTTTTAAAATTTCTCTCGTAATAGTGTGTGTGGTAAAGATTGTCTGGCAAGGCAGTCTTTTTTTTTGTTAGTAAGTAAATTTTCTAATTCAGTTTGATGATTCATTAGAACTTAACCT
>JAAUYH010009059.1_pt1 | contig 16446 bp, 11 predicted proteins | sample 7278061 | NCBI WGS metagenome assembly JAAUYH01 (sample SAMN14350203, study PRJNA611818) | marine sediment metagenome | isolation source: surface marine sediment (0.6m) | place: French Polynesia: Moorea | collected 2018-08 | reverse complement strand
TACTGCGTAAGTTCAATTTGTGAATCATCACCAACCATAAAGCGTAACGCTTTGGGGCGTTGAGGGGCTACTTTTAACTGCGCTCTTTCCCCAATCAAACTATCGACAATCCGTTGATGAATACCGACTAAACTTGCACCTTTAAGGATAACGCTATGTTCAATATCCGTATCGATTATGGTGGTTTCATCAGCAATGCTACTGTATGGACCGATAAAACAGTTTTCAATTCTACAGTTAGCACCAATGGTTACAGGACCACGAATATTGCTGTTAATAATCTGCGAGCCTTTGCCCACATGGACACGACCGGTAATAGTACTGGGTGTATCGATGCTGCCTTCAATAGTCGATTCTAGACAAGTATCTAAAATAATTTGATTGGCTTTTAGGAGGTCATCTTTTTTCCCTGTATCTAACCACCATCCTTCTAAACGAAAAGAATCAACCTGTTTTTGTTGGTCAATAAGATACTGAATTGCGTCGGTAATTTCTAACTCTCCCCTCGCTGAAGGTTGAATATTGGCGATCGCCTGATGAATGGTAGGAGAAAATAAATAAACCCCTACTAAAGCTAAATTAGAAGGAGGATTTTGGGGTTTTTCTAGCAACTGCAATACTTTGCCCTGACCATCAACTTTTGCCACCCCAAATGCAGTAGGATTTTCTACTTCACACAACAGGGTCAAAGCATCTAAATGGCGTGATTTAAACTTGTCGATAAATTGATCTAGCTGACTTTGGACTAAGTTATCTCCTAGATACATCACAAAAGGAGTATCCCCTAAAAAGGGTTGAGCTACTTTAACCGCATGGGCTAATCCTAAAGGCTCATCCTGCATAATATAGGTAATATTTGCCCCAAAGCGATCGCCATTGCCAGTTTTGGCTTTGACTTCACCACCTGTTTCGGGACTAATAATAATTCCAATATCCACAATACCAGCCGCCACAATCGATTCAATTCCATACCAAAGAATCGGTTTGTTCGCCACAGGAACAAGTTGTTTCGCACCAGTATAGGTCAAGGGACGTAAGCGAGTTCCTTTACCGCCAGAGAGAATAATTGCTTTCATGTTAATGGACACGAGTATGATTTAATTTATGAGTTGATTGATTAGTGAGAAGCTTTTAGTTTTTACTGGAGAGATTGCCATTGAATCAGCATCTTTTGCAGGGATTCGCGCCAGTGGGGTGCATATCCTCCTAATTTTTGCGCGATTTTTTGATTTTGTAAGACGGAATAAGCGGGACGTTGAGCGGGAGTCGGATATTCTGCTGTGGTAATGGGTGTCACTTGTTGAATTTTAAGGGGAAATCCCAGTTGTCTGGCTTCAGCAAAAATAGCTACTGCAAAATCGTACCAACTAGCAACACCACTATTGGTAAAGTGATAAATCCCCGTAGAATTAGCTGAATTAAAATCTGGTTGAGAAATTAGTTGACTAATCCCCCAGGCAATATCATAAGACCAAGTAGGACTGCCAATTTGATCTGCCACTACAGACAATCGCTCTTTTGACCCTCCCAGTCTTAACATAGTTTTGACAAAGTTACCATGTCCGCGAGCACCATATACCCAAGCAGTACGTAAAATTATATGGCGGACGCAGTTTTCCTGCACTGCTACCTCTCCTAGCCATTTAGATTTGCCGTAGATACCAAGGGGATTAGTTGGTTCTGTTTCGGTATAAGGTCTATGATGCTGACCGTCAAAGACATAATCGGTAGAGATCTGCACCATAGTTGCACCGATGTTTTGAGCGGCTTCTGCCATCACTTTCGGCGCAGTAGCGTTGATTGCCATCGCTAAATCCGCTTCCTTTTCCGCCTTGTCTACTGCGGTATAGGCTGCGGCATTAACGATGATATTGGGTTTAATTTTAGCGATCGCCGCACGAATCTGGTCTGGTTGACTCAAATCTAATTGCTGGCGAGTGACACCAACTATTTCGCCTATAGTTTTAAGAGTCTGTTGTAACTCTTGACCTACTTGTCCAGTAATTCCCGTGACTAAAATTTTATTCATATGAATATTTCCGCTTCTGTTAGAGGTTTTCCTGCCTTATCTTTTGTCGATAAAATTGGTTCTCCTGTCAGCTGCCAATCTATACCAATATCAGGATCGTTCCATAAAATCGAACGTTCGTATTCTGGGGCATAATAATCGGTAGTTTTATACAGAAAATCTGCCATTTCTGATAGCACTACAAACCCATGGGCAAAACCAGGCGGTATCCATAATTGTTTTTTATTGTCTGCACTCAAGATACAGCCAACCCATTCTCCAAAAGTAGGAGAGTTTTTTCTAATATCTACTGCAACATCTAATACTGCCCCCGTCACAACTCGTACTAGTTTTCCCTGGGGTTGTTGAATTTGATAGTGTAATCCTCGTAATACATTTTTTGCCGAACGGGAGTGATTATCTTGTACAAAGTCGAGCTTAACTCCAGTTTGGGCAGCAAAAGTTTTTTGATTAAAACTTTCAAAGAAAAAACCGCGATCATCACCAAATACCCTGGGTTCGATAATCAAAACATCAGGAATTGTAGTTTGTATAACATTCATGAAGCTTTAGAACTGGTTTATGACTTCATCAAGATAGCATATGCCCCGTATAAACCACCCCGAAAAAACACCTATAATTACTATATTAAATCTATATTATATCTATATTAAATCTATATTAAATAGAAAATTTGTCATACCTAGCAAACATGAGAGTATTTTATCTGGGGTTGGAGTTTAAAAGTTGCTATTTTCCATGGTTTAATACCTCGATGAATTTCTGTCTGAGACTCTATTAAAGATGAAGTTTCTGTCTCTAAACAGTTAGTGATAGCAGTCAACTTCCAATTTAAAAACCCTTGAGCTGACAAGTTTGCCTCTGTGCCATGACATTCATAGCAACGCAAAATCACATCATTATCTTGGGCTGGCTTAAGTGCGCTCAAAATTAAATTATCAGCGGTTAAATTTAAAAATTCAGTAGTAGAAGCTAATTTTGGCGGCTCATAATTGTCTGGTTGAGCATCATCTAAAGTTACGACGGATAAAGGTATATTTAACTCATAACTTTGGTGAACTGTTCTGGCTGTTTGCCAATTATGTTGATGGGGATAGATAGCGTAAGTAAATTTATGTATGCCTCGATCGGCTTGTGGATCTGGCCATACAGGCGATCGCAATAGGGTTAGACGTAACTGATGGCAAGAGTAATCACAACCATACTTACTATCATTGAGCAAACTAACTCCATATTCACCACTGCGATCGCTTATGTCAACCCATTTTAATAAGGAAACTTCCCATTTAGCTCGCTCTAATTCTGTCTGGGGTTGAGTCGGATGGGCGATCGCTCCATAGGGGATTTCACAGGTAGTAAAATCGCTGGTTAAATTAAAGGGAAAGGCAGCTTTAACTAAGACATGGGTTTCCTGCCAGTCTACAGTATTGGCAATTTTTAAGCTCGGTGAATGTAGTTCTAGGATATAGTCTTGAGTAAAGGTAGATTTACCTAATGTTCTGACTACTCGAAGGCACTGTTGTAATTCTCCTCGCTCTAACCATTGAATTGATTTTAATTGAGTAGGTGGCAAAGGATGTTGTTCGTATTCAGGAGCGATATTCCACGCATCCCAATACTGTCCTTGGTCTACAAAAGCTTGTAATTGATTTCCCGCACCATTAAGTATTTCTCTGCGATCGATTTTGTCATAAATACTATCTAGATCCCCTGTATGAGAATTAACCATTACTTTGAGATACTGGTTTTCTAATCGATATTCAGTCTCTTTAATTACACTAATTTCTAGTTCGGTATCTGTTACTTTTGATTGCGTATCTAGCCAAAAAAGACGATAGCCAACCGAGGGAATATCTCTAGCTAAGAAAATTAATTGCTTATCTGCTGTTAATTGGGTGGGCAATTCTGTTCCTTGTTCGTCAAACACCCGACATTCTGCTGAGAATGGTAATTTGACAATTTGTGTCCGCTTCCAGTTAAGGGAATTAAAGACAACTATGGGTTTGGCTTGTGGGTTAGGTGGACTGGGCAGATTAATCCAACGAGCGATCGCAGCTAAGGCAGTTTGTAAGATATTTTCCCCTATGGCGATCGCTGTTTGCCAATCTTGATTCGCCGACTCAAACACTTCCCGAATCGATGTACCTGGCAGAATATCGTGAAATTGATTGAATAAGACTTTTTTCCAAGCTTGCTCTAAATAATCTTGCCAATCATGGAGAGTGTCATTCATGGTATTATACACAATGGGTAATAGTGGCTGTCCTGCAAACCAGTCTCGATCTAGTAAACTAGCAATCGTTGACCACAATTCCGCTTGATATAGTAATCCTTCACAGTAGCGATTAAATTTTTTCTGCTCGGCATGAACTGTATAACAGCCGCGATGCAATTCCAGATATAGTTCATCCTTCCATACAGGAAATTTTGCCAGTTGGGAATGAGGGGCAATCTTGCTCAAATACTCAGTAGCGGTAGTAAATTTAATTTCTGGGAAAAAAGGTGAATTTTGCCACTTAGCTGCTACCTCTAGCATATCCTTAGTGGGACCACCGCCATGATCCCCCACTCCTGGTAGCCAAAAAATCTCTTGTAAACCTGTATTAGTTTCCCAATCAATACCATACTCAGCCATAGTAAGAGGATTAGTATCCATCACCCCCGTAACATTAGGGGGAGACATCACTGTCAGCAACTGGGTACCATCGGGGGATTCCCACCAAAAACAGCCTAAAGGAAACCTATTCGTATCATTCCAATGCAGTTTACCCGTAACAAAATATTCAATACCGCTTTGCTCAAAGATTTGCGGTAATTGCCAAGTAAAGCCAAAACTGTCGGGAAGCCAAGCAACTTTAGTTATATAGCCGAACTTATCTTTAATATACCTCTGTCCGTACAACAATTGACGAATTAAAGATTCCCCGTTAACTAAATTAACCTCTGGCTCAACCCACATACCGCCTATAATTTCCCATTTTCCCTGGCTCACTGCCTTTTGAATCGCGGCGAATAAATTGGGGCGATGTTTCTCGATCCATTCGTATAAAGCTGGAGTAGTATGAGCAAAAGTTAAATAGGGGAAATTTTGTTGTAAATTAAGTACAGATCTAAAAGTACGCTCACCCACCTCGTAGGTTTCGTCAGTCGTCCACAACCAAGCCATATCTAGATGGGCATGACCGAGTAGGTTAAAGCAACGCTGTTGAATATTCTGTGCCAGGGGTAATAATCTAGTTCTTAAGTCAGCTAAATGACTATCAAACTTATCTGCATCCTGAAGATTATCCCAGTTAAACCGCTCTAACTCTGTAGCGACTTGATTTAGTTTGTCAGGTTCAAATTGAACTAGATACTTACTTAATACGGTTAACTCATCAGCAACCAAACCAGGATCGATCTGGTTAACCCGTTCATAGATTACATGCGATCGCATTAAAGCACCAAGATCGTGACCGGGACTTACTAAACGAATAGCAACCAGATACTCTTGTCCCGATTGGGCGCAGTCAGTAATTAAAATACGTGCTGAAGAGTCAAATAAATCCCCTGCTTGCACTAATTCCCCATTAAGAAATATCTTGGCATCTGCTGCCCACCAAGTTAATACCAAGCGTAAAGATAATCCCGCTAGAGGATAACCTGATAAGCTAGGGGGAATAATAATCTTTTGTACCAGCCATTTAACTTGCTTTCCCTGGGGAAAAACCAAATATCCCTTTTCATTTGCCTCTAAAAGTTGATATTTCTCTAGGTTAACTAAATTTAAATCCTTGATTTCTCTAGCTGGAACATCACGCCAATTGCGCTGTACTTCTAATTTAACTAGCTGTCGTAATTTGGCGATCGCTCGTTCGATAGTTGGGATAAAATTATTGGACACTTTTACCTACAGTAAGCGTAGTTGAGAGCCTACGGTTTCTAACCGTAGGGTAGAAAACAAGTGAGGGATTTTAATCCCGCGTATTTCTTTTATTATGCACTACGCTGCGTTTCAATATAGCGTTTAACCATATCAGTGCTAACCTGTCCTGTTGACTCAACAAAATAACTCGGACTCCATGTATTAGCAAGTATAATTATATACATGATTATTGAATACAGGACGCAAAAAATACTATTAACTGGCAAGATTAGCGATGAAGTTGAAGCTTACTTAATCTGGTGCTGCCAACAATCCAATAATCTTTATAACTCTGGCTTATACGCCGTCAGACAAGCTCATTTCGAGCAATGTGAAACTAGTACTTTTTTTGATAGTAACGACCAGTATCGTATTGCTTTTAAAGACCGTTTTGTTCGCTCTAGTTATACTCAGTTATGCAAGGACTTTAAAACTAACAAGCACTATATTGGGCTAGGAGGACAGCAAGCCCAACAATGCTTAAAGTCAATAGTTGAAGCGATTAGAGGTTATAATGAATTACTTAAATTATGGTCCAAAGGCGAACTAGATAATCGTCCTCGCATTCCTAAGTATAGAAAAAAAAGAGGTCTGTACCAAGTAGTATTTCCCAATCAGGCAGTAAAATACGACCGAGGCAATAAAACTTGTCGTTTGGCTATTAGTAAAGAAAATAAGCCAGAATTAATCAACAAAGAAGTAGTTATTCCTAGTGGATATGGGATTGATGATAGCCAGATTGCAGAAGTAAGAATCGTTCCTAGTTTGGGTAAGCTTTGGGCAGAATACGTATACAAAGTAAATCCCAACCAAGCAGTTGGTTTAGATTATTCTCAGGCTATCGGTATCGATCCTGGGGTGAGTAATTGGCTGACGGCGGTTTCGACCCAAGGAAAGAGTTTTATTGTTTGTGGCAGAAAACTAAAGTCAATCAATCAGTATTACAACAAAACAGTAGCCAATTACAAACAGGGAAAGTCCGAGCTTTACTGGGATGAATATTTAGATAAAATTACTCACAAGCGAAACTGTCAAATTAAAGATGCCATTAATAAAACTGCCAGATTTATTATTAACTATTGCTTAAATCATGGTATGGGAAATATAGTTTTTGGTTGGGGGCAAGGGATTAAAAATAAATCCAACTTGGGTAAAATTAATAATCAGAACTTTGTTCAAATTCCCACATCTAAATTAAAAAATCGAATCAAAGAGTTAGCAGAGTCAACAGGTATTATCTTTACTGAAACTGAAGAAGCTTACTCGTCCAAAAGCGACTTCTTGGCTGGAGATAAAATATTTAAATTTGGCGAGAAACCCAAAGAATATAGGTTTTCTGGCAAAAGAATTAACCGAGGGGCGTACAGAAGTAAATTTGGTCTTGTTTCAGCAGATGCCAATGGCGCAGCTAACATTTTAAAAAAGGTAGCCACACAGCTAAATCTCAATTTAGCCGAGGTGGGTAAAGGCAGCTTGGCACTGCCAAAGCGATACGATCTATCTTGTATGAGTAAATCATATCGCCAGCGCGCAGAGATGCGTTTTTTAAACCATCTCGAAGCATCAGCTTAGAATCCCTCGATTTTCAATCGAGCGGAGATGTCAAAATTTACTGTTAATTACTCATCAAAAATAATCTCAACTGTTCCCCAAGCAAATAATTGGAATGCCTAATAGCTCTTTCGTTCCTCCTTTACCATTAAATAACGGTCTATTAATGACTCTTTATACTGCATTTAGCTCCAGTAAAACTTGGTCAAAGACTTTAATTGAACCCGAACCAGAATATCAAAAACTAGTCTTTACCCAAGGAGAAGTTCCTCTTTTTGCTTGGTTGGCAATTCCCGAAAATCCCCAAGGTACAATTATTGGTACTTATGGTATTACTGGTAGTCTAGACAATCAATGGTTTTTACATATATTAGGCAGAAAAGCTTATAACCGCAATTATGCTGTAGTTTTATTCGATTGGCGCGCCCATGGCAAGTCAGCACAATTATCTCCTACCTTAACTGCCGATGGCATTAACGAAGGCAAAGACTTTGTGAGTATTGCGGCAGAAAGTAAAGCGTTAGGATGTCCCGCACCATTTTGGTTTACAGGCTATTCTTTAGGGGGACAATTGGCTTTATGGGGGATTTACTATAGTCAATTTATAGAGCAAAATGGCTTAAAAACCTCTGATATAGCAGGAGGAGCGGTAATTTGCCCCAATTTAGATTCTAATCGCTCCCTGCCTTATCTAGAACAACATCCCACAGGAAAATATATCGAACGAGCGATCGCCAGAGAATTACAAAAATTAGCTCGGCAACTCCACTCCTATCATCCCCAAGAATTTAATTTAGAAACTATTGCCACAGCTAATACTATCTGGAATTTTGATCGCCATTTAGTCATTCCCCGTCTTGGATTTACTTCTGTAGAAGCCTATTATGAGGCTAGTAGTCCGTTTCAAATTCTGCCTAAAATCAACAAGCCTACCCAAATTCTTTACGCTGCCGACGATCCCATGTTCGCTTCTAGTATTATTCCTGACTTAGAAGCAGTTTGTCGGCAAAATAAGGCGATAGATTTACTCCTCACGGAAACTGGAGGACATGTGGGCTACGTAAGTAATACTAAATGCCAGCAAGCTTATGGCGATCGCGATTGTTGGTGGGCATGGAATCGAATTTTAGACTGGTGGGATTAGCCTGTGACTCCCATTGGCAATTAAAGCTATTAGTTATTAATGATCTTTTTGTTTGTCAATGATCGCGATCGCCTTCTTTTTGGGTACTCTGAGTAATACTCAGATAATGAGCTATTTTTCAACTCAGTTGATACATCATTGTAAGTTTTAGCAATAGGATGAAACTTTTATTCTTAAAAATTCTTTTACAACGTCGCGCCAGGGATGAAGGCTTTACCCTACCGATGGTGATTGCCATCGGCTTAGTAATGATCTTGCTGGGTGCGTTTAATATTCTTAGTGCTAGCGAAGAAAATCTTACAGCTATCTCTCAAAATATGCGCTCCGACGCTTTAGCGATCGCTGAAGTTGGCGTTGCTCGATACAGAGAATTATTAGACAGCAATAGAGTATTGGCGATTAATAATAGAGATCGGTGGACTGCACAAGCAGCAGTATGTGATGATGATATCAGCGATACAGGAACTGGCTGGGCAAATCATGATAATGACGGTGGAGCGGCTGGTTTCAATGCAGCGATGTGGCAAGCTGTCACTTTAGATGAAAATATTATCGGTAGAGATCTGAATAACGATGGTGATGCTACAGACGCTACAGTAGATATCGGTTGGTACAAAATAGTTGATTATGAATATGATATTGACGGTAACATTGGCGATGGAGATAGCGATGGCATACTAGATGACACCGACGACAATGGTGTATTTGATGTAACCGATGATGCTAATAATGATACTAATGGCGATGGCAATAGTGATGCCAGAGGTATTTTAACTGTCAAAGGTAGAACTCCAGATGGTAGTGAAGCTCAAATCAATGTAGATATACCCATTCGCATTAATCAGGAGGATATGAATAATCTCGCTCCAGCACTTTGGATCGAAGATAATACCATAACTACTGGGGATCTTGGCGGTGTTAAGTTAACTATTGGCAATGGAAATATTGTAATTAGAGATCGAGCAGTCACAACCGTAGGAAGTGAAGCTGATGGATGTAGAGATTTTGCAGCTTTAACAGGTGCAGGTCATCCCGTTATCAGTGATAGCCGCGATCTTCCTGATATTAATACGATTGTTAATACAATTAATGATGCTGCTACTGCTGCTTTCGGAGATCAGACCAACGATGTTATTCCAGGAGATGGAGTTTTTGGTCGCCCTGGGCACGATCCTTATAATCCTAACTCGGATCCTCTAACATTTAATCCCACTGTAGATTGTGCCAATATTAGAAACTGCCGTTATTATTACGATCCAGCTTCGATAAATCTTTCTAATACAGATTTTACCACTGATGGTATTGCTAAGGTAACTCTATATGTCAATGGTCCTGTCAATATTGATGCCACTGCAAGCGATGTGAATATAGGAAGTAACATTTCCTCAAGTTATTTTGAAATTTATGTTGATAATACCAATCCCATAACTATTACTGCTAACGCTGGTCGAACTGTTACTATTAATGGTTTTATTCATGCACCCGAATCTACTCTAACCATTACTGGTGGCGGTACAGTGAATATTAATGGTTCAGTATGGGTAAAAGACTGGGTTAACAATAGTGGAAACACCGTAAATATTACTCCAGACGATACAGATATTAGTTCTACTCTTACCGATAAATCTTACGAATTCTACACTACCACGGTTGATAGAACTCCTAAACCATTAACTAATAGCCCTACTAATTGGAAGACAGAGGAGGTGGAATAAATTGTGTGGTATTTAATTAACAAGTCAAAACAAAAAATAGCTAAATCAGAAAAGGGTTTTGTTACTTTAGAAGTCTTGATCGCCCTGTTTATTGCCTTGGGGTTTGTAGCTGTATCCATGCAAAGTTTGGTCTATGCTATGGCAATCAAAGTTCAAGCACAGGAAAAGCAAAGAGCCAACCAATTAATTCAAGAAGATATAGAGAGAATTAATCAATTAGGTAGTACAGCATTAACACCAACAACAACACCATCCCCAACACCAGTATGCGATCCAGTAGCTACAGCAGCAGATGCTACAACTGTTCCGCCTACGCCTGCATATACAGCCTATGAAAATAGCTATGCTAATGCATTATGGAATGCTCTTCAGGTAGACTCACCACAAGGAGGTGCAAACACAGTTACAAATCTATTGAGAACAATTGAATCTGATGGCTCAATATCTACAGAAGGAAAACAATTAGCTTTAAGGCGTTTTCATATTAGTAATAGCAGTAGTAATGCTCCTCATAGAACTCTGAAAGTTTCATACCAAGTATGGGATTGGGATGGTGCTGACTTTACTAATGAAAATGGGGGAGCAATTACGGCTGCCGACGAACCGATCGCAGAAACTTATGTGGAGATAATACCTGATGTTGCTTTGGCGTGTCCCTAAAAATAATACTAATACTGGTTTTACCCTAATAGAAATTCTTGTCACCACAATTGTGGTGGGTGTTATTGCGGCGATTGCTGCCCCTAATATATTAGGCTTACTGAATCGCAATCGTGTAAATGATGCTTTTGGTCAACTAGAGGGAGCAATCAAAGAGGCTCAGAAGCAAGCAACTCGTAATGGTAGTGCTTGTACCATCAACATGAATGATTCAGATAATGGTAATTCTGTGTCAGGTGGATGTTTGTTGAGTAACAGAAATTTCGATGATGTCAGCAACCAGATTGAATTCTATGCTAATCAACCAACAATTACATTTTCTGGCAAAGGAAACACTACCGTCGTTCTAGGGAATCAACCAGTTTTTGTTATTTCTATGTCTAATGGTAATAGTACAGATTTACAGAAATGTGTAGTGATTGAAAATAGCTTGGGTACTTTGAGAACTGGGGATTATACAGGCACTCTCGATCCTGCTGACTATACTAATGTACAGGCTGCTAATTGTAGTTAATAGTTTTCTAATGTTGAGGCAAAAACAACAAAGCGATCGCGGTTTTACATTAATAGAACTTATGATTGCTGTAATTGTGATTGGTATTATTGCGGCGATCGCTGCTCCTAATTTTATCGGCTTACTTAACCGCAACCGAGTTAATCAGGCTCTAAATCAACTAGAAGGAGCTATCAGGGAAGCACAAAGACAAGCAATGCGCCAAGGGAAGCGGTGTACAATCAATATTAATACTACTACTAATATTCTTACTGGTAATCCCAGCAATTGTTTGTTGAGCCAGCGTGAAATTAATGATGATATAGCGATCCGAACTAATTTATCGGGAACAATTCCGAATATTGTTTTTTCTTATATTGGCAGTACTACCAGAATGGGAACTATTGTCGTATCTAGCGATGGCACTGACTCACAAAAGTGTTTTGTTATTTCTCTGGGAACTGGTATTTCCCGAACTGGTGAGTATGTAGGTAGCAAAACAGGTTCTGTATCTGCTACCTTTTGTCAAAAAAATGATTGATTTAACTACATTGATTTAACCAATTTGTTACCTGCCTATTAGCCACTAGCTCATGGTGAGTATTCATCATTTTGGTAAGCGACGGTCTTCAATTATCTTGCCATACTCCAATTTAATCAGGCGATCGCAATGATCAAAATAGCGGTCGTCGTGGCTAATGGCAATCACAGTTTTACCTTGATTTTTTAATTCAGGTAGCAGATGCCGATAAAATACATCCTTAAATATCGGGTCTTGATCCGATGCCCATTCATCAAAAATATAAATTGGACGGTCTTCTAAATAAGCAGTAAGTAGAGCCAAGCGTTTGCGTTGTCCTTGGGATAAATTGGTAGTGGATAAGACTCCTTCTTTAACTTGTACCTTATGCTCAATATCTAACTCGATCAGATATTGCTTGATTTTTAACTCGCGTCCCCTCGATTCAATCCCCAACAGGCGATCGAAGAGAAAAAAGTCAGAGAAGATAACAGAAAATTGTTGGCGATACCATTCCCGATTAAAATCCGTCACTGGTTGACCGTCAAATAAAATTGTGCCTTTTTTGGGGATATATAACCCAGTCATCAATTTAACCAAAGTAGACTTACCACTGCCGTTACCACCGATAATAAAAACCAACTCTCCTGGTTGAAACTTTAAATTAATTTCACCCATAGTAAAGCGATAGTCTTCATTGGCAGCATAATAATCATGGAAGACACCCACGAATTCCCAACTCGACCAGTTTGGCTCAGTAACATCTCTACTAGCAAGAAACTTAGGCTCTGTAGTTTGTGTCGTCAATGATAGTCCCAAGGACTCTATTTTGTCTAGAGCAATGTTGGCTTGGGTTATTTCTGGTAAACAATTAGTCAACACCCGCAGGGGGTTAATCATAAATAAAATAGTAAAAGCATAACTAGAGAGTAACGTCCTAGAAACTTCAATTATTTCTGGCAAGACAAAGAGCAATAAACCAATGGGAATAGAAAATAAAACTAAGCCCAGAGGACTAGCCAGGGCAAAAATATCCATACCCCTAATCAAGTGGCGTTTGAGCCGTAGGGCAGTTGCTCGCACATCTTCATTCAAAAAAGCTTGTTTCCGTTGGCGATGTAATTTTAGCTCCTTTATGCCCTCGGTAATAGTCTGAAAATGTTGAAATAGAAGGTCTTGGGTTTGACGGGCTAAAGCCAGATAGTTTCTGCCTCGTTCTAAAAGTAACTGAAACCCCGAAAAAACGATGGCAATAAACACCAAAAAGCCAGTTAACATTGGTGGTGAAAGCCAAGCCAAATAAGCCAGACATCCTAGTAATAAAGCAGTGTTAATTAAAATATCTGCTATCCTACTAGCCACCATACCAATGGTATTCAAATCCTCGGTCAAAATTGCCAACAACTTGGGTGAACCAACAGTTTCCAAGTGTTGCAGGGGACAGGCTAAAATCTGCTGAGTAATCTGGAGACGTAGATGGTAAACCACTGTTTGGGACAGGCGGACGATCGCCCGAAAAGCGATCGTGCCGAAGATTAGTAGACCAATACAGAGGGTGATAAACAGCCAGGACAGCCAGGAGGGAAGTTCACCCACATTGGCGATCGCATAGTTAATGGTGGCAATAATCCCGGCACTAGTAGCTCCACCAATGAGACTGGCTAATACTGCTACCCAAAAAGTCATGCCCGAACTTTTCAGCAGCAGACGAATAAGTTTCATTTCATTTACTAATAATTTTACGGGCGATTCGCGTTGGCGCAAGCCTTCTCGCAAGAGTATCGCCCCTACCCATTAATCACTAAAAAACTGCCCTGCTAAATCCGTCACATCTGTCTGTTCTACTTCCTCCTGTTGCCACTGTGCCACTATATTTAAGCTGCCATCGAGATACTTATTCTGACAGGCATTACGTTGAATTTTACCGCTAGAGGTTTTGGGAATGCTACCAGTTTTAAGCAAGGCTACGGCATAGACATTTGCGAGATTTTGTTCTCCTACTGCCTGACGAATTGCCCCCACTACTTCGGGGACATTTAACTGGCGCAAATCGGTACGATTGACTTCATGGGCAACCACTAATTGATCTTCCCCATTGATTTCAATGGCAAAGGCTGCACCATGATTTGGTCTGAGGGCGGGATGACAGTTTTCTACTGTTTCTTCGATGTGTTGGGGATAGTGATTGCGCCCCCAGAGAATCATCATGTCCTTGATCCTGCCTGTAATAAATAGTTCCTCATCTTGGATAAAGCCTAAATCTCCCGTACGGAGAAATGGTCCTTCCCCCGTATCAGCAAGATAAGCGTTAAAAGTGCGTTCGGTTTGTTCTGTTTGCTGCCAATATCCTTGTCCTACTCCTTTACCAGATACCCAAATTTCTCCCACGCGATCGCCCTGACATTGAGTTAAGGATTGAGGATCGACAATGATCAGGCGATCGCCTAGCCAACCCCGTCCACAGCCCACTACAGCTTTGGCATTAGGATTATTAGCATCTACAGGGACAATTCGGTCTTCAGCTAAAGCTTTTTTATCTAAATTAGCCACTACAGGGGGTTTTTGGGCATCCCCCCCAGAGACAAATAAGGTCGCCTCAGCCATACCAAAACAGGGGTAAAATGCCTCCTGTTTAAACCCACAGGGTTTATATAATTCGACAAATTGTGCCAGAGTTTCTGCCCGCACTGGTTCAGCACCAGTAAATGCCACCTCCCAACTGCTGAGGTCAATAGTGCCTCTCTGTTCGGGAGTTACTTTATGACAGAGTAAATCGTAGGCAAAATTAGGACCACCACTGGTAGTAATTTTATACTTACTAATTGCTTGTAACCACATAAAGGGTTTTTGCGCCAAAGCCACAGGGGACATTAACACGGCGGGTAAACCTGTATACAAAGGCTGCATTACTCCCCCAATCAAGCCCATATCGTGAAACATAGGCAGCCACATCAAGATTCTGGTATCGGCATGATGTTGGAAAGACTGATAAATTACCTCTGAGTTATGCAAGACATTGCCATGAGTTACCATCACTCCCTTGGGATTGCCCGTTGAGCCAGAAGTATATTGTAAAAATGCCAGAGTGTCACTATCGATTTGGGGTTTTTCCCAAGCAGTGGCAGTAGTTAAATCCAGGCGATCGCTGGCTATCCAAGGTAGGGCTTTTAATTTGAGTGCCATGCCTGGGTTGCCTAGCAACTGATCTTTAACGCGATCGGCAAAATCTTGGGTGGTTAAAACTATCGACGCACTAGAATTAACAATCCGTTCTTGATATTGACTCAAAGATTTGATGTGTTGCCTGGGATAATCGGTAACGGCAATTACTCCCGCATAAAGACAACCCATAAATGCCGCAATAAACTCTAAACCAGCGGTGTAGGGATATACTAACAAGGCGCGATCGCCCTGTTTAACCTTGGCTTGCAGTTGTGCCGCGATCGCCTTAGCTTGAAGATCTAATTGCTGATAGGTTATGCTACCAGACTCAGTTTCTCCATCAGCTAAAAAGGTATAGGCAATTCGATCTGGTTGAATTGTGGCTCTATGGAGTAAAACATCTGCTATAGTTAGGTACTTTACCATTGATTAATCGTTAATTAAACATCGATCGTAAGATTTCTCTATAATGTAGTCCAAAACGGAGAGAATTAAATCGTGGGCAGTATAAAAATAGCCATCGTCGGTCTAGGAAACTGTGCAAGTTCGCTAATACAAGGAATTGAATACTATCGGCATAAGCAAGCCGAAGATGCCATCGGCTTGATGCACTGGGATATTGGAGGGTATAAACCCTACGATTTGCAGGTAGTTGCAGCTTTTGATATCGACCAACGTAAAGTCGGTATGGATGTGGCAGAAGCAATTTTTGCCCCCCCTAACTGCACTACTGTTTTCTGCGATACTATCCCTAAAACTGGCGTAAAAGTAGGAATGGGACGGATTTTAGATGGTGTAGCCGAACATATGCAGGGGGTGGATGCCAAATATGATTTTGTTATCAGCGATCGCCCAGAACCATCTAAGGCAGAAATTGTTAAAATTTTACAAGATTCAGGGGCAGAAGTACTGATCAACTATCTTCCTGTGGGTTCTCAAGAAGCAGTTGAATTTTACGCTGAATGTGCTTTAGATGCCAAGGTGGCATTCGTTAACTGTATTCCCGTGTTTATTGCTAGTAAACCATTGTGGGCAGACAAATTTGAGCGTTATAATATCCCCATTATTGGCGATGATATTAAGTCTCAGTTTGGCGCGACTATCAGTCATCGCACTTTGGTGGACTTGTGTAAGAAACGAGGGGTTAAGGTGGAGCGTACCTATCAGTTGAATACTGGTGGCAATACGGATTTTCGTAATATGCTCGATCGCTCTCGTTTAGATTCTAAAAAAGAATCAAAAACTGAAGCAGTACAAGGGGTAATTGC
>JAAUYH010004567.1_pt1 | contig 16451 bp, 7 predicted proteins | sample 7278061 | NCBI WGS metagenome assembly JAAUYH01 (sample SAMN14350203, study PRJNA611818) | marine sediment metagenome | isolation source: surface marine sediment (0.6m) | place: French Polynesia: Moorea | collected 2018-08 | reverse complement strand
CGATCGCAATTATATTTGCCCCTGCTACTGCGATCGCCTCTGCAGCTTCAAAACTAGGCGTGATATAAACTTCAGATTCGGGGATATTTTGCTTCCACAAGCCAATTATGGGGATATCGGGCAGTTTCGCTCTGACAGCCTTGACGTGAGCTGGAGTATCGATTCTCACCGCTGCTGCGCCCCGTTTTACTGCAGCTTCAGCCATGGCAGCAATAACATTTGGTTCGTGGAGAGGAGAATCAACTGGAGCTTGAACCGAAACTATCAAATTATTTTTGAAGCGATCGAGTAATAATTTCATCAATTCAAATCAGATGCAGCATATTCAAGAATACTATTGTCTAATTAAATTTGAATTAAAGAATTTCTAGAGCGTATTGGACTACGGTTGCTCCTTCACCCACTGCGGAAGTCACCCGCTTGATAGATTGCGATCGCACGTCACCAGCAGCAAAAACTCCAGGATAGCTGGTTTCGAGGAAAAAAGGAGCGCGACTGCCATAACCGTACTCAGACTTACTGATTTGACGGCCGGTTTTAATAAAACCATTTTCATCTAATTTTATTTCTGCAGGAAGCCAATCTGTGTGGGGAACGACACCAATAAAAATATAAACAGCGTTAGTTTCGAGGGTTTGAGTTGCTCCGGTCTGATTGTTAAAGATTTCTACCGATTCTAAAATGCGATCGCCTTTGAGTTTGCCGATCTCAGTATTAGTCAATATGGTAATTTTGTCGTTACTTTTAATGCGAGCGATTAAATATTCAGACATACTTTTACTCAAATCGTCACCGCGAATTAACAGCATTACTTTTTCAGCGTATTCTGCTAAAAATATTGCCGCTTCTCCGGCGGAATTTGCACCACCAACAACAATAGCGGTAGGAGAGTGACACATCAGAGCTTCAACATCGGTCGCACTGTAATAAACTCCCGCATCCATAAAGCGATCGCAGCCTTCTGCTGGTAACTGACGGTAGGTCGCTCCGGTTGTAATTAAAATATTTTTAGCGGTAATTTTTTGACCGTCGGCTAGTTCTAAAGTTTTATAATCGGAATTCAATTCCATGTTTACTACTTCTGCGGGAATCGAAAATACTGCACCGAATTTTTTCGCTTGAATCGTAGCCCGATTAGTTAATTCTATCCCCGATAAGGATACCGGAAACCCCATATAGTTCTCGATTTTAGCACTCCAACTTGCCTGTCCTCCTGGCGAGTCCTTCTCGAGTACGACGGTTTTTAACCCTTCAGAAGCGGCATAAACTGCGGCTGACAAACCTGCAGGCCCCGCACCAATAATCGCAATATCGAAAATTTGGCGATCGTCGAGGGATTTTTTAAGATTTAACGCTTTTCCTAGTTCTTCGTTGCTGGGGTTTTTGAGGATGAGATTGTCAGAGCAAATAACTACTGGAGTTTTCTCTGTTTCTATTTCTAATTCTTTGAGGATATTTTGTACTTCTGAATTATCTTCAATATCGATCCAACGATGGGGAATCAGATTTTTAGCTAAAAAATCTCGCACTCTAAAAGTATTGCAGCAATATCTAGAACCGATGATTTCGATCCCGATCTGGGCTTCTTCTGCAATTGTTTGTCTGGCTAAAAATGCTTGAAGGATCACATCTCCTACTGTGGGAATTTCTCGGAGGATTTTTTTTAAATCTTGATTAGAAACAGCATAAATTTCACAATCTACAACGGCGATCGCGCTAGCGATCGAAGGCGTACCGCTTAAAATTGTTGTCGGATCTCCAGTAAATTCTCGAGCTGAATGGATTGTAATTGTTTTTTGTTCGTCGGTTAATTTTTGAACGATTTCAACTTGACCTTTTTTAATCGCAAAAAATTTTCTATTTGGTTTTCCTGCTTCAAAGATAGTTTCTCCTTGCTTAAAATACTTCAGCTCGGCAAATTTTTCTATGATTGCGATTTGATTATCGTTTAGCTCGGGAAAAGCGATATTTTTTTTTCAGAAATTTCAATCATGTTTTGCTTAAATTGAATTGGTTTTTTACCTGTCATTTACTTTTGACAATTTTTTCTAACTCAGTGACTTATAATTTAGACAATTATTTTTGGAAAAATTATTTAGCTATTTTAAGTTCCGAAAACAGTTTCTTTTATTTTCGGATCTCTGACATCTATCTTTAGTTAGGAATCCCCAGCTTTCGGCAGATCTAAGCGCGCGCTAAGAGGTTACCCCTTTTTAGTATCTAGAGGCTCAATAAAAAATTAGTATTTTAGTGCCAACAAACTAACAACCAATTTAATCTAGAAAAGTTGGTTATTATTTGTCTGACATTTGATTTTTGACTTTTAAAAAAATTTCAATCCTGACTGACAATTTTATTGGCTTTTTGCAAGCGAACAGGTTTAATCTTTTGCAATAATAAATCTGCCTGTATTGGCTCGATTAAATAATCGTCAATACCTATTTTGGATAAATCTTTCCAGTCGGAATCGGAAATTTCTGTTTGAGAGATCAGAACTACTTCGATCGCCCGACCAGTTCTGATTTCTTTTAAGCTTTTCAGGATTTTTTCAAATTCCGGCAAGTTGCGATCTATCAAAATACTAATTGGTTGTAGCAGTTCGATTTGTCGAATCGAATTAGCTCCATTAATTAACCAAACGATTTGATAATTTGCAGCAGTAAGTAATTCGCAAATTAAAGTTGCTTCTGCTTCGTTTTCTCCTAATAAAACTACAGTTCCTTTTTCTGCAATACTGGCGGGCGGATCGACTGTAGTCGAAGGTGCAGATGAGGATAACAGATCGGTGCGATCGGGCAGCCAAACGGTAAATAAAGAGCCTTTACCGGGGCAAGAGTTGACTTCTATTCTCCCGCCATGGAGTTCGATTAATTGCTTGGTTAAAGCTAATCCTAAACCCGTACCGCCATAAATGCGCCGACGGTATTCTTCGAGCTGCTGAAATTTTTCAAATAGTAGGGGCAATTGATTTTCGCTGATGCCAATGCCAGTATCTTCAATTTCAAAAGCTACTTGTTTGCGATCGCGCCAGGTTCTTAAAGTAACTTGACCTGATTCGGGAGTAAATTTAATGGCATTATCTAACAGATGAAAGATAATTTGTTCGATTCGTTCTCGATCTCCGCAAAAGCGATCGTGAATTTTATCGACGCGGAAATCTAATTTTAAAGTAATTTGTTTGTTGTTAGCTTTATCTTGAAAATTTTGCAGCATTCTTTTAGATAAATACTGCAAAGAAAAGTGGGTGATATTGAGGGCCGATTTTCCCGCTTCTACTTGAGAAAATTCGAGAATGTGGTTGACTAATTCTAAAAGTTTCTTGCCGCTATCGTGGATCGTATTGAGATATTGTTGTTGTTTGGCAATCGGCAACGAGCAATTATCTTGCGACCAGTGTAGCAAAGTTCCTGACAAACCGATGATACAAGTTAAGGGGGTACGCAATTCGTGGCTCATATTCCCTAAAAATGCACTTTTTGAGTTGTGAGCTACTTCTGCGGCAATTAATGCTTCTTGTAATTCTAAAGCCCGTTTGTTAACTTGCTGTTGGAGATTTTCTTTTTGCGCTTGTAATTGTTGGTAGGATTGGTCTTGATGAATCGCGATCGCCAGATATTCGGCAACTCGTTGTAAAAATTTAATATCTTTTTGCTTCCAATGACGAACAATATAGCATTGGTGGGCGATCGCAAAGCCCCAAAGTTTTTTTTGTACGATAATGGGGATGACTAATTTAGATTTTACGTGTAGTTGTGCCATCAGCGATCGCAAACAAGGATTTAAATTAGTCGTTCGCTCGATATCGTCAATAATTAGAGTGTGGCCGTGCAGGTATTTTTGACGAGATGGAGAATTTTTCCTAAAACAACGATCGTCGCGAAAATCAAGCACCGAAGCAATTCGAGAATTAGCTAACGCTTCATAAGTTACCTTATTGATTAATTGTTTATCTTTAGTTTCTACATCTAATTGATAGATAATTAAACGATCTAACTTGAGCAGATCTCTGACTTGCTTGACGGTCATTTTGATAATCGCAAATAGATCTAAATTGCGATCGATCTGGAGTGCAAGTCGATCTAAGATTTTTTCTTGTTCTACTTGACGAGTTAATATTTCTTGTAAGGGATCTCTCAAGCGACAATGAGGGGCAAAAGAAACAGAAGACTCGTTTCCAGGGCTGATTATCTCTAATAACTGGCCCATAAATTTATCTCTATCTTTACAATTGGTGTTTATTTGTGGAATTAACTTTTGACGGTAATTTTCAATATTAGAATAACTGAGCAATTGCTTGGGAATATGGTGCAGAAACTCGGCAATCGTTTGGGGCGAAAAACTAATTGTTACTTGATATTGAGCGTCTTCTCGGATTGGCTTTCCTGATAGTAAAGCACTGAATTGGCGAGAAATTAGGACTCTAAAGCGACCCTGATGCCAATTCGCTTCTAAATTATCTTTACGAGCCAGATTTTCCCCCAAAACTAAACTATCTTCGCTAATCAACTCTGCTTCGGCACCAAAAAATTCCCTCATTTGCTGCCACAAGCCAATTAGCTGATTAAATTTTTTACTGGGCAAAGTCCGATTAAATACGGGTGTCTGGAAAGTAAACATTTTTTTCCTGCCAAAAAGCAGTTAGACTTTGTTATTAATAGGATCTCTTGATATTGTCTCCTAAATTTTTGCTCTAATCATTTCTAAAGGTAAGGAAATTAATAATTATATGCATAGGATTGCTGCTACCCCAGGAGGGTGGAATCCCGACATATCTGGAATAATTTCGATCGAGCAAAATCCTGGATCGATATGTTTGCTCACACCAGCAGATACGGAAGTTCAAACTTTAGCTGCAAGTATATCTAGTTTACCTGCTAATTTTCCGACAATTCGAGTAGTAAATCTGCTGCAACTCCAACAACAGCTAAGCATTGATAACTATACTGAAAAAGTTTTATCTTTAGCAAAAGTTATTATTCTTCGTTTGCTTGGAGGTCGATCTTATTGGTCTTATGGTTTAGAAGTAGTTAAGGCAATTGTAGAAGTAAATGATATAGCTTTATTTGTCTTACCAGGAGACGATCGCCCCGATCCCTATTTGTTTAGCCACTGTAACGTATCTTTATCGGCTGTTAATAGTTTGTGGCAATATTTCATTGAAGGGGGAGTTGATAACTTAGCAAATGGCCTTAAATTTGTTGCCGATCTCAAGTTTAAAACAGCTTACAATCCTCCCCCACCCCAAAGAATTCCTAAGATCGGAATTTACCAGCCAAACAACTTAAAAATTAAGAAAAATAAAATTAATAAATCTCTAAATTTTCAGGTTGGTTTGCTTTTTTATCGCGCCCATTATTTGGCGGGAAATTTAAGGGCGATCGATGCTTTGTGTCAAGCTCTTGAAGATAGAAATTTAAAAACGATCCCGATCTTCATCTCTTCTTTACGAGATAAAGAAGTCCAAAACAAATTATCATCTTTTCTTAGTGTTTCTTTCTCGCAAGAAAACACTGAAGTGGCGACTCAACTGCTTCAAAATAAAGAAAATACACAAATCGAAATACTAATCGATACCACTAGTTTTTCTGTAGCAAAAATTAGCAATTTTGAAACAGTTTCTTTATGGCAAAAATTGAACGTTCCCATCCTGCAAGCCATCTCGAGCAGTAGTAGTCTAGAATAATGGGAGTCGAGTTATGCGGGTTTGACACCTCGAGATGTAGCGATGAATGTTGCTTTACCGGAGGTGGATGGCAGAATTATTACCCGGGCGATTTCTTTTAAATCCGTAGCAAATTGGAACGAAGCTTTAGAAACCGATATAGTTGTTTATCAACCAAAGAGCGATCGCATCAGTTTTGTCAGTGATTTAGCGGCTAATTGGGTAAAATTACGGCAAACTCCCCCGCAACACCGGAAAATCGCTTTGATTTTAGCTAACTATCCCAATAAAGATGGTAGAATCGCCAACGGCGTTGGTTTGGATACTCCTGCAAGTTGTCTGGAAATACTCCGTGCTTTGCAGCAAAATGGTTATTTAACAGACGGTATTCCAGCCAATAGCGATGAATTAATAAAGCTTTTAACTGCTGGAGTAACAAACGATTTAGAAGTCAGAGAGCAGAGATCGATACGTCAATACCTATCCAAAAAAGATTATCAAACCTATTTCGCTACCTTGCCAAAAAAAATTCAACAACAGATTTGCGATCGCTGGGGAAATGTACCAACAGAGCAAATAGCAATACCGGGAATACAATTAGGAAATATTTTTATTGGCATACAACCATCCCGAGGTTACGATCGCGATCCGAGTTTAAATTATCACGCTCCAGATTTAGAACCAACTCACGATTATTTAGCTTATTATTATTGGTTGCGGCAAGTTTTCAAAGTGAGTGCGATCGTTCATCTTGGCAAACACGGTAACTTAGAATGGTTGCCAGGAAAAAGTATCGCCCTCTCTGCTGAATGCTATCCTGAAATCGCTTTAGGGGCGATCCCTAACTTGTATCCGTTTATTGTCAACGATCCCGGTGAAGGCTCTCAAGCAAAACGTCGCAGCAGTGCCGCAATCATCGACCATTTAACTCCACCAATGACTCGGGCAGAAATTTACGGAGATCTGGCAAAATTAGAAACCTTAATCGATGAATATTACGAAGCACAGACACTAGATCCCTCCAGATTAAAACCGATTGGCGATCGCATTACTAAACTGATCGAACAAACCAATCTCGATTTAGATCTGGGCATAAAATCAGAATTAGATAACAATTCCTTGGCTCAATTTCTAACAATTGCCGACGGCTATTTATGCGAACTCAAAGAAGCACAAATTAGGGACGGATTGCATATCTTCGGTCAATGTCCGCAAAACAAACAATTTAGAGATTTAATCGTCTCAATTGCTCGCTTTCCCAGTTTAGATCGCCTTGGCTTAACCAAAGCAATAGCTAAAGACTTTAATTTAGATTTCAATCCCTTAACCGCCGATCCCACTACCGTTATCACCCCAAATCTCGAGTCAACTAGATTTAAAAATTGTCGCAATTTCGGCGATGCGATCGCCACAATCGAACAAATAGCCGCCGAAACAATCGACGATTTACTCCAAGATCGACCGATACAAATCCCCGGAACAGAAACAGCAAAAGAACTAAAATACATTCAAAATCAACTAATTCCTGCCTTGCAAAAAACAGAACGAGAAATAACCAATCTGCTTAAAGGCTTGAATGGGGAATACGTACCCAGCGGCCCCTCTGGCGCGCCAACTAGAGGCCGCGCTGATGTCTTGCCAACCGGACGCAATTTTTATTCGGTGGATATTCGAGCTATTCCCACAGAAACAGCTTGGGACATCGGTAGAAAAGCCGCAGAAGTAGTAATTGAAAGATATACCCAAGAAAACGGCGAATATCCCCAAACATTAGCAATTTCGGTCTGGGGAACTTCAACGATGCGAACAGGTGGAGACGATATCGCTCAGGTACTAGCTTTATTGGGAGTGCAACCGGTTTGGGATGGTTTATCGCGGCGAGTTGTCGACTTTGAAATACTTCCAGTTTCAGTGTTGGGAAGGCCTCGCGTTGACGTGACTTTAAGAATTTCGGGCTTTTTTAGAGACTCTTTCCCTAATTTAATCGATTTAGTTTACAACGCGATCGCATCGGTGTCCGATCTCGACGAACCAGAAGCAATAAACCCTTTAGCCGCTCGAGTAAAATGCGATCGCCAGTTTTGGCAAAAACAAGGTTTAGACTCCCAAAAAGCAAAGATCAGAGCCACCCACCGCATTTTTGGCTCGAAACCAGGAGCTTACGGTGCTGGTTTGCAAGGTTTAATCGAGGCCCAAAACTGGAGTGACGATCGAGACTTAGCTAGAGCTTACATCAATTGGAGCAGTTATGCCTATACTGCTGATGGAAAAGGAGATGCTGCACCGGAAGCCTTTACAAAAAGATTGCAGGAATTACAAATAGTTTTGCACAACCAAGACAATCGCGAACACGATTTGCTCGACTCTGACGATTATTATCAATTTCAGGGAGGTTTAACTGCTGCAGTACGCGCTTTAACTGGTAAAAACCCGACAACCTATTTTGGCGATAATTCTATTCCTGCTAACCCGAGAGTCAGACAATTAAAAGAGGAAATTGCCCGAGTGTATCGATCGCGGGTAGTAAATCCAAAATGGATCGATGGTGTGATGCGTCACGGTTATAAAGGTGCTTTTGAAATGGCTGCAACTCTAGATTATCTTTTTGCTTACGATGCTACTGCTAGATGCGTCGAAGATTTTATGTATCGAGGAGTTGCTGATGCTTATATATTTGACGCTCGAGTGCAGGATTTTATTAAAGAGAAGAATCCTTGGGTATTGCGAGATATGGCTGAAAGATTGTTAGAAGCTTCTCAAAGAGGTTTGTGGCAATCCGTAAGTGCAGAAATTGTCGACGATCTCAAGGCAATTGTTAACGATACCGAAGGTGTTATTGAAGAGTTAGATCGCTCTAATTTTTAATTAAACTATCTAATTTTTATTTAAGCAATCTAACATCGTTCGGGGATTTTTTGCGGGCTTCACTTACAAGTTTTATACAGTTAAAAACAATTACAGCACTTTTTTTTTCATTGTATTTACCGAGCGATCCCGCAGGGATTCGCTAGCTTCGCTGCACTTCGTGTACGCGGTGCGCAGTTTTAAACTTTAAACTCGGTAAAATAATCTATTTTATGAATTATTTTTTAAGTGAATCGATCTAGAAAATTAGGATGATTTACCGATGATTTTTATGAATATTTCAAAATAGGATCGAAATATTGATAATAATATTGAAAATTAAACTATGAAAATACGTAATAAATTAATCGGTGGGTTTTTAGCTGTTTCTTGTTTGTTAGGAGCAAGTTCATTTTTAACAGAATTTATTATTTTCGATCTCAGAAAGCAGGTTAGGCTAGTAGTTAAGCATCAACTAAAAGAAGCCGAACAGGATCTTCAATTGAATCGAGATTTACAAGAACTTAGATTGCAATTGATGAATATTCTCTTCTTAAGAGAACAAAATAAATCGATTGAAACAGAAAAAAAACAAATTAATAATCTTTTAAAAGAAACCCTAAACACAGTTGACAACAACTTGGTTACTCATCAAAATATTCGCGAAGATTTAATCGAGAAAAATCGAGAAGCCGATCGAGATAAAATAGAAGATTTAAATCAAGAAATTGATAAATTCATAGAATTAGAGCAAGAATTAAAAGATTACCAAGTGCAAATCAATTCTTATTATCAGCTATTAGACAGCGATCGGTTCGATTTGGCCGCACAATTTCTGGCTAATAACTTAAATTCAACAACTGATGAAGAATCTTCTCAAAAAAATAAAATTGAAGTTGTAGTAGAAGAATTAGATGTCAGAATCAGAAAAATATTTAACAACTTGCAAAATAGCGGTTATTTGATCTTTGGATTTAATTTATTTGGTCTAATTCTTCTCTCAATTTTAGCCAAACACTTATATAAATCGATATCGACACCTTTAGAACAATTAAAAAAAGCAGCTTTAGAAGTAGAACAAGGGAATTTAAATTATCAGTTAGATATTCAAACTGAAAACGAATTTAAATCAGTAGCTTTGGCTTTTAAACAAATGACTCGGGGATTAAAAAATAGCACCGTATCCAAGTTTTATTTAGATAAGATCGTTGGTTCGATAATAGATAGCTTAATCGTTGTAGATTTAGAAGGGAAAATTCAAAAAGTCAATCAAGCTACTTGTAATCTTTTAGGTTATTCGGAGCAAGAATTATTAGGTCTAAACTTGGAGAAAGTTATAGAAGAATCTTCTTTATCTTTTCCAGACTTAAAACAGCAGGGATATTTAGAAAATAAAGAAACAAAATATTTAACCAAACAAGGAATCACAATTCCTATCATTTTATCTAGTTCTTTTATTGAAAATAAATCAAATCAGCCTTGTGGGATTGTTTGTATTGCTAAAGATATTAGAGAAAGATATAAAGTAGAACAACGATTAAAAGCAAGTGAAGAAAGATATGCTTTAGCAGCAAGTGCTAGTAATGATGGCTTGTGGGATTGGAATTTAAATACTAATGAAATTTATTATTCCGAGCGTTGGAAAGAGCTTTTAGGTTATCAAAAATCAGAAATTAAAGCAACTCCAGAAGAATGGTTTAAAAGAGTAGATTCTAAATACCTTTCTATATTAAAAGATGCTCTTGAAAATGAAACAACTAATTTTAAAATCACCTATCCGATCGCCCATAAAGACGGACAAGATCGTTGGATGATGTGCCAGGGTATTAAAGTGAAAGATTTTATGGGAAAAGTATATCGCATCGTCGGTTCTCAAACAGATATTACTGCCGATCGCGTAGCTAAACAACAGCTATATTATACTGCTCGACACGATTCTTTAACGGGTTTAGCTAATCGCTATTTATTTGAATCGGAATTAGAAAAACTATTAGAAACAGCAAAAACAGCTCCAGATTCCTTGTTTAGTATCATATTAATCGATTTAAATGGTTTTAAAATGGTTAATGAAAGCTTGGGATACGATACCGGCGATCGATTGCTAATTGAAGTTTCTAAAATAATCCAAAGCTGTTTGCGTCAAGAAGATATCTTAGCTCGATTTAGAGGAGATGAATTTGCAGTTTTATTACCTAAAATTAATCATTTAGATCGAGTTTCTGAAATCGTAAATCGGATTGAAAAAAAATTAAGCTTGCCGATCGTTATTCAAGGAAAAGAGTTTACAATTGCTGCAAGTATGGCAATAGTCTCTAGCCAAAACAATTATCAGAAGATGGGAGATATGTTACACGATGCAGATGCAGCTATGTATCGCGCCAAAGCAAAAAATAAAGGTTCTCATATAGTTTTTGAGGGCAGTTTATCTCGAGAAGATCTCAATAGATTAGATTTAGAAAAAGATTTGCGTAAAGCGATCGCTAATGACGAATTAGAAGTATTTTATCTGCCAATTTTTGATTTAAAAAATAATAAAATTACTGGTTTTGAAGCTCTATTACGCTGGAATCATCCTGAAAAAGGTGAAATCAGTCCGGGTGTTTTTATTCCCATCGCAGAAAAAAGCGATTTAATCGTTTTAATTGGCAATTGGGTGCTTGAAAAAGTAGCGACTCAGATCGGTATTTGGTTGGATAAATATATTATCGCTCGAGATATGTTTGTCAGTGTTAACGTTTCTGTTCTTCAATTTAGAGAATCTGATGGAAGTGATTTTATTTATAAATTGAAAAATATTATCGATCGCACTGGAATCGAGCCTAAATTTTTACAGTTAGAAATAACTGAAAGTTCTATGATGGAAAATATTGAAGAAACTCTGCCACTTTTAACTCGAATTAAAGACTTAGGTATCAAGATAGGATTGGATGATTTTGGTACTGGTTACTCTTCTCTAAGTAGTTTGCGTAATTTACCAATAGATGGTTTAAAGATTGACAATTCTTTTCTGACTCATTTAGGAAAACAACCTCACAAATTAGAGTTAATTAAAACTATAAATAACATCGCAAATACTCTTAATATTCACTTAATTGTTGAAGGAATAGAAACAAAAGATCAGTTGTCAATCTTAAAAGAATTCAACTGTAAATACGGTCAAGGTTATTTATTCTCCCATCCAGTAAATGCTCGAGAGGCAGAAAATATGATTTTTATGTCAGAACAAGAGAACTTGATTCAATAGACTTTTATTGTTCGATCTGCATCAATATGAAGGCAGATCGATCTCTAGTTTAAAAGCATCTAATCACCGACCTATCAACTATATATAAGTCTTTTATTTTGCGATCGCCGTTTTTATAACTATACGAGTAAAAATTAAACCCATTATTTTGAGTATTATTTTCATTTTTATTTAATAATAGAAATACATAATCATTTAACAGTAGTAATGTTAATTTTAATGTCTGGTATATAAAATTTGCTGAACTGTATGTTAATTATAATATCTATCAAAAATAGGGGTTCAATTTATTTTATATTAGAGTTAATTTTTTCAAATCAATGGCTTTAGATCGGATTTGAAAGATCGCGCTATTATCGATAAAGAGAAATCTGAATTTGGAATCCCTTTAAAATTCTTTTTTAGTATTTTAAACAATAGGAGAAAACTTATGAATAAACAAGACAACCTGCCAAAACTTTTTGCAGGCATTATTTTCTTTAGCTTTTTAGTATTAGGAAGCGTTGCTACTTTTCATTTTCATGGATTCGTTACAGATCCGCCAAGAAGCGAACAAAGTGGAAATATAATCTAGTATCTTAATCTCCCAGTAGGGATTCAGCTCTGTATCTCTACTGATATTTTTTAATTAAATCGTTAATCTCATCGTAGCGATCTGTTTTTCCTCGATCTTGATAAAGCCTTGCTAATATCTCCCAATCATTAAGGGCGGACTGTTTTTTGTTTATTTTATAGAGAGTTAAACCGCGATTGTAATAAGCGTTAGTATAATTTTTATCCAGCTCGATCGCCCGAGTATAATCTTCAATTGCTGCGGAATAATCACCTAGTTGGTAATGAGAAATTCCCCGATTGTAATAGAAATTGGCATAATTTTTATCTAATTCGATCGCTCGAGAATAGTCTGTAATTGCTTTTTGGTATTCGCCTAATTTATAGTAACTATTGCCGCGATTGTTATAAATGTTAGCATGATTGGGATTTAAGGCGATCGCTGTAGTAAAGCTATCGATTGCTTTTTGATACTCCCCAGATTCATAAAAAACAATTCCCAGATTATAAGCGGCAAAAATATAATTAGAATTTAGTTTAATAGTTGTTTCGTAATCTTGGATTGCTCCTGAATTATCTTTTAATTTATATTTAGCATTGCCACGATTGTAATAAGCATCGGCATAATTAGAATTAATTTTAATTGCCAGATCGAAGTCTTTAATTGCCGCTGAATATTTCCCGATTTTATATTGAGCTAAACCTCGATAGTTATAAACAAAATCCGATTTATTATTTAATTCGATCGCTCGAGTAAAATCGGCGATCGCCGCCGTATATTCCTCTATTTTATAGCGAGCTAAGCCCCGATTACCATAAGCTTTGCCATAATCATTATTAAGTTCGATAGCACGAGTAAAATCGGCGATCGCTTGAGAATATAATTGGGAGCGATAGCGAATTAAACCTCGGTTGTTGTAAGCATAAATATATTCAGAATCTAGTTTGAGAGTGCGATCGAAATCCGCTAAAGCTAATGAATATTTTTGCAGCTGATAATTAGCTAAAGCGCGGTAATAATAAGCATTAACATAATTATCATCGATCTTAATTGCTCTGGTAAAAGCTGAGACAGCTTCAGCATAATTTGCTTCTTCATATCTAGTAGTACCCAATCGATAGTATAGATATGCTTGACGAGAGAAAAGAGCTAATTCATAATCTTTTTTAGCAATCAATTTAGGCTGAGCTGTTGCAGATAGATTAAAAAAAAATAACCAAGAAATTGGAATTATTGAGAAAAAAACTAGTAAAGATAAATTTAATTTCATTTTTATAAAACAATCAATTTTAATGGCAATTGTATGCGATCGTTCTAGATCGACAAACTTTGTCTTAACCGGATACTTTGACTAAAATTATACTACCTGTAATTAAAACAAATACATTAGGCAGCCAAGCAGAAATTACTGGGGGAAGAGTACCAGCCATACCCAAAGAACTAGTAATAAAAGCTAATAGATAATAACCGAAAATAATTAACAAGCAAATACCAAAATTAATCCCTTTACCACCAGAGCTTAATCTAGACCCCAAACCAGCTCCAACTAAGCCAAAAACAAGACAAATAAACGGAAAAGATAACTTTTCTTGAATGCGGACTTTAAGCTGACGAATTGCTTTTTCATCTCCACTAGACTCGAGGGATTTTAAAACTGTTCTAGCTCGAGAGATATTCATTTCATCGTATTTTAAACTCCGATCGGCTAGGTTAAGGCGATCTCTAGGTATTTGAAGGGTTTGCTTTTCAAAACGCACCACATTACCATAAGATCCGTCAGGATTAATTAAATAAGTATAACCATCGAAAAAATCCCAGCTATTTGTTTGTGGGTTAGAAGTTGCTGATTTTGCAATCACGATTCGATCGATTCCACCTCCAGAAAGATCCAAAACTGTCAACTCCTGCATTCTTTCATTATCGAATTCTTCAGCATAAAATATACGAGTCAACATCCTTTGTGTTTCTCCGTTTGGCTGCAAAACTTGTTGATATTGAGGATAGAGAATATTTTCTTGCTTGGAAGAAAAAGCATCGCCATCTGCGATCGCTCGCTCTAGAATAATTGAAGATTGATAGTTAGCCGCAGGAACGATCGATTCTTGAAACAAGAAAGTTATCCCCATTATTATCGCGCTGAAGACGATTGCAGGCACTACTAAGCGATATAAACTCACTCCAATGCAACGCATCGCGATTAATTCGCTATCTTGAGATAGACGACTGTAAGTCATTAAAGTTGCTAATAGTACCGACATCGGAATGCCATAAGCAACAAACTCCGGCATTTTTAAGAACAATACCTGAAGTGCGATCGCCAGTAATACTTGAGATTCGCTGACTTGACGAATCAGATCGAATAAAGTACCCACAGCTATGCCTAAAGAGGAAAACAAGCCCATTCCAAAGAGAAAAGGTAAGATCAGTTCTTTGAGTAAGTAGCGATCCACTAACAATAGATTGGGAAAAGGTGCGATCGACTTTAATTTAGCTTTGCTTATTTCCATAGTAGTTAGAATTTAGTCACAATTTAATTTAATACTTACCGATTCAATCTGCAATTACCCAAATTGCATCCTATTAATCCCCAATATTTACAATTTATAAGAATCGAACTAAAAGTTAAAATCCTTAATATCGGCAAAAAGATTAGGTATTGAGAATAATCTTCGATCGCCAGTCTACTTAACTTCTAGCTCGATCCGGGGAAATTAAATGATTCGATCCCAGATGAGATCGACCTTTAAAATCTATTAATTTTTTTAACACAAACGATCTTGCTAGTATAAGAATGAAAAAATTAATAGAATATAATCCTATAAATAAAAAACACTAAACTTTTGATTCAGATTCCACCTTAATAAAAAAATGAAACAAGAAGATAAAAACAGCCAACATCAATATCAAAGAAAAGGGTCTTCTCCTTTTCGAGAAATTCGCGCTCGTCTGTCTGACAAACCAGGAAAAGAGGACTATTTCAGCGAAGAAAACCAAGTCACACAAGTCAATTTAGCAAAATACGAACGATTTTATTTGAGTTTAATATCTCAACAATACCCTTTATCCGCCGACCGAGAACGACAACTACAAAACCTACAGCAAGATTTAAAATTAACACCAGCAGAAGCTGAAAAAATTGAACTTAAAGTTTTAAATAGTTTTCCTTCAATTACAAGGAGAGATGAGTTCGATCTAACAAAAAAAAGCATTGTAGCTAAGAATAATTCCAAAAATAGCGAACGATCGCCAACTAAAAATAAGTGGTTAAAAATCGGAATGGCTTTAATATTAGTCGGTCTCGGCCCGGCGATATTTAGCTTATTTCTTTTCCCCAATTCTGTGAGATTGCCCAATGACGAAAATTCCACAGAAAATTCTCCAGAAAAGATACCGAACTACGTAAAAAGTGCAGCATTATCTAAATTTTTGACTCGCGAAGCCCAATTAATTAATTCATTTGCGATCGCCTTACAAGGAGAGCGAATTGTTATCGGCGGTCGTCACGGACAAGTAATAATTGGTAACGTAGTTACGGGCAATTTAATTGCTTCGTTTCAAGATGAATCGAAAATAGATATTAATGCGGTCGTCATCACTCCAGATGGGAATAAAATTATCACTGCTAACGAACGCGGTAGAATTAAAATTTGGGATGCTAAAAAACAAAAAGCAATTCATACTTTTGCCGGTCATTCTCCTTTTAGTATTGAAAGTCTAGCAATTAGTTACGATGGAAAAATGCTTGCTAGTGGGGATATCGCAGGAAATATCAAAGTTTGGGATGTAGAAAGAAAAGAAATCATTCATACTCTTTTAGGTCATTCAGCAACGATTAATTCTTTAGAAATTTCCCGAGATGGTAAAAACCTCGTTAGTGGCAGTAACGATACGACAGTTAAATTTTGGAATGCTCTAACGGGAAAATTAGTTAATACTATTCAAGAAAATTCTGAAGTATTTGCCGTGACGATATCTCCCAAATCGGAGAAAATAATTAGCGGCGATCGCACCGGAGAAATTGGTATTTGGAACGCTCAAACCGGAAAAAAAATTAAACTATATCAACAACAATCTCAAAAAATTAGTTCTTTAGATATTAATCCACAAGGCAATATTTTAGTAAGCGGGAGTAACGATCGCACCGTAGT
>JAAUYH010190968.1_pt1 | contig 16452 bp, 20 predicted proteins | sample 7278061 | NCBI WGS metagenome assembly JAAUYH01 (sample SAMN14350203, study PRJNA611818) | marine sediment metagenome | isolation source: surface marine sediment (0.6m) | place: French Polynesia: Moorea | collected 2018-08 | reverse complement strand
GCGCATGCCTATTGCGACTTCATGGAAAGCGAAGGACTGTCGGCAGCCGGCCTTGTCGAAGAGGCGGAGCGGCTGGGTCGGCCAAAGTATCCGGACCTCGTGGAGTGGTTTTCCGAACGCTCTCGCGACACGCACGACCTGTTCCATGTGCTTACCGGCTATGGCCGCGACGCTTTGGGAGAGCAATGCGTCCTGTTGTTCACCCACGGACAGTCGCCGAGCCAAGGCCATTTATTGATCGGCTACGCCGGCGCCGCGAACATCAAGAAGATGGTGTGGGGCAGCAGGGCGCCCGTGATGGGTGCGGTCAACGAGGCTCGCCGAACCGGGAAGGGTGCGCCGCGGATGATCGAACAGTCGATCCGCGATTTGCTGGCAATGCCGATCGAAGACGTGCGCGCCAAGCTGCGCATTCCGGAGCCGACCAAGTATCGCGAATGCCACCGCATCTGGCAGGAAGAGGGAATCAATCCCTTCGACCTGTTGGCCTCCGATACGACGCCGAAGAAAGAGCTGGTCTCGGCCTGAGCGGGAGCTAGAGCCAGCTGGAAATCTGGCTCAAGGGTTTCTTCTTCAAGGCGTGCGCGGGCACTGTTGCATCGTCGGTCGGATGTCCGACGACGACGATCATCAAGGGCTTCTCCCATTCCGGCCGTTCGCACGCTTCGCGCAGGAAACCCATGGGTGAGGGCGTATGGGTAAGCGTGGCTAATCCCGCCTCGTGCAAGGTGGCGATCAGCATTCCGCACGCGATCCCGACGCTTTCATTGACGTAGTAGTTCTGCGTCTTGCCGTCTTCGTCGATGCCGCCCTTGCGTTGTGCGAAGACGACGATCAGGTACGGCGCCGTTTCGAGAAACGGCTTGTCGGCATCGGTGCCGAGCTGCTTCAGCGCGCCAAGCCATTCGTCGCTGGCCTTGGGATCCGCGCCGTCCGAGCCGTAGAAACGCCGTTCCTCCGCTTCCGCCGCCTGCCGGATCGCCTGCTTCTTCTCCGCCGATTCCACCACAGCGAAATGCCAGGGCTGATGGTTTGCGCCATTGGGCGCCGTACCCGCAGCCTCAATCGCAGCTTCGATGACCTCGCGGGGGACGGGTGCATCCGAGAAGTACCGGCAGGTGCGCCGTTCCTTCAATCGGTCGCGGAGGGAACGCGCGCGGGCGATGCTTTCGTCGTCCGCGAGGGACTCCAGCGAGTAGGGGACGGTCTCATGATCTTGCATGCTGCCTCTTTGGCAGAGATGCGGGCAAAGAAAAGAGGGGCCGGCTGGGCTCGCCGTCGATTTGACCGCGTGCTGACACTAATGTAGGTTGCATCAAGTGAACTTAAATTGAGTCCCAACCGAGGCGTCTCCAATGGCCATTCTCGACCTCCCGCTTGTGTCTCCCGACCGGGACCTCGCCAGCTTTAGACCCTTGAAAGCGCTGCATCACTTCCGGAATCTGGTGGCCGACAAGGAAGACACCAAAGAGGTGTTCTTCATCATCGAGGCGCTGAAGGGGCGGAAGATCCGCGCCCAGGCCAAGGCATTTCTGACAACGCGCACAGCGCACGATTTCATGCGCCGGGAAGAGACTCTGCCGATCGCGGATATGCTCGACGATCACGATCGCTGGGCGAATTGCAGCCCCAACAGCGTCGCACAGCACTATATCAGCTTCATGAAGCGCGAAGGGCTGACCGCCAACGGCTTGGTGGACGAGAGCTACGCATGGAGCCCGCGCGAGGACCGACCAGAGGACCAGGTCGAATGGTACGTGAACCGCATTCGCGACACGCACGATCTCTTTCACGTTCTCACCACATATGGGCGCGATGCGTTGGGAGAAGCGAGCCTGCTGGGTTTCTCCTATGCGCAGAATCACAATCTGGGCGTGAGATTCATTGCCTATGCCGGCGCCTGGCAAATCAGGAAAGTGACAGGGACCAAGGCGCCCCTGTTCGCTGCCATTCGCGAAGGGGAGCGTTTGGGTAGATCCGCAGCCAAAATCTCCCACCAGGATATCGAAGCGTTGATGCGCGAAGATATCGACGACGTGCGCCGACGCCTCAATATCGGTGAGCCGGCGGTCTACCGTGAATGCGTCGAGATCCTCGAAAGCGAAGGCAACATGGTCGCTAATGTCGGATTGTCGAATCCCCAGGCCGCCTAGCCGTATCCTTCCACCCTGACGGCGGTCGGCAAGCGGCCCTTCGTCGGGCCTTGCTTGAATGCGACTTGCGGCTTTCATGGGACGCGCCCTGATTCGCGGGCCCGTGACTAGCGATCCGCCTTGGGGATGACGAATTTCAGGCCCGACCAGGTTTCGTCGACAGCGCATTTCTTAGTGTCGACAAATCCGGAAGCGAGGCCAACGCGCTGCACGGCTGCCTGATCGAGCGCGGTCTCTTGGCCTGAACCCTTCTTGGGCCAGCTGACCCAGACCTGTCCGTCCCTGGCGACCTGCTGGCGCAGCCGAGCTAGCCTGGAACGCAATTCGGATTCCCCGGTCACGAAGATGTGCGCAGCATCGAATCCCTCGTCCGGATCGCCAACGAACGTCAATTCAAGCGCGTATTCGTCGATCTCGTCCTGCACGCTGCCGGGCATATTCTCGAACCAGCAGCGCTGCCCGTCGCGCAGGTTGAGCTTCTTGGCGAGCGGAGTTCCAGAATATCCGGCGGGCATGTCAAAGACCTTGCATCAGGCAGTCGCCATAGTCGACCATCAGATGCCATATCGCGCCGAGAGCCAGGGCGCGGACCCACCACCGGGGAATGGCAAGAAGGACGAGATAGGCGAGGGCGGCTTCCCAGCCATGCAGCAGGTGGAAGCCAATGCTGCAGCGGCCCGGATCGAAGATTGGATCGGCAAGCAGGTGGTCGAGATCGATCAGGTTGGCTGCTGCGATGGTGAATCCGGCGGCGATCCAGCGCTCGCGCCAGATCATGGCGCCAAACACGAACGGGACTAGCCAGTGTCCGCCATAATGAAGCGCGAATTGGACCCAATCGATCACGCGGCGGCGGAATGGATGACCGGCATCCAATTCTTCGCGCGCCGCGCCAGCCGGTCGCCGGTTCCTTCGCCGTCGAAATCGCTTTTGGCAGACGGCTCGGGCCAATCCCGCATCGGCTCGATGCAATTGAGGTTGAGGATCCCGTATTTCGTACCTTCGACTGTGCAAGTTGCGGCAACGATCACACCGCAGTTCGGGCACAAAACGAAATCGGCGGTCCTGGTGCCGAATCGGTAGCGAATGGGTTCGACGTCGAAGCGCAGCGCAAGCCGACCGTCGGGATCCGCGAACCACTTGGAGGGATGCTTGCAGCAGAAGGCGCAACCGCACATGCGCGGTCGCATTTCATCGGGCGCTATCGACGTCGTGAGCTCCACTCCGATTGCACCGCAGTGGCACGAACCGGAATGTTTCTCGCTCACCCTTCCATCCAGTCGCGGAAGAAGCTTTCATGCGCCTCGCCCAGTTCGCAGAGCGATACGCCGAGCAGGCTGTCCCCACCGACGGTTCCGATGCGGTGGAAGCCGACCATTTCGGCTTCGGGAATGTCGGGTCCTTCCGCGACAATTCGATTGAAAGCCTCGGCGTTCTCGGGCGCGACCGTGATAACGTATCGAGCCTGATCTTCTCCGAACCACCATTGCGCGCGCGAGTAATCGTCATTCGCACTCACTTCGGCTCCGATACCGCCCGACAGCGCCATTTCTGCCAGAGCAATTGCAAGGCCACCGTCCGAAAGGTCGTGTACCGCGCTCAGAAGGCGTTCGCCGATAAGCTTGCGCACGATCTGTCCGGCGCCGCGTTCGGCCTCGAGGCTGACTGGCGGTGCGCGGCCTTCGTCTCGGCCATGCACCGTCTTGAGCCACAGCGATTTGCCCAGATGCGAGCGGGTCGGGTCGGGTTTCGCCCAGAATTCGGGCGCGATAAGGTAGATCGCGTCGCCTTCCTTCTTGAAGGCGCTGGTAACCATCGTCGAAGCATCTTCGATTATGCCGACGCCGCCAATTGCCGGAGTCGGCAGGATAGCGGAACCTCCGCCGGTCGCCTTGCTTTCGTTGTAGAGCGAGACGTTGCCGCTCACGATCGGGAAATCGAGCGTGCGGCAGGCCTCGCCCATGCCTTCAAGGGCGTGGACGAACTGGCTCATGATCTCCGGACGCTGCGGGTTCGCGAAGTTGAGGCAGTTGGTGACTGCCAGTGGTCGCGCGCCAACCGCGCACAGATTGCGATAGGCTTCGGCGATCGCCTGCTTTCCCCCTTCGTAGGGGTCGGCGTGAACGTAGCGCGGGGTGCAATCGGTGCTGATCGCCAGTGCCTTCCCGGTCCCGTGGACGCGCACCACCGCTGCGTCGCCGCCGGTCTGGAGCGTGTCTGCCATCACCTGGCTGTCATACTGCTCGGCAATCCAGCGGCGCGAGGAGAGGTTGGGCGATGCGAGCAGTGCGAGCAGGTCCGCGCCGGGATTTTCCGTTTCCGGCACGTCCCGCATCGGCGCAATCCCGGCCCAAGCGGTGTATTCTTCCTTCGACAGGTAGGGCCGGTCGTATTCCGGTGCGTCGGCGGCGAGCGGCCCGAGTGGGATGTCGCACACCACTTCACCGTCGAACTCCAGCACCATGTGCTGTGTATCGGTGACCTCACCGATTACCGCGAAATCGAGCTCCCATTTCTCGAAGATCGCTTGTGCCATGGCCTCTTTGCCGGGCTTAAGAACCATGAGCATCCGCTCCTGGCTTTCGCTCAGCATCATTTCATAGGGCGTCATGCCTTCTTCGCGACATGGCACCTTGTTCATGTCGAGCCGAATCCCGGCCTTGCCATTCGTCGCCATTTCGACACTGGAGGAGGTCAGACCCGCCGCGCCCATATCCTGGATCGCGACTATGGCGTCGGTTGCCATCAACTCCAGACAGGCCTCGATCAGCAGTTTCTCGGTGAACGGGTCGCCGACCTGCACGGTCGGGCGCTTGGCTTCTGCGTCCTCCTCGAAGTCGGCACTCGCCATGGTCGCGCCGTGGATACCGTCGCGCCCGGTCTTCGATCCGACATAGACGATCGGGTTTCCGACCCCCGTCGCGGCCGAATAGAAGATCTTGTCTGCATCGGCGATTCCGACCGTCATCGCATTGACGAGGATATTTCCGTCATAGGCTTCGTGGAAGTTGGTCTCGCCGCCAACGGTCGGCACGCCGACGCAATTGCCGTAGCCACCGATCCCGGCAACCACGCCCTGGACGAGATGCTTCATCTTGGGGTGATCCGGACGACCGAAGCGCAACGCGTTCATGTTCGCGACTGGACGCGCGCCCATGGTGAACACGTCGCGCAGGATCCCGCCAACGCCCGTCGCCGCACCCTGGTAGGGTTCGATGTAAGACGGGTGGTTGTGGCTCTCCATCTTGAAGATTGCTGCTTGTCCGTCACCGATATCGATCACGCCGGCGTTCTCGCCCGGACCGCAGATCACCCACGGGGCCTCGGTCGGGAGTTTCTTGAGGTGCAGGCGCGAGCTCTTGTAGCTGCAATGCTCGGACCACATCACCGAAAAGATACCGAGTTCGACAAGGTTCGGCTCGCGTCCGAGGCCGGCCAGCACCCGCTCGTACTCTTCCGGTGAAAGGCCGTGCTGTTCGACGATTTCGGGGGTGATTTCGCGCGCGTCTTGGGTCATGGCGAAGCCCCTTAAGTTAGACGCTCGACGCAGCCAAGCCGCCACGACGCAGGAAGTAGCGGTTCTCCCCGACCCACACGGCGAAAGCGGTCGCGACGCCAAAGGCGAACAGCGCCTGGATGTAGAGCATCAACCCGGCCTGGGTGGGCTCCGGTCCGAACCAGTTGATGGTCTGGAAAGCCAGCAGGACGCCAATCAGGATCAGCGGCGGGCCGATGGGTCCGCGCGACTTGCGGACGTAAAAGACAAAGGCGCCGAGCGTGATCAACAGCTCCAGCGGCATCGCGATATAGGGAAAGTTCCAGAGGCCAAGCCCGTATGCTTCGGGCCCGCCGGCAATTGTCAGATCCGGTCGATGGGTCAGCCAGTCCAGGATCCAATGCGAAAGGACGACGAGTCCGGCCAGGAGGCCGCCGAATGCGTTGCGCTGCCACACCATCACCAACAACGCGAACCCCAATGCCCAGGCACCCGTCCCGGCGAGGCTGTGCGTGTAGGGCATGTAGTGCAGGTCGAACGGGACCATGACGGTCGCATCCGGATCGACGCGCATCTTCTCGATCCCCAGGATTGCAAGCACGAAGAAGCCCCAATCGACCAGTTGGGCGGCGACGAACATGGTTCCGAGCTTCGGCGCGCGCGGTCCCGCGGCGGCCGCGACAAATGCCGGTGCGAAATGTCCGATGAACATGCTCTGCCCAGATCCTTCCTACTTGGTGAAGCGCAGCGTCAGATAGGCGGACGCCGCAGATGTGGTCGCGGTCGCAAACATCCCCCAGAGGATGTCGGCGATGGTAATGTGAGTGGCCCAGGCCTTGAAGACCGCCTGGCTGGTCAGATCGAAAGTCGCATAGCAGAGACCGCCCAGGAGCGCGCCGTTCAGAAGCGCGGTCGACACTTTCCGGCTCTCGATCGCGGGTCTGATGGCGAACCACACCATCCCGGCCAAATAGAGGAAGTAGAAGGCGCCGGCCGCGGCGACATTCACATCCTCGGCCATGATTTCGCCGATCGTGGGCTGGTATAGGTTCGGCCCGGCCCAGTTCAGCCACATCGCATCGAGCACGCCAAACACCACTGCCGCCGAAAAGTAGGCGATGATCCACTTCATTTGCGATTCCCCGTTTGCGCTCAGCCTTGACCGGGCGGCGCGGCGCGGTCAATGCTCCGAAGCATGGACGAGGGCAACGGCTCCGCTGCACAGGCGGACGATATCGAAAAGATGAGCTTCGAAGAGGCGCTGCGTGCGCTCGAAGACATAGTCACCCAGCTGGAGCGCGGCGATGTGCCGTTGGACGATTCCATCACTCTTTACGAACGCGGCGAGGAGCTGCGGGCTGCGTGCCAGAAGCGACTGGATGCCGCCCAGGCACGGATCGAGAAGATAGTGACCGGCGCCGACGGCAAGCCGGGAGGCACAGTGCCTCTCGACGCGGATCGCTAGGATGGGGCTGGCCGAAGTACAGAACGACCTGCTGGCGGAGGGATTGAACCGCATCCAGCGCGAAGTGGATTCGGTCTTCGACGCCTTCCTGCCGGTGCCCGACGACACACGCGCCAGGCTGGTCGAAGCAATGCGGTACGCGAGCATCGGCGGCGGCAAGCGTGTCCGGCCGCTGCTTTTGGTCAGCACCGCCGAATTGTTCGGAGTCGATCGCACCGCGGCCTTGCGCGCTGGAGCGGCGGTGGAGGCGATCCACGTCTATTCGCTGATCCATGACGACCTGCCGTGCATGGACGACGACGATATGCGCCACGGCAAGCCGACCTTGCACCGGGCCTTCGACGAAGCGACGGCGGTTTTGGCAGGCGATGCCCTGCATGCGCTCGCCTTTGAGATCCTTGCCGATCGCGATACCAGCAGCGATCCATTCACTCGTTCCGAGCTGATCGCCACGCTGGGCCAGGCGAGCGGGATGGGCGGTATGGCCGGCGGCCAGATGATGGATATGGTCGCCGACGAAGAAGGGGTCGACTACGATCTGCACACCATCACGCGGCTGCAACAATTGAAGACCGGCGCATTGCTCGCCGCCAGTGTCGAAATGGGAGCGATCCTCGGCAAGGTACCCCATGAGGGACGCGCCCATCTGCGTGCCTATTCGCGCGACATTGGTCTTGCATTCCAGATCGCCGACGATTTGCTGGATGTAACGGGTGACGAGGAAAAGGCCGGCAAGGCGCTTCGCAAGGACGACAAGCAGGGCAAGCAGACTTTCGTTACGTTGATGGGCGTGGACAAGGCGCGCGAACAGGCGCGTGTGCTGGTCGAACAAGCGATCGGGCACCTGGGCGGGCACGGCGAGGAAGCCAACATGCTGCGCGCGCTTGCGCGATTCATTGTCGAGCGCGACCGGTGAAAGCCCACTTGGCGGCGATGCTCGCCCCGCTGGCCATTGCCGCAACGGCGTGCGGCGGAGACTCTCAACCAAGCGCGTCGGATACGGCGTCGCAATCGGTCGATGATGTCGAAACGGGCGGTGTCGAAGCGGTTGCCGATGCCGATGCTGAAGTCGCGGAATGCGGTCGCGATGCCGAAAGCCAGGTTTCCTGCTTCGTGAGAGCATTCAAACTCAAGGAATGCGATGCCGCACAAGTGCTTGGCTCGATGTTTCGCGCGAACGATGCGGCAGACACATACGAACACCGCACCGCATATGGTCTCGACAATGCGTGCCTCGCGGATCTTGAAGGTGCCGCCAAGCGCCGCAACCTGCGTGAGAACGAGCAGGGCGAGTTGGTCGCAAGGCGGAAAAACGGCTATCGCGAGAAATTGATAATCGGCCTGCAAGTTTCGCCGGACGGAACCGTGGTCGAGTGGGAGAGGACACAGGAATGAACGAGCGCGTCGGGATCTATCCCGGGACTTTCGATCCGATCACCTTGGGCCATGCCGATATCATTCGGCGCGGCGCGAAACTGGTTGACAAACTTATCATCGGGGTGACCACCAACCCGTCCAAGAATCCGATGTTTTCGACCGAAGAACGCTTCGCGATGGTCGAACGCGAAGTCGCCAATATGGGCCTCGACAATGTCGAGGTGGTCGGATTCAACGCACTGTTGGTCAAATTCGCGCAGAAGCAGGGCGCGAGCGTCATCATTCGCGGCCTTCGCGCCGTTGCCGATTTCGAATACGAATATCAGATGGCGGGCATGAACCAGCAACTCGACGACAATATCGAAACAGTCTTCCTGATGGCGGACGTGTCATTGCAGCCGATCGCCTCCAAACTGGTAAAGGAAATAGCCCTTTACGGCGGTGACATCGCACCGTTTGTCAGCCCGGACGTCCGCACCGAAGTGGTGGAGCGGGTCGAAGCGACCGGGCGGAAGGGGGATTACTGAGGGGCCCCGACGCTTAGCTTAGCTGTCGATGGCCCATGGATCATTCATTGAAGTGTCAGCCGCGCCCGGTTAAACCGCGCGCTAACTTGGACAACACCGCGAACCTCAACATGATGAAGACCCTGCTCGGCGCCTGCGCCGCCCTATCGCTTACCGCCATTCCCTCGACCGCTGCCGCTCAGGCGCTCGATACTGAAGGAGATCAGGAGGGCGCGTCGGAAGCGCGGCGTTCCTTCAACCCGATCAATTACGATGCGACTGCCGATCGTGAGAACATCTGGGTGCTCGATCTTTCGAATGGGGAGCGTGTGCAGATTCGATTGATGCCGAGTTGGGCTCCCAGCCATGTCGAGCGGATCAAAACGCTGACCCGACAGGGTTTTTACGACGGGATTGTCTTTCACCGCGTGATCGAAGGATTCATGGCCCAGGGCGGCGATCCTACGGGCACCGGGCAGGGGGGCTCGCAGCTTCCCGACCTCGACGCTGAATTCAATCCCATGCCGCATGTGCGCGGCAGCGTTTCGATGGCGCGCGCTACCGAAGAAAACAGTGCGAACAGCCAGTTCTTCATCGTGTTCTATCCGCGGTTCAGCCTCGACAAGCGCTACACCAATTTTGGTCGGGTGATTTCCAACATGGCGGCCGTGGATGCAATCAATCGTGGCGAACCGCCGCAGGAACCGACGCGGATCCTGCAGGCTTCGCTCGCCAGCGACAATCGCCCGGTTCCTCCGCCGCCAGCGCCCGAGCCGGAGCCGACGATCACCGCCGATCTTCTGAGCGCGCCGCTGGAGCAGCAGTAGGGCTTTCCGAAATGTCGAGTGGCGGCTAGTCGCGCGCCATGAAAGTCGATCTCTTCGATTTCGAGCTACCGCAAGAGCGGATCGCATTGCGTCCGGTGCGTCCGCGCGACGCGGCGCGAATGCTGGTCGTGCGCGGAACGGATGCGCCGTTCGAGGATCGCGGCGTGCGCGACTTGCCGGACTTGCTGGATCCCGGCGACGTGCTGGTCTTCAACGATACCCGCGTAATTCCAGCCCAACTCGAGGGGCGCCGTGCAGATGGCGAAGCCAAGGTCGGGGCAACCCTGCACAAGCGCATCGACCTGCGGCGATGGCAGGCCTTCATTCGCAATGCCAAGCGGGTGAAGGAGGGCGATGGACTGGTGTTCGGTGGGGGTGTGACCGCCCTTGCCGAGCAACGCCACGGCGATGGCAGCATGACCCTCGCCTTTGCCGGCGAAGAGCCGGTCGAGGTGCTGCTCGAACGCGCCGGTCGGATGCCGCTTCCTCCCTACATTGCCGGTAAGCGGGACATCGATGCGCGCGATCTCGAAGACTACCAAACGATGTTCGCCAGGGAGGACGGGGCGGTGGCGGCGCCGACTGCCTCGCTGCATTTCACCGACGAGCTGGTCGAAGCGCTCGATAATCGCGGTATCAAGCGCGAAATGCTGACCCTGCATGTCGGGGCAGGGACCTTCCTGCCGGTGAAAGCGGACGACACCGACGATCACGACATGCATTCGGAATTCGGGCGCATCGCCGCGGCCACGGCGGATCGGCTCAATGCGGCTCGCGCTGCGGGGGGACGTGTCATCGCAGTCGGCACGACTTCGCTCAGGCTGCTCGAAAGTGCCGCCCGGCCTGATCGGACGATTGCCCCATTCGAAGGCGACACCGACATCTTCATAACGCCCGGTTACGAATTCAAGTGTGTCGACGGTCTGATGACGAACTTCCATCTGCCGAAATCGACGCTGGTGATGTTGGTCAGCGCCTTGATGGGCCGCGAACGCATGCTGGCCGCCTACGAACATGCCATCGCCGGCAATTATCGTTTCTACTCCTATGGAGATTCTTCGCTGCTATTGCCGTGAGGCGGCTTGCAATCGGCGGGCAGCCTGCCAAATGGCGAAAGGTGAGCGAACCGATCCTTTCCATTCGCGGCCTGTCAAAGGTCTATTCCGGCGGCGTGAAGGCGCTGGACGATGTCGATCTCGAAATCCGCAAGGGAGAAATCTTCGCACTCCTCGGCCCCAATGGCGCGGGCAAGACCACCTTGATCGGTGCCGTCTGCGGGTTGGTGCGGCCGACGGCCGGCACGATCGAGGCGTTCGGCCACGATCTCGCCCAGGATTGGCGGGCCGCGCGGGCGCGGATCGGTCTCGTCCCGCAAGAGCTCGCGACCGACATGTTCGAAACGGTTTACCGCGCGGTGTCCTATTCGCGCGGGCTGTTCGGGCATGCTCCGGACAAAGGCCGGATCGAAGAGGTGCTCCGCTCGCTCACGCTGTGGGACAAGCGCGACAGCCAGATTCGCGAACTATCCGGTGGGATGAAGCGTCGCGTCCTGATCGCCAAGGCGCTGGCGCATGAGCCCGACCTGCTGTTTCTCGACGAACCCACCGCGGGCGTTGATGTCGAATTGCGCAAGGATATGTGGGAACAGATCAGCGCATTGCGGGCCCGCGGTACGACGATCATCCTGACGACCCACTACATCGAAGAAGCCGAGGAAATGGCCGATCGGGTTGGGATCATCCGCAAGGGCCGGATCCTGATGGTCGACGAGAAGAGCGCTATGATGGAGCGGCTTGGACGCACGGAAGCGCTGATCGCTCTGGCCGAGCCGATACCCGAACTGCCATCCAGCATCGCAGCGTTCCCGGTCGAGCTGCGCAAGGAGGGGATGGAGATCTGCTATCGCGGCGGTGACGGCAGCGGGAAGGGGCGCGAAGAGGTTGCCGCGCTGACGAAGGCACTCGTCCAGGCCGGTATCGACTACCGCGGGATCGACGTCCACGACAGCTCGCTGGAGGATATCTTCGTGAATCTGGTCTCCGAGCGGGAGGCGGCCGAATGAGCTTCAATCTCCGAGGCGCCTGGGCGATCTATCAGCGCGAATTGATGCGGGCATTTCGCACCGCGTTCCAATCGCTGCTGGCACCCGTGATCACGACATCGCTCTATTTCATCGTGTTCGGCTCGGCGATCGGTGGGCGCATGCCGGCCATCGACGGGGTGGAATACGGTGCCTTCATCATCCCCGGCCTGTTGATGCTCACGCTGCTGGGCGAAACCACCAACAATTCGAGCTTCGGCATCTATATGCCGCGCTTCACCGGCACGATCTACGAGTTGCTGTCGGCGCCGGTGGGCGTTTCCGAGACTTTGATCGGCTTTGTCGGTGCGGCGGCGACCAAAAGCCTGATCCTTGCCGGGATAATCCTGGGCACCGCCACCTTCTTCGTCGACTTCGAGATCAAGTATCCGCTGCTCGCCGCGGGTTACATCATGCTCGTCGCGGCGAGTTTTTCGCTTTTCGGGTTCATCCTTGGCATATGGGCCGACAGTTTCGAGAAGCTCGGTATCATTCCACTGCTGATCCTGACGCCGCTGACCTTCCTCGGCGGTACATTCTATTCGCTCGATATGCTTCCCGAACCATGGGATGCGATTGCGCTTGCGAACCCGATAGCTTTCCTCGTCAGCGGCTTGCGCTGGACGTTTTATGGCGTTTCCGACGTCTCTATCGGCCTGTCCCTTGGCTTGACGCTTGGGTTCCTCGCAGTGTGCACCATTACGATCGCCTATATCTTCAAGACCGGCTGGCGCCTGCGCGAATGAACGCAGGGATAGTGCTGAAATACAACACTTTTCCCGTCTGTCGAGTGGAGTGAACATTCGGTCGATTCGTTCACTTGTGTGAAAGATTCTTGCACCTACGTCCCGTGCGTTGCTCGCCCCCTGGGCAACCGTTCAAGGGAAAGAACTCATGAAAAAGTACGTATTTGCATCGGCGACCGCAGTAGCGGCCCTGGCCATCCCCAGCGCTGCGTTTGCGCAGGATGAGGGCCAAGCCGAAGTGACCGTCGGTGCCAGCGCCGGCTATCACGATCTCGGTGTCGAAGGCCTGGAAGATATTGCCGGACCCGATGCCAGCGATAGCGGTGCAATCTTCGGCGGTTTCGTCGCTGTCGACGTTCCGATTTCGTCGAACTTCTTCATCGGCGCGGAAGGCAATGCCCACTTCGGTACCGATGCCATTGACGCCGACTACGGTGTGTCGGGTCGCCTCGGCTTTCGTGCCGACAACGGCACCAAGGTCTATCTGCGCGGTGGATACCAGTGGGTCGATGTCGACGCTGCAGCGCTTGCCGGCGTCGATGGCGACACATTCGACGAAGACGATCTCGGTATCGACACGACGGTTGGTGACTATCTCGTCGGTGCCGGCGTGGATGTGCCGGTCGGCCAGATTTCGATCCGCGGCAACATCGACACGATCGCGTTCGATTCCGTGCGATTGACTGCCGGTGTCGGTTTCCGCTTCTAATCCATCAGGCGATTGGGCGAAATCCAGGCCGTCTGCTCTCAAAGAGCGGGCGGCCTATTTCGTTCCGGGCTGCGCGCTTTCGATCGCTGCGACCTCATCGTCGGTCAGGGGGGCGAATTGGACGCGGACCAGGTCCGGACGCGACTGCGCCGCTACCACAGCCGGTATCGTAGCGATTTCTTCGCCACGCCGGATGCGTATTTGCGTGTCGGCGGAAGCGTCGTCAGCTTCTCCGCTTTCGGACAGTTGCGGCCCGTCCGCATAGTCGAGGGCCGTATCCGTCCTGGCATCGATGACACTACCCGAGCCGGTGCCGACATTGAGCCGCGAGCCTGTGACCGCGATCTGTGCCGGAAGGATTTTTGCCATGATCGCGAATTTCGGCATCACCGATGCATCGGACAGTTCATAGGCTCCCGAACTGTCATACTTGAAGCGCAGTTGACCGCTCTGCTCTTCGACCACGCGAACATCGATGCCGGTGCCGAATCCCTTGGCGGATTTGAGCGTCTCGCGTCCGTAGATGATGCCGCGTACGAATACGACCGGTTCGGTAAGAGTGCTGAGATATTGTCCGCAGTCGCCGCGCTGGACGAACGTTGCCATCTCGTCCCTTGCAAGAAAGCGCTGTCCGATATCCTCGATCTGGTAAATGCTGGCCGACTGGAAATTGATCCCCGCATCGACGGATGTCTTGGCCTTGTCGAAAACCCCTTTGAATGGGGCGGGAATGCCGAGGTCGGTGCTGAGCGTGGAATTCGATGTCCAACGCGGCATGCTGGCCCATTGTTCGACGGGCACCATATCGGTCGGCAGGGTGCATTTGCGGGTGATCAGGTCAAGCTTGTTGTTGACCGCGAGCACCGATCCGAGGTCGTAGGCCGGCCCGTTGATCGCCACGAGGCGATAGCTGTAATATTCGTTGCGCGGGCTGCCGGCGGTGGGTCCGCCAAGCTGCATCTGGAGCGTATCGGCGAGCTCCTGCTTCGCTTCGAAATAGCTGATCAGCTTGTCGGACGACTTGCTCATCACCGGGCCGGGATTGGCCGCGCACGCGCCCAGTGCAGCCACCGCGACCGCCAACGCTGCTGCCCCGAACAATTTCTTCGAAATAGTCACAGTCCCCTCCCACGCCGGGATGCATATCCAGCTCGGTGCCGGCATTGTGATTTTTTGCGGCACCCTGCGACCTTGCAGTGTTGTGACACTCGCATCCTTGATCGAACCTGTCTAGGCGAGGCAGCCATGGTTCAGCGTTTTGAATTCCAAGTGGAAGCGACCGACGGTCGCGCGCGGACGGGCAGGATCCGCATGCTTCGCGGCGAGATCGCGACGCCCGCTTTTATGCCTGTCGGAACGGCCGCCACGGTCAAGGCGATGAAGCCGGAAAGCGTGCGCGCCACCGGGGCGGACATCATCCTTGGCAACACCTATCACCTGATGCTGCGCCCCGGCGCGGAACGTATGGCCCGGCTTGGCGGGTTGCACGATTTCATGAACTGGCATCGCCCCATCCTCACCGACAGCGGCGGTTACCAGGTGATGAGCCTCGCCGAACTGCGCAAGCTGACCGAAGAAGGCGTGGAGTTTCGCAGTCATATCGACGGGTCAAAGCACATGCTGACGCCCGAACGCTCGATGGAAATCCAGCGCTTGTTAGGCTCCGATATTGTGATGGCGTTCGACGAGTGTCCGCGTGCCGATCGCCCGCGCGACGAGATTGCCGAAAGCATGGAATTGTCGATGCGTTGGGCGAAACGCAGCCGCGTGGGCTTCGACAGCGGTGAGGAGCATGCCGAGCGAGCAGCCCTGTTCGGCATCCAGCAGGGCGCTCTCGACCCGGATTTGCGCCGGATCAGTGCCGAAAAGCTGATCGATATCGGGTTCGACGGCTACGCGGTCGGGGGCCTCGCCGTTGGGGAAGGGCAGGAGGCGATGTTCGGCGTGCTCGACTATGCGCTAGACATGTTGCCGCATGATCGCCCGCGATACCTCATGGGGGTGGGCAAGCCCGACGATCTTGTCGGCGCAGTGGAACGTGGAATCGATATGTTCGATTGCGTCCTTCCGACACGATCCGGCCGCAATGGGCAGGCCTTCACATGGAAAGGGCCGATCAACTTGCGCAATGCGCGCTTTGCAGAGGACCCCGAGCCGCTCGACAAACGCTGCGAATGCGCGGTGTGCGCCACCTACTCGCGGGCGTACCTGCACCACCTGCAGAAGTCGGGAGAGATCCTTGGTGCGATGCTCGTGACCGAGCACAATCTCTCATTCTACCAAGCCTTGATGCAGGCGATGCGCGATGCCATTGGAGCAGCGCGATTTGCCGATTTCGTCGCCGACTTTCGGCGCGACTACCTTGGAAGTTCCTGATTGATGCCCAAAGCTCCCGAAGACTGCCTGGACATGACAGATGTACGCGAAGGGGTAGATGCCACCGATCGCGAGCTTGTCGCATTGCTGGAACGGCGGTTCGGCTACATGCGCGCGGCAGCCCGGATCAAGCCGACCCGCGATACGGTTCGCGATGAGGGCCGCAAGGCCAGCGTGATTGCGGCCGCCGTCGCCGAGGCGGAAGCGCGAGGGCTTCCCGGCGATCTGGTTGCCGATCTTTGGGAACGACTGGTCGAAGGCTCCATCGCCTACGAATTCGTCGAGTGGGACCGGATCAGGGGCTGATCCTAAACCTCTACGACAAAAGAAAAGGGCGGCCAGTTGGGACCGCCCTTTTTCGTTTCACCGTGCGAACGAATCAGCGCGAATAGAATTCGACGACGAGGTTCGGTTCCATCGTGACCGGATAGGGCACTTCGTCGAGCTTCGGCACGCGGGTAAACTGCACTTTGTCGTTGCCGTCGGGCGCGACATAGTCGGGGATATCACGCTCGGGCAGGCTCTGCGCTTCGATAACCAACGCCATTTCCTTGGCCTTGTTGCCGAGGCTGATGACGTCGCCGACATCGCAACGGCGGCTCGCAATGTTGCACTTTACGCCGTTCACATAGATGTGGCCGTGGCTGACGATCTGGCGTGCGGCGAAGATCGTCGGTGCGAACTTGGCGCGGTACACGATCATGTCGAGACGGCGCT
>JAAUYH010020857.1_pt1 | contig 16452 bp, 12 predicted proteins | sample 7278061 | NCBI WGS metagenome assembly JAAUYH01 (sample SAMN14350203, study PRJNA611818) | marine sediment metagenome | isolation source: surface marine sediment (0.6m) | place: French Polynesia: Moorea | collected 2018-08 | reverse complement strand
TTGCATGTCCATCTTGTGGGCGCACTCTGTTCAATCTTGAAACTGTACTTAACGAAGTTCGTGAAGCCACGAAACACATGCCTGGTCTAAGCATAGCTGTCATGGGATGCATTGTAAATGGGCCTGGAGAGATGGCAGACGCGGATTATGGATATGTCGGAAAACAGCCGGGACACATCTCATTGTATCGAGGACGCGATGAAATCCGAACGGTATCTGAGGACAAAGGCGTTGAGTCACTAATTGAACTGCTCAAAGAAGACGGTGTTTGGGTGGATCCGCCTAAAAAGGATGGAACACCAGAAGAAAGTTCGTAAGTGTGTAAACGTGATATTCTGAGAATGGTAAATTTTCGGCTGGTAAGTCACTGAGTTGTTAGTAAGCCGAGAAACAGAACCTCGACTGGTAAATGCTTATTTGATGTAATGTTCCCGTGTGCATTTTTTATGCCAAGTTTTTGCCATTCGCCCTTTCCAATGAGTGGATTTGAAAACATATTACAACACATGAATAATAAGATGTTCATTTGAATAGCAATGTTTTCGAGAATTAACAGGACACGTGCAAGAAAAGAAACAGGATGACATTAGAGAATCATGGTCTACTCATTCGGGTTATCGCTGTACACGGCCCAAACTGCTCGCGGGAGAATGGGGCGAATCGTAAAAAGTACAATCACGAGAAATTGAACTGACTCAGGACCATTGTGAAAAAGGGCCCTGAGTCTATTTTCGACATGGGCGCTATCGAGCGCATCCCAATTGGTCTACGTGACTCAATCTCGGTGGCACAGCACCAAAAAAGCAGCATATTTAATTCGTTGTTTCAACGCAGATTGCACAACCTTATGCGCAAGCATGGCCACGAGCACCACAACCACCACAAGCATTACTATGAACGTCGTAGACAAACTCGCTATCATGCAATATCGTCTGGACGTGATTCAGGACAAGGTGCAAAATTGGGTCGTAGACTCGATTGAGAGGCTCGTCGATGGTGGTGACATCGAGAACAACCTTCCCCCGCTGGCACCACTACCCGAAGCGCAAAAGCGCGCTGTGATTCCTGCGCTTACATCAGTTTGCATTGTGTCGAACAATGGCGCTCAGGTTATAGATTGTGAACAATAGCGCACTTGATGCGTCGCAACTTGTTTCAAGTCGGATTCGTTCTTGTCTGGTCCTTTTTTTAGTGTACAGTTCGCATGATTCCAGTTTAAAATCTATCCCATTCCATTTGAGAATCGGTCAGGCCCAAATTGTGACACAGGCAATGTGTTTTGAAACCAAACTTACTTTTTTTTCTTAGCATGGACCTGACGCAGGGTAAAGGATCGTCACACTTATACCTACCAATTTATTTTCGATTGAGCAAAAATGAAAATGGTTCGGTAGTACGGAGTACTGTACTGTACATTACGCTAATAACTTGCATTCCTTGCCGCAACGATAGACCAGAGACCATCAATTGTACATGATCTTGTTCTGTTTAGGATATCTTAACTTGTTGAATTGGATAAATGATGTTGTGTCTTGACAACTAGAACTTATCCGTGTCATGCATTTTCATTACTATTGTTCGGCGTATCTTTGTGACCACAGAACTACAGCGAGTAGTCCACTTAAGATGGGCATGTAAGAAGATGCTAATGGCAACCGTTGCAGCAGACAACGACATGGGCAATTATACCTGTACCCCTCGCATATTCTTGGCGAAACCTTTTGTTAAGGTGTTGAGTTGTGAAATTATGTACATTGCACTGACCTCTCGATACGAAGTTGATTCTTTAATTTGCACTTCACGCACTATTTGCATTGTGAAGTCTGCTTTGATTTAAATAATTAGTAGTAGGGTAATCGTAAACGCATACTCTATTCTTCATCTTCATTAAAGCAGTAAGGTCACATAACAACGAAACGAAGCAAATCAAAACATATCGACAATGAAATGTTTACAATAAGGAAAGATTTGTGGAAGGGATGTAGGTTGAATGGATAAGGGAATGTGGCAAAATCGTACTAATAAATTGAAACGTGGTACAATAAGAGAGAGAGAGAGAGAGCACAAGTAAATGGTTGAGTAAGTGGTCATCATTAAGTCTACAGAACCTAAAGCTGATTGATTCGATCATTGATTTGATCACCGTGTGGTGTCTTCAATTTCGTCCACTATTTCTGACGGCGCTGTTGTTGCTGCTGCTGCTGTCGCATCTTCTGCACCTTCAGCCACTTCATATTGTGGGTCTAGAAGAGCGAAACCATCCCCTCGACCAAAGTTATCACGTTCAACATAGGTGTAGTCTCCATCCACCGCGACCATACCTGGCGCTGGAACTGCTTCTTCCCTTGTACTTGTCAGCCTGTGAATACTCAGCGCAACCAGTGCAACGATCAACAAAATGATCGCTACCATTCCTAAGACAATGATGAGCGTCCAGTGAATACCCCACAAGTTATCCCCGTAATTTGATGTAGTCACTGCGAATATTCCTGTTTTCGATGATATCAATCGTGCACGGGCACTAATGTCCTTTCTGCCTGTCACTCGTTTTGATATCACCTTTGCTGTCGTGTCCTTCACTCTTGGTCTGTAGAATCCATGCAGTTTTTCCAACAACGTACCGAAGACTCGTTTCGGCGCGAATCGAACACCTGAAATAGTAGATCCATTCTTCGTCTCAAGCTCTCCCAAGGCTCCACTTGTGATGAGCGGCATTTCCACCTCAAAACAATTTCGGGCTCTTGTGTCATCCTCCACAAGTTTGTTACCTATCTTGTGTTCTGCGACAGACACCGAAACAAGCCCTTGTATTCTTGTTTCGACTCTTTGCAACTCCGAAAGCCAAATATAATCTGGTGTGCTCACCACTGAAAACATCAGAGTCCTGAACGACATTCGAAAAACGTCAGGACATGATTTAAACCTTACTTCGTCCTTCGTATCTTCGCTGATTTTCAATTCCAATCCTTGTTCCGGGTTGCATAACTTGGCCACTTGGAATAACGAAGGTTGTAATTTTCCTTGTGTGGGATTTCGACTTGTATTCATTGCTACATCCTCGACAGTGGAATTTTGTCCTTTCCCAGTGTCTGGTCGAGTTCCATTATCATTAGCTTGTTCAGAAACTGGCTCAGGTGTGGTTAACATGGTCATGTTCCCAAAATTTGTTTCTTCTGAGTCGTTTTCATCTTCACTCGATTCCGGTGTATTCCTGGACGGTTCCTCTACTTCAGTGTCGTCCGAGCTATTCTCAGGCGCCACGGTCTCATTACTTTCGTCTTCAGTCGCAGTCTGACGTGCTGTCAAATGTCGCAATGCCAGGGCTGCTTGTGACTTTGATGGCTTCCCGGTTTTCACCGATTGCTTCGCACCACAAACAGCACCTTTCAGTAAAATCATGGTTATTTGTTCTTTCATCAGCTCATACATATCAGCCCAGATAACCTTCTTGTGCAAATTCTCAGTGACACTGTCCAACTGTCGTGTTCTTATCACGGTGGCGGCCTTCTCCACAAAAATACGAGATAACAATTGGGGTGCGAGATCATAGAACTGTAGCAAGTCTTCGAGTTGCTGGAGCGCAGCATTATCAGGAGTTCTTGCAATTGCATTCTGGGTAACGTTCACGAGGTTATACAAGCCCTCCAAGTCATAAGTGATACCGTGATCTGGAGTTAACTGAGCAAGAGAGGCTGCAGTTCGAACGTAGGTTGCGCTTTGTATCGGATTGGGCACAGAATTGGCTACTATTTGACCCAAGTTTCTGGTAAGATTCATCACGATTTCCGAATCCAAATCAGGTTCTGCTGTTGAGCTGTTACCACGGTCGACAATATTTTTCACAATATCATTTGTGTACTGTACGTACAACGCATGATCGCCCGATAGGAACGCATTATCTGCCAAATTGTCAAGTTGCGCAACAGTCAATGGTGGCGATGGTGGAACCACAGTTAGAGTAACTGAACTATTGCTTGAAGCCAACAAAGTGTGACCTAGAGAATCATAAACCTCGCATCGCAAAGAGTAAGAGCCCGCTGATGCTAACTGAAACCTCGCGACCCTCACACCTTGGCAACCATCAACGCAGTACTGGTAACCAAACTGATCAGTGACAATGAAGAAGTACTTGAAATCTCCATCATAGTTGGTCGTCGCCGATGTATAGAAGGTGGTACCAACAGTTCCATTCTTCATTGGCATGTGAGAAATAGAAACGGTCGGTTCTTTAACAGTTCTTAGGGTGATAGTTTGCTCGTTCCGCTCAAACCCAGTCCTGAAAGATGAAATCTTGAACACGTATTTGGTATCCGGTTTCAACTTATTCGAAAGGATACCAAGCGAATACCGCCCAACTGGCTGACCAATAGAGTAAAACCCGAAGTATGGAATGAGATTCTTCGGATTTGCAATTAGACTCGCCTGTGACTGAGGCTCAATTAGTTCGAACTTCCATGTTGTATCTGTGGTCTTCGACACAGGGGTGATGATGACGTCTTCGAAGTACTTAACATTGCCAGGGTCTAATAGAATAGTTTGATTGTTGGTAATCTGCACGTCAAGTAATTGATCGAACTTCTTGTCTGGCACAGGGGGTAAAGTGATTACACTCACAAATGGGTTTGAAATTCGATCGATCGAAGCCCCCGTCGCATTTTGAGAAGTTTTTGTCACGACAAGTGTATATCGCAGATGAGTCTCATTTCCCTCTGTCCGAATTTTGGAAAGCGAATCCTTACCAACGGTGAATGCCCTCGTTGACGCATTCGGTTGCAGTTCATCGCCACATGTTGTGTTAGTAACGAACTGTGGATCGGTCGAAAACATACATGTCCATTGATATCTTAGATCAGCATTATTATCACCACTCAGGACATCAGGGTCGTACGAGAGTGATCCCGTCATTTCCAAGTCATTCGCGTCCGAAAATATTTGGGACGATTCACCAGCATTTATCTTCGCGATGAGTGGTGCCGGTCTAACGAAAACAGTTGAAGTGTCTGAACCTCGAATTTGTGTGTGATTCGTATAGTAAGCAGTCAAAGAGATAGGGAATGTTCCATACTCCATAGTATACTGTGGAATCTGAAATTCACGTCCCAACAAAGTAGGGCCCAGCTCGTCTTTCGGTGAGGTCTGGTTCAAATAAGAAAACTTGTAGCTCACTCCACGGTAGACCCAGATGTAAGTGATAGCAGGGTAATCGATCTCAATGTCTTTGTAGCGACAACCTGGAGAACCAATAATGGCTGGAATAGTGAGGGTGATGTTCGGATTAGAGAACGACACCGGACGCGGATCGATAATTCGCACACCAATTCCGTATGTGTCACGCATTACAAGAATGTAACTCTGTTGAACTTCCTTACCAACATCAGTGTTCACTGTCAAAGTGAGATTGTATGCTGTGTTCTTTTTCGGGTAGATTGAGTACGGCAGCACAATGATTTCCTTGTTTGTCTCGATTCCACTTCCTGCCAGAATATCTTCGTTTGCGGTGGCGTCAAACAGCGTCCATTTGTAAGTTGGATTCTGTGCAAGTGCTCCATAGGAAAGTTTCGCACGGAAGTCAGTGTTTCCGCATGCACCTACATAATACTTCCCATCTCCTGCATTTCCACCAGTGGGCAAAATAACCAACGAACCATAGTCCTCGGGGTAAAGGATCGGTGTTTTCTCTCCAGAAATCTCAACATTAATATAAGTTTGATACCCCTCTGACTCAAGAATAGATCCAGCAACTAACCCAGGCCAGTCGAATAAGAAATTGAAATTCCCATTTTCGTTCTTATTGAATTGCAGGCCGAACTTAGGCCCAAAATATTTCTCATCCACACTGTTTTCTGCAAACCCATATGCACAACCGCTTGACAAGGTTACGGTGGTACCATCAAAATTGTTTCCTGTGTCCGCGCATTTCGAAGAATTGTGTGTTATCTGTTGCTCGACGCCACTAGGTGTGATAGTAATCCCATTTATCGGGTACTTCTCATTCAATGAATTGGATGAGTTAGTTCCATCAGGATACTGAATGAAGACATTAAGGTCGAGATTTGGGTTTACAACGATTTCATCGGTAGTCAAACTCAGCGGGTTGTTCGGTCCACCAATGATGGTTTCGGTTCCATTTGCGTCTTCGCGGTAGAACGTCATGCCAACTATAGTACATTCCACAGATTCAGAAGTAACGGTGATGCTTGAGTTCTTATCAGTTGCGGTAATGGAAATATCCGTGACCCCAACCCATCGCGTGAAGTCGATAGATGCAGTGACGTTATACGCACCATTCGAGGATTGCATCGGACCTATGGTGAAATCTTCGTGAATGAGACATTTCTCGTTGGTGCTCATGAACGAGAATTCGTAGTCGTTAATAGATTTCCCTTCTTCGGGTGTGAAAATGAAGAAGAGCGATTCAGAAGCTGCACCATCACTAAGCGATACGTCCTCACTACTTAGTATAGGACCACGAGAGAACTTCGCTGTGGTTGCAGCTTGGCGAACAGCAGTGATTTGTAGTAACCGAAGTGGTTCATCATCAACTGGGTCATTAAGTTCGCGACTTGTTGATAGGCGACAAGGTGGATGTTTGCGTAAGAAAGGGGGATAGTAAACGGCGATTGTCGAAGGGAATAGCAAAATCAAAAGCCAAAACGCAGATCGTACAGAGCCCCTCGGAGAATGAACCGAACGCCTTGCGGCTGCCATCACCCTATACGACGCAAGAAAAGATTATCGCAGTCAAATTGTTGTGGATCGAATGTAGCACGAGAAGAAATCGATGTAGCCAATGCGCAAATGGCGACGCGACGTAGCAAGTGTCTAATAGGGTGAGTAGCGAGGCCGAGACAATGGTGTAAAACACGAAAGCAGTACCCCGACTTGTCGTATTGGGGGAATAGGAACGCCACGAGAAGGCCAAGCAACACGTTAGTGTGCGTGTGCCCGCAAACGGTCCAACATGAACGAAGGAGGAGGAGAAAATGGGAGAGTAGGTGTTCGGGGGCGGATTAAAATGGAGAAGGGTACGAAGGTGAGCGAAATCGCAAAGTGAAAGTACATGGCGGTACGAAGCATCTTGATGTCGAGGCGCTCGGACAGCGCTGTGAAAAATGACATTTTTTCGATTGTCAGCACCGTTCCTGGGCGGTTGCGTTGCACTCTGACATCGCACCATCCATACGGTGTGGACGGCCGCCGACAAAGACGCGACATCAACATGTTTGGAAGGAGCGTCCTTTCATTATTCGTATGCTGCTGATTCTTCTCACTGAATAATGCCTCATTATTTCACCGTTCTATTTTGTCAGTCTTAACTTAACGAGCGAATGAACGAGCAAACAACGGATATGTTCAGTATTCAGTAAACCAAATTGCACATGACAGACCGCACTTGTTCAATTCTAGTTTCATGTTCAACGACAGGCTTCAGTCCCGCTTCGACTGGCACCTCCAACAACGAATCAGCGGTCTTCTTACACGTCGTACAAACCTTCGACAGCACCTAGTTTCTGCTCAATCTCTTCAACCCCTTCGAATCCAAATTTCTAACAACCAACCGAACCTATCAAACTTTGCAAACTCGTACTTCAGCTTCTATGTATTCACCTCTGGCCTTGCATCGCCTTCAACTAACACTTTTTTCTAGGTTCAGAGAAGGTGGTAAGTAATTTTGGTACGTGCATGCGAGGAAGATGCGCACCTGGTTTTGAAGAGTGCCACGGCATTGGAGGAGTTGGGAATTGATCCACATACTGTACCATAATAAAGCGGTAGGGAAAATTGGAAAAATAGACAACATCCTGACAACAAGAAAAATATCATACCAAGTTAGTGCTGGAGTCTGGAAGTAGTAACCCATACGACATCCATTGTGCACATAAAAGAATACTTCGCTTGTCTATAGCTGCGTTGATCGACACACTGCAATGTCACTCAAAATCGTCGCGGGCAACACCCGCGCTGGAAATGATGAATCCGTTCGAGCTTCCGCAGCTGGAGCGCCAATCAAGCACACTACGCGACCCATGGTGACAGGTTCCTCAGTAATCGGAATGCGCTGCAAAGATGGGGTAGTTCTCGCTTGTGACACGCTCGCATCGTATGGTTCAATGGCGCGTTTTCGTCAAATTACGCGCATGCACAAAGTCACGAACGATTGCGTAATTGGCGCTGGTGGCGACTACTCCGATTTCCAACAAATCTGTAGCATGCTCGATGAAGTGATTCTCGAAGAAGAATGCTATGATGACGGCCATAACTTGTCGCCGAAGTAAGTTGATTGTCTTCTCTTTTTCATGAACTTTCTTGCTAACAATCCTTGTAGGTCAATTCACACCTTTCTTTCTCGTGTGATGTACAATCGCCGTAATAAGATGGACCCTCTATGGAATAGCGTTGTGCTCGGTGGCATGGAGGATGGCAAGCCCGTTCTTGCCTATGTTGATCTTGTGGGCACCAACTTTGAAAGCGAAGTTATTGCGACTGGATATGGTTTGCACATCGGGTTACCATTACTGCGCGACGCGTACCGCGAGGATATCACGGTCGAAGAAGCCCGTAAGGTCATTGTCGATATCCTCAAGGTTTTGTTCTATCGTGATTGTCGAACTATCGATAAGTATCAGCTTGCGATTGTGACAAAAGATGGTGCTGTTGTAGAAGATGCGAAGAGACTCGAAACGGAGTGGAGCTTTAAAGCATTCGTCGCTGGTGCTCGCGGAAGTGATGTATCGACGTGGTAATATAGATTCTGGCTTGTCTTCTAAACAACTTTGTTATCTACTTTGTTTACTCTTTCAAGCTCATTGAATACATCCCTAGCTGTAAGGAATTCTTGCTGAGGTACATATTGCTACAGTAACCTTATTCACGCTCGCGATCCACATGAATCGAACTGCTTTCGCGGCGTCGCTTATTTATCAGACTGGCTTTCGTCGCTCATTACCTTTGATTGGCAAGAAGAAAACAACTTCGAGGACAGTTCCCTTTTCAGGACGCGTCAATATGACGTCTAACTTAGCTTTTGGTTCGAAATTGAAACTCGCACTGTGCCAAATGTCGGTGACTGCTTCAATACAGGATAATATCAAGAATGCTGCTAAACATTTGGGTGATGCTGCGGAGAATGGGTGTAAAATAGCGATACTTCCTGAATGCTGGAATTGTCCATACGATACTAAGTGTTTTCCCGAATACGCAGATACACTTCCTGAAACTTCTGACGAACCTCCAACTGCGATCCAGTCTGCTTCACTACAAATGTTGCTTGACAAATCCAAAGAGACAGGGATGCTTATTATAGGTGGGTCAATTCCCGAACGCTGCGAAGGTAAATTGTACAATACCTCTCTCACTGTTCGTCCCGACGGTGTTCTACTTGCAAAACATCGAAAAGTTCATTTATTCGATGTGAGCGTGCCAGGTGGTATTCAATTTCGCGAATCCGACGCATTGTCCGCTGGTAATTCTATTACTACGTTTAGCTATGGCGGCGTGTCGTTTGGTGTCGGTATTTGCTACGATATGCGATTTCCTGAATTGTCAATGTTAGCTGCTCGTGCCGGAGCTCAGGTTCTTGTTTTTCCAGGAGCATTTAACATGACCACTGGACCCGCTCATTGGGAGTTACTTCTTCGTTCCCGAGCAGTTGATAATCAACTATTTGTTGCTGCTTGTAGTCCGGCCAGGTCTGACAGCGGCTACACTGCTTGGGGCCACTCATCTATTGTAGACCCGTGGGGCACAGTTATTGCAACCACAGACGAAAAAGAAGGGAATGTCTATGCTGAATTGGACCTCAACCAACTGGAAACTGTGCGCAATGCTATACCTACTGGAACACAACGACGTGGTGACATTTACGAACTTCGACAGTTCAAGTAGCTTTCAACCAAGCGCAGGCGAACGTTCTCAGATCAGGAGGAAGCAACTGGCCCTAGCTCACAAGTATGGCTTTTCTGTAGTTCCACAGGTGCGAGCCAGTTCTTGAAAGAAAAGCACTCATAAATGTGAGATCGAAGACAGTTAAGACCTGTACGGTACTAATATAGCTTACATAATTAAAGCTCAGGGTAAGTTGAGATTGATGTGGATTTTGGTTTCCCTCCAAATTTTACCTAATCAAATTTGAATATTACTAATTAAGTTTAATATACCGATTGCTGCCCCTAAAGCAGAACTAACTTCTATAGAATTGTAATACGCACTACAATGACTTCCAGTAGACGACCTGCCAAACGCCCCAAGACCGAACCAACTCGAGTCAAGGAAGAGAATGGCGTTGCCAACGTTGCATCCGATGTAGAAGATGAGCCAATACAATTTGGAATGGAACCGCCTGAGGAAAGCGACCATGAGAATGAAATCGAAGCACTGCACGAAATGGAGCGCAGTTCTCGCAATGCCCCACTTGTGAGTACAGGAGCACAGATTGATAATTCGGCATGGGAAAGAAGGCCGTACAAACGTATTGATTCGAAACGTGATGCACTTCACATCATGGGCGTTGATGCATCTGAATCTAATCTTCCGCATAAGGATGGCAGTGCCATCATAAACTTGTTTGGCTTGACGAAGGAAGGGGCCAGTGTGCTACTTCACGTCCAACATTTTCTCCATTACTTCTATGTACCAGCCGCGTTCGATGGTGTGTCTGCTAACTCTGTCGCCAAAGCATTAGAAAACAATCTACGTTCTGCCGTAAGTTCTGACGGAAGCAGAGGAAGGCTTGTGCCGAAAGCCGGGAGTTGTGTAGATGGCGTTGAAATTGTGAGCAAGAGAAGTATAATGAATTATATCCCTGGAGACCCTGAACTCAAGTTTTATAAGGTCACGCTACATCACCCGCGCCTGATTCGATATGCCCGTAGTGCATTTCGTCGTGGAGGACTGCAGGTCGATCGTGATGGGGTTGATGGAAAATTTCGTCTTCCTGAACTTACAACTTTTGAAGCTTCGCTGGATTATGTATTACGATTCATGATTGAAGTAGATCTTGCTGGTTGTGCGTGGCTCACTCTTCCGCCAGGCAAGTACACATTGAAAGAAGGTGCTGCCAAATCGTCCCATGTACAAATTGAGGCGGTCGCACATGCGAATGATATCATTGCTCATAAACCGGTTGGGGATTGGTTGCAAACTGCACCGTTGAGGAAACTATCGTTCGATATCGAATGTGAAGGGAGAAAAGGAGTTTTCCCAGATGCTGAATACGATAGCGTGATTCAAATTGCCAACTATGTTGTTGACCATGGAAATGATAAACCTATCGCGAAGGTCGTGTTCACACTTAATACCTGCGCTCCCATTGTTGGTGCGAAGGTATTGGCCTATAAGACTGAAGAAGAATTGTTGGCAGCTTGGTCTAAGTTTGTTGTTGGTGCAGACCCTGATGTGCTTACCGGATACAATATCGTTAACTTCGATTTACCGTACCTTCTTGACCGTGCAGCCAAACTAGGTGTAGGTGAATTCCCATTCTTGGGCCGACTGCGAGGCCAGCGTACGACGATGCGGAAGACCAAAATGAGTTCATCTGCCTTCGGAACTCATGAAAGCCGTTCTTTTTCGATGCACGGTCGCGTGATTTACGATATGCTGCAACTAATTACTCGGGAGTACAAGCTGAGATCGTATTCTCTCAATTCAGTGTCGGCTGAATTCCTTGGTGAGCAGAAAGAAGACGTGCATTATTCGATCATCTCGGATTTGCAGAAAGGTGACGAACAGACTAGAAGGCGCCTTGCTGTGTATTGCCTTAAAGATGCATTCCTTCCTGTTCGATTGATGGACAAGCTCATGTTCCTGACGAATTATACGGAAATGGCACGTGTTACCGGGATTCCTCTCGGATGGCTTGTTAGTCGTGGGCACATGGTTAAAGTTGTGTCGCTACTTCACCGTAAAGCTCACGTACAAGAACTTGTGATTCCAGATCTCGAACGTCGTGGGCAGGGGGGCGGCGATGATGGTGGTCCACAATTCGAGGGTGCGACAGTCATTGAGCCCAAACGTGGTTATTACAGTGAACCGATTGCGACTCTGGATTTTGCATCGCTTTATCCATCTATCATCATGGCGCACAACCTGTGTTATAGCACATTGGTACGGCCTGAGCATGTGTCGAAGTTGAACCCGAATGATTGGGAAAAGACACCTACAGGGAATATTTTCGTGAAACGAAGCGTCAAACAAGGAATTCTCACAACTATGCTAGAGGAACTATTGAGTGCGCGAAAACAGGCAAAGAAGGATTTGAAGGCTGCAAAAGATCCGTTTTTGAAAGCTGTACTTGATGGCAGACAGTTGGCGTTGAAAATCTCTGCCAATGCGGTCTATGGGTTCACGGGTGCCAGTGTTGGTAAACTACCTTGCATGGAAATTTCTGCCTCTACAACAGCGTATGGAAGGCAAATGATTGAGAATACTAAGGCTGAAGTAGAGAAACGATACAAGGATGCGGATGTGGTTTACGGTGATACAGATTCGGTGATGATTAACTTTGGTAAGGACAAAAGTCTTGAAGAAAGTATGAAACTTGGAGAGGAAGCGGCTGAAGCCATTTCCAGTATTTTTCCGAAGCCAGTGAAGCTTGAGTTTGAGAAGTGTTATTATCCTTATTTGTTGATCAGCAAAAAGCGATATGCTGGGTTGCTGTGGACTAACACAACGAAAGCTGACAAAATGGATTGTAAAGGTATTGAAAGCGTGCGTCGTGACAATTGCAGATTGGTTGCGAATATTATTGAGAATGTGCTGAAGCTGTTACTGGAAAAACGTGATAAGGAACGTGCTGTGGGGCTTGTGAAGGAGGTGATTTCAGATTTACTACAGAACAAAATTGATATTTCGCTTCTTGTTGTGTCGAAAGCCTTGACAAAGATGGATTATGACAATAAACAGGCACATGTCGAGCTTGCAGCTAAACTGAGAAAAAGAGATGCGGGAACTGCTCCTTCCATAGGAGACCGTGTGCCGTACGTGATCATCAAAGGAACGAAGAATGAACCAGCTTACTCAAGAGCTGAAGACCCGCTTTATGTGTTGGAAAATAATGTACCGATTGACAATAATTATTATCTGGAAAACATGTTGCGAAAGCCGTTAGAAAGAATCTTTGAGCCGTTGTTGAAAGATCGAACCAGTAGTTTGTTTGCCGGTGAACACACAAGAAGTATCAAGGTTGTCCGACCGAAAACAGGAGGAATGATGAGATTTGCGAAGGTTAAATTGAGTTGTCTTGGTTGCAAGAGTCCGATTTCTAGCGGTGCGTTGTGCAAATACTGCCTTCCCAAGGAGAAGGAAATTTATCTGAGGAATTTGGATACCGTGACACAGCTTGAGCGAGACTACTCTAGTTTATGGACGGAGTGTCAACGCTGCATGGGTGATATTTGTCATGATGTGCTCTGTAGCAATGGTGACTGTCCTATTTTCTACCGTCGGAGAAAAGTTCAGAAGGATTTGGATGAAGTCACGGCTAGATTAGATCGATTCGAGCTTGAGTGGTAAATGAAGGGGCTGATAATCAATTGTGAGATTTTTATTGAATGTTACTTCAGGGGCAGCTGCTTCTCGCTCCGCTGACCGGGTATGGGAACAGACTCTTAAAAGGAAAATTCAAAACAGGAGGGACCACCAATTGACGATGGCTATTATTCTACAATAGCTGAATCACCTCGGGCAGCCAGTTCTTCGGCTGAGACCACGTCTTCGGGTAAAATCAAAGTGAGATCTCTTTTCGAGACCATACCATCACTCGACTTGTCCATGGCCTTGTTGAACAATCGAATACTGGCGCGCATTCTGGCACGGTCGACGGCATTACGTACAGTTCGAGCGTTCGAGAAATATGGCATTTCCATACGTTTCGAAATGTATCCCTTGAACACTTCATCCGCACCTGGAGCCATTTCGTATTGCAAGTCACGGGTCATTACCTTGGCAATTTCAACAAGCTCGTCAGCTTCATAGTTAGGGAAGTTGATGTGATTCCCGATGCGTCCACTCATTCCCGGAATGTAGGAGTAGAAACGATTCATTCGATCTTCATAGCCCGCCAATACCACGACAAGATCATCCCGTTGATGTTCCATAACATTGAGAAGGATTTCAATACTTTCCTGACCATAATCCTTATCGTTGGCAGCATTGTATAAATAGTACGCTTCATCAATCAGTAGGACACCTCCGAAACTCTTCTTGATGACTTCCTTGGTTTTGGGTGCAGTGTGACCCACGTATTGACCAACGAGATCATCACGGGTTGCAACAGTGAGGTGGCCTTGACGACAATAGCCCATGCGTTTCAGCAACTGTCCCATTCGCATTGCAACAGTTGTTTTTCCTGTACCAGGAGCTCCTGTGAATGACATATGAAGCGATGGAACAGCTGTTTCGAGACCGAGACCCTTACGTAATTTGTCGACGATAAGGAGTGCTGCGATTTCCGCAACTCGGGTCTTGACAGGGATAAGACCAACGAGGTCATTGTCTAACTTCTCAAGTTCATCCTTAACACCAGCTTCATACATGTGTTGTTCGACTGTCCCCACCTCTGTATCATCTGGTATTGCATCAAGCGCTTCGATCTTACGCTGACGAGCCATCCTCTTCTCCAATTTTGCAAGACGTCTTTTCTCTTCTTTCTCACGTTGCAATCGCTCCTCCACATCTCGCTCTTTCAACGCATCAGACAATCGACGAGTTTGTGGTTGTTCATATTCGGTATCAGCAGCCATACGAGTGCGAGACGTGCGGCATGTTGGGCGTGCACATACAGAAGCTAGTGTTCGTGCACGCAGACCAACGCCCAGAAACGACGTACTTGGAGCAAATGCAGCCATCGTTATCGGAAGAATTGTCGTCGTCGACCTCAATGAGGAAACGGAATGCACGAATCGAGAGACGATGGTAGGCGAGTTCTGACCTGCTGTTCCCAAAGAAGAGCTCTGGATGGTTCGGTGAATCTTATTCAAGAGATCAAATATGGGTGAGGTGAGAACATGAAACACTTGTTCCCTCGCAATTGGTGAATACCCAAAAAAACTCCATTCGTGATGCAAAATGCATCATTCGTTATACCTCTGCCGAAGATCACACTCATGTGGAACAATGACCGTGTATCTAACTAATCCGGCCAACGTGGCACAATCTCTCCATTCCTACATCAGAACGGTAACATCTCTGACTCTGAATTTCTGCTTCGGCGTCAATTGAAAAATATGTACTGTAATAATACCTTAGATAGGAAGAATGAGAATACTTGTATTCGCACGAGAAATTGCAAGATGACTTAGTTGATAGTATTACTGAGCAGAGAGAAGTGGTTTTGTGAGTTTTGTATTGTTCACCAATCGATTAAAATTAGTTTCCCAGCTTTCTTTTCCGCTGCCTCATCATGTAAAGATACATGGAGGTTGCAAAATATGCGTACGAGGCAAGAACGAAACGATTCCAAGTACCAAAATCAAACGCAAAATTCCAGGAATTTGGCAAACGGACTGCATGAATCGCTTTTTCATCAACCTCTGCAAGAGTAAGGTAATAAATCATCCATTCGGCGGCGAATCCGATGGGATAGAGCACAAGAAATAGTGAATATCGCGCCCACAATAAAAATTTCGGGGTTTGACCGATTAACCCGGAAATGTAGAATGAGTATCGAGCAATATCACTAAAAGCCCAAGCCGCAAGTAGTGCAGTACTTACACTGCATGGAACAGTTGTTGTGTATGGAAGAGTACCGAAGAGAACAGCATTTCGCCCGAGCGCTTGTATGAACGCAGCAGCCACACCACCGCCAGCTAATCCTAACATTGCATGAAGCACTTCCATAGCAGAAAGTGCTTGCCCATATCGCGCCCAGTCATTTGACATCGCATACGCAGAGCACGTGTCCCAACCTTCAGCAGCAACTGCAAGAACGATTGCAATTGCACATCGGCACCATAGAAATAGTTGCGTGCAGTTGTAGATCAACAAATAAATCGTCTTCAACTTCATCTCCTATATCACAGTCAGTTCGCGGAAGGCCTGTGTTTAGTTCACGCTAGTGCACAATTTACTGATTAGTATTAATTAATAATGGAAAAAGGGATCGGTCCCTTTATTGTTGAAAATCTCTGAACTGAGGGGTTGTACTGGTCCAGGGACAGAACAAAACTGAAGAAGCATCGCAGATTTGTATTGGCGAGGAATGACTGAATTATGAAACTGTAAAATTATTTTTTTGTTTCTCGAGCCAATGTAAAAATAATATCCCACCAAACCGCCATGAGAATTCAGCTGTAGACCTGAGGTACAGTACACAGTACAGTTTTGAATCGTAGCAGGCAGGCCGCAAAACCGAAGCTTACCAAATTCATCGTTGGCAATGTAGATGCGATAGCAGGGCAAATCCCAGGGGACCTTTGGGTTGCGGGTTGATTTGATGAACCAAACAGCAGGAAT
>JAAUYH010106790.1_pt1 | contig 16453 bp, 4 predicted proteins | sample 7278061 | NCBI WGS metagenome assembly JAAUYH01 (sample SAMN14350203, study PRJNA611818) | marine sediment metagenome | isolation source: surface marine sediment (0.6m) | place: French Polynesia: Moorea | collected 2018-08 | reverse complement strand
GGTTATGGCTCTTGGTGGCAAGCCTTCGACCAAGATCTGCTAGAGATGGGCTACGGCGGCTGGTGGCAAGCCTTTGAAGCTCAGGTCTTAGAGATGGGCTACGGCGGTTGGTGGCAAGCGTTTGAACCCCAAATGCTGGAGATGGGCTACAGCGGTTGGTGGCAGCAGTTTGAACCGCAAATGCTGGAGATAGGCTACGGCGGCTGGTGGCAGAAATTTGAGCCGCAAATGCTAGAGATGAGCTACGGCGGTTGGTGGCAAGTGTTCGAGCAGCAGATGCTGGCCATGGGCTATGGCGGTTGGTGGCAGGAATTTGAAGCCAATTTGTTAGAGCTGGGATACGGCTCCTGGTGGCAAGCCTTTGAATCTCAGGTACTGGAGATGGGCTATGGCTCCTGGTGGCAGATTTTTGAAGAGAAAATCCTGGAGATGGGCTATGGCTCCTGGTGGCAACAGTTTGAAGGCTCCCTGCTGGAAATGGGCTATGGCGCTTGGTGGCAAGCCTTCGAGATGGGCTACGGCGACTGGTGGCAGCAGATTGAACAGCACATTGACGAAATCAAGCCCCTGGAAGACACCCCCTCTGTGACCGATTCAGACGGTGCTCAAACCGTGGTGTCTGGAGGCGCTAAAGACGACATTCTGGCCGGTGGTCAGGACCAGGATTTGGTTAGTGGGGCGGCGGGGGACGACCTGATTGATGGCAAAGGCGGAAATGATATTCTGCTGGGAGATGCGGGCAATGACATTGTCTATGGTTGGCAGGGGGAAGACGACCTCTTCGGGGGCGATGGCGATGATCTGCTAGCTGGGGAGAATGGCAACGACAAACTCTACGGAGATGCGGGCCACGACATTCTCTCCGGCGGCCGCGGCGATGACCAACTAGACGGCGGTGACGGGCGCGATGTCCTGAAAGGAGATATGGGAAATGATCGCCTGGATGGAGGCGCAGGCGATGACCAGCTCCGGGGCGGAGCCGGGGCGGACCTCCTGGTGGGCGGTATGGGTCAGGATACTGTCACAGGCGGCAAGCATGACGATGTTCTCTATGGGGATGCTTACGTCCCAACGGGAATAATCTCTACTGACTTCGCCAATGAACCCCTTGACATTGACCCAACGAACAATGGCGCAACTTATGCTGGGGAAACTCTAGACTTCTGGATGCGGCTGGAAGCCGAGGACATGAGGTTGAGCAACTACATCCAGGATAACCAAGCAGACGCCTCCGGCAGGAGCGTTATCGTTACTAGAGGAAATAATGGCCAAGCTAAGACCACCTTCAGTGGCCCCAGCGGCTCTTACAACCTGGTCTTGGGCTTCTCCGACGCTGCCGGGGGAACCTCTGAGATCACAGTAGCTATCAAGCGGGAGAAGGGGGACGGACCGAACCCCGAATACACCTTTCAATTAGACGGCGAAGCCGGGGCAGGCGCCTATCAGATTGAGGGGGTGACGCTGAACGCAGGCGATCGCATTGTCCTGAAAGGCAAGGCCGATGGCGATGATATGGCCAGCCTTGACTACCTGGACATCCTCACCCCTGGCGTCAACCCGACTTTTGATAAAACAGGCGCGCCCACCGGCAAATTCTATAATCTTGTAGAAGGTCGACAGCGCAGCGGGGAGACCACTCGTTTAGAAGCCGAAGTGATGGACTTGGCAGGCGGTTACTCCACCTTCAGAGACCCATACACTTCGGGTAATATGGCCATTGCCAACACAGGAAATCAAAAGGGCGAAGCGACCCATACCTACACTGGACAATCTGGGATCTACAACCTCTACGCCAATTACTTCGACAGCAGTGCTGGCGAGGCCAAAGCTGAAGTGTTTTTGAATGGGAAAAGACTTGCTAGATGGGAGTTTGGCCAGGATGATAACGCTTCCCATGAAAGACTTCTCGGACTCAATGTCACCCTCAATCAAGGGGATGTGATTCAAATTCAAGGGGATGCTGAGGACGGCGATCAAGCCAGTATTGATTACTTATTGCTCGAGCACATCTCTGCCGCCGAATCATTCCGTGTGACTGAGGCTGGGGCGACTCGAGCGGAAGTCGAGCAGATGACCTTGACCGGGGACTTCAAAATTGAGGATGGCAAGTCCTTTGCCTCTGGAGCCGCCATTGTCAAAAGCGAGGATGAGACAACGGGCTTCACAGCGAGTACCGAGTTTACCGGAGCCACGGGTCTCTATGATATTGTCATTGGCTACTACGACGCAGATAACGGTTTGGCCAGCTATACGGCGTCTCTGGCGGGTAGTGAACTGGCTACCTGGCAGTCCGCCCTGGACTTGGGAGATAGCAGCGCCAGTGAGAAAAGCTTTATCACCCGTACCCTGCAAGGCGTATTGATCAACAACGGCGACGCCTTGAGTCTGCAAAGCATTAAGGAGTCTGGGGACAAAGGATACCTTGATTATGTGGAGTTTTTGCCCCATGATCCGCATCGACCGATTCGGGTAGAAGCCGAGCACATGCAGGCGAGCGGTGACTATGAGCACAAAGCCTATGATTTTACCTCCAGCAGCCGTACTGTGCGGTCAAAATCTGACGATGTAGACAAGACCGTTAACCTCAGCACCGCGTTTGAGGGTAAGGCGGGTACTTATAACATTGTTGTCGGCTACTATGATGAAAACGATGGTTCAGCCCAGTTTAGCGCCAGTGTCAATGGCGCTCAGCACGCCAGTTGGATAGCAGATCAAGACTTGGGCGACAACGATGTAGCGATGCAAACTTTTACCACCTATACGATCGCCGATGTCGAACTGAATCCTGGAGATGCCGTGTTGCTCACCAGCCTGCGTCAAGACGGTGATGAGGCTCACGTGGATTACATTGAGTTTGTTACGAATCAGCAGGTTCAGTCTAACCGCTTCCAAATTGAAGTGGAACAGATGGATTTATCGGGCCATGCAAAAATCAAAAACGAGTCGTTTGCCCATGGCGGCGGGTTTGTAGAAACGGGAGACGGCATAACTGGTTTTACCGGCACAACATTATTCACCGGTGAAACAGGGTACTACGATATTGTTGTAGGTTATTACGACGATAATGACGGTAGCGCTGAAATGGCCATCAAAGTAGACCATAAGGCGTTAGGTCGCTGGTATGCCGATCAAGATTTGGGTTCTAACAAAGCTGAATTTCAGACCTTCACCACCCATACTGTGGCCCAAGGGGTTCGAATCAGCACCATGGATTTGGTTGAAATTAGCGGCATTGAAGAGGGAGGAGATAAGGCGAATCTCGACTATATTCAGTTCATTGCAGTAGATCCGCCGCCCCTGCCCCCGTCAACGCCTAAGTCGCAAGGGGCGAGTGACAATGGCGATATGATCCGAGGGGGAGCGGGAAATGACACGGCCTATGGCGGTGAAGGGGATGACCTAATTTATGGCGATACTGGAGATGACATTCTATATGGCGACTTTGGCGTTAAGACAGTAGGGAATCATGCTCCGGAGACACTCACTTTCCAACAAGGACTAAATGGCTACCTCGGCGCAATCGACACCCAACTTCACGGCGGCGCGCCAACCACCGAATATAGCAATGCAGCGTCTATCAACGTTGATGGAGCAGACGGCGGCAATCTCGTGCAGGGACTGATTCAATTCGAGCATCTCTTCGGTGGTCAATCGGGGCAAATTGGCCTCAATGATACGATCAATTCCGCCGTATTGGAACTGAATGTGACCAGCCAGGGGAACAGCCTTGAGATCTATGAACTATTGCAAAGCTGGACAGACGCCTCAACCTGGAATTCTTGGAACAACGGAGTCCAAGCAGATGGCGTCGAGGCCAAAACGACTCCTGTAGCCGTTACCAGCTTCGTATCGACAGGGATTCTAAGCATTGACGTCACTGCTAGCTTACAAGCCTGGCAAGCAGATCCCACTGCTAATCATGGATGGGCTTTTCTGCCGACGGGCGTTGACGGGGTTGATTTTGACTCGGCAGAGGGAGGCGATGCGCCTCGTCTGTTGGTTGACGTTTCAACACCTGTAGGGGGGAATGACCAACTCACAGGCGGTAGCGGCAACGATATTCTCAATGGCGGTGAGGGTAACGACATCCTCAATGGCTCCAATAAAATCGCCCTGGGGCTGAATGAACAAGACACCCTAAGCGGCGGCGGCGGCTCTGACAGGTTCATCCTGGGTAACGCAGGCTCCGCCTATTACCACCAGGGCGGCGACGCCGACTTTGTCATCATTCAAGACTTTGACCTGGGCGTCGATACAGTTCAATTATTCGGATCCTCAACCGACTACAGCCAAACAGCGCAAGGCGCTAACACACTTCTCTATTGGCAGGGACAAGACTTGGTGGCCCAATTCAACAGTATGACCAGTCTTGATCTAAGCCATGCAAGCTTCCAGTTTGTGGGTTAGCCAACATTGTTCGGCAAACACGTAGCCGCCTACGAAGATTCACGGAGTCAGACCATTAAGATTAATGGCTATAAATCCTAAAAATTAAAGAGTTAAAGAACAGTATTGTAGGTTTTCGACAGGTTGACTATGCTGTGAATACTGAGAATAAATAGTATATTTTTTACCTTAATAGCCCATAAATTGCTCTCTTCTATTTGGTGGGCACACCGGGCGTCGTCAGTATTCCGCCGATCTGTTTGTATATGTTCTTGAGCGCAGACTTCTTTATTTCGAACTAGGGAGCTGTTGTCTATGGAATATGGTCAGCAGTTCATTTTTGCACGTTCATCCCATTCCTAAGACTGACTTCATCCTTCAGATATCCTCAATAACCATGGCTAATTTCAACCTCACCTATGATCTTGACGTCACGCTCGAACAGCGCCTCGGGTTCGAGATGGCGGCGCAGATTTGGTCCCAGTTTCTCACCGACGATACCCAAATCAACCTCCACATCAGCGCCGCCAGCGATCTCAATGACGGCCAGGCCGTCGGCGGGGCGGTTCCCATCTTCCACGAAGTCCATTACGGGGTTTATCAAGAATATTTGGCCTTGGACGCAACCTCTGAGGAAGACGCATCGGTGCTCGACGCTCTTCAGGACGGCAACACGGTGGATGTTTGGGTGGACGGCGAGCTGGTGGACGGCAACACCACCATTATGCTCACCCGAGCACAAGCCAAGGCGTTAGGCATGGACGAAACCCTCGTGCTGGAGGACGGCAGTACTTGGACTCATGATATGCTCCAAGACCCCAACGCCTTGGATGGGTATGTCGTGATCAATAGCAGCTACGACTGGAATTATGACTTCACCCGGGAAGCCGACATCCCCGAAGGCGAACTCGATTTCTTGACCATGGCGCTGCACGAGTTGGGTCATAGCCTCGGCTTCGTTAGCGGCCTGGATGGTTTGATGGAAACCTTCGAAATGCACTCCGGCGAAATTCGCACCGAAGGCTTCACCGCCCTAGATCTCCTACGCTACAGCGACACCAGCGTCACCATTGAGAATCCCGACGGTACGGTCAGCGACTTGAGTTTTGGCGGCGCCGCCTACTTCTCCTTAGACGGGGGCGTGACCGAGTTAGCTGAGTTTGAAGAGGGCGACGAATATCAAGCCAGCCACTGGCAGCGATTCCAGAACGCCATTGGGGTGATGGATCCGACACTGGGCTATCAAGAACGCACCAATATTTCCCAACTCGACCTCCAAGCCTTCGATGTGCTGGGATGGGACGTTGACTACGCCAGTCTCCAAGCCGGTTTGGACTTGAACGTCATCTACGACCAGGCGCTGCAAGCCATCAGCCAAGACTTTGGCGTCGGCGTCGCCTCTATGGAAGAGGCAATGGCCAACGGTCAAGACTGGTACACGCTGGCTCGGGGCGCCTGGTGGGAAGCCTTAAAAGATCAGATCCTTGAGCTGGGTCACGGCGGCTGGTGGCAACAATTCGAAGCGCAAATGGCGGCGCTGTCGCCCGGCGGTTGGTGGCAAAGCTTGAACCAGCAGATGTTAGCGCTGGGACCTGGGTCGTGGTGGCAGCTATTTGAAGATCAGGTGTTGGCCTTAGGTCACGGCGGCTGGTGGCAGCAATTTGAAGCCGACATGTTAGCGCTGTCCCCTGGCGGTTGGTGGCAAGTGTTTGAACCCCAGATGGTGGAAATGAGCTTCGGCGGCTGGTGGCAAGTCTTTGAGCAACAAATGTTGCTGTTGGGCCATGGCGGCTGGTGGCAAGCATTTGAAGCGCAACTGCTAGAGTTGGGTCATGGCAGTTGGTGGCAAGCCTTTGCAGAAGATGTGCTGGCGTTGGGACCTGGCTCCTGGTGGCAGCTGTTTGAAGATAAGGTGCTGGAGCTGGGCCATGGCGGCTGGTGGCAGCAATTTGAAGTCTCGATGCTGGAGCTGTCCCCGGGCGGCTGGTGGCAAGCCTTTGAGCTATCTCCTGGCGGCTGGTGGCAATTGATTGAGCAACACGTTGACACTGTTAAAACCCTAGAAGAAATCGCGCCTGAGCCGACTGCTGACGACACCCCTATCGTGGTGTCCGGCGGTGGGGACGACGATATTCTGGCAGGCAGCCACAGCCGTGACATCATCAGCGGCGGGGCGGGAGATGACCTCGTCGACGGTAAACATGGGGACGACATCCTGCTGGGAAACGATGGCGACGACATTATCTATGGCTGGGATGGCGCAGATATCCTCTTTGGCGGCGACGGCGACGACCTGCTGGCGGGTGAAGATGATAACGATCAGATTTTTGGCGAAGCAGGGGCCGACATTCTCTCTGGGGGCCGCGGCGATGATATCTTAGATGGCGGCGAGGGCCGCGATGTACTTAAGGGCGACATTGGTCACGATGTCCTAATGGGAGGCTCCGAGGAGGATCGAATAAGCGGCGGCTCTGGAGAAGACCTTTTGATTGGGGGAGCTGGCCAGGATGTTGTGGAGGGCGGCGACGATAACGATGTGCTTTACGGGGATAACTACTTTGTCCCCATAGTCCTGGCTAATACCCCCAGTCCTGAAGCTTCTAACAGCCAACCTGTGCCTGACAGCGTCTCAGGTGAAACGGATCCCACAGCTAACTTAGATTTCTGGATGCGTCTAGAAGCGGAGAATATGTGGCTGATCAACTATGCCAAAGAAGAGCAGATAGACGCTTCCGGCGGCGACGTCATCGCTACCCAAAGTAACCAGGGAAAAGCAAAAACTACGTTCCATGGTCCCAGCGGGACTTATGATCTGGTGGTCGGGTACTACGATGAGGCAGGCGGCTCAGCTGAAATCACTCTAGAGATCAAAGGTCAGGGATCCCCAACAACATACACTTGGCAGTTGAATGGAGCAACAGGAGCAGGCACTTACCAGATTTCTGGGGTCGCGCTGGAATCTGGCGATCGCATCGAACTAAAGGGAAATAGCGACGGAACCGATCTAGCTCGACTAGACTACATTGATGTGCTGACCGCTGGCGCCACCGCCAGTTTTGATCAAACCGGAACACCCACCGGAGACTTCTATAACTATGTGGGAGACACTCAATCCCTAGAAGGCATCCTCCAGGTTGAAGTCGAGCAAATGGACTTGTCGGGCGGAGCCGCCATTGAACAGCAAACCTTCGCCTCCGGCGGCGGGTATGTCATGGCCAACCCCTCCGACACCTTCCACGCCACCAGCCTGTTTTCTGGCGAGACCGGCTACTACGACATCGTGGTGGGCCACTACGACGATAACGATGGGGCGGCGGAAATCATCGTCAAGGTGGATAACCAAGAGTTAGGGCGGTGGTACGCCGACCAGGATCTGGGTTCCGCCTCAGCCAGCGCCAACAGCTTCACTAATCACCTGGTGGCTGAAGGGGTTCAAGTTAGCAACTTAGACTTGATTGAACTGATCGCTATTGAAGACAACGGCGATCAGGCTAACCTCGACTATATCCAGTTCATCAAAGTAGAGCCGGAGACTGTTCCGCATCTCAGCGAACCAATCCGAGTAGAAGCCGAAGATATGACCCTATCCGGCGACTCTATACTGGAAGATCAGGGGTTTGCTTCGGGCGGTCAGCTAATGAAGACCGCCTCTAGTCTTACGGCGACGACTGAGTTTACAGGGCCAGAGGGTCTCTACAACATTATCATTGGCTACTGGGACGAAAATGACGGAAACTCTCCAGTTACAGTCAAATTGGATGGCGCAACCCTGGATAGCTGGATATTCGATCAGGACCTGGGCAATGGCTTAGCAGGAATTGACAACTTTGTCACTCGCACCGTGGCCAGCGCCGTGACACTGAATGCAGGCGTCACGCTAGAGCTACAGACAAGCAAAGAGTCTGGGGAGTATGCCCGGATAGACTATGTGGAGTTTGTCTCAGTGAACCCTGACGACGCTGAAACCCCTGCTCCTGAAGAGCAGCAGTCCGGTGAAAATGGCGATGTCCTCCGAGGCGGGGCGGGCAATGATACGGCCTACGGCGGTCAAGGGGATGACAGCCTCTATGGCGACTCTGGGGATGATGTCCTCTATGGCGATTTCGGTTCTGGGACAGTAAGCGTTTCGGCTAACAATCCGCCTGCAACTCTCACCTTCCTGCAAGGTGTCAATAGCTATACTAGCGCCGTTGATACCTATATCCATGGCAATAATCCCAGCACTAGTTATGGCGGCTCCACATCTCTCAATGTAGATGGCAGCGATGGCGGAGATCCGGTTCAAGGTTTGATCCGGTTTGACGATATCTTCGGCGATCAAGCCGGACAAATCGCCCTGGATGACACTATCAACTCCGCAATCTTGGAATTAAACGTGTCCGATGGAGGTGACGGTCTCCAGGTTTATGACATGTTGCAAAGTTGGTCCGATAGCGCCACCTGGAACTCCCTGGGCAATGGGATTCAGGCGGATGGAGTAGAAGCCGCCAGTGCGCCTGTCGCCACAACTGGCTCTGTAGTGAATGGCGTTCTTCAAATTGATGTGACCGCCAGTTTACAAGCCTGGAGGCAGAACCCAACCGCCAACTACGGATGGGCTCTCTTGTCCACAGGCGGAAACGGCGTTGACTTTGACTCGACGGAAGGAAACAACGCGCCTCGCTTGATCGTAGATGTTAACCAAACGGCTGACCCTGCTCCTGCCGCCAATGCTGTCAATCTGGCTGACTTGCCTACCGGAGGATTCATCAACAATGCCACCGGCAGCTACTATCTAGCTTATGAGACCAAAGTCGCCTGGGAAGACGCCCAAGCTTATGCCGAAAGCTTAGGCGGCAACCTCGTCACCATCAACGATGCGGCTGAACAAGCCTGGTTAGAAACCACCTTCGACTTAGACAGCAGTCGATACTGGATTGGTCTCACTGACAGGGAAGTAGAAGGAGAGTTCAAGTGGGTTACTGGCGAAGCGGTCGCCTATACCAATTGGGAGCCTGGCAACCCCAATGATTCTGGCGCATCGGGCTCATCGGCTGATTATGTTTCCACAGATGGTCCCCTCTGGAATGACGCAGATAGTACGCAAATCTATCGCAGCATCATTGAGTTTGACTTGTCTCCCACGACAGATAGCGGCCATGTCTATAACGGCAGCCGCTATCTGCTCACTGACCCCAACCTAAGCTGGGTAGACGCCCAGGCACAAGCCGAAAGCTTAGGGGGTAACCTGGTCACCATTAATGACACCGAGGAAGAACAATGGATCCAAAGCACGTTTGGCGAGGATGAAAGGTTCTGGATTGGTTTATCGGATGCAGAAAGTGAAGGGGTTTGGAAATGGGCCAGTGGTGAAATTGACGACTGGTATGTGGACCAAACTAACCCAGGGATTTACACCAACTGGAGCCCAGGTCAACCCGATGACCACAACGAGGGCCAGGATTATGCGGTGATGAACTATGTCATGGATGGAGAAACACTGGCTAGATGGGATGATCGGGAATCAACAAACAGACACAGAGGTCTGATTGAAATTAAGCTGTTTGAGGGGGCGGGTAATGACAGTCTGACTGGCGGCGCTGGAAACGATACGCTCTTTGGCGACGAAGGCGACGATATCCTAAATGGCGCCGACAGCATCACAATGGGTCTGGACGAACAAGACATATTAAGCGGCGGCGACGGCGCTGATCAGTTCATCTTGGGTGAAGCAAGCTCTGCTTATTACCATCAGGGCGGCTCCGCCGACTTTGTCACTATTCAAGACTTTGACCTAGGGGTCGATACGGTTCAATTGTTCGGCGCGTCAACCGACTACAGCCAAACAGCGCAAGGGGCCAACACGCTGCTTTACTGGCAGGGACAAGACTTGGTGGCTCAATTTAACGGTATAACTAGCCTCGATCTAAACCACGCCAGCTTCCAATTTGTGAACTAGCTCGCGACGCAACACGCTTGGCAAGAGGGAAATATGGGGGGATCTATGGGGCTCAACATAAACGCTGTGGAATCCTAATGCATAATTCTCAGTCCTCAGGGGATGTGAAGAAACGGCTTGTAAACATAGCTTTGTCACAAGATTTGGGCAGTCTGATCTTGCATGTTCCCAACAATTTCCCGCTATGGCGCATTTCAAAAGGTCGATAGGCAGGTTAAAAAAAATGGCCAACCGCAGAACAATCCAACAATTTCTGACCTGGCTAAGGCGGATTCACTCCTCCGTGTGGTTTGCGGCGCTGACATTTTTTATGATCACCACCGTATCGCCAGGAATTGCGGCTGATCGCCCAACTCCACCGCCTATCCAGACCCTTGCGTCCGCAACCGATCCATTGAATCAAGGCAAAACCCTCTATGAAATGGGGCGATTTTCCGAGGCGGCGGGCGCTTGGCGGCAAGCGGCTCAATCTTATCAGATGCAGGGGGACAGCCTTAACCAAGCATTAAGTCTGAGTTATCTCTCTCTGGCCTATCAAGATTTGGGGGATTGGCCACAGGCGGAAAGCGCGATCGCTGAGAGCCTGTCCCTCCTCCAACCCGAAACCGCCTTAAGTCAACAGGGCCTCACCCTCCTCGCCCAAGCCCTAAATACCCAGGGAAGTCTGCAATTAGCCATAGGTCAGCCGGAAACAGCCCTTGCCACCTGGCAGCGAGCCGCTGACGCCTACCTGCAAGTGGGGGATGACATTGGTCGACTGGGGAGCCAAATCAATCAAGCCCAGGCGCTCCAGACCATTGGCCTCTATCGCCGGGCCCAAAAAGTCTTAGAGCAGGTGAATGAAACTCTGCAAACGCAACCCAACTCCGAGATCAAAGCATCAGGGCTGCGGAGTTTAGGGAGCGTGCTGAATGTCGTGGGCAACCTGCAGCAATCCCAAGCGGCATTAGAAGAAAGTTTAGCGATCGCTCAAGACCTTAACCGACCAGAAGATATCAGCGCCGCCCAGTTTAACCTGGGTAACACCCTCAGAGCCCTCGGCCGGTCCGAAAGAGCACTGGACTTCTATCAAAAAGCCGCGGACACCGCACCGAACCAACTGGGTCGGATCGAAGCGCAACTGAATCGCCTCAGCCTCTTAGTTGAAACCGAAAAATGGACCGCCGCCCGCACCTTAGCGCCGCAAATTAAATCTCAGTTGAGTCAAATGCCCGCCAGTCGGATGACCATCTATGCTCGGGTAAACCTGGCGGAAAGTTTACTGAAATCTGCAACGGGCAATACTGAGAAAACCCCCTCCCATGCATTGGTCCCTGTCTCGGAGTTGGCTCCATTCTTAGCCACGGCGGTGCAACAAGCCAAAGACCTGCAAGACCCCAAAGCAGAATCCTACGCCCTGGGTCAACTGGGTCGATTATATGAACACACGCATCAATGGCCCTACGCCGAAGAATTAACCCAAGAAGCAATTGGATTCGCCAAATCGTCTAATTCAGGGGATTTAGCCTATCGTTGGCAGTGGCAGATGGGACGTATTTTTAAGCAGCAGACCCAGACGGAAAATGCGATCGCATCCTATACAGAAGCCGCCAATACCCTCAAAACTATACGCAGCGATCTCATCGCCACCCATCCAGAGGTGCAATTTTCGTTTCGGGAAAGTGTAGAACCGGTCTATCGAGAATTAGTGGGATTGCTCCTCAAGTCTGATGTGGAGCCGCAACAGCACCTGAAACAAGCCCGGTCAATCATAGAGGAATTACAACTGGCGGAGTTAGAAAACTTCTTCCGATCTGCATGCATCGACGCCCGTCCCAAACAAATTGATCAGGTTGACCCGGCCGCCGCCATCATCTATCCGATTATTTTGTCAGACCGCCTAGAAGTCGTGCTTTCCCTCCCCCATCAGGAGCTTCGTCACTACCGCACAGCCCTTCCCCAAGCCGAAATCGAAGCAACGTTAGAAAAGCTACTCCAGTCCTTCAATCCCGCCTTCGCTGACCAGGAACGATTAAAACTTTCCCAGACCGTTTACAATTGGCTGATTCAACCCGCTGAAACGGCCTTGGCCAACAGCGACATCCAAACCCTGGTTTTTGTCCTGGATGGGGCGTTGCGTAATCTACCGATGTCAGCTCTGTATGATGGCGACCAGTATCTGATCGAGAAGTACAGCATCGCACTGACACCGGGTTTGCAGTTAATGGAGCCGCGATCGCTAGCCCCCTCTCAGTTACAAGCTCTTATGCTAGGACTCACCGAGTCTCGCCAAGGCTTTTCAGCGCTACCTGGCGTCGCGGAAGAGATCAACCAGATTGCAGCCGAATTACCAGCGCAAACCTTCCTCAACGACGACTTTACCAAAACCAATCTTGAAGACCAGCTGCAAGCAACCGCCTTTCCCGTCCTACACTTAGCCACTCACGGACAATTTAGTTCCGACCTACAGGAAACGTTTTTGCTTGCGTGGGATGACAAAATCACGTTAGAGGAATTCGATCAACTCTTGAAAGCCGGACAACAAAGCCAGACTGGCCCCATAGAATTACTCGTGCTAAGCGCTTGTCAAACAGCTGAAGGGGATAAACGCGCCGCCCTAGGGCTGGCGGGATTAGCCGTTCGCTCGGGCGCCCGCAGCACCTTAGCCACCCTCTGGTCTGTTCAGGATCAGTCAACCGCTGTGCTAATGACTGAGTTTTACCAAACCCTACTGCAAAAATCTGGCGTCAACAAAGCAGAAGGACTGCGTCAAGCGCAACTCGCTTTATTGAACGATCCGCGTTTTCACCATCCCTTTTATTGGTCTCCCTTTGTGTTAGTTGGGAATTGGCTACTGTAGCCAATTAGCGTAAAAAGAAGCCTGCCTCAAAAACCCTTTCCCTCGAGGAAAGGGTTTTTGGCTAGAAGGGTATAAAGCCAGCTTGCTGCAAATCACAGGGTAAGCCTACAGAGTCCAACGGCCACAATGCTGTTTCACATCGCCTAGGCATTTACTCGTAGAGGGCGCACAGACAACAACAACACCCGCGTCGACGACCTGATCATTCTCGCTATCTGGCCTGAACAACAACAAGAGCAAGGGTTAATCCGTTAAATCTTTGAAGAGAAGAACAAAACTTTATGCAGATGAAAATTGCATGACCAAGCAGAGAATACAGTGTAATTACTTATATTAGCACCATTTTTTGGTCATAAAATATACTTAACACCTGAGGTAAACATACTCGGTCCAAACATCGCTAACGTCACTATTTCATAGAGCATTCTGGGGTTAATAACATGTTTAGGCAAAACCATTCTTTAAAGGCGCTATTGGCAGCAGCTTGCATAAAGCTGGCTTTTGCTCCCAGCTTGCCTGTCTATGCACAAACTCAGCCAGAAGGGGCAATGGCCACGAATAGTCAAAGCCTAACCGGCCAGGTAAATTTCGTGCCGCCCGTCGGTGACGGCGCTCCAAGAGAAAGCACTAGCGCTGCTACTCGAGGCAGGTGTCCTGGCGAAGACTCCTATGCAACTTCAGTGACTCGAAGCAGTCACTACGGCTTGACAGCGTCTAATCGGCCTTCAATCTTCCTGCATATTCCTCAATCCAGCGTTCAGGAAGTGTTTTTTAGCCTCAAGGATGAAAACAACAATCATCTTTACCAAACCCGATTCTCTATTCCGAGCACGTCAGGCATTGTTCGCTTTGATATGCCAGATACCGCCCCTGAACTCGATCCAGCTGTAGAGTACAAGTGGTCGTTCGTCCTGCTTTGTAATGACAGGTTGAGACCCGATAGTCCCCGTCTAGAAGGCTGGATGCAGTATAAAAATGATCCAGTCCTACTAGAACAAATGGCCAACCTAGCCCCATTAGACCAAGCCAGGATTTTGGGTGAGCACGGAATTTGGTTTGACACCTTGGCCGCCTTAGCTGAAGTGAGACGGACAGAATCGATTGAACCAACCACATGGGCAGAGTTTTTAGAATCAACGGGGCTAACTGAGATTGCCGCCGAACCCCTAGTCGGCAATGCCATTCCGTTAGGCAATTAAGATGAAAGATCGTTTCTAACGCCTCAAACCAACTATCCCCTGTCTCAGAGTCAACCCATTAAACCTGAAAAAGGTTGATCTGCTTCAGGTGAAACCAATCATTTATCGGTAGCGACGTTATCTGTAACGTCGCTACCGTTTTTTAAAGACTCCAAACTGAGTATCCAATAGTATTACAAAAGTTCTGGGAACCCTAATATTGAAAAATGCTGGCGCAGGATAATAAAGATTAATGAGGCAAAGACTTGGACAGCTAATGGGCAGGGGAATTGGCATCCTGCTTATTGCCCCCGGTGTAGCGAGTCTAGTCGTCGCCGCCACTTTATCTGGAAGTTTTCAACTCTTTGAATGGATTATCCTGGATCACTTTTTCCGACTGCGTCCAGAAGAGACAATGGACCCTCGGGTTTTGGTGGTGACGATCAATGAGAAGGATATCCAGGAAGCTGAAGAATGGCCGCTTCCAGATGAGCTTTTGGCTGACGCCATCGAAAAACTGAACCACCATGAGCCCAGGGTGATTGGGTTAGACATCTATCGAGATTTACCGGTTGGGCGGGGGCATGAAAAGCTGGTGGAGGTGTTTAAGTCCACCCCCAATTTAATCGGGGTGGAAAAGATGGGAGTGGCCAATCAGGAATCTGTAAAACCGCCGCCTACCTTAGCAGGACGAGATCAGGCAGGCTTAGCCAATACGATATTGGACCCGGATGGAAAAGTCCGGCGAGGCATTCTATCGATGCGTTCAGAAGACAATCAACTTAAGCAGGGGCTAGCCGCCAAGGTTGCTTTGGCGTACCTCAGGGAAGAAGGGATTTTCCTAGAGAGCCTTGACCAAACAGGACTCCGGTATCGCTTGGGGAAAGCTCGTTTTAGACGCTTTGAAAAGAATGACGGCGGGTATGTAAACGCCGACACCGGCGGGTACCAAATCTTGATGAATTATCGGGGGCTGCCAGACCGCTTTGAAGCTATTTCCCTAACTGAGGTGAGGGAAAACCTACTCCAGCCAGAACAGGTGCGAGATCGGATTGTTTTGATTGGAGCGACGGCGCCTAGTCTTAAAGACTTTTTCCAAACCCCCTACAATCAGGCTAATCAAACCCCAGGGGTTTTCCTGCATGCCAATTTAGCAAGCCAAATTGTCAGCGCAGCATTAGATGAACGGTCACTGTTACAGGTTTGGCCTGACCCGCTGGAATGGTTATGGACTTTAGCATGGTCGGGAGTTGGGGTGACCACGAGTTGGGTGTTACTGCAAGCCCGCTTCTTTGGAAAAACCCTTGACTCAGGTTTCGCCATTGTGGGAACAATCCTGGTTGGCGGAGGATTAAGCACCGTTAGTTATTTGCTGTTTCTAGGCGGATATTGGATGCCAGTATTCTCCCCCTTATTAGGATTAACAACCGCTTCAATGATCAGTGTGGTGATCCACACCCATCAATTACAAAAACTGGCGTCCTCAGATGGATTAACCAAGATCGCCAATCGTCGTTACTTCGATCAATATCTAGCTCGAAAATTAGCTGAGCAGAAAAAAATTGCTTTACTTTTGTGTGATGTAGACTACTTCAAACTTTACAACGACACCTATGGACACCAAGCTGGAGATACTTGCCTAAAACAAGTGGCGAATGCGCTGCGCAGTTCTGTGCGTCAATTTGATCTTGTCGCCCGCTACGGCGGTGAAGAGTTTGTCGTCGTTTTGCCAAATACGGATGCTCAAAAAGCCCTCTACATTGCAGAGAGAATCCAATTCAAGGTTAGAAGCTTAGAAATCCCCCACAAAAGTTCCAAGGTTAGCCAATTTCTGACTCTGAGTTGTGGCGTCGCAGGATGCCCCTCTGAGTCGCAAATCACCTCTACAGAGCTGATTGAAGCTGCCGATCAAGCCCTTTATGTAGCCAAACAAGCCGGACGAAACCGGACAGCTGTCGCTCCAATGAACCAGACTTCATCCTCGAATTAGAGGCTAAGCCCCTGACTCGCCAACAACAAACAGTCGCCCCTCTCAAAAAGCAGGCTAGAATCACGCTATTCTCGGAGAAATTAGCATCGCAGCATTTCCTCCCCTTAGCGACTCATTCTTCT
>JAAUYH010070029.1_pt1 | contig 16457 bp, 18 predicted proteins | sample 7278061 | NCBI WGS metagenome assembly JAAUYH01 (sample SAMN14350203, study PRJNA611818) | marine sediment metagenome | isolation source: surface marine sediment (0.6m) | place: French Polynesia: Moorea | collected 2018-08 | reverse complement strand
ATCTCCTGGTTCACCCTCCCAAATCAAAGCTGCTTTATTTTTACGCCAAGTAGTAAGATGTCGGTCTAAGCAATTGTAAGAAATATTGATTTTGCCATTGACAAACCATTTTGCAAAGGGTGGTTGCCAATCCAGAACTCGATCCCATTTTTGAAACCAATCTAATTCTGTTTCTGCTAGTTCTGCCCAAAAACTAGCTGGATCAGCTGCTGCCTTATCGTATATTGCCTGATATTCTCCTAGGTTTTTAATCTGGGCATTTCGAGCCAATTCGGCAGGAGGGTTAAATAAGCGTTTTTCTTGTAATATGGATTCTATGGTTGCTTTTGACATGATTGCTTTTAGTTCAAAAATTCAGCTCACCATTATTTTGAACCCCAATCTTGACAGAAAATCTTTAGTTTTTTTTAAGTTAGCAACAATTATTTTAAAGAATTATATTGTGATTCTTCTCTGGATTATTGGATTTCTGTTTTAATTTAGCCTTGTTTGCCAACTCAATCATGGCTCTTGGTACAGACACAGGCCAACATAAAGAAGCAATTATTAATACTAACCAACTTACCCAGTGATTTTTCGGTGTTTCTTGATCAAGAAGGAATAAGCTTAACCAATAAAAAAATACTAATCCTGCTACATGGAAATACCACATGATATTCTATTTGATACCTCTCTAAGTAACTCCACTTTATCAATAAAGAGTTACTTAAAGTTTCCGTGATATTGCTGATTTTTGCGCAAATAATTAGCAAAAATTAAAACAGTACAGTTTCTAAAAATAAAATAAGTTTTTGATGTAAGTTAAGAATCTACTTTTGTTTCTTGACTAATTAGATATTGGCGTAACTTTAACAGACTAAAAGTTTGAGCCAAATTTAATGGCAAAAGAGAAATTCCCTCTAAACGAGATTGTATCCAACCATCTCCCCAGCACCATTCATGATAGCCATCAATACCTTTACTCAACAAAAAACGTAAACAATTGTTTTCTAATAGTTCTACTTGATGATCTATTTCTACAAAACCCAGTTTGCTAGTAAACTTGACTCCTAGTTTTAAAGTTTCAGGTAATTCAGAAGATAAAGTTTGAGGAAATATCCAGGTTTTTAATTTATCTGTTTGTAGTAGGCTATCACAGATATTTTTTTCCTTAGCTTCTACTTCAATTCTCAGATTACTTTGTTGAAAATTTCCTAGCATATAATAATGTAGTTTTTTTTGTCTAAAGTTAAAATTTTGTATTGAATGCTTCTTTACTGTATCAAATTAGTCTTTAGATCATTTAATAAAAGTCTCCAGGGTAAAATCATCATCATTTAAATCTTCAGGATTTTGTATTTCACTCAGAGTTTTCCACCCAGGTTGCCATAAAGAGTCATTTTTTAACTGTTTTGCATTGATCCAAAAACGAGTATTGGGATCGCAAGAGGCAACGATCTCAGCAAATACCCATTTTCCGCGATTTTGACGATTAATCACTTGAAGGTGTCGCCAACCACAAGTTTTCTGCCTAGCAGTCCATTTAGAACCTACTAGATAAGGTAACTTTTGTTTCTTTTTTTTCGACATTTTAACTTTAGAAGATAATAATGCTAACCTAGTCGCAACAATGTATTGTTCCGATTGTGATGTTTTTATGAAAATGACCTCTATTTTGTACCAACTAAGTTTTAAGCACCCAAGTAAAATAGCAGTTATAATTTCAGCCCTATTTCTAGCTATTCAGTCCCCATCAGTAAGAGCGGAACTTGACACTCAACAAACTAAAAAATTAATTAGCTCAGAAGCAATAGCTCAAGCCACAGGAACAATAGCTGGTGTTACAACTAGTGAAACTAATTATACTCTTGGACCTGGAGATGTAGTTAGACTAGATATTTTTCAAGTACCAGAATATAGTGGTGAGTTTCCAGTTTTAGTAGATGGGACTGTCAGTTTGCGCTTGGTTGGCAATGTACAAGTTACTGGACTAAGCCTTCAAGAAACTTCAGAACTAGTGCGCCAGAAATATGCTAGTTATTTAAAACGTCCTATTATTAACGTGGGATTAATTTCTCCTCGCCCCCTCAAAATTGGGATTGCAGGAGAGGTAGATAATCCAGGTTCCTATGAATTTGCCCTGAGTAGCCCCAATCAAAAATTTCCCACTGTAACCGATATGATTGGTAAGGCAGGAGGAATTACAACGCTGGCGGATGTTCGCAACGTGCAAGTCACCAGGAGGATTAAGGGAAGAAATATTGTTTTTACTTCTGATTTATGGTCTTTATTAAATAACAATCGATTAGACCAAGATATTTCCTTACGAGATGGAGACACTATCCTAATACCTACGGTAGATGAAATTGATACTTCGGAGTTAGCTCGTTTAGCGGAAGCTAGTTTCGGATTACAAACTGACGAACCCATTAATGTTGCTGTGGTAGGAGAAATATATCGCCCTGGTACTCATACCGTAAAACCAGAACAAATTGGTGATGAAGAACAAGATTCTTTACCTCCTAGACTGACTCAAGCTATTGCAGTCGCTGGCGGAGTGAAACCCCTAGCTAATGTGAGAGAAGTAGAAATTCGTCGCAAAACTTGGGATGGTCAAGAAAAAATCTTAGCTGTTAATCTCTGGGAATTAATTCAAGCAGGAGATGGCGAACAAGATATTATTTTACAAGAAGGCGATCGCATTATTATTCCTCAAGCAGAAGCTTTATCTCCAGCAGAAGCCGAAAAAATTGCCGAAGGGGTGATTTCTCCTGCTGAAATTACCGTTAATATTGTAGGAGAAGTAGTTAGCCCAGGAGCCCAACAAGTTCGTCCTAATACCCCACTCAATCAGGCTATCTTGGCAGCAGGAGGCTTCGATAATAGAAGAGCAAATACTAACAAGGTAGAATTAGTCCGACTCAACGATAACGGAACTGTCGTTAAACGTTCTATAAAAGTAGATTTCTCTGAAGGAATTAGCGAAGAAAATAACCCTGTACTCAAACATAACGATGTGGTCGTAGTGAAACGTTCTGGGCTGACTAAAACCCTAGACACTGCGGGTAGAGTTATTAGTCCTATCGGGGGAGCTTTTGGACTATTAAGAATATTTGGTTTGTAATTATTAGATAGTGAAATATACTGCCCTTATATATAATCAGGGCAGTAATCAGGTATTGTGAGGATTGGTAAAAAATGCCAAATAAAAGTTTTGAGCAATCTCTTTATCCCATTAGCCAAAATGGGAATGGGCATAGTAACGGTAATGGCAATGGCAATTACCTCTATTCAATGCCAGTTCTCAATGCAGAGACTATAGATGAAGATGAGGATAGTATTGATCTGCGTCAGTTGCTGAACGTAGTTAAACATCGTTTGCGTCTAATCCTTTTAGTAGCAGCAGGAATCACTAGTGCTGCTGCATTGTGGACTTTTATTAAAGAACCAGAGTATAAAGGTAGTTTTCAAATTTTAGTTGAACCCCTCACTGAAGAAAAAGGCGAAAGTACTTTATCCCTAATTAGTGGTGATTGGGGTGGTTTAGACTATGAAACTCAGATTGAAGTGTTGCAAAGTCCTAGTGTTCTTAATCCTATTGTTAAAAAATTAGCGGTTCGTTATCCCGATTTAGAATATGAATCTTTGATCACAGGTGGGAAGTCTCCTTTAGAAATAGAACAAATCCAGAACACTAAAATTTTAGAAATATCTTATATTCATACAGACCCAGAACAAATTCAATTCGTCATTGATAATCTGGCTCAAGACTATCTAGCTTATTCTCTCGATGAAAGAAGAGCTGGAGTTAACCAAAGTATTGAATTTGTCACAGCCCAACTACCTCGCCTCCGAAGTAAGGTAGATGAATTACAAGAACAATTACAAATATTTCGTCAACAACACAATTTATTAGATCCAGAAGCCCAAGCAACTCTATTAGCAGAAAGACAAGTAACTTTTGAAGAAAGATATTTTAATACCCAAGTACAACTCAATGAAACCAAAACTAGTTATAATATTCTCCAAGGACAGATAGGAAAGTTACCTCAACAAGCGATCGCTACAAGCTATCTTAGTGAATCTCCTCGTTATCAAAAACTACTCAACGATCTTCAAGCTATAGAAATTGAATTGGCTAACGAATCTGCTAGATTTGGGTCAGACAATCCCGTAATTGTTCGTTTAGAAGAACGACAAAGCAAATTATTAGTCCTGTTGGAAAAAGAAGCTAGACAGCTACTAGGAAATAAATTATCTTCAACAGTTGACTATTCTGCTTCTTCTGGTTCTGCTTCTTCTCTGCGATCCGAGTTAGAAAGTCAATATATCACAGCAGCCAACACCATCAAAGTTCTAGAAATTCGAGAATCTGCCTTAGCTTTAGCTATAGAAAAACTCAATAACGATATTGAACAGATGCCCTTACTAATCCGTAAATATACGGATTTACAGCGGGAAGTGACAGTTGCTAATAGGAGCTTAGGTCGTTTTCTAGAAGCCCAAGAAAAACTACAATTACAAGCTTCACAACAAGCCTTACCTTGGCAAACCATATCTGAACCCACAGTTACAGAAAACCCCATCTCTCCCAATATTCCCCGAAATTTGGCTCTGGGAGTAATTGGAGGCTTATTAATGGGTATGGGGGCAGCTTTATTAGCAGAGCGTCTCGATCCTGTATTTCATTCTGCTGAAGAAATGAAAGAAAGCATCAATTTGCCTATTTTGGGCTTAATCCCCACTCAGAAAGACTTGAAACCTGCTCAAATACAAGGCACTAAAAATCAGCTTAGTCTTCCTCAACTTCAAATTGGAGGTGCTTCCTTGGAATTGGCAGGAAATTCATCTGTTCAATTGCCAGGTCGTGAAACCAAAAGTAAACGTTATAATGCTTCTCCTTTTCTGGAATCATTCCGTTCTCTCAATACCAACATCAGCTTACTTGGTTCCGATACTCCTCTCAATTCAATTGTAGTTAGTTCTTCTATCCCTTCAGAAGGAAAGTCAACTATTTCTTCTCACCTGGCTCAAGCTTCATCGGCTATGGGACAAAGAGTTTTACTCATCGATGCCGATTTACGTCGCCCCCAAGTTCATCAGTGGACGGGACTCAAAAACGATAAAGGACTAAGTAATATTTTGGCAATGGGTTTGCCTATAGAAGAGGCAATAAAAACTGTTCCACAATGGGAGAATTTATCAGTGATTACGGCAGGTGATATTCCACCAGACCCAACTCGGTTATTGGCTTCCCAAAAAATGCAAGAGTTGATGGATAGATTGCTAGAGAGTCATGAATATGACTTAATCATCTATGATACTCCTCCTATCTTGGGTTTTGCTGACGGTAGAATCTTGGCTTCCCGTACTAATGGGGTGGTTTTAGTGGTGAGAATTGGTAAAACTGACCGCTCTTTACTAAAGCAAAATATAGATAATTTGAAAATGTCTAATGTCCCTGTTTTAGGGTTAGTGGCAAACCAAACTAATCCTAATGCTGACGGTGGTTATCACTATTACAATCGTTATTATGCCGAACGATAAGGGACTGGGACTCAGCAATTGTCATTGTGCAATGCAATGTAGGAATAATTAATTTATCAATTATTCCTACATTGCTAAACCGTAGAAATACCAAAAAAACCTAGAAGCAGTTAAACTAAATCTTGATAGTTAACATAAATTAATAATTGTGGATTCTCCTATTGTTACTTCAACTTTTTTCCTAACCTTATTAATGATGGTGGGATTGGTGTTTTTTATTCGCGCTTCTGTAAAAGATCGTACAGAGGAAATCGAACTGTCCACTTCTGAATCAGAGGACAGCATATTACCAAAGTTACAAAAATATTTTGATGATCGAGCTTATCGAGTCATAGAAGTCGATGCTCTAACCAATGAAGTTACATTTGAAGGATTTGTACAACCCAGTCTATTTATGGGAATTTTTCTCAGCTTTTTATCAGCACTAGGATTATTTTGTCTGGTGTTAGTTTTATTTATGCTATTTCCTCAGACTAGTAAAATTTTTTGGTTAGTAATTCTACTAGCCCCCCTTGCAGGGGTATTCTATTGGCAAAAAGCAGGACGTTTAGAAAAGGTATTACTCAGCATTAACCAGAACAACTCTGAGAGTCCAACTCAAAATATCATTAGAGTTACTGGACATCGAGATGAGTTGATTCAGTTGCGACAAAATCTTTCTTTTAAATAGCATCTGATTATAATTTAAAGGACGTTTTTGTAAAAACGTCCCCAAATGCTGATATATTTATTATTCTGTGCTTATCATCTGACTTTCAACGACTGTGAACGGCAGCCACAGTCTTTTTCTTATCTCCTTCTGGTAACTCGAATGATTGCAAGCTAGGAAAAAGAAAATGATTCTCTTCTACATATTGTGCCCCAAATAGACCTTTTTCTGCCCAGAAGTAACGATCAGTGGTGTGTTCGTTACGTCTAACTACTAAAAGTGCGGGGGGCACAATAGATTGAGATGATATATGTTTGCGGGCTGCGGTTACAGGTTTATCATCACCGCTTTCGATGTTATATTGAGGGACTAGCTCTAGTATCTTGCGACCCTCTTGGCGACGGCGACTCTTACGCTTCCGTTTTCTAGCCAACCCGATTACCTCCTATTCTGTTTTAAAAGTTGTAATTATGATTACAAAACTATGCCAAATTGTATCCTGATAATCAAAAAAAATCAACTGTCCATTTAAAGTTATGGGGATCAAAAATTCATTGTCAAAACATTACTTGTAAAGACTTTGACTGTTATGTATAGAAAATACCTAAAATTAAAAAAGTTAATAAAATCATTTTCTTGAATGTCATACTCTCACAATTTTGCTAGTCCTGAATTCCATCTTTTGTGTCAATCGCAAATCAAGTTGTTGACTCAAGCATTGGGAGGATTGTGGAGTGCTGTTTATTTAACGGAAGAGTCTATACAGAGTCGGGAAACTAACTTATTCCCTTTTATGATTTATCCTCAAAACGAGAGTCAGATTTATCAAAAACTTTCTGGGAAAAAATTACCTGAGATCTGGCAACAAGTTATCTCAGAGAGGATTATTAATCCTAGTTTATTACTTCCTGATAAGGCTACACAAGATAGTTGGAGTAATCGACTCAAAAGCTCTGAGGAACTAGATCATAAGCAGCTAGTTTTACCTTTAATGCACGAAAATACAGTGATGGGTTTGCTGATAATTGCCAGGGAAAAGAGTAATTGGGAAGACCAAGAATTAGAACAAGCGAAAAATATTGCCCAAACTTTAGCGATCGCAAGATTTATGGATCGCCAATCCCAATGGTATCGGAAACAACTAGAGTTGCAAGAAGAAGCAAATCGTTGGCAACAGGATCGCCTAGACGATCTTCTACATCAATTACGTAATCCTCTGACTGCACTAAAAACTTTTAGTAAGTTGTTAATTAAAAGATTATTACCAGATGAGAAGAATCAATCTTTCGCAGAAAGTATGCTCCGAGAAAGCGATCGCTTATCGGGATTATTACAACAATTTGAAACTGAAGTAGATCGGGTTTCGGTAACTCCTACAACAGCAGAATCTATTTATCCTCCAGCTTTACCTTTTCAAGACGAAGCTAGTATGGTTCTCAGTAATAGATCGGCTGATCTAAATCCGAATCGCAATAATTTTTTATTACCAGATAGCAAGAAAGATTTAGAGTCCGTTGCCCTAAAGGCTATTTTAAAGCCTTTAATACTGACCACCGAAGCGATCGCGTTAGAAAAAGAAATTAAGTTATTGGTAAATATAAGGGATGATTTACCTCTAGTTAAAGGCAATCCTCAAGCTTTAAGGGAAGTTTTTAATAACTTGATTGATAATGCTATTAAATATACTCCTTCTAAAGGAACAGTAAAATTAGAAACTAAGATTCAAAATGGTTTAGTGGGAATAGCTATTGAAGATACAGGTTATGGTATCCCAGCAGAAATCCAACCGCAAATTTTTCAACGCCACTATCGGGGAATTCAAGCAGAAGGAGATATTCCTGGTACTGGCTTAGGTTTGGCGATCGCTAAAAATTTAATGGTACAGATGGCAGGAGATATTGAGTTAATTAGTCCCAATAATCTGGCAAAAAATAGTAATTTCCCTGGTACGACTTTTATTGTGTGGATGCGCCAGATTCAGCTAAACTGATATCTGCATTAAGCACCTATGATAAATAATCTTATAAAGAATGAGTATTCAAAACCAACTCCAAGAATTAGAAACAGAAGCCGTTAGCGCGATCGCGACATCAGCTAATTTAGAAGCTCTAGAGCAGCTAAGAGTTAATTATTTAGGGAAAAAAGGTCAACTTTCCCAAATTTTGCGAGGTATGGGCAAATTAAGCCCTGAAGAACGTCCTGTAGTTGGAGCTTTAGCCAATGAAGTTAAAGTGGCAATCCAGACTAACTTGGAAAAGCAACAAATAGTCTTACAAAAAGCAGCCATAGAAGCCCAAATTGCAGCAGAAACTCTAGATGTCACTATGCCTGGTGTCAGCCGTCCTCTAGGCAAAATACATCCCTTAAATGGAGTTATTGACCAAGTTTTAGATATTTTTGTCGGTTTAGGTTACACCGTTGCTACTGGTCCTCAAGTAGAAACCGATTACTATAATTTCGAGGCACTTAATACACCCCAAGATCATCCAGCAAGGGATATGCAAGATACTTTTTATCTTCCTGGAGGTCATTTGTTGCGTACCCATACTTCTTCAGTGCAAATTCGCTACATGGAAAATAATGAACCTCCAATTCGCATTATTGCACCTGGAAGAGTTTATCGAAGAGATACAGTAGATGCTACCCATTCTGCTGTTTTCCATCAGGTAGAGTTATTAGCTATCGACAAGGGATTAAAATTTACCGATCTTAAAGGAACAATTAAAGAGTTTTTACGAAGAATGTTTGGAGATGATCTCCCTGTGCAATTTCGTACTAGCTATTTTCCATTTACTGAACCTTCAGCAGAAGTTGACGTGCAATGGAAAGGTAAATGGTTAGAAGTTTTAGGCTGCGGAATGGTCGATCCTAATGTTCTCAAAGCAGTAGGCTATGATCCAGAAATCTATACGGGTTTTGCTGCAGGTTTTGGGGTAGAAAGATTTGCTATGGTGTTACACCAAATTGATGATATTCGCCGTCTTTACAATAGCGATCTCAGATTCTTAAATCAGCTTTGACTATAGCCTTTGTCAAATTAGCAAGATACAATACCATGAACAATCAACCATGAACAATCAACGAAAATGAGGGTTTTGGCTGTATCTCATTAAAATGAGAAAATGAGAAACGCTATAATTTCTTCAATAGGTTTTGAGTTTATAAGTAATGGAGGAATTAATGATCAGAAAATTAATTAGTATCATAACTGCATTTGCTAGTTTCATAGGGTTGGTGCTGATAGGAAATAATGCTATGGCTAATCCTGTAGAAAATAGCACAGTAACTCAGGAATCTTACACTAAAGTCGTCAAAGTGGTTAATCTTAATGTTAGTAGCCCTTTCTTGGAATTGAACAATAAAACACCAATTTCTATGCTTGAACATTTAGGCTGTTCTTGTGGTATGTGTACTCAAAGAACAAACAATTTAGAATCTAAAATTTAAAAAATAAAAATTACCCAAGTAGATAATAGTTCTATGCTTATTAAACAGATTGAATTAGTGTACAAAACATTAACTCTATCTGTTTTTTATTTTCCCAATTTAATCTATTCTTTTAGTAATCATGTTTAGAGTTTTTGCTAAAAACTGTGATCGCAATTTTGATAGGTGGACTGATGCTTTATATCATGCCAAATCTTTGATACCGCAATGTAAAAGTTTATTTGAAGATATCCGAATCTTTTATCGAGAAGATTTAATTTGGATATATAGTCGCTCCCATAAGTATCCTCAGTATATAGGGGCTGGTACTTATGATCGTTTAGCAAGATTATTTATTTTAGAAAATACAGAAACCGAAGGATAGTAATTATTATGTTTCAGAATTGGAAGTTAAGAAAAAAATTTACCATAATTCTCATAGGAATGTTCGTAGTAGGATCAACTCTTATTGGAACAGCTTTACTGGCAGTTTTAGAACGAGACACAGAAAGTCAAATTGCTTCTCAGGGTTTAATTTTAATCGAAACTATGAACTCGGTCAGAGCTTATACGAGTAATCAAGTTAACCCAGAGTTGAGAGACCGAATGGACAAAGAATTTTTACCAGAAACAATACCAGCTTATTCAGCTAGAGAAGTATTTGAAGATTTACGCGATCGCAATGCTGCCTATCGTGAGTTTTTCTATAAAGAAGCAGTTTTAAATCCTTCAAATTTACGTGACTTACCAAATCGTTTGGAAGCTGAAATGATTGAAAAATTTATTAGAAATCCTGATATGAAGGAAGTGAGAAAATTTCGCTCAACTCCCACTGGAAATTTCTTTTATATTGCTCGTCCTATTACTATTACCAATCCTAGTTGTCTCCAATGTCATAGTACTCCAGATGTGGCTCCTCGTAGCCAAGTAGAACGTTACGGCACAGTTAATGGTTATAATTGGAAACTAAACGAAATTATTGGAGCGCAAATTATCTCTGTTCCTGCTGAAAAAGTTATCAGTCAAGCTCATCAATCATTTCTGTTATTAATGGGAATTATTTCTTTAGTATTCTTGTTAGTAGTTGTTTTGATTAATCATTTACTAAATCTCAATGTGATTCGTCCTATTAAGCGAATAGCCAGGGTTGCAGAAGAGGTGAGTACTGGTAATATGGATGCAGAATTTGATCGAATGAATAAAGATGAAATTGGCAACTTGGCAGAAGCTTTTAAACGTATGAAACTAAGTTTGAGAATGGCAATGGGTAGATTAAGTCAAGTAAATAGAGTAAGGCGATAGTAATTAATCATTACTGACAAATTTAGTAATTCAATCTGTTGCAATTTTCTGTTAAGCGATCTCCCATTTTACTAAGAGATCGCTTCATATTTTCTGATCAATGAGAAGAGATTAAAGCATAATTATGATCACTTACTTGACAAAAACAGTTTAATTATCAGGAATATCGAGTTGAATGATTTAGTAGATAGTATGAATTTGAAAATTACTAAATCTTGTGAGATTATGCTTCATTACCAGATAAAATAATAAAACTTTTATAAGTTGAGCAATTTTCTTAAGAAAGAAGGAATAGGAGACTGTTCATTGGTTCGATATTCAATTGTTTCCCGCAACTTTTGATTTTCTTGAGTTACACGACCATAAGAATTAAGTAATTTAGTATATTGTTCAAGCAAATCATTGTATTCATTTTGAAGTTTGATATTATTTAGTTGAGGTAAAGAAGGCAAAGAAATAGATTGTAACTTCTGTTCTAATTTATGATTTTCTTCCAGTACTTCTAAGTGATAGGTGAATTGATCGATAGCTATCTGTTGGGCTTGTTCAGGATGCTCTTCTAGATGCAGTTTGAGCCTAACAATATCGAACTCAGCGTGTAATGGTAAAGATGTATGGTACATGAGTTTAAGTTCTATGATCGTTTTAGTAACAAAGTATCAGACTTTGCAAGAGTTAGAAGATTAAAATCGAGTGCAATAATTTAGTACTAATATACTTTTTATTGAATAAAAAATCAAGTAATATTAAATCTAGTTTTAAAAACCTACCTTAGTGAATGGGAGTCGCTGTGCGTTAATCGTTAGTAGTTAGTGGAGTCTCACTATCAGGGAAATAATAAATTATCAAAAATCAACTAATCAGATCTTTAACTTCCAAAGCTGTTGCAGGAGCTAATAATACTCCATTACGATAGTGTCCTGTAGCTAAGATGATATTGTCATATCCTGCTAACTTTTGAATTACTGGTGCTGCTTGTCCTTGAGGGCGAGGACGCTTACCATACCAGGCTTCTGTTACCTCAGCCTTGGCTAAAGCTGGACAAAATGCGATCGCATCTTGTTTGAGGGTTTCTAATAATTCAGTTTCTGCTCTTACTTTTCCTGCTTCATCGGGAAACTCTACCGTCGCTCCTAGCCAATATTCTTGATTTCCCAAGGGGACAATATGAATATCTTTTCCTGTGATAACTGGTTGAAAATTAGTTATCCCCAAGGTTTTTTCTAGCTTAATTTTCATTGCTTGTCCCAAAACAGGACGTAAATCCAGGGTTTGTTGTAAAGATCGGGTTAGAGGAGTTGAACCCAAACCAGCAGCAATTATTAGATAATCTAATTCCAACAATCCTTGATTCGTAACTAGTAATTGATTTTTATAGTCTGTAACTCTAACTCCCAGTTGAAAGTTGACTCCGTTTTGAGTCGCTGCTGTTACCAAAGCTTCTGTCAGTATCTTCGGGTTTATTTGTCTGTCTTGGGGAGAATATACCCCAGCAATAATGTTGTCATTTTCTATTTGGGGACATTGTTGGAATAGATATTCTCGATTCCAAATGGCTAATTCCCAACCTTGATCTTGGCGAGTTTGTTGTAATTTTTGCCACTTGTCCAGTTTATCTCCTGCAAAAACTAACTTCAGTATTCCTTGACGATTTACAGAAATTGTAGTTCCTGTTTGAGATTCCAATTCAGGTAATAAGGTTTCATAGCGTTTTAAACTCTTTTCCCGCAATCGCCAAGCTCTACTCTTGGTTTTACCACTAATTATGCCCATTAAAACTCCCAAAGCAGCTCCCGTAGAATCGGAAGCTGGCTTGTTTTGTTCAATGACGGTAACATCCAAATCGGGAATTAAGCTCAGTTCATATGCGATCGCAGCACCAATTATTCCACAACCGACAACGATCACTTTAGTCATAAGTAGAGCTTATTTCAATTAAGATTACTGGCTAATCTTCTACAACCCGCGCAGTCACAGCCATATAAATCAATAGCTTTTTCTCCTTCGAGATCGCTTTGTTCCATGGCAGCAGCATCGTATTCGCTACAAGTGCAATCATAAAAGGGATAATCCGTTTCTCGACGAGGTATATTATTAGCTATTTCTGCTTCAACTTCTGGTGCTGTAAAAACATATTCAGTAACAGTATTAGCTTGAACGGGAGTAGTAGCTAGTAAAGTTAGCGCAACTGAACTAGAACAACCTAAAACAGTGAGTAGTTTTTGATTCATGATTCTGGATGCTAAGTTTGCCCCCTAGTGTAGCAACTAGTTTTTCAAAATACTAAATTTACTGTAACGATTTTTAGGAAGTGAAAGCAATCCCAGCATCGGAGGGTGTTTACAATTTTTCAAGAGAAGCGATTTTTAAGAAACAGTGCCATAGTAATATCAAAATCAGTTCCACATAAAAAATATCTTCAAGCTTTATCTAATTGACAAAATGAATCGAGTAAACTCAAAACATGGTTCAAAATCTCGCTTTCGTAGTTCTAAACGCCAAGAATTGGAAGTTAACTTTCCCTCAGTTTTGGCGATCGCTGCTGGTTTAACGGCACTTACCTATGGCATACTTTTTCCTTTTAAAACTTCTCCTATTGGGGAACTCTTATACGATAGAGGATTTACTCAATATGTAGTAGTAGCTTTAGCAGCCATTGTCATTGCTATTACCGTACTAAAATATCTGCAAATCAAGCCAGAATACACCGCTTTAAGAAAAATTTGGATTGCGGATCATATTCCTCTAGATCGACCAGATTCAGAAGAAGTAGCCTATTTACAGGAGAGAATGCAACAAGATGGTAGGCTAGTTGCCAAACGGTGTGGTCGTATTTTAGCCTCTTATATTAAATCAGGCGATCGCGCTACTGCTACAGAATTCGCTTTGGATGATGCTTCTTTTTATCAGAGTACTTCAGAATCATCCTATTCTTTACCCCGTATTTTAGTTTGGGCGATTCCTCTACTGGGATTTATTGGTACAGTAATAGGGATTAGTCAAGCGGTTAATCGCTTTTCAGGGTTTCTAGAAACCGCAGGAGAAGTAGAACAAATCAAAGAAGGAATTAGCGGAGTTACAGGGGGTTTAGCAGTTGCTTTTGACACTACCCTACTAGCTTTGTTTCTCAGCGTACTAGTCATGATTCCTTTGGTTTTAGTAGAACGTTATGAATCTCGTTTACTTTTAGGAATAGATATTTTTATTAACGATCAACTACTTCCTAGATTTAAAAGTAAAAACCAAGGTATTGATGAAGAAACTATTGATAAGGCAGTTTCTAGAGCTATAAATGATCATTTTCCCAATGCTGAAGTCTTAATTGAACCTGCAAAAAACTACGCAGAACAAGCAGCACAAGCTTTAGCACAAGGATTTTTAACTGAAATTAGTAAAATACAAGATATGAGTTCTCAAGTAATTTCTCAAGTAGGAGAAGTGAGAGAAATTGCAGCTAAAGATCGTCAAGAATTCATGGAATTTTTTGCCGAACAACAACAAGCGAATCAAGATGCGATCGCGCAAATAAAAGCTACAATTGAAGAAATAAGACTCAGAAATATTATCCTATCCGAAGGATTAAATACTCAATCTCAAGGAATTAGTCAACAATTGGAACAAGCAGCAAAACTCCTCGAAACTAGAGTTAGTTCTTTAGAAAAAGCTGCTGATAAAATTGGCGAGTTTAAAGATATGCAAAAAAGTCTAGAACATAGCCTAAATTCTATGGAAGCAACTGAAGAACTCAAAGATGTTTTGGATGAGATCAAAAACAATCTAAATTTACTCCATCCAGTCTTAAAGCAACTCAATCAACCTCGTCGTATTACTCTAGTAGAAAATAGTAATGGCAACCCTAATTAGAGGAGCGAGTAATGAGTAATGAGTAATAAGTAATGAGTAATAAGTAATGAGTAATGAGTAATAAGTAAAAAACTAATAACTATATGAGAAGCGGTTATCCGCAGGTGTATCCTTTAGGGTTAGGAATCCTTTAGGACTAACTATTAAGCAAATGAGTCGCGATTATCGGCAGGTTTACCCTTTAGAGTCAGAAATCCTTTAAGATTAAAAATATATGCGTAGGCGGACTTTTTCTCGACAAAAAACAGATATAGAACTATTTCCATTTCTTTCTATTTTAGCCTGTACTATTGGCACACTAATTTTGTTGATTATTGTACTAACAACTCAAAATTTAACTAAATCAGAAGTAATTGCAGAACAACAGGAAGAAAATTTAAAACAGAATCAAAAACAAGTAAAAATTGTTGCTAGGGATGAAGCAAAAAATGGCGCAAACAAAAGCAAGAATCCTGTTTATATTGAATGTCGGGAAGATGGTGTAATTTTATATCCTAAAAAAATTTTCGTATCTCAAGCCGAATTAACAAGTTATAGTTCTCCTTTACAAGAATTGATTACCCTAATTAAAATAAATAGAGATAAAGAGTATTTAATTATTGCAGTGCGCCCTAAAGGTGTCGATGTGTTTAAGCAAGTTAGAAGTTTGGTAGAAGAAGCGGAAATTGATATGGGTTATGAGCCTATTGATGAAGATTGGGAATTATTAACAGGAGAAGAAGCGATCAATGAGGCGCAGAAATAAAAAAATAAATACTGTTCCCGAACAAAATTTAGATTCATTTCTTGATATCCTAACTAACACTGTTGGAGTGTTAATGTTTATCAGTTTATTTGTGACTCTAATTACAGTCCAAGCTGATTCTAATCCCAAGTCCGAACCAAAATCCCAAACTAATTCTGAAGTTAAATCTGAAACAAACTCTATTATTCGCACTCCTTTAGCTATCAAAACTAATAAAAGAGCGAGATTTTTTGAAATTAGAGATAATAGAATTACTTATATTAATGACGCTCAAGTAACAACAGAGACAGAAAAAATCATAGGAAATCTTCCTGTGTGTGATAAACCCAATATGTCTAGGGATTCAGAATATATGTCTCGGATTAATGTTTATCGTTCCTGTTTACAAAATCGAGCTAGTCGATTGATTAATTTTCAAACTAAGACCAAATATTACACTGTAACTATGGTCAATCCTAGTACTTTTTCCTTATTGTACGAACCTATTGAAACTCAACCAGGAGAAACAAAAACAGAATTTAGTCAATCTGACTCAGATTTTAACCAAGTATTGAGAGAATTAGACCCTAATGAAGATTATCTCGCCTTTATTGTTCGCCCCAATAGTTTCCTTAGTTTTCGTGCTGCTAGAGAAATAGCTTGGAAACAAGGTTTTGATGTGGGTTGGGAACCTCATAATATTGGGCGTCCCATTGTTTTTGGCTTAGGAGGAAGAGCGATTGGAGTTCAGTAACTATATTAGGTAGATAAGAAAGAGATGAATGATGAAGAAGTAATGAGTAACGAGTAACAATCAACGATTAGCAATTAACAATTAACAAAATGAGAATTTTTACTAATTTTATCAGTTCCGTGATGTTGGCAATGGGAATAGGCGCGATCGCAATATTCTCAATTCAGAATATTAAACCAGTATCTTTAAAGTTTCTGGTGTTTCAATCAATT